>JABAOG010003463.1_pt2 | contig 11473 bp, 9 predicted proteins | sample 7062131 | NCBI WGS metagenome assembly JABAOG01 (sample SAMN14538629, study PRJNA623070) | marine sediment metagenome | biome: marine biome [ENVO:00000428]; feature: marine pelagic biome [ENVO:01000023]; material: deep marine sediment [ENVO:00002113] | place: India: Arabian Sea | collected... | reverse complement strand
TCTTGCTTGAACGCGTCGAGCTCGGTTTGTCGTGCCCAGCTCGCAAGCTTGGCTTTGATGCCAGTGGCCTCGGCCAACTTGCCTCGAAGCGCCGCCTCGAACTTCTCCCAGACACGGGGCACCGCGAGGAAGATCGTCGGGTGCACCTCGACGAGGTAGTCCTTGATCTGCGTGAGATCCCCACAGTAGTAAGTCTCGGCCTGAACCATGAGCCCGGCGAAGTTCGTCATCCCCTGCTCAGCCGCGTGACAGAGCGGAAGATAGCTCACGGCGCGGGTTTTCGTCTCGAGGAGTGAAGGGAACACCTCCGCCACGGCCTTCGCGATGAGGTCGATCCCTCGATGCGTGAGCATCGCCCCCTTCGGGAGCCCCGTCGTGCCCGACGTGTAGATCAGGAGCGCCACGTCATCCATCTGCACGGCGTCGAGCCGCGCATCGAGCTCGGCGTCGTCCACCGCATCGCCCTTCTCCATCAGCGCCGCAAGAGTGATGACGCGCGGATCGGTCGAGCCGAGGTCGTCCATCGTCACGATGTGCTCGATGGTGCTCTCGCCCTTGGCGATCGAGCGGTACTTGTCGAGCTGAGTTTGGTCATCGCAGATGACGATCTTCGACTGCGCGTTGCCGATGATGTAGGCCATCTGCTCCGGCAGGAGCGTCGTGTAGAGCGGCGCCGGAATGCCCTGCGCGGCGTTGATCCCGTGCTGGCAGATCACCCAATCGCGCCGGTTGGCGCCGACGATGGCAACACAGTCCTCGGGCTGCAGCCCAAGGGCCATCAGCCCCTTGCCGACCCGTCGCACATCGGCCCAGTACTCGGCCCAGGTCGTGTTCGCCCAGGTCCCATCCGGATTGCGATCGTGAATGGCATCCTCGTCCCCATTGGACTTGGCCCAACCTTCGATTCGCGCGAGCATCGTTCCTTGCAGCGTCATAGGTCCTCCNNCGGGCACTGGCACTGGCACTGGCACTGGCACTGGCCCTGGCACTGGCACTGGCACTGGCAAGGGCAAGGGCAAGGGCAAGTTTAGGGGCCGGCGACTGGGGCAGAGTTGGCGGAGGAGGAGGGATTCGAACCCCCGGTAGAGTCGCCCCTACAACGGATTTCAAATCCGCCGCCTTCGACCGCTCGGCCACTCCTCCGTGAGGGGCGGGCTTAGCACAAGCTCCACGAACTGGCCCTTTTCAGGAGGGCCAATTTCGGCCTATATTTCGCGGTCCCAGCCGGTGGAGGCTGGCAACCCACGAGGTGAGCTGTGGCTACTGACACGATTCCCAATCGATTACTGCAAAGAGCGGCGAGAACCCCGAATGACGCTGCGTACTACGTCCGCGAAAGCGGGAGCTGGAAGCCGACGAACTGGGGCACGTACTCCGACCAAGTGACGCAGGCGGGGCGCGCGTTGATCGCGCTCGGCTTCGAACCTGGGCAGACTGTTTGCATCCTAGGGTTCAATCGGCCCGAATGGACGATCCTGGACGTCGCCGCCATGGGGGCCGGCGGTGCTCCCGCAGGCATCTACACCACCTGCTCCCCCGTCGAGGTTCGATACATCGTGGCCCACGCCGAGGCGCCCCTCATCCTCGTCGAGAACGAGGAGCAGTGGACAAAGGTCCAGGCGGAGCGGGCCAATATGCCCAACCTCAAGCACGTCGTCACCATGAGGGGTGTCCCAGCAATCGCGGACGACATGGTGATGAGCTGGGACGAGTTCCTGGCCAAGGGCAACGACGTTGGAAAGGAAGCGTATCTGGACCGAGTCGCGGGCCTGGACCCCAACGCACTCGCAACCCTGATCTACACATCGGGCACTACCGGTCCGCCCAAGGGCGTGATGCTGAGCCATGACAACCTCGCTTGGACCGCCAGCGTGGCCGCCGAGATCACCACGCCCACTTCCGCAGACACCTCGCTTTCGTATCTACCCCTTTCGCACATCGCCGAGCAGATGTTCACGCTTCACATTCCGATCACCACCGGGTCGCGCGTGTACTTCGCCGAGTCGATCGAAGCGGTGCCGGAAAACCTCAAAGAGGTGCAGCCGACGATCTTCTTTGGCGTACCCCGGATCTGGGAGAAGTTCCACGCCGGCATCGCTGCCAAGCTCAAGGAAGCGACCGGTGTGAAGGCCAAGCTCGTCAAGTGGGCGCAGAAGGTTGGCTGGGAAGCCAACAAGACACCCGGCGGCAACAAAGGCCTGCAGTATCAGCTCGCCAACAAGCTGATCTTCTCGAAGCTCAAGCCGGCCATCGGCATGGGCAACGCTCGCGTGTGCGTATCTGGCGCCGCACCGATCGCGCGCGAGGTTCTGGAGTTTTTTGCGGGCTTGGACATCGTCGTTCTGGAGGTGTACGGGCAATCCGAAGACACGGGTCCGACGAGCTTCAACACCCCGACCCGGTACCGCTTCGGCAGCGTCGGTCCGGCGATCCCCGGCGTCGAGGTCAAGATCGCCGAGGACGACGAGATCATGGTCAAGGGCCCCAACGTCTTCATGGGCTACTACAAAGACCCCGAGGTAACCAACGACACGCTGTCGGGCGAGTGGTTGCACTCCGGCGACTTGGGCGCCTTCGACGACGAGGGCTTCCTGAACATCACCGGCCGCAAGAAGGACATCATCATCACCGCGGGCGGCAAGAACATCACGCCGAAGAACCTCGAGGCGGCGATCAAGAACCACGAGCTGATCGACGAGGCCGTCGTGATCGGCGACCGACGCAAGTACTTGAGCGCGCTGGTCACGATCGACCCCGAGGCCGGCCCGGCATGGGCCGCTGCCAACGGCGAAGACGCGAGCGCTCTTCACAAGAGCGAGAAGCTCCGAGCGAGCATCCAAGCGCACATCGACGAGATGAACACGCACTTTGCTCGGGTCGAGCAGATCAAGAAGTTCACGATCCTGCACCGCAACCTCACGGTCGAAGACGGCGAGCTCACACCGACCTTGAAGGTGAAGCGCGCCAAGGTGAACGATCACTTCGCCGACGACATCGAGGCGATGTACGCGGAAGGCGGCACAGCGCAGGCTCAGGCGCGGGCCTGAACGAAAAGGATCGGTGCGATGGAGCCCCGTGCGGAGTCTACCCGACGACCGTCACGGTGACTCGTCGCCGGTAGCCGTGCCGGCGGTGTTCCCAAAGGAAAACGCCCTGCCAGGTGCCCAGGGCGCAACGGCCTCCGGTGACCGGGATGCTCAGCGAAGTCTGGGTGAGCGCGGTTCGGACGTGCGCGGGCATGTCGTCGGGGCCCTCCATCGTATGAACGAAGAGGGGATCGCCGTCGGGAACGAGCCGAGACAGGAACGCATCGAGGTCGCGCTGCACGTCTCGATCGGCGTTTTCGTTGATCACCAGGGAGGCGCTGGTGTGATGAATGAACACCGTGCACAAGCCCTCAGCGATGCCCGACGCTGCGACGGCCGCTTGAACCTCGCTCGTGATCTCGGTGGTGCCCCGTCCCCGCGTTTGTACGGTGAGGGTTTTCGATTGCGCGCTCATGACTCGGTGACTTTCATCCACATCGCCGCTTGGTCGCCTTGATAGATCAACGTGTCGCCTTGGGTGAAGCGGAACTCGTATCGTGCGAACACCTGGCTCTCACGCTGGCGGACCTTCGTTGCACGGAGCTCCAGGTCGAGCGGCGGCCCAATCTTCGCGAGGGCCGCGAATCGCGCGGCGTAGATGCNNGCGGCCCTATCTTCGCGAGGGCGGCGAATCGCGCGTCGTAGATGCGTCCGCCATATCCGATCCAGCCGTCGGCATGACGCAAGCCGAGGACGTAATAGGTGTGCATGAATCCCATCATCCCAGTGAGGTGCACCATGAAGCCTCCGCTGACGTGCCGCGGGTGGCGTATGGGATGCGCACGCTGGTCGCGCGTCAACGGAAGGTCGGGATGCGTAGTCATTCGCGCTCGTATGAGGCCTGCCTCTTTGTCGATCTCCACGATCTCGTCGATGCAGATCGCGCCCGGTCCATACGGGCAATCGGCGACGAACTCAGGATCCAATGCCATGCTCATACCCCCTGGGTGTTCGGGCCCCAGATCACTTTGTGCACCTGAATCTGCACTCGAACCGGCAGCTTGTCCTGCAGGACCCATTGCACGAGATCCTGCGGGTCGAGCTCCCCCCAAACGCAACTGAGCAGAACCGCGTTGACGCGGTCGACCAGGCCGTGCTCTTCGATGACGCGCTTCGCCCACTCGTAGTCACCACGGTCGGAGAGGACGATCTTGACCTCGTCTCGCCTGGTGAGATGCTCGATGTTCTCCCACCGGTTGCGATGCGACTCGTCGCTCCCCGGCGCCTTGAGGTCCATGATCCGATGCACCCGAGGGTCGACCTGGGAAATGTCCCGCTCGCCGCTGGTTTCGAGGAGGACCGTGCGCCCCGCATCGCAGAGCTCGCGAAGCAGGGGAATCGAGCCGGCCTGGAGCAGGGGCTCGCCGCCGGTGACCTCGACGAGCGGCGTTTCAAACGACAGCGCCTTGTCCAACACCTCGGCCCGCTCCATTTGCGTTCCGCCCTCGAAAGCTTGAGGGGTGTCGCACCACCGGCAACGAAGATTGCACCGCGAAAGCCGGACGAACGTGCAAGGAAGCCCCGCAAACGTCGACTCGCCTTGAATCGATTCGTAGATCTCGTGAATTCGTATGGGGTCGGCGGCGGCCATCGTCAGCGTGGATTGCGAGTGATCAGGATGAGCATCTGGCCCTCTTGCGCGGCGCGCTCGGGAACCTCGACGAGGAGATCCCACATTCCGGGCGGTGCATCCACCTCAAGCGTTTGGTTGCGCCGCCGGACGCAGCGCTCCCCGTCTTCATCGATTCGAACCCAAAAGACGCGGGGCTTGTACCCGGTGAGGTCGAGGGCGGAGACCCGGAGGCGCGTGCGGTCGAAGAGATCGAGGCGGGTTCGGTAGAGGCGGGAGTTGGGTTTGGGGTGGCCGCATTTTTGGGGGAGCGATTCGGCGAGCGGGAGATCGGGTTTGGAGACTAGGGTGGAGATTNNGGAGGCTAGGGTGGAGATTGGGAAGGGGTCGGGGGCCGAGGCCGGGGCCGGGTCAATGCCAGTGTCGGCGCCGGCGCCAGCGTCAGTGGCAGTGCCAGCGGCAGTGGCAGTGGCACTGGCTGCGTCTGCGATCGTGGAGCGCAATGCGTGCAGCATCTGCAACGTCAGCAGGTTTCTCAGGTTGTTGCCGTAGCGGAGGCCCTTCTCCGTCAGTTGGCACGCTGCTCGGACGCCGCCCTGGCCGAGCACGTTGGGATGGACGCCGTCGCGGGCCAAGCCTTTGCGTGGGAGGGCGGTCAGGGCGCCGTGGTAGTCGATGTATGGGAGCGACCAGTGTTTTGCGACGGCTTCGGTGATCGCGTTGAAGCGGCGGATCCAGCGGTCTTTGTATGTGTTTCTTCTCGGCAGCGCCGAGCCGAGAATCGGAACGACGCCCATTTCTTCGAGCTGCTCGACCAAGTACACCAGACGCCGCAAGTAGATCCGCTCGTTCTCGTTCTGCGCATCGTTGCCGCCGAATAGGACCAACGCCCATCGCGCCTGGGTGGCGTCGAGCTCCTGGCGGAAGTTGGCTGGGCGGCCGCCGAGGACGTAGCGAAGGTTCCAGCTGACGCCGGCCGCTTCGCTCTGTCGATTGAACGAGTTGCGCCTTCCGGTGTTGAAGTATTCGACGGTCCCGGCGAGATCTTGGTGTTCGCCGAGCTCGACATACGACGTCGCGAAGCAATAGAGGAACGCTTTGCTCGCCACGCTGGATCCCCCCATCTTCGAAAAGGCGTCGTCGCGCAGCTCCGGATTGCGCGAGTGGATCTCCCGGACATGCTCGGCCACGGCTTCGCCGAGCTCGAACGATTCGGCTCGACCGCTTCCGGCGACCCCCAACGCCAGAATCAGAGCAACCGTGGCTCGCTTCATCGAATCGCGCTCGCGGGGATGAAGTAGAGTCGACTGGGCTTGTCGACGGAGCCGCGGTACTTGTTGTCGGTGAGGAGGATTGCAGAGCCATCCTTCATCCATACGAGCCCTTCGAAGTTCGGCAGAGGCGAGATGAGCTTCGACAGGTCTGCCGCCACGGTTGGCTCGATCCACTGACCTTCGGGGCCGCGAGCGAGATTGAAACGAAGCAGCCGCGACACTTCAAAGTGCCGCTCAACGGCCAGAGCGACGATCGACCCGTCAACGACTCGGCAGCTCATCGCTGCGAGCTTCCCTGTTTTACTCGTGAGGGCCACACGGTGCGCGGTCCAGGTTTGTGTCTTGGGATCGAACATGCCGACGGGTGCCCAGCGGCGCCCCCGCTGCCTTTCCACGAGCTCGGTGGCCAAAATCAACAGGCCATCTACGTGACAAATCCCTTCGAGGCCATCGTTATCTGGGGCCGTGAGCTGCCATCGGGCGTAGTCGAGATGGCCGATCGGGGCGACCATGAACCGACCATCGCCAAGGCGGCCATCCACAACCACGTCACGGAGGCGTCCCTTCTCTTGGGTCTCCGTGCCAAGGACAAAACGCGTCCCGTCGACCCAAGCCATGGCCTCTAGGTCGGTCTTGTCCGGCCCTCCGCCGACGGGGTATCGGGTGACCCCGAAGGTCTTCGGATCGATCCGGACGACGGCGTCGCCGTCTTCACCCGGAGCCCAGAAGGCCCCGTGATCGTCCACGGTGAGCCCCGACAAGCCGCGGACCTCTGTATCCAGAGTAACGACGCGCCCCGGCGCCTGCGGCTCCTTTTTCGTGCACCCGACAAGAGCGAACAGCAGCGCCGCCGCAACTGCCCCCCGCCCCCTCACGCTCAACCAACCGCTTCGAGGACCGCCGCGGCGCCCAGGCCGCCCGCAGCGCAGATTCCAAGGAGCGCCGTCTCTTTGCCGGTGCTCGACAGCTCGTTGGCCATCGTCGTCACCATGCGCGCGCCGGTGGCTCCGAACGGATGTCCGATCGAAAGCGAGCCACCGTGGACGTTGAAGTCGCGATCGTCGATTTCGCCCACGGCCTTGCTCTTGCCGAGCCTCACTTCGGCAAAGCCCTTGCTCGCGAGGGCTTTGGTCACCGACAGCACCTGAGCCGCAAACGCCTCGTGCATGTCGACCAAACTCATGTCCCCGAGCTCCATGCCGGCGCGATCGAGCGCCAAGGGCATTGCGAGAGCAGGTCCGATCAGGAGCTGATCGGTGGGATCGACGCCAACGTACGCCCAACTGCGGAACGCCGCGAGCGGCTTGTAACCAAGAGCGCGCGCTTTGCTTTCGCTCATCAGCAAGACCGCGGCCGCGCCGTCGGTCAGCGCGGACGCATTGCCGGCCGTCACAGTGCCGTCCTTGGCAAACACGGGCCGGAGCTTTGAAAGCTTCTCGAACGTCGTATCGCCACGCACGATGTTGTCGGCGTACACCCAGCCGTCAGGCGCCTCGACCGGAACCACCTCGTCGTCGAAGCGGCCCGATGCGATCGCTTCGGCGGCACGGTGATGCGAGCGCTCCGCGAACCGGTCCTGCGCCTCGCGCGTGATCTCGTTGCGGCGAGCCATGGATTCTGCGGACTCGCCCATGACTTCACCCGTCGTGCGCTCCGCAATTTTTGGCATCTTCGGAAGGATTTCGGTGATCGGCATCATTTGCGACAGCACTCCGAGGTAGTCCCCGGGGGTTGCCGCCTTGCCGAACGCCAGAGGAGCCAAGGCGTGAACCGCCTTCTGAGGCAAGTTGAGCGGCGCGTTGCTCGTGGAGTCCGATCCGCCGGCGACGACCACGTCTGCCTCACCGCGTTCAATTGCGGCCGCCGCAAGCGTGACCGCCTGGAGCCCCGACGCGCATGCACGGGTGCAGGTCATCCCTTCGACGCTTGCCGGGAGACGCAAGTCGAGAGCGATCTCGCGCGCGATGTTCGGCGCGAGCGACGGCAGAATGACACCGCCCCAAACGATGCTGTCGATCTCTTGGTGGGGAAGATCGGTGCGCTCGAGGAGCGCCTTCACGGCAATGTCCGACAAGTCGATGCTGTCGAGCTTGAGGAACTTGCCAAAGGCTTTGACAAACGGAGTACGAACACCGGCGACGACGACCGCACGCTGCTTCTTGCCCCAACCATTTTTCTTCTTGNNAGAAAGGCGATCGCCTGGCCGACGTCTTCGGGCTTTCCGCCCTGCCCCACTGCGCTCATCCGGCGCGCGACCTCGCGGATCGCGACGGGCATAGCATTGGTCAGCCGTGTCTCGATGAAGCCGGGCGCGATCGCATTGACCGTGATGCCCTTCTTCGCGACTTTGGGCGCGAGCGCCTCGACGAACCCAACCACGCCTGCCTTGCCGGCCGAATAGTTGGTTTGCCCGCGATTTCCGGCGATTCCGGACACCGAGGACAGGCAGATGATCCGTCCGCCGGGGCGCAATACCTGGCCGTCTAGCAGCCGGTCGGTGATGCGGATTACCGCGCCGAGATTGATGTCGACCGCCATGTCCCATGCGTCAGGTTTCATCCGGCCGAGAGTCTTGTCGCGGGTGACGCCGGCGTTGTGCACGACGATGTCGACGCCCCCAAAGCGCTCTTTGAGGTCGTTGGCGATTCGCACGGGCGCGTCCTCATCGGTGATGTCGACGAGGAGCACCGTACCGCCGAGCCGCTGCGCCACTTTGCTACACGCGGCATCTTCCGCGGGCCGATCCAAACAAACGACGTGCGCGCCCTCCGCAGCCAGGAGCTCGGCCGTTGCTTCACCGATGCCTCGAGCGGCACCGGTGACTAGAGCGACTTTGCCGCCGAGCACGTGCGTCTCAGGTGCGTCCTCGCCCTTGGCAACCCTGGTGACATGGAACGGCTGGCAACTGATGAACGCCGACCGCGGCGACAAGAGGAAGCGAAGCACGGAGCCGAGGCGGTCCTCCGCGCCCTCTTGGACAAATACGCTGTTGGCGATCGATCCGTTCGCTCCGATCTCTTTGGCGAGACTGCGCGTGAAGCCTTCGAGGCCCGCGCGCGTGGCTGCGAGCGTTGGCTTCTTGGCGTCCGCGGCCGGACGGCCGAGGACCACCACGCGCCCGGACCGATTGAGGCGACGGACCCAGGGATGCATGAAATCGTAGAGCTTGCGAAGATCGTCGGGCGACTCCAGGCCGGTCCCGTCGAAAACGATGGCGTCGACCCGTTCCCCCTCCGGTGCCTCGCCGGGCTCCACACGCCGCGGAGCTCTCGCCCAGGCTTCGCCCGGACCCACGTACGGCTCGAGAACGGCGTCCGACTTTCCCACGACCCAGGGTGTTGCGCCGGCTTTCGTGAGAACGTGGGCGAGCACGTTCTGCAAGCCGCCAGCTCCGCCGACGAGTACCTTCTTTGCATCGAGTGGCCGCTCTTCGTACGGTCCCTTCGCACGCGCCAGCTTTTCTGGCACCGGAATCGGCAGGCCTAGGGTCTTGATCAGTTTTCGGGCGTTCTCATTGTCGAGCAAAAGATCCGTCATTCGAGCTCAGCTCCTCACTGAATAGGTTCCAACTAGATACGCGGGGCCGCCGGGCGCGTCTCCCACGAACACACTGTCGTCTTCGATGTAGAGGCCGACTTTGGCGGGAAGCACGAGCGGCCTCACGTGTTTGACGTCGATCGCCTCGAGCCGGCTGACGTCGCCGGAAAACAGCGAACGATTCAACCCTTCGACTGCGCGCGCCATCGTGGAGAACCCATGATTGATGACGTTGCGAAACCCGCTCGCGCGGGCTGCCGGGGGAATCCAATGAATCGGATTGAAGTCCCCTGTGAGCTTGGCGAACTCGAAGCCGACGCGCGGGCCCAACTCCCAACGGGCTAGCTCCTTGGCCATGACCGGGACGCGCGGCCGGTCGTCCTTGCGCTTGGCGGATTTGTCTCCGCCGCCAAGCGGGACGATCCCGTACACGTCTGCGACGACAGCCTCGGGATGAGCAGAGGTCGACGTGACCGCACGCTGGTGGATCACCGCACGGCGTCCGTTGTCGTCGATGTCGAGGAGCTGGACCCTGAGCTCGTACGCCTGGCCGAGCGGTAGCGGCGCGTTCATTTGGAGGCGGCTGCCGCCGTTGAGCACACGCTGAATGGGGTATTGGATGCCCTCGATGCCGCGGGCCTGGAGTGGGAAGACCCACTGCGGGAACAAATGAGCAGGGACCTGCCCCCGATACCAGGCCGGGTCTCCCCCGACGTGACGAATGTAGTCGCGGACGAGGTCGGCCGGGCGAGGCGGGATGGTCGCCGAAACGATGGGACCCGGGATCTGGGCGGGCGCCTTGTTGGGCTGCCCGGAAGCGCTTTTCACGGCGACGACAGCCGCGCGGGCGAGCGCGCCGAGAACCGGCCCCTGGTGGAGGATGTAACGCGTGGGTACCGCCATATCGATTCTCCCGACCCGCCGGTGCGGTGGAGTTCCTGCCGCCCGACCCGGCTCTCTACCATTTGGTAGGGAGCCGCGCAAACCCGGTCCCGCTGCTAGGCTTCGGCCATGCCTAACCCGTTGATCCGACTTGGATTCGAGATTCCTTTCGACCAGATCGAGGCCGCGCACGTGGAACCGGCCGTCGAGGAGTTGCTGGCTCGGTCGCAGGCAGCCATCGATGCGATCGCCGCGAGCGACGAGCCACGCAGCTATGCCAATACGTTGGGCGCCCTCGAGGACGCCACGGAGCAGCTCGAACGGGCCATGACGGTGGTTGACCATCTGGAGAGCGTCGCGACGACCGATGCACTGCGCGACGCGTATAACGTCACCCGCCCAAAGGTGAGCGCGTTTTGGTCGGAGCTCGCAATGAACGACGGGCTGTATCGGGCGGTACGGGCGTTGTCCGAGACGGACGAAGCGGCGGCGCTGCCTCCGACCGAGAAGCGGTTCTTAGACAAGACCCTCGACGACTTCCGGCGGCACGGTGCGGAGCTCGACCCCGGGGACAAGGCCAAGTTGCGAGCGATCGAAGTCGAGCTCACCAAGCTGACGACGGAGTTCTCTCAGCACGTGTTGGACGAGACCAATGCCTTCGAGCTGATCATCACCGATGAAAGCAAGCTCGCTGGATTGCCGGATAGCGCCAAGGAGGCGGCGGCGGAAAACGCGAGGGCAAAAGACGTCGGCGGCTGGCGCTTCACGCTGCAGGCGCCGAGCATGATTCCGTTGCTCACCTATCTGGACGACTCGAGCATCCGCGAGCACGTATGGCGTGCCTACAACACGCGGGCCGTCTCTGGAGAGCGCGACAACCGACCGATCATAGGGAACATCCTCGAGCTTCGCCGGGCCAAAGCCGAGCTCCTCGGATACGACGATTTTTCGGACCTGGTGACCGAAGACCGGATGGCCAAGAACGGCGCTAGGGCGCAGGCGTTCGTCGATGATCTCCGGGCAAGAACTCGGAAGGCCTTTGGCCGGGAAAACGAGCAGCTTCAGGCGTATCGCACCGAGATCGAAGGCAGCGGAGCTTCGGCGCTCGCGCCTTGGGACGTGGC
>JABAOG010007934.1_pt1 | contig 11484 bp, 12 predicted proteins | sample 7062131 | NCBI WGS metagenome assembly JABAOG01 (sample SAMN14538629, study PRJNA623070) | marine sediment metagenome | biome: marine biome [ENVO:00000428]; feature: marine pelagic biome [ENVO:01000023]; material: deep marine sediment [ENVO:00002113] | place: India: Arabian Sea | collected... | reverse complement strand
TGCTTGCGCTTATCAGTCGTGGACATCGTGAGGAATCCTCCATGCGGACGCTCTGCCGTCTGGCAAACGCGCCCCGCTCAACTATCTGGTGGTCCTACCCAGGGATAGAAGCAGTGTCAATGACAAAGGTCTGAAGTTCATGTTCCGTCAGAAATCCAGCCGCAAAACGCTCCGCCTGGTCATGATTGGCATGCTGGCCGTGGCGTTCGTTGCGGCGATGGCATCCGAGGCTCCTGCGCGGCGCAGCCCGTTCGAACCGCTGTCGATTTTCGCACGTGCCTTGGCATACATCGAACTGGCCTATGTCGAGCCGGTGGATCAGAAGAGCTTGGTCTATGGAGCGATTCGCGGCCTTGCCGATTCGCTCGATCCGCACAGCGTGTTCCTGGACCCCAAGGAGTACGAGATTCTCAAGAGCGACGCCGAAGGGCGCTTTGCGGGAGTGGGCGTCGAGGTCTCCACCCGCGATGGGTGGCTGACGATTCTCACGGTGTTCGAGGGAGGACCCGCTGCGAAGGCAGGTCTACGGCCCGGTGACCGATTCCTGAGCATCGAGGGCGAGGACGCCCGAGACGTTGCACTTTATGAGGCCGTGCGCCGGATTCGCGGGGAGCCGGGCACGACGGTGAAGGTCACTATTCGGCGCGAAGGGCAGGAGGAAGCGATCGAGCGGACGCTGACGCGGGCCTTCATCGACATCGACCCCATCGAGATGCAGGTCTTGCATGACGGTGTCGTCTACGTGCGGATCAAAGCATTCCAGGATGGGACGACGCGGCTGCTGAGTGATGCGCTCGACGAGGCAGTCGTGAAGCTACGCAAGAAGGGTGGCGTGAAGGGACTGTTGCTCGATCTTCGAGACAACGGAGGCGGCTTGCTCCACGAGGCGGTCTGGGTGAGCGACGAATTCCTCGCGACTGGGGTGATCGTCAGCACGCGCGGGCGCAGTGGTGAGATGATCAGCGAGTACTCGGCGCGCCGGGCGGGGACACGACCAAAGTGGCCCATCGTGGTTCTGATCAACGAGAACACCGCGAGCGCTTCCGAGATCGTCGCCGGCGCATTGCGCGACCAGCGGCGTGCGGTGCTGGTGGGAGTTCGTTCCTTCGGCAAGGGCAGCGTGCAAAACGTCTTCGAGCTTCCCGGAGGCAGTGCGCTCAAGCTCACCGTCTCCCGTTACTACACGCCGTCGGGCCACTCGATCCAGGCGGAGGGCGTCAGACCCGACCTCGTCGCCGAGCAGCCTCGAGAGGATGGCGACCCCGAGCCGATTCGTGAGGAGGAGCTCGAAGGGCATCTTGCGGCAAGGCCCGGGAGCACTCGAGGGAAGAAAGGCAAACCATCGGTAAGCAAGCCGGCTCCAGAGCCGAGCGCGCAGGCGCCAGAGATCTTTGCGGACGATCCGCAGGGGCAACGAGGCTATGCGGTGTTGCGGCAGCGCATCGGCTCGCGATAGCCACCCTCAACCGCAAACCGCAAACCGCAAACCGCAAANNTGCGGTACGCGGTTTAGCGGGTGGCTTGCGCCGCAGTACCTTGAAGACCACCCCCGGGGTCTCCCCCGCCCGACTCTCTACCTCTTCAAACTCCGACAAGTCGTCGGGGAAATGGGCATCGCCTTCGACGTCTCGGTCGATCGTCGTCAGGTGGAGCTCAGTGGCCAGGGGGAGGGCCTCCTGGTACAGGCTGGCGCCGCCTATGACGAAGGGGCAGGGATCCGTCGTTCTTGCGAGGGCGATGGCTTCCTCGAGGCTGTGGGCGGTTTCGCAGCCGGGGAACGCCGCGCCGCCCTGACGGGTGACCACGATGTTGCGGCGTTTGGGTAGCGGGCGGCCGATCGAGTCGTGGGTGTTGCGGCCCATGATGATGGCGTGGCCGTTGGTAGTCTTCTTGAAGTGCTTGAGATCTTCCGAGACGTGCCAAGGCAGCTGGCCGTTCTTGCCGATCACGCCGTTGCGCGCCACCGCCACGATCAACGCGAGCGGGGCCAGAGCTGCCCGGGCGTCGGTCACACCGCCACCGGGGCTTTGATGCGGGGATACGGGAGGTAGTCTTTGAGTTGGAAGTGCTCGTACCGGAAGTCGAAGAGGTTTTCGACCGAGGGGTCGATCACCATCGTCGGTAGGGGGCGAGGCTGGCGTGAGAGCTGCAGTCGCGCCTGGTCGACGTGATTGCTGTAGAGGTGCACGTCACCAAACGTGTGAATGAACTCCCCCGGCTCGAGATTTGAAACAGAGGCGATCATCATGGTCAGCAGGGCGTAGCTAGCGATGTTGAACGGAACCCCGAGGAAAACGTCGGCGCTGCGTTGGTACAACTGACAGCTCAACCGACCCTCGCTAACATAAAACTGAAACAAGGTGTGACAAGGGGGGAGGGCGACCCGCTCGGCTTCCAAAGGGTTCCAGCCCGAAATGATCAGGCGCCGGCTGTCCGGGTTGTCTCGGATCTGATCGAGCACGTAGGAGAGTTGATCGAAGCCATCGCGCTCGTACGAGCCGTCCTCGCGCTCAGTCGCCCCGAAGTTGCGCCACTGATGCCCATACACCGGGCCGAGGTCGCCTTCCTTTCGGCCAAAGCGTGCGGTCTGGTCGGCGGTTGCCCATTCGTCCCAAATCGAGACGCCCACTTCGTGCAGGTGGCTGACGTCGGTCTGCCCGCGTACGAACCACAAGAGCTCGTGGATGATCGACTTGAGGTGGACCTTCTTGGTGGTGACCAGCGGGAAGCCGTCGCGAAGGTCGAACCGCATCTGGTAGCCGAACAGGCTTCGCGTACCGGTGCCGGTCCGGTCTTCGCGCTCGACGCCCTCGTCGAGCACCTTCCGCAGCAGATCGAGATAGGCCTGCATCGTTCTAGTCTTCGGACACTTCGACCGGATCGCGCGCTTCATCGCGCCGAATCGAGTAGCGCACGAGCGCCCGAAGAATGTCATTGCGCTCGAGATCGCCGACCAGCCGCTTGATGTCTTCGTAGATCGACGGGTCGGTCAACAGGGCGCCGATGGTGCCCTTCCCCGCGCGCGCTTCTTTGGTCAGGAAGGCGATGTCGTCACTGGCGCTCTGCAGGTTGTCCATGAAGGAATCACCGAGCTCGCCATAGATCAGCTGATTGACGGCGCCGTCTCCTTCGCGGACATCGGTCAGGATGGTGTTCAACTGCCCGAACGTATCGCGGATGTTCCGAATCGCATCGGCGCCCTCGGTTCCGTAGATCAGGGCGTGCGCAGTGCCCTCGTTCGTTTGAATGTCCTCGGTGATCTTGTTGAGGTTCTCGCCGAGCGCTGCCACCTGCTTTCCGGCAGCGCGCAGCTCCTTCACCGCGCCCTTGACATCGGCCCCGAGCTCGGCGTCGTGCATCAATCGCCCGATGGTCCCGTCCCCGCTCGCGATCATGCCGCTGGCCTTCGCAAGGTTGCGAGCGGTCTCCTTGAGGTCATTCGAGAACTCCTGGTCGGCGAAAGGATCGGTGGCGAGCCGGAGGTTGCGCGCCGTCCCTTCGGCTTCGGTGAGGGTGCGCTCCGCCAATGCCATGATGCCGCCGCCGACCGAAACCGGAATCGGCTCGTCCGGATCCCACTCGGGATATTCGTCGGAGCCAACCGTGATTTCGATGATTCGATCGCCGAGGAGCCCCTTGCTGCCGATCGCAGCAAAGCTTGGCTGGGGCTCGTCCTTGCCCACGACTCTGCCGAGCTCGCCTCGGATCAGGTGCGCCGCGTCGTCGATGACGCGGAAATAGACCTCGATACTACCCGACTCGCTGATCACGACGTCGGTCACGGAGCCGACGTTCACGCCCGCCACGCGGACGGTGTTGCCTTTTTGCAGGCCGCCGACATCGTCGAAGATCGCGTAATAGGTCGTCTTCGGCGAGAAGACATTTTCCTGTGCGCCGATCGCAAAGGCGATGCTCGCGCCGATCACCAAGGCGACCAATACGAAAATGCCCACACGAAGGCGAGTACCGGCGGTCGTCTTCATTTGCTGCCCAACCCAGCCCTTACCCCGCACTCCTTAGCAGAGTTTCGGTGTCCTCGTCGACTGGAGCGTTCCCCTCGATGAAGTCGCGGACCCGCGGGTCCTCCGAGGCTCGAAGCTCGTCCGGCGTTCCAGAGAAAATCACGTACCCTTCGTGGATCATGGCGATTCGGTCGCTAATCGCCAGCGCGGTGTCGATGTCGTGCGTCACGACCACCGACGTCACGTCTACCGTCTCGTTCAGATGCAGGATCAGATCGGCGATACGGGTGACGTTGATGGGGTCGAGCCCGGTGGTCGGCTCGTCGTAGAGGAGGACCTCGGGCCGGATCGCTAGCGCCCTCGCCAGCGAGACCCGCTTCTTCATGCCGGCAGACAAGTCCGCGGGCCAGGTCTCTTCGGTGCCTGGCAGCCCGACGTAGGTGAGCGACTCGCGGACACGCTCCGAGATCTCCATCTCGCTCATGTCGAGTTGCTCGCGCAGCCCATACGCGACGTTTTCTTTCGTATTGAGAGAGTCGAAAAGCGCGCCGGCCTGGAACAGCATCGCGACCCGCCGGCGCACGGGGGCGTACTGTGCTTCGGTCATTCCCGAGATTTGATGGCCGTCGAAGAAGATGCGACCGGCGTCGATCTCGAGCAGACCGATCAACATCTTGAGCATGACGCTCTTGCCCTGGCCCGAGCCGCCAATGATGGTGATCACTTCGCGTTCGTGGATGTCGAGGTTGAGGTCCCGGTACACGGCCTTCCCCCCAAAGGCCTTCTTGACCCCGCGAAATTCGATGAGCGCCATCGGCCCAACTTTAGTTGGGGTTGTGTGGCTCGTCGACTACTGTAAGGGCCATGCGCCGCGGCTTTGGATGGGTCCTCGTCAGCGCCTGGCTGCTGGTGCTCGCGGCGAGCTGCACCGGAAGGGCCGAGGCGGTCCGGGCCGCGCAGCCCTATGTCGAGGACTTCGGCGACCTGCGTTTGAGGGCGCTGACCCTCCTCGAGCTGCGCTCCGACATCCAGCGACGGCGATTGCTCGCCAAAGCCATGAAGGGCGACGAGGAGTCGCTTCCCGACAACCTCAAACCGCTGCTGCAGCAGATGCGGTCAGAAGGGGCCGAAGTCACGGACAAGCAGCTTGAGCACGGTGAAGCGCTGTTCTGGCGGATGCTCGACTATACCTTCTCGGAGAACCCCAACGTGCTTCAAGCCGAGATCGTGTTTCTCGAAAAGGACGGTTCCGTTTCCAGCTTCCGCCATCCACGGGAACGTGAGCTTCCCGTCGGCTTGAAGTGGTACGGGCTGCGGCAGCATCGCACGTTCGCCGGGCTGACCAACTGCATGACCGACGACGGGTCCGAGCCCTGCGTGCTCTTGCAGCTTCGGCCGAGAGACTACTCCGGGAGTGCGGGGTTGACGGTCGCCTATCGTCGCACACCGCTCGAGGTCACGGGCGATGAAGCGTCAGTTCGATGATCTGATACGGGATCGTCCCGGGACCGCCTTCGGCGTCAAAGCATCCCACGGCACTCATATCGCCGGTTGCGTGTTGGAAGCATAGGGTCGCATCCATCCCGAATTGCGCCGCCAGCTCGGTGCGGTCGCTTTGGGTGAGAGGGATCGCCGAGGCGCTTTCCGGCGTGCCAAGGGCTCGAAGTGTGGCTTCGTCGAGCGCGCACGCGAGGTTTCGAGTTTCCGAGGGCATGTCCGGGTGGAACCACGGGAGAGCGTCCTCGCTGATGACGCCGTCGCTGCAGGTCTTTCGCGTCCCTTCGAGGGCGCCTACGAGAATCGTCCTCGACGCCCAGATCTTAGTCTCGTCCCCCTGCCTCAGGATCCAGCGCCAACCATAGGATTGGACCCAAAAGGTCAACAGACAGCACGAGAGCACGAGGACGCCGAGGCAGCCGAGACCGACCCAGAGCCCAGTGTTTCGTGGTGGTGGCTGAGGCGTCTCTTCCGTCATCCGGGTCGGGAGTTACCACTGTTCTGCCGAGCTTGACAGGGGGGGCGCACGGGCCTAGCGTCCGGGCGCCCTGCCATGGCATTTGCGCTTACGCCGGAACGCGAAACACAGGTCGACGACATTCTGACCCGCTATCCCGAGCGTCGAGCGGCGCTCTTGCCGGTCCTGTGGCTTTGTCAGCGACAGAACGGATGGATTAGTCCTGAGGTCATCGAATACGTCGCGGAGCGCTTAGAGCTCTCCACTGCGATCATCAAAGGCGTCGTGACCTTCTACACGATGTTTTTCGATGAGCCGGTCGGGGAGAACGTCATCTGGGTCTGCCGGACGCTTTCCTGCGACCTCCGCGGAGGTAAGGCAATTCAAGAGCACCTCGAGAACAAGCTCGGTTGCGCTGCCGGTCACACCAGCTCGGACGGCAAGTTCACCCTGCTCAAGGCCGAGTGCCTGGCTGCCTGCGGGCAGGCTCCGATGGTCCAGATAAACGACCACTACTACGAGAATCTCGACGTGAAGCTTCTCGATCGCATCATCGACGCCCATGCGACCAAGGGCAGCGAGGCCGCGGCCTTGGAATTTTCGACCTTTGCGAGCTTCGGCTCCCCGACTCGCGCTAGTGGTCGGGCCGTGAGCTCCGCGCCCCCTCCTCCCAGCAAAGAGGCCGTGCGGCTCGCTTCACAGCCACCTCCGTCACAACCACCACCTCAATCACAACCGCCACCTCCGGCCGATACGACGGGCGAGGAGTCATGACCGAGCCGACCAAACCATTGCTGACCTCGCGGTACGGCATCCAAGAGGGTTGGAAGCTCGCCAATGCTCAACGCGCCGGCGCCTACGAGGTTGCCAAAAAGGCGCTGACGACCCGCAAGCCGGCCGAGCTGAAGGAAGAGGTCAAGAGGGCCAACATCCGCGGTCGTGGCGGAGCGGGTTTCCCTGCCGGCGTGAAATGGGGCTTCCTCAGCCCGGGGGAGGGCGAACAGATCTACCTCGTCATCAACGCGGACGAGAGCGAGCCGGGCACCTTCAAAGACCGCAGCATCATGGATCTGGACCCCCACCGGCTCATCGAGGGGGCGATCATCTCCTGCTACGCGATCGGCGCGCAGGTCGCCTACATCTATGTGCGCGGCGAGCTGGCGTTCTCCGTCGGCCGGCTCGAGCAGGCGATTACAGAGGCGCGGCAGGCCGGCTACCTCGGCGAGCGCCCGTTTGGCATCGAGCACCCGATCGACGTTCACGTTCACTCCGGCGCGGGCGCATACATCTGCGGTGAGGAGACGGCGCTGCTCAACTCCCTCGAAGGACGCCGTGGGGAGCCCCGGCTCAAGCCTCCGTTTCCCGCGGTCAAGGGCGTGTTCGGTATGCCGACCATCGTCAACAACGTCGAAACCATCGCTTCGGTGCCCGACATCGTGGAGATGGGCGGCGACACTTGGTCCGCGCTCGGGCGACTTCCCGGCGACGGGGGTGTGCGCATCTACGGCGTCAGCGGTCACGTGAAGAACCCCGGCCTCTTCGAGGCGCCGGTCGGCATCACCATGCGCGAGCTCATCGACGATTACGCGGGCGGTATGCTCGGCGATCGCCCGCTCAAGGCAGTGATTCCCGGTGGCTCGTCAACTCCGGTGCTCGATCCGCGCCGCAAGGTCGACGCTCCCGACGAGAGGCATCCGTTGCACCAGTGGCATGGCCAGAGCGAAATCGACGTGCCGATGGGCGTCGACACGTATCGTGCGCTCGGCACCATGCTCGGCACGTGTTGCGCCATCGTGATGGACGACACGGTCAACATGGTCGAGGCCTGCCGCAATCTGATGCGATTCTACAAGCACGAGTCGTGCGGGCAGTGCACGCCCTGCCGCGAAGGGACCGGCTGGTTGGTCGATGTGCTCGATAACCTGTGCACGGGGCGCGGCAAGCCCGAGGACGTGGACCTGTTGGTCAACATCTCGAACAACATGATGGGNNCAGAAGTTCCGCGAGGAGTTCATGGAAGCCGCGATCCATGGGCTGCCCGACGATGTCCGACACGACGACAGCGTGCGCAGCATGGTAGAGGGGGGCGTGTGAGCTTACCCGGGGCGACTCTTTTCGTCGTGACGGCGATCTTCGCCATAGCCGGCGCGCTAGTGACGATCTCGGCGAGGCGCCCCCTTCGCGCTGCGATCGGGTTGCTGATTCACATCATCTCGCTTGCCGGGATGTTCCTCACGCTCGACGCGCAGCTCTTGGCCGTGCTGCAGCTCCTCGTATATGCCGGGGCGGTCGTCGTCTTATTCGTGTTCGTCATCATGCTGATCGGCCCCGCCGCCGAAGTGGGCCCGATCCAGGGCCGCGTGGCCTCACGAACGCTCAGCATCGCAATGACCGTTGCCGTCGCCCTCGCGGTGTCGACCACCGTCGCCTATTTCGAGGCGCCCTGGGGGGCGGTCTCCGACGAGTTCGGGACGGTCGAGGGCCTCGGAATGGCGATTTACAAGCAGGCGTTGGTGCCATTCGAGGTCATCTCGATCACGCTCCTGGTCGCGATCATCGGGGCGATTGCCATCGCCAGAAGCCGGACGGAGTAGGAAACCATGGGCGTCGGCACGTATCTGGCACTGGCCTCCGTTTTGTTCGGGATCGGCGCCGTCGGGTTTCTCACCCGCCGCAACATGCTGATCCAGCTCATGTCGATCGAGCTGATGCTCAACTCGGTCAACGTCGTCTTGCTTGCTTTCAATCGCGCGTATCCCGCGAACCACGACGGGCAGGTTTTTGCTTTCTTCGTCATCGCGGTTGCGGCCGCCGAGGCGGCTGTCGGGTTGGCGATCCTCATCGCGTACTACCGCATCAAAAAGACGATCGATACGGATGATGCATCACTGCTGAAGTATTGAACCCATGCAACTAGAAGTCCCTCAGCAGAGCCTGCTCCTTTTGATCATCCTGTTCCCTCTGGGCGGGGCGATCATCAACGGGCTGATCGGGCGCTACATGCCCAAGGGGCTCGTCACCGTCGTGGGCGTGGGCACCGTGGCGGTGTCATTTGCGTTGGCCGTTGCCTCGTTCATCGAGCTCTACGGCCNNGGCCGTCGCCTCGTTCATCGAGCTCTACGGCCTCCGTCACGAAGCGGAACAGGCGACGCTCACCTATCACTTCTACGAGTGGTTCTCGCTGAAGCTGCCCGCAGGTGACGTCGTTCCCGTGAACGTCCGGTTCATGATGGACTCGCTCGGCGGCATCATGACCCTCGTGGTCACTGGCGTTGGGGGCCTCATCCACCTCTACAGCGTGGGCTACATGGGCGAAGACNNGGATTCTGGTACGAGAACCGCGACTACGCGTCAGCCGGCCGAAAGGCGTTCGTCGTCAACCGAATCGGCGACTTCGGGGTCTTGATCGGTATGTTCATCCTGGTTGGGGTCGCGGGCTCATTCGAGTTCACGGACATCAATGCTGCCGCCATGGGCGGGCAGTTCCGGCCCGACTTTCCCATTTGGGTCTCCGGCGTCGCGCCGAGCCTCGCTACGGTCGCCTGTGTGTTCCTATTCCTCGGGTGCACCGGCAAGAGCGCGCAGATCCGCTCTACGTCTGGCTCCCCGACGCGATGGCGGGCCCCACTCCGGTCTCGGCTCTCATCCACGCTGCGACCATGGTCACCGCGGGTGTCTACCTGTGTTGCAGGCTCTCTCCGCTGTTCATCACCTCCGACGTGGCGATGTCGATCATCGCGGTCACCGGAACGCTCACCGCGCTCCTCGCGGCGTCGATCGCCGTCGTGCAACGCGAGATGAAGAAGATCCTCGCGTACTCCACCGTGAGTCAGCTCGGCTTCATGTTCGCGGCTGTGGGCGTGGGCTTTTTTGCTGCGGGTTTCTTCCACGTCTTCACGCATGCGTTCTTCAAGGCCTGCTTGTTCCTTGGCGCCGGCTCTGTGATGCACGCGGTGCATGCCCACGGCGACGCCGACATCTTCAAGCTCGGGGGTCTCAAGAAGGACTTGCCGATCACGCGCTGGACCTTCTTGGCGAGCTGCTTGGCGATCGCGGGCTTCCCACTCACCAGCGGATTCTTTTCGAAAGACGAGATCCTGCTCGGCGCGGCCGCTCAGATCTACCGCCGCGACGATCTACTCATGACGTCCGTCGGCTGGTTCACGCTGATCGGCCTCTCTCTCGCCGCCGTGATGACGGCCTTTTACATGTTCCGGCTGTACTTCCTGACGTTCACCGGCGACTACCGGAGCGCCGATCAGTCTGGCGATCACCCGTATGACGCACATCCACACGAGTCACCGCCCTCCATGTCGATCCCGCTGATAGTGCTGGGGATCGGCGCGCTCGTGGTTGGCTTCCTGGGGCTCCCGCACGTGATGCCAATCACCGGGATGCACCTTCCCAGTTGGTGGAGCGAGTGGATGCACGCATCGGTTGCCGGCCGGGCAGTTCCGGAGGAGTTGCACATCGTCAACCTCGCGTCCGGCCTCGCGTTTGGGGCGATGGCGATCGGGATCAGCGGCGCATGGGTGCTCTACCGCAACAAGAACACCGACGCACTCACCGAAACGATCCCCGCTCGCCTCTACCAGCTTGCCTTCGACAAGTGGCGCGTGGATGAGCTCTACGCGGCAATCATCGTCAACCCGATCAAGAAAATCGCGACGGTCGCGGGACGCGCGGACATGACTTTCGTCGACGCGCTCATGACGAGGTTACCGAGCTTCAACGTCCGCGAGTCCGGGCGCATCCTTTCGCGCATGCAAAGCGGTGTCGTGCAAATGTATGCTGCGGTGATGGTGGTCGGTGTCGTGGCGGTGCTGGCCTGGTTTTGGACCCCACATTCGCACATCGAGGCTACCTTCGAGGACACCAGCGTCGAGCTCACGACTCCGCAGGGCATCGGCTACGAGTATCGCTGGGACGCGAACTCCGATGGCGAGTTNNGTTCGAGTACGCTCGAGACGACATTCGCGGCGTGGCGGTTTTCCTGAGCAACGTTCAGTCGGGCGTCGAGCGACGGATTCGGGTGACCGAGGATTGGACGCCACTTCCTGTCGAATCCGTGGTACCCGCCGACCTCCGGTCGCCGCACGACACCGGATTCGAAGTCCGTGTCGATGGGCAGGACTTGCTGTTCCGTAGGCCAGGCGCCAGGACCAAGGGGGAGATCCGTCTACCGATGGGCAGGGATGGCCGCCTCGGCCTAGCTCGGGTCTTCGCCCGCCCGGTCGTCGAAGCGACGGTCGAGGTCCGCAACGCCTTCGGGAATACACGTCGCGCCACGAAGGAAATCGCCTTGCCGTTCTCGGTCGACGCGCCTTCGCATGCTTCGTTGATGCCCATGACTCGTGAGGTGGTCCGATGACGACCCAGTACCTCACCTGGCTCCTCGCCCTTCCGGCGATCAGCGCCTTGGTGGTGCTGCTGATGCCCAGGAGTTGGGAGACCGCGATCAAGCGCTTTTCGATCGGCGCGATGTTGGTTGAGCTCGTCATCAGCATTCGCTTGGTTCTCGCCGATTACTCCGACGCGGGATACCACTTCGTCGAGCACGTGACGTGG
>JABAOG010010044.1_pt1 | contig 11486 bp, 11 predicted proteins | sample 7062131 | NCBI WGS metagenome assembly JABAOG01 (sample SAMN14538629, study PRJNA623070) | marine sediment metagenome | biome: marine biome [ENVO:00000428]; feature: marine pelagic biome [ENVO:01000023]; material: deep marine sediment [ENVO:00002113] | place: India: Arabian Sea | collected... | reverse complement strand
CCATGGCCCGGATGATCCGGTGGATCGGCTCGATCTGTTCGGCCAGGTCGTCCGGCATCGGCGGGCGGTGCGCCTTGTATTCCGGATAGATGTCGTCGCGGAAGGTCTTGCCCTTGGCATCGAACACCACTGCAATGTGTTCCGGCTGATAATCCTTCAAAAGACGGCGGATCATGTTGATCACACCGTAGATAGCGCCGGTATGCTCACCCCTGGAATTGCTCAGTTTGGGCATCGCGTGATAGGCGCGAAACAGGTAGGACGAGCCGTCGACGAGAATGAAGGGTTTTTGCTGCTTGTCTGACATGGATAGTAATCGATCACTTTGGCTGTAGTTTACGGTCCGAATGTGTCGAACTCGATACGCGGGATGCATTATACTTGCCCGGCCGCGTGGCTGCGGCTAAAAGTCGCATCTTCAGCAGCCGATAATCATCTCTGACCCCGATGGAAATGCCGGGCATTGCATACGGGACAGCAGAACCTGAACCAATCCGGATAACACACTATTATGGATGACAAGTACAAACACCCCGGGATGATGCCCGTCAACGATACCATGTTGACCCGGGAATCCTGGAAGATTTTCCAGATCATGGCGGAATTCGTCGAAGGTTTTGAGCGCCTGGCTCAGATCCGCCCTTCGGTCAGCATCTTCGGGTCGGCCCGCACCACACCGGATCACCCCTATTATCAAAAAACCATCGAAATCGCCCGCGCCCTGTCCAATGCCGGCTTCTCGGTCGTCAGCGGCGGCGGCCCCGGCATCATGGAAGCGGCCAACAAGGGCGCCTTCGACGGCAAGTCACCCAGCATCGGCCTGAACATCCAGCTGCCGCACGAACAGTCCGGCAACCCCTACCAGGACATCGCCCTCACCTTCCGCCATTTCTTCTCGCGCAAGGTGATGTTCGTCAAATACGCCGCCGCCTACGTGGTGCTGCCCGGCGGCTTCGGCACCCTGGACGAGCTGGCGGAAATCCTGACCCTGGTGCAGACCAAGAAGTCGCGCCGCATCCCCATCATTCTGGTACATGCGCCATTCTGGAAAGGGCTGATGGACTGGTTCGGCACCACCCTGGTGGACGAGGGCACCATCGACGCCAGGGATCTTGAACTGATTCAGATTCTGGATGAGCCGAAAGAGATTCTGGATGCTATCTTTAAACATTATGAGTACAGTGGCTTTGAACCATCGGCGGAAGAGGCCGAAATCATGCTGGACTTGTAACCGGATCAAACAACATCATGAAAATATTGCGACTGATCGCCCTCGCGGCACTATTGATGACTTTCACCACTACCCGGGCAGCCGATGAGTCTCCGGTACCTCCACCCCCTCTGCCGGATGAACTGGAAGGCTATGGCAACATTCCGCAGCCGGAAGTCACGATCATTCATGAAGAGGATCGCGTTATCGAAGAGGTGCGGATCAGCGGGGAACTGCGCTATATCAAAGTGACCCCCAAATCCGGTCCGCCCTATTATTTCATCGATACCGACGGTGACGGCCAGTTGGAAACCCGGCGTAATGAGCTGGACAACCCGACTATCAATCAGTGGATCCTGAAACGGTGGTAATATCCCTTTACAGTATTCCTTAACAGCACAATAACGAGTCTGACTGAATCCCGCTATGTCGGTATACACAAAGGTCGAGCGCCATGAGCTTGAGGCATTTTTACGCCATTATTCACTGGGAGAGCTGGTTGAGTTCCAGGGCATCAGTGCGGGGATTGAAAACACCAACTATTTCGTGACCACCAGCCGGGGCCGTTATGTACTGACCCTGTTTGAAGCCCTGTCGATGGACGAATTGCCCTACTTTCTCGATCTGATGGCGCATCTGGCCGAACACGATGTGCCCAGCGCGCATCCCGAAGCCGACGATACCGGACATTATCTGCGAATCCTGAACGGTAAACCGGCCGCCCTGGTGATGCGTCTGGAGGGCAAGAGTGTCGAGAATCCCAATCCGGTCCAGTGTGCCGCACTGGGCAGGGCGCTGGGTCACCTGCATGTGGTGGGACAGGCGTTTCAGGGTTACCGGGTAAACCGGCGGGGTCCGCACTGGTGGGTCGAAACCAGCGAACAGGTGTTGTCCAGACTCACCGGCCTGGAGGCCGAACTGCTCGCCAATGAAATCACTTTTCAAAAACAGCACCGGCACGACACCCTGCCGCGCGGCGTGATTCACGCCGATCTGTTCCGGGACAATGCCCTGTATGTCGGCGATCGCCTGACCGGCATCATCGACTTTTACTATGCCTGTAACGATGTCCTGCTGTACGATGTTGCGGTCACCGTCAATGACTGGTGCTGTCATCCCGACGGCCGGTTCGATGAGACCCGCCTGCAGGCCTTTCTTGATGCCTATCGCCAGGAGCGGCAGTTCACCGAGGCGGAACAGGCTGCCTGGCCGGTGATGCTGCGGGCAGCGGCACTGCGCTTCTGGTTGTCGCGACTGTACGACATGCACTTCCCGCGTGAGGGGGAAATTACTCATATCAAGGATCCGACAGTTTTCCAGCAGATCCTGCAACAACGGATCGCCGGGCAGGATTCACTGACGTTGAATCCTGGCAGGGACGAGGAACGAGGTGCGAGGGACGAGGCTTTCTGATTCTCTCCCGGCCATGCCTTGAAGTTTGAGTTGGGTGGTGCAGGAACCAAAATTGTGGGTGGATACCAATGAGGACAACAACCTTGTCCCTCGTAACTCATGCCTTAGCCCGGTTCTTGGCCTGTGGATAACTTTGTGGATGAAACCGCACGATTTTTCTGTCAGCGCAAATCCCTGATTTTCAATATCAGCTTTATATATCAATAACCAATATTTTCTATTTATTATCAATAAGTTACATTATTTTTATAGAGCAGGAAATCGCTGTTTACAATTTTTCACAAATCTGTCATGCACTTAGCCGTCTGTGAATAACTCGTCCGAGGGTTTACCCTAATTCCTTCAGCGGTATTTACTCACCCCTTGCACAAAACCCCTACTCCATGCAGGATCACCGGCCACGCTATCCGGATAAATTGGCTCCGATGGAAAAAATAAGCCGCTTTTGCGACAGTGTCAGTGAATGGACCGGCCGCGGTATCGCCTGGCTGACGCTGCTGATGGTCATCATCACATTTGCCGTGGTGGTGCTGCGCTATCTGTTCGATATCGGCTGGATCGCCATGCAGGAGTCTGTCACCTATCTGCACGCCATGGTGTTCCTGCTCGGCGCTGCCTATACCCTCAAGCACGAGGGACACGTCCGGGTCGATATCTTCTACCACCGTTTCGGGCCACGCGGCAAGGCGCTGGTGGACATGCTGGGTACGCTGTTTTTACTGCTGCCGGTCTGCCTGTTCATTCTGTTCGCCAGCTGGGACTATGTGGCCGACAGCTGGGCCTATCGGGAAACCTCCAGCGAACCGGGTGGCCTGCCCTGGGTATATCTGCTCAAGACCACCTTGCTGCTCATGCCGCTACTGCTGGTTTTACAGGGCATCAGCCAGTTGTTGCGCGCTCTGCTGGTACTGTCCGGCCGGTATACACCTGAATCCGCGCCTGAACATCACGAGGTAATCTGAATGGCCGAACTGATGCCGCTGTTGATGTTCCTGGCTGTTGGTCTGGTGTTGCTGAGCGGCTATCCGGTCGCCTTCTCGCTGGGCGGCACGGCCCTGATCTTTGCCCTGCTCGGCCACCTCACCGGCAGTTTCGACGGCGCCTTTTTGCAGGCACTGCCCAACCGGCTGTACGGCATCATGACCAATGTCACCCTGATTGCCGTGCCATTGTTTGTGTTCATGGGGGTCATGCTGGAACGTTCGAAAGTGGCCGATCAACTGCTGGACACGATGGCCATGCTGTTCGGTCCACTGCGCGGGGGACTCGGCATCTCGGTCACCATTGTCGGCATGCTGCTTGCCGCCAGCACCGGTATCGTTGGTGCCACGGTGGTCACCANNATGTTACGCCGCGGTTACGATCCCGGCATCGCCGCCGGCACCATCTGCGCCTCGGGCACGCTGGGCCAGATCATCCCGCCGTCGATCATTCTGGTGCTGCTGGGCGACGTGCTGTCATCGGCCTATCAGCAGGCCCAACTCGATATGGGCCTGTTTTCACCTGAAACTGTTTCAGTCGGCGATCTGTTTGCCGGCGCGTTGATCCCCGGTCTCTTGCTGGTCGCAATGTATGTTATTTATCTGATTGGCGTGGCGGTTCTGAAACCCGGCAAGGTACCCGCCATTCCCAGGGCCGAACGCCTCATCAACAGACGGGAACTGNNAAGGTGCTGATTCCTCCCCTGATTCTGATTGTTGCCGTACTGGGTTCCATCATGGCCGGCGCCGCCACACCTACCGAGGCCGCTTCGGTCGGCGCGGTTGGGGCCATTGTCCTGGCCCTGTCGCAGCGACAATTCAACCTCACAATGTTGCGCGAGGTGATGCGCACCACTACCCAGGTCACCAGCATGGTGTTCCTGATCTTCATCGGCGCCTCGCTCTTCTCACTGGTGTTTCGCGGTTTCGGTGGCGATGAAGCGGTGCGTGAAATCCTGACGGACATGCCCGGCGGTGTCGTGGGGGCGATGTTTATCGTCATGCTGGTGATGTTCCTGCTCGGCTTCATCCTCGACTTCATCGAGATCACCTTCGTGGTGGTGCCGATCGTGGCGCCCATTCTGTTGATGATGGGACTGGATCCGGTCTGGCTCGGGGTGATGATCGCCATCAACCTGCAAACCTCGTTCCTCACTCCGCCGTTCGGCTTTGCGCTTTTCTATCTGCGTGGCGTGGCACCGAGCGGGGTTACCACGATGCAGCTTTATCGCGGCGTGGTGCCGTTCATTGCCATCCAGTTGATCGCCCTCGGCCTGCTGGCCTTCTGGCCGGGACTGGCCACCTGGCTGCCGGATCTGGTCTATGGTCCCTGACTTCAACACAGACAACCATATACCCACTTATCCAATCTACCGCGAAATAACGCAAAGTACGCAGAGGCGCCAGCCCTTCGGGCAGTGACGAATAACGAGGCATGAGGAAGTAGTTATATTACGCGCTTGTGCTTGTTAGGAAAGAAACCGAGATGAGGAATAAAAATTATTATTTCTCTGCGAACTCTGCGTCTTTGCGTTCTCCGCGTTTTTAATCAGCTGCCCTGAAAAGAGGGTACTGATCTTGCCCTCGGTTTCACCTGTGTGTAAAAAGGGACCATGGTGGAAAAGATCAAAAAGTCGGATGACGAGTGGCGCAAGTTGCTGACCGAGGNNGGCGCGAGTTGCTGACCGAGGAGCAATATCAGGTCACCCGCCGTCACGGCACCGAACGGCCGTTCAGTGGTGAATATTGTCAGAGCAAAACTCCGGGCACCTATCTCTGTGTCTGTTGCGGTCAACCCCTGTTCAAATCCGAAGAGAAATTCGATTCCGGCAGCGGCTGGCCCAGTTACTGGCAACCGGTTTCCGATGAGGCCGTCGAGACCAGCGAGGACCCCAGCCACGGTATGGTTCGCACCGAAGTGCACTGCAGCCGCTGCGACGCGCATCTGGGGCACGTATTCCCCGACGGTCCTCCGCCGACCGGCCTACGCTATTGCATCAACTCCGTCGCGCTGAAACTGCAAGAAGACGGGGCCGAATAGAAAGAGCATTTTCAACGCAGAGGCGCAAAGACGCAGAGAGCCGCAGAGAAAATAATTTTTGATCCGTCATAAACCTGATGAGCCGGATAAAACGATTGCGGTTTTGGCAAAATCCTACTTTGAAATTGCGTTTAGCAGGACAGCCCAATGTAGCACATGCGCTTTGTTATTAAATAAAAAGCTTTGCGTCCTCTACGTCTTTGCGCCTCTGCGTTGAGATCTTTTACCTCCTGGAAGGTCACACCTCTCTCGCGGCCATGTAGGTCTGCTCGGAAATCTTGTGCCATTCCATTGCCTGATCGCGGAATTTCCGGAATGATTCATAGACCTTTTTACTCATCTTGTCCTTCTGCGCCACCTCGGCCACGACTTCATCCGATAAGTTGCGCAGTTTCTTGATGACATCATCCGGGAACTGACGCAGCTTGACCTTGTGCTTGTTCACCAGGGTCTGCAATGCGGCATTGTTACGTGCCGTATATTCAGCCAGCATGTCCTGGTTTACCACCTTGCAGGCATTGCGCACGATGCTTTGCAGATCCCCGGGCAGGGCGGCAAAGGCTTTTTTGTTGATCATCGCCTCCAGGGTGGTGCCCGGCTCGTGCCAGCCCGGGTAGTAATAGTATTTGGCGACCTTGTATAAACCGAAGGCGAGATCGTTGTAGGGCCCGACCCATTCGGTAGCGTCAATGGCGCCGGACTGCAGCGAGGTATACAACTCACCGCCTGGCAGATTGACCGGCGTACCGCCGGCACGTTTCAGTACTTCACCGCCCAGGCCGGGAATACGCATTTTCAGCCCCTTGAGATCCGCCAGGGAGTTGATCTCCTTGTTGAACCAGCCGCCCATCTGCACCCCGGTGTTGCCGGCCGCCGCCGGTACCAGATTAAATTCGGCATAGATCTTCTCCCACAGTTCCATCCCGCCACCGTAATACAGCCAGCCGTTCATTTCCTGGGCCGTCAGACCGAAAGGCACGGCGGCAAAAAACTGCGCCGCCTCGCTCTTGCCTTTCCAGTAATAGGCGGCACCGTGGCCCATTTCCGCGGTACCACGAGAGACCGCATCGAAGATTTCCAGCGCCGGCACCAGTTCCTTCGCACCGTACACCTTGACCTGGATACGGCCGCCGCTCATCTCGTTGATCAGGGCGGCCAGATTGTTGGCGCCGGTGCCCAGGCCCGGAAAATTCTTGGGCCAGGTAGTGACCATTTTCCATTTGAACTGCGGTTTGGCGCGGGCCACGTTGGTGCCGGCCAGCATACTGCCGGCCACCAGTGAGCCGGCGCCTGCCGATTTGAGAAAATCACGTCGTTTCATTGGCTTATCCCCATTATTTCTATTGGTCGTTCAATGTGATTCTTACGTTAGATACCCACAACTTTGTAAATTCTCTTACAGCATCCCATAAAAAGCATCAGCTAACTGTCAATATCAAGTTCATAATAAAATTGTGGCTGGCATCACATAATTTATTCTGTCATTATTAACTGGATACACCGGACCGCTTGTTTCGACAAGCATGACCAACAACAATAATGCGGCTGCCATGGAAGAACAAGCTCTGAGGAGAATCCGCAAACGGCTTGCCATCAGCATTGTTTGCAGTTTTGTGCTCACACCTGTTATCGGTTATACCACGGCGTGGTTTTTCGGCATGATCCGTGTCGAGCAGCTTGTCTCCACTCTCGCGATCCTGCCGCCGACCTTGACAACGCTGTTATTGCTCGGTGCGCTCTGCTTTTTCTTCCACCGCTACTTCAGGCCGGTATTTGACTGGCTGGGGAAACAGCGTGACAACACCCCACTACCGGAATTACTGGATCAACAGCTCAAGAACTTCAGCGACAACTACTGGGCGTTTTTTCTTTTGTATGCCCTGCTGGTACCGACCCTGCAGCACTGGTCCGGGATCTACCCGGACAATCAGTCGGCATTTACCAGTCTCAGCCAGTTTATCCTGTTACAACTGGTGATTGCCATCCTGGTCGGGATGCCGGGCTATCTCTATTCGCTGGCACTCATCGGCCAACTGATAGAACACAGCGGATTCGGCCAGGTTCATGTCAGCATGAAAACCAAAATGTTGCTGGTCGGCGGCTATATCCCCTTGCTCACAACTTCCATACTATTGATATATTACTGGTGGCATACCCAATATCTTACCCATGAAATCGTTTTCATGTGGGCCACCCTGGGCTTGTTTGCCTTTGCCCTCACTATCCTTTCTATCCGCAGCCTTCATCAATNNGGCGCAACCGATTACGAAGACATGATCAGGCGTTTGCGGCCACGCTCTACCGATGAGGCCGGCTATATCATCCAGATGCTTGGCCGGCTGTTTCGTCGTCTGGGCGATCAGGAGAGTCATGTCCGTGCCATCGTCAATCATGCGGCCGAAGGAATTGTGGTGGTCAACGATCAATATGGGATTGAAACCTTCAATCCTGCTGCGGAAAAACTGTTTGGTTTCAGTTGTCAGGAAATTCGCGGCAAATCATTCGACTGCCTGTTGCCCGATTTTGTTCTGCCCCTCCTGCCGGATGCGTCTGTTCCCGGAGAAGAGATCGAGGTGGAAGGCCGTCATCGTACCGGCTATGCGATTCCCATGTCGATGCGTATCAGTATCATGCAGAATGAAAGCCGAACTTATTTTACCTGCCTGCTCGCTGACATCTCCGCGCGCAAGTCCACCGAACAGATGCTGCTGGATGCCGAAGCACGTTACCGTAACCTGGTCGAAACCGCCCATGACCTGGTATGGAGCATGGATAGCAACGGATACTGGACATATCTCAATGACGCTGTAACTCGTATATACGGTTACCAGACCGAGGATATGCTGTTCGTCCACTACAGCAAGTTCCAGGCACCCGAATCAAAAGATCGCGATCAGATCGCCATGGACAGGATACTTAATGGCCAGGAACTGCTCCATTACGAGACCGTGCACCTGGACAAAAATGGACAGCCGCGGCATATCAGCTTCAATGCCAAACCGCAATTTGACGAATCGGGCAAGGTAATCAGCATCATGGGCACAGCGCGTGACATTACGGCACAGAAGGCGTTTGAAAGGGAACTGACCTACCAGGCGCAGCACGACACTCTCACCGGCCTGTACAATCGCAACTATTTTCAGCGCGAGCTGGAGCGAATGCTCAGCCGAATAACCCGGAGTGGGGCCAGCGGTGCGTTACTGTACCTTGATCTGGACCAGTTCAAATATGTCAACGATACCCTGGGTCATGCTGCCGGTGATCGCCTGCTGCAGGAATGCACCCACCTGTTACAGAATCATACCCGCGATGCCGATCTGTTGGCACGTTTCGGCGGTGACGAATTTACCATTCTGCTGGATAATGTCGATCGACATTCAGCACTGCAGGTGGCGGAAAACATTCGTCAATTGTTTGAAAATTATCGCTTTGTCGATTCCGGCAAAACTTTCAATGTCACCAGCAGTATCGGGCTTGCGATGATCACCGGTCACTCCGGTTCCGGCGAGGAAGTCTTGTCGCAAGCCGACCTGTCGTGCAATATCGCCAAATCCCAGGGCCGTAACTGTCTGCATATTTACGATCCGGAAGACAATGACAAGCACGGCATGGCAGAAGACATGGGCTGGGCAAGCCGGGTTCGCGATGCCTTTGAACACGATCGCTTCAAGCTGGCCTATCAACCTATTATCGGTATCAGCAGCGGCACCATCAAAGATTATGAGGTGCTGTTACGGATGTCACTCGATGACGGCGATACCATTCTGCCAGGCGGTTTTTTGCCGGCTGCGGAACGTTTCGGCCTGATTAATCATATCGACCGCTGGACAGTTCGTACTGCCCTGCACTACCTGGCAGAACTGCACCGGGAAGATAATTCCATCCGTTTTGCCATCAATCTCTCGGGCCGCGCCTTCGAAGACAGGGAACTGCTGCCACTGATTAACAGCCTTTTACGTGATACCGGCGTTCAGGCCGAAGCACTGACATTTGAGATTACCGAATCCGCCGCCATTTCCAATCTCTCGGAAGCCAGCCGGTTTATCTACCAGCTTAAGGACATCGGCTGTCAGTTCGCCCTGGATGATTTCGGGACCGGTTTCTGTTCATTCGCCTATCTCAAGCATTTGCCGGTCGACAAGCTCAAGATCGACGGTTCCTTTGTTAAAGGACTGGCTACTTCAGAAATTGATCAGGCCGTGGTCAGATCCATGAACCAGATCGCACATGCTCTGGGTAAACAGACCATAGCCGAATTTGTGGAAAATGACATCACCCTGGAGTACCTGAAAAAATTCGGCATTGATTATGCCCAGGGCCACCACCTCGGCAAACCCTCGACGGTTATTCAAAAAACAGTAGCAGAAGAAAAAACCACAAGAATCCCTGTCTAAACCGGGACAGGTAATTTTACTACCTGTTTATTGCCGCTCGAGGTACAGCCGAACCATCAGCCCCTCTCCGNNTCCGGTTTCAGGTTTCATCAGTTCAAGTTTTGCGCCTAACAGATCCGCGCAACGTCTGGCGATAGCGAGTCCCAACCCGCTGCCGTTTTGCTGCTGCCCGGATTTCCGGAAATATCTTTCAAACACACGTCCATAAAGTTCCGGGTCGATACCCGGACCGGTATCACAAATACTGACCAGGACACCGTTAGCCTGCATATGTGTTTCGATTCTTACCCTGCCGCCTGCAGGAGTATAATGTATTGCATTATCAAGCAGATTACGCAGCAATATCTCCAGACTGACTGTCTCGATCATGATTGACACGCTCGGTACCGGCTCAAACTCAATCGAAATATGTTTTTGTGCCGCCTTTTCCGACAACTGATTGATGATTGCCGCGATTGCCTCTTCCAGATCAACTTCCNNGGGTCATCCGGTCAACACCGACAACGACATCCTGTAATGCCTCCTTGCGCTCGGTCTCTGACTCTGCCCGCAAGGCCACCTGGACCTGGGTTTTTAGTGCGGACAATGGCGTGCGTAATTCATGTGCGGCATCATCAGTAAAGCGGCGCTCCACCTCAAATGCCCTGTTCAAGGCAGAAAACAGATTATTCAGTTCGGTTACCAACGGAACAACTTCCCTCGGTACATTTTCAAACCGCATAGAGTCGAGATTTTTCGGATCCCGGTGCGATATCGCATCGCTGAGACGGTAAAGCGGCTGCATCGCCTTGCCGATCGCCCACCAGATCAGAAGCGCGATAATCGGCAAGGAGATTACAGAGGGTGCAAGAAAATGGTAAACGATCTCCGTGACAAGTTCTCCGCGGATGTCATATCGCTCTCCAACCTGAATCAGGTATTCACGTCGATCGTCCCACAAGCTGAAAATTCGCCAGGCGCCGTCCGGCTGCTGTTCATCACGGTAACCATAGGCATCAGGACTCAGGCCCATCGTTGAAAGCGGTTCGCTTCCTACATTGGCGGAATGCAGTAACAAACGCCCTGACTTGTCCCATAATTGAAATGCTATCTTGCGCTCATAGTCATGCTGGTTGTTGTTCTCGCTGTTTTCGCTGTCTTCTTCAGCTATTGCGGGGATTTTACCAGTCGCATCCAGAAACTCCTGGATAGACCTGAAATCCTCATGCTGGGTACGGGTCAACAGAATTGACAACAACACCCGTGCCGACTGGGCAAGCTGTGCATCAAACAGCTCCTGTACTTCATGAGCTGACTCCCGATAACTGGTCCAGACAGTAAAACTGCCGATCATGGAAATAACCAGCAACAGGAGAAGCAACAAACGCCGGCGTATCGAATTCAACACTACTGATGCTCGAACATATAGCCGACGCCCCGGACCGTCTTGATATAATCAGCACCGAGTT
>JABAOG010011550.1_pt1 | contig 11488 bp, 11 predicted proteins | sample 7062131 | NCBI WGS metagenome assembly JABAOG01 (sample SAMN14538629, study PRJNA623070) | marine sediment metagenome | biome: marine biome [ENVO:00000428]; feature: marine pelagic biome [ENVO:01000023]; material: deep marine sediment [ENVO:00002113] | place: India: Arabian Sea | collected... | reverse complement strand
AGGCCCCGCTGCCGCTGAGTCATCCGCGTAACAGTTTTTCACCATACGATTTAAATAATTGAGGAGTCGGGGGGATTTTTCAATTCAGCTGATAGATGAATAATCGCTCGACCCTTCGCTCCGTCAATTTCCGCCTCAATTAGGTTCTATCCCTAAGGCCCGCAGCTTGATGTTTTTTGGCTTTGCAAATTTTTTCGGATTATTATAAAAGAGAACGATAGAGCCAAAACCTAAGATCCCTCCTGCTGTTTATATGCTGAGCCAAGGAAAAAAATAATTGAAGAGATTCGCTTTGATATTCTGTGCCGTCATTCTTTTTCCGTTCAATACGGGAGCCGATATCATCTTTTTTAAAGATGGCATGAAAACGGTCTGCCAGGACCGAGCCTGGGAGGAGAAAGGAGAAGTTAAATGCGAGTATCAAGGCGCGATTCTGAGTTATCAAAAAGAAGATGTAGACCGCATCCAGAAAACAGAATTCGAAAAACAACCCGAAAGCCTGCCTGACCAGCATCCCCAGCCTCCCATGAAGGCCGTTGCAAAACAGGCGACATCAACTCCCAAAATCAAACAGCCCGCTCCCCCCCAAAAGAAAACGCTTGCTCCAAAGGATTCTAAAACCGTCTCAGCAACACCAGATATGGCTAAAACCAAGGGATTGGAATTTTATAATCCCAGACGCCCGCAAAAGTACTGGACCAGTACAGCTACCAAACATCATTCTTTTAAAGAAGCCATCGCAACGCTGGCGAAGCAGTATGATCGCTCTCCGGAATGGATTCAACGTCACATGGGCGAAACCAATGACCTCTATGAAATCCATCAAAATTTGAGTGGTGGCAAATTAAATTCGCCGGAGGAAGTTCCGGAAGACAAAGTAGAAAAAGTACCTGAAACCCTTTTTTACAATCCACGAAGACCCCAAAAATACTGGACAAGCGCCAGCTCAAAGCACAATACATTCCAAGAAGCAATCGCCGCAATGGCCAAATTATACGACCGGACGCCGCAATGGGTCCAACAATATATGGGAACAACCAACAACCTTAGCGAAATCCATCAGAATTTGGCAAACCGAAAGGAGGCTGAAACGTCGCCGTAAATTCAAGCAACTGGAAGCCACTGCGATACCGGGCCGGATCCAGCGTTTGAACAAGGCAGGCAAACAGATAGGCCGCCGTCATTGCTGAACACCGTCTGGACAATGGCACCCTATCTTTAGACGGTTGGATTATTCCTTATATTGACATTTTAGCCATTTTCCTGTACGATTTTAACAAATTATATTGTAATATAGACTATTTATATTACCTGCAGTTACAGCTCCGCAAAGCCGCTTTGTGCTTTGCGATTTTTGAAAGGTCAGATCCTCATGCTTTCAATCAGTCGCGATGTTGTTGCACTTATCCGAATATTTACCAGCTGTTTGACAGCCGCTTTTTTAATTTTCTTCATCTCCTCACTATCCGGAGAGGATCTGATTAAAAACAACAGCTTCATTGATGAGTTGGATAGAAACCTTTTGGAAATCACGGCTGAATTGGAAAGTGGTATCGAAAACAGAATTAAACAGCTGGGAGAAGTACCCGCCATCAATCCCTATAAAAAATTTTACTGCGCCGAATTTGCAAAAGAAATTCACGAAGTTTCATATTTAACAGAAAAGCAAAAAATTTTGTTTGATTCATTTAATGTCCGTGACTTTGAAAGTAAATCAAAGCGGCTGGTAAACTATTCAGAAAAATCCAATTTGCAGGCCCTGGAGAATGAGCTCGAGATTGTAAAAAGAGAGTTAAAAAATTCCGTCAATTTAATTGATAAAAGGCGCAAGAAACTCGTACGCCAAAGAACGGCCTATATTATCCTCTTTTTCGTACTCTGGATTGTGATCTATTTCTATTATAGCCGCGGCTTTATCAGGCGATAACCCTACTATAAATCAGAATTTTTTACCCTTTCGTATAAAGAAAACCGGTTCCTTATGTATCAGTCATTTTATAAGTTAAAAGTTAAGCCATTCCAAATCACAACCGACCCGAAATTTTTATGGCTCGGCGAAAAACATAAAGAAGCGCTCGCAACGCTTAAATACGGTATCTTGGAAAATAAAGGTTTTCTTTTGCTAACCGGCGATGTCGGAACCGGAAAAACCGTTTTAATCCACGGTCTGATGAAGATCATTGACGTTTCGGCAATTGTGGCCACCATTCCGGATCCCGGTCTAAGCAGCATTGATTTTTTTAATTTTCTTTCCGAAGAGTTCAAGATGAACCGGCGCTTCGACAGCAAAGGTGCTTTTCTGATCCACTTAAAGCATTTCCTGCACAAAGCCTCAGCAACCGATAAAAAAGTTCTGTTGATCGTTGACGAAGCCCAGCGGCTTAATCACGAGCTCATCGAGCAGATCAGGCTTTTGTCGAACATCGAGTTGGACAACCGCAAATTGATCAATATCTTTTTTGTCGGCCAAAGCGAATTCAACAAAATGATCAACGAAGAACGCAATAAAGCCGTCAGACAGCGAATATCGGTTAGCTATCATATTGATCCCTTGACCGAGAAGGAAACGCGCGAATACATTAACCATCGGCTCAAAGTTGCCGGATGCACCCGGGAACTTTTTAAACCGGAAGCTGTGCGAAAAGTCTATACATTTTCCCACGGATATCCGCGACTGGTGAATATCATTTGTGATCATGCGCTGCTGACTGGATATTCCGTTGGGAAAAAAATCATTGATGCCGGGGTGATCAAGGAATGTGAAAAAGAGCTTAAGATTCCCCTCAATGAAACCAAAAAAGAAAAAAATGACCTGGAAGTCTTTGAGCCGAATGAAAGCCCGTTCGCTGTGCTTCAAAACCAATCTACGGGCAAACGAGTCGCATATTTAGCCGTTATCGTTTTACTACTCGCGGCCACCGGTTATTTTTTATTCAATCTGCAATTAAACGATACACCCCGCTGGAAAATGGAGGAAATCGCCCCTCAAACCTACGATTCCCCAGCATTAAAAGCCAAAGAATCTTTCGTTCCCGGGGTGGTTGATGAAAATGAAATTTCAAAGAAATTGCCGGCAGTCAAACGCTTCGATGAACAGGCCATGGAGGGAACGGATTCTGCGCAGTCCGGTCAGCCGATAATCGCTGACCAAAGCGATGAATTATCAGCCGCGCCACAAGTCAGTCCTTTTCCGGATCGCAAAATAGTAATTTACTTCAAGCACAACTCGAATGATCTTCCGGATCGAGCATATGATATGCTGGATCGCATTGCTGATTTTATGGTCCACAATCCGGAAACCAGTATCAATATCAACGGCTATACGGATTCAAGCGGGGCATACAGTTATAATGTCAGTGTTTCTCAGTTCAGGGCCAATATGGTCAAAGGTTACCTGGTCGGCAAAGGGGTTGAGCCACTCAAAATAAAAGCGCTGGGCCTGGGTCCGAAAAATCCGATTGCCAGTAATGAAACGGACAAGGGCAGACAAATGAACCGCCGGGTAGAAATTGAGCTCAATCTCGATAACTCTTAAACGGCTCACGCAAAGGCGCAAAGCCGCCAAGACGCGAAACTTTTCAGATTATCTTCCTATAACCTAATTGCCGAAACCGAACCTGGTTTTTAATAATTTCAATGTCGCTGCGCTCACTGCAAGACCACTGATCTCTTTGGCGGAAACCCAGCGTGCCTCTAACGCGTCATCCCCCGGTGACGGCTCTCCCAGAACATAATCTGCTGCCAAATCAACAATCACGTAGTGGAATCGCACTTTTCCGGCCGCATCACGATCAATAACATCAAACGTATAAATCGGTTTTGAAGCCCGGATTTGTATACCCGTTTCCTCCAGTATTTCTCTTTCGGCAGCCTCCTGAAGGGTTTCACCGATCTCCACACTTCCGCCGGGGATGGCCCAGAGATCTTCCGCCGGCGGCTGTCCTCTGCGAACCAGTAAAACACATTCATCCTTGAATACCACTGCACCGACAGCCACCCGGGGGTTGCCGGGATAATCGTTTTTCTGTTTTGTCTGGCGATTTTTCAAGATTCAAAGATTCCTTCGTTCAAAAATTAATGTCCTACCAAAACAAAACTATCAGGCGCTGGAGAATAATCAAGAAAGAGCTTAACACGCTAGGCCTGCAATTGGAATAATGAATATTCACCCTGGGTCCTTGACACCGGTGGGCCATTGACCTATGGTCCCATGATCGGTTTTTTTTGGTGCCAGGTGTCAGGCTCGTCGATTCTGAAACCTGACACCTATCGATGCTTGAACTCAACGTTACGTATAACACCTATAACCATTTAAAGGCACTATGATGAATTTCAAATCCAAACTGCCCGACCTCGAGCTCACGATTTTTTCGGTTATGACCCAGCTGGCCATNNCTTTCCCAGGGATTTCCGGATTTCGATACCTACCCCGAACTTATCTCACTGGTGGAAAAGTATATGCGTGAGGGTCATAATCAATATGCCCCCATGCAGGGTGTTATGGTACTGCGCGAACGAATTGCGGAAAAAGTATACGATCTGTATGGCGCTCGATATAACCCGGCAACCGAGATCACCGTCACATCCGGTGCCACCGAGTCCGTTTTTGCAGCGATTTCCGCAGTTGTGCAAAAAGATGATGAAGTTATTATCTTTGAACCGGCCTATGATGCTTACGCACCTGTCGTGCAGTTAAACGGTGGAATTCCAATTTTTCTCCAGCTAAAGTTTCCGCACTACCATATTGATTGGGACATGGTTAAAAACGCCCTTAACAAAAAAACCAAACTTATCATTTTGAATTATCCGCATAATCCCACCGGAGCGGTTCTGTCAAAAGAAGATATCTCAAACCTCTCGCAGATCATCGAAGACACCCAGACCCTTATTGTCAGCGATGAAGCCTATGAGCATATTATCTTTGATGGACTGCAGCATGAAAGTATTTCCAGATATCCGCAACTGGCCCGACGAAGCTTTGTGATCTGCTCTTTTGGCAAAACCTATCACACCACCGGCTGGAAGATCGGTTATTGCCTGGCACCCGAACCGCTTTCAATCGAACTGCAGAAAATCCACCAATACCTGACGTTTGCCTCCAATACCCCGATCCAACTGGCCTATGCCGAATTTATGCAAAACAAAGATCTGTATCTGGACCTGCCCGCTTTTTATCAGCAAAAACGGGACCTGTTTTTAAGCCTCACAAGCAATTCCCGCTTTACTCCCCTGCCCTGTAAAGGGACTTACTATCAAATGCTGGATTATTCGCAAATCTCAGACGAACCGGAACTCGTTTTTGCAAAAAGGTTGACCGTAGAACACGGCGTGGCTGCTATTCCACCGTCAGCGCTTTATCATCAAAAAGAGGATCACAGGGTGTTGCGCTTCTGTTTCGCCAAAAAGACACAAACCCTTGAAAGCGCAGCTGAAAGATTATGCCGAATTTGACACAAGAAGATTACGCAAGATCAATCAAAATCAAGATTCAACAGGATCTGGAGCGTCGCATCCTGCACGGAATGGCCTGTGAATGGGATGCGGCATGGCGCTGCCTGGACCCGGACAAGCAGCAGTTCATCCGAAGGCCAACGTTTGCGATAAAGGAGCTAAAAAATCGATGGGGAACCTGGTCGCCGCAGAAACGGGAAATCGCTTTGAGCCGTCAGCTGATACTCAATTATCCCTGGGATTCGATTCGTGATGTTTTGCTGCATGAAATGGCCCATCAAACGGCCCAACAGTTGTGGGACCTCTCCGGGCAAATGCCTCACGGCACTGCCTTCAAACGGGCATGTCAACTTCTTCGCATCGATTCTGCGGCATCTGCCAATTATGTTCCGCTTCAGGATCGCCTGCTGCGGGATACGCCCACGGCGTACGACAAGCACATGCTGCGAGTAAAGAAACTGCTGGCACTGGCTGAAAGCAAGAATCGTTTTGAAGCCGAAGCGGCCATGACCAAAGCCCATGAGCTAATTGCCAGGCATAATATCGAGCTCAACCGCAATGAGGACAGGCGCCAATTTCTCAGCATCTTTATCGGCTCCCCTGCCCTGCGACACCCCCGCGAAGATTACCATCTGGCCAATCTGCTGCAGGACTTTTACTTTGTCTCCGGAATCTGGGTTCCGGCCTACGTCATCGAAAAGCAGAAAATGGGCCGGGTTCTGGAAATCAGCGGCACAGCCCAAAATCTAAAAATCGCCGATTATGTGCATGGTTTTATCGTCCAATTCATTGATGCACAATGGCAGAAATATAACCATGAAAAAAAAATGAACCGTTATCGCAAAACCGATTTTGCGGTGGGCATTATAGAAGGATTTCGCAACAAGCTGGAGTTAAATGTACTCAAAAAGAAAACAAAGAAAGATATTTTTGCCCTCATCCAAAAGACAGACCCGCAACTGCAAAAGTACTTCAAGTTCAAATATCCACATACCGCCTCGGTGAAAAATGCAGTATCCCGGCAGGATGACCGGGTATTAAATGACGGTAAAAAACTCGGCAAGAAACTCGTCATTGCCAGAGGAATCAGCGAACGAAAAAACAATGAACTGCGTTTGATCACCGGCACATAACACCTGAATCATCTTCGCCAATTATTTTGAATTTTATTTCATTTCTTGCCTAAATTTAGGAACTTCGCTTCATGTTTATTTGTAGTTTTATAGGCGTTCTGAATCTAACAAATTGTAATTACACTAATTTTTTATTTAGTTTTNNTGCGTCAAATATATTGTAATTACATATAGTTATAATTTCGTCTGATTGGAATATCTTTTGCAGCAATAATGTCTCGGATATTTTGTTTTTCAGATGCCCTAGGATAACCCCAAAATAATCGCAAGAAGTTTTGAAGAAGATACTCGCGATTCTTACAGGCTACAACATAATCGGGATATGGGATATATAAATATGAAGTCTATTATTTTAAAAATTTATTTATGTTTTTTTATGATCACAGGTTGTGTTGCCATTCAGGGTAATTTGACAAAAAGTTATGAATCAGAATACCATAATACAGTCAAAGCAAGCAGCGATACATTAAAAAATTTAGAAATACCCGTAACTGAAGAATTGTCGGATGGATTAAAGTGTGAGACACTAGACCNNGAATTGTCGGATGGATTAAAGACAGTAATAAATGCAAAACGGTTTGATGGAACACCGGTCACAATTGAAGTTGTGAGGGTAAATCAGAATCTTACAGAGGTATTGGTGAGGACTGGTAAAGGGTTAGTGCTGGATAAGAGGGTTTCAACACAAATTCATGAGTTTATAGGTGAGAACCTAACTCTGCAAACCAAGCAGGGAATTGTAGAAAAAGACCTTGATGACGGCTCCACCCAAAAAACAATTACGGTCGAATCAACCAACGAGTTTGTCAATCAAATACAAAATGATCATCCACCGAAATTAACTGAGATTTTTACAGATTCTGTCTTCATCATTTATTTTAACAAAGATTCAAATGAACTTACCGAAAAAGCAAAGGAAAAACTTGATCGGGTTGTCGAAATTATTATTAAAAATCCAAAAGTTGAAATTACGCTAAATGGTTATACGGATTCATTCGGACCACCCGCTTACAACAAAGTTGTCTCTGAAAGTCGGGCCAATAGGGTTAAGGCCTATCTCACAGGAAAAGGTATTGATCCCTCTATGGTCAAAACTATGGGCCATGGGGCGCAAAAATTTTTGGCAAGCAATAAGACAAAGGAAGGTAGGCGTTTTAACCGGCGTGTTGAAATCGAACTGAATAGTCCAATAACAAAATAAGCCTAATAATATCATTTGAATTTTCGAGGAGGAAAATCATGTTCAAAAAATTATTATTCATTGCTTTGTGTCTGACTTTGATTTTTGTTTCGGCATGCGTATCCAAAAAAGAGTACGTGGCGCTCGAAACCAAATCGAATCAAACACAGGCCCAATTAGAACAAGAAATAGGAGATCTTCGGGCCCAGGTATCAAAACTGACTACCGAAAACAATCGTCATTTAGATACGATCGAGGGGTTGAAGACGGAGTTGGAACAGGAAAAACTTGCCGTTAAACAAAAAGAGCGACAAATATNNAGACTGAGTTGGAACAGGAAAAACGTGCGGTTAAACAAAAAGAGAGGGAAGTTTCAGAATTAGACAAAACCCGCAAGGAAATAGAGTCCAGTCTGAAAGAGCAAATTGCTCAAAAAGATATAAAACTGGAGGAAATCGAAGGCAAATTAAAAGTCACTTTTGTAGATAAAATTCTTTTTGATTCAGGCAGCGTGATGATCAAGCCTAAAGGCCAAGAAGTTTTATTAAAATTGGCAGATTCTTTCAGAGATAGCGAAGATCAAAATATAGCCGTAGAGGGTCATACAGATGATGTCCAAATCGGTTCGGCCCTGCTGGATAGATTCCCAACAAACTGGGAACTGTCGACAGCAAGGTCAACCGCAGTCGTTCGTTTTTTACAGGAAAAGGGAAATATTGCACCAGAACGNNCAGTCGTCCGTTTTTTACAGGAAAAGGGAAACATTGCACCAGGGCGACTAACCGCCAGCGGATTCAGTTATTTCCGACCGGTTGCCACAAATGAAACTCCGGAAGGAAGAAAACAGAATCGAAGGATAGAAATCATTTTGGTTCCCGCCCGATAGATAAATCAATATAAAAAATAAAAACGCAGGATTAATGATTAATCCTGCGTTTTTATTTCCAAAATACTTTCTTGCAATTTGGGATGAGATTTCATACGAATGATTCAATCAGAACCCAATACCAATCGCAGGTGACACCTGTGGAATTCGGAATTTGCGATAACATCNNTCAAGTGATCGTCGGCAAGCGGCAGGCCATCGAACTGCTGCTGGTGACTTTACTTGCGGATGGCCATGCGCTCATCGAGGATGTTCCCGGTCTGGCAAAGACCTTAATCGCCAAATCTCTAGCGAGGACTATTGGAGGAACATTTAAGAGAGTGCAATTTACACCGGATTTGCTGCCTGCGGATATCACCGGATTCAATGTCTATAATCAACAGACCGGTCTTTTCACGTATCAAGCGGGGCCGGTGCTCACCAATATTCTGCTGGCCGATGAGATTAATCGAACGATTCCCCGCACCCAGTCCAGCCTGCTCGAGAGCATGGAGGAACGGCAGGTAACCGTGGATGGCCAGACTCATGTCCTGCCTCGTCCCTTCTTCGTCATGGCCACCCAGAATCCAATTGAGCTGGAAGGAACCTTCCCGTTGCCAGAGGCTCAGCTCGACAGGTTTCTGCTCAAATTACGACTGGGGTATCCTGAGAAGAATGAGGAGATTTCAATACTTGAACGCTTTCGCGGGAAAGACCCCTTAATAAACCTCAAAGCCGTAGCAAATCCCGAGCAAATTACAGAGTTGCAAGGCGCACGCAAAAAGATCCGAGTGTCGTTTCCGGTACGGGAATATATCGCCGATATCGTAAGAGCCACCCGCAAGAAAGAGGCGTTGCGCTTCGGGGCAAGTCCGCGGGGCTCTCTCGGTCTAATGCGCACCGGTCAGGCACTGGCGGCACTGCGGGGGAGAGATTTTGTTTTACCGGACGACATCAAATACCTGGCAGTCCCGGTCCTCGCCCACCGACTGATCCTGACCGACGAAACACGCTTGCGTGGAGCAACTCCCGAACAATTTCTGGAGGAAATTTTAGAACAGATACCTGTCCCCCAACCCGCCGACTAAAAGGACTGCCATGGAGACCCTGGAAAGCCGACTTCCTTCTGTCTACGTAATCCGGCTGGTTCAGTTTATGGTGGGAATTTGCCTTTTTACATCGCTGCTTTACGGGCAGCGGGAACTCACCATTCTGGCTCTGCTGGTATTAGGAATCACGATCGGAACAAATCTGTGGAGCAGGCTAAGCCTTTCAGGGATCAGATGCGCATCAATGGTCGATAAACACAGGCTCTTTCCCGGCGAAAGTCTTGCCCTGCATCTAAACGCGAAAAACACCAGATTTCTGCCCGTGTGGCTGCAGGTGAACATGCAGATAGAGGGCGCGCTTGACCCCTCCTCTACGGAGATAAGCCTGGCCAGCAACTGCGGGCTGCTTTGGTATCAGCAGATCCGCTTCAACTATAGTCTTGTGGCCCGGCGCAGAGGGGTATATCGAGTAGGCGCAGCGCATATAAAGGTAGGCGATGTTTTCGGTTTCTTTCCCAGGGAGAAAAGCACAGCGGGTGATATCGATGTCATCGTGTATCCCAGGCTTGTGCCGCTGAAGCCCTTTTCGCTGCCCAACCGTGATTTTTTCGGTTTAGCGGGAGCCAGGAGCCCGGTACAGGATCCCATCTACATACTCGGCACCAGGGATTACCAACACGGGCGGCCTGCTCGACACATTCACTGGAAGGCCAGCGCACGCCACAATCGGCTCCAGGAAAAGGTTTTTGAGCCTTCCGAACAGGAAAGGGTATTGCTGACCGTTGAGGTGAGCCAATTCGAGAAGGCCAATGCATCCGAAAACTTTGAGCGCATTCTTGAGGTGGTAGGGTCTGTGGCCGTTCAATCTTATCAGCGGGGCTATGCAGTGGGGCTCGTGACCAACGGTGTGGTAAAAGGAGGTCCGTCTTTCGTGTCAATAGGCAGAAGCCCCCAACAGCTTGCCTCTATCCTGGAAATTCTGGCCAGATTGAAGATGAGGGCCGAGGCAAATCTTGTCGATATCCTGAACCGAACCCTGGAATCACCCTGGAGCCTGAGCGGTGTTCATTTTTCAAACGAACACGACCAAGAAACACTGGAGACTGCGCATTTCTTTTCACACAGAAGGATTCCCATGATATTTGTGGGGTGCGCCTCTCAACCCCAATCGGAGATAGACGGGCATAGGCTGGTGGCAAAGGTGTATTGCCTGGATGAGATTTGTATCGGGGAGGCTCTGAAGTCATGAGCAAGAATCGTGGAGTACTTTTATTTTTAGCCCACGGCGGAATGGAACTGTGCTGGCTTTACGCGTGCACGGCCTTTCTGTTGGCCGCCATAAAACAGGGATTATTCTCTTTGCCCGCGGCCATTGCCATATTTTTTCTGGCGGCAGCGCTTAATCGGGTTCTCCGGGGAAGTGGTTTGCGGGTAATCTCGATCTTGGGGCTGCAGACCATCGGATTTTTACTCACTGCGTCAAGGATTGTATACTCATTAAACTACCGGGCGTATCCCTTTTTCGGCAAAGAATGGTTAGCGGATCTTTTAGCCAGGACAGGAGATACACAGGAATGGTTGCTACTGGTGATCATCCTGATCTCTGTGCTGGTCNNCGGCCTTCGCCAGAAGATCGTCGACGTACCTTTCCATCTGTACCCGTTTCGATTATGGTGTGACAGCATTTTTCTGTCTTTTCGTGCTCAAATCTCTGTTGCTGGTAAAAGGGGGAATCGCGGTGAGAAATCCCGCACCGATGCTCTTGCTGTTTCCATTTTTCATCTTCAGCCTTTTGGCCATTGGCCTGACC
>JABAOG010006335.1_pt1 | contig 11497 bp, 10 predicted proteins | sample 7062131 | NCBI WGS metagenome assembly JABAOG01 (sample SAMN14538629, study PRJNA623070) | marine sediment metagenome | biome: marine biome [ENVO:00000428]; feature: marine pelagic biome [ENVO:01000023]; material: deep marine sediment [ENVO:00002113] | place: India: Arabian Sea | collected... | reverse complement strand
AGGAAGCGGTAACATTCGTGGTTGACAATCTGAACCCGGAGGACCGTTTTAACATTATCACTTTCAGTACCGGCATTCGCAGCTACGCCCAGGAATTGATCCCGGCCTCCGAACCGGGCAATTACGAATCTTTCATCAACAGCATCGACGCCTTGGGTGGAACCAATATCAGCACCGCGCTGCTGGAGGCGGCGAATATGGCTGACGAAGAACGGCCGACTACCATCATCTTCCTGACCGATGGACTGGCTACGGAAGGCATCATCGAAACCCCCTTACTGATTGACACCGTCGAAGACCAGACCCCGGAGAACGTCCGCATCTTTGCCTTCGGGGTAGGCGATGACGTTGACACCTTGCTGCTGGACAGCCTGGCCCAAAATCACAGCGGCACAACAACCTACGTCCGCCCCGGCCAGCAGATTGACGAGGCGGTCAGCAGCTTTTATGCCAAAATCAGCACTCCTGTCCTGGCCAACATCAGCCTCGATTTTGACGACATTGTCGTTGAGCAGCTTTATCCCCAGGAATTGCCAGACCTCTTTGCCGGGACCCAGCTGGTTTTGACTGGCCGTTATCGTGACGGCGGCCCGGCAACGATTACCCTTAACGGCGAGGTCAATGGCCAGGAACAAACCTTTGTTTATGAGGATAACACCTTCCGCAACAACGGCGGCGACGACTTCATTCCTCGTTTATGGGCCACCCGCGCCATCGGCCACCTGCTGACCCAGATTCGGCTGCATGGTGAGGATTCTGAATTGGTTCAAAGTGTGGTCAATCTCAGCATCCGGTACGGCATTATCACACCTTACACCAGTTACCTGATTGAAGAAGACGACATCTTTACCCAAACCGGCCGAAATTTAATCTCTGAAGAGGCAGAAGAGTCTTTTTCGGAACCGTTGGCAGCTAGTGGCGAAGCGGCCGTTGATACAGCGGCCGATCAGGCTTCCCTGGCCGAAGCGGAAGCGCCTGTTGCAGCCGAAGAAGTTGTCGTCACGAACAGCGAGGGCAATGTTGTCAGCAGCAATGAGGTTGTCCAAACAGCCGGCAGCAAGACCTTTGTCCTGCGGGATGGGGTCTGGATTGACACCGCTTACAACGCCGACGAACACAACCCGCAGCAGGTTGGTTTTGCAAGCGACGCTTACTTTGAGCTGCTGTCAGCCGCTCCGGAAATCGGGCAGTATCTGTCCTTAGGTACCCAGGTATTGGTCGTTTACGGTGACCAGGTCTACCAGATCGTTGAAGGGGAAGGGCAGAACAATGTTACCCTGCCGGATGTCCAACCAACCGATTCCTCTTCGACTAACAGCGGCCAATCCACTTCCGGTTCTTCCGGCGGCGAAAGTGGCAATGAACGAGGTCGGGGTATCACCTGCGCCTCCGCGACACTACCCCTCATGGCGCTCGGCTTTGTTTTCATTATCCGGCGCAAACGAGTAAACGGTAAAAAGTAAACCCTAAACGACAAACGGTGAAAAGTCTCGTCTAACAGTAGAATGACTTTTCACCGTTCCTTAGATGTTATTTAAAGAGGCTGGAAGTTGGTATCTTGCGACTAATTTCCAGCCTTTTTTACCACCACGTTCTGAAAGAAAGCATGGTACTGCCTAAAACCTCATCATTGACCCCAATGGCCTCGACTTTTACCGTAACCATATCCCCTGGGTTAGCACCTGGCAGTTCCAGCAAATGCTGCGCCTGTCCTAGTGCATCGGTCACGTTGGGAAAAATCACAACAGTCGAAATGTTATTGTAACTGACGGTTGCGCTAATCGTTGCATCTGGCACCAGTTGCATGGCGTCCGGGGTGATGACGGTAACGTAAAGCACCTGCTCTTCCCCGGCGTATAAAATCGGTTCCTTGACTGTAGCCCGGACATCGGCCTCTAACACGCTGGCCGAGGAAGCAGGACCAAATGGGCCATCTACATCCCCGGGGCTCCCCGACTGTACAAAGTGATCCTCGGCTAGAGAAGCGACTTCTACTCGAAACTCCGGAGGATTATTTGGTTCCCACATTAATACTGCGTTCTGAAAATATTGCACCAGCCGTCCCCCTTCTTCTAATTGGGGTGTGATGGGTGAGCCAAAAACCAGCTCCCCACCATACGCCTCATAAAAGGTGAGGAACGCCCCCTGAACAGCAGGGTCTTGCTCGACCCCAGGCGGTGCATAGAGTAAGCCAAGCTGGCTGNNCCCACCATATTGGTCATAAAACCGCTGGAACTCAGGGGCAACAGCAATATTAGTTGTGGTTTGAGTGTCTGGGGAAGGTGTTCCCGGACCATTGCCAGAGCAGGCGGCGATCAATACAGCCAGCCCCAGGGGCCAGAGCAAGTTTATAAATGTCCGCCGAATTGCAGAACGAGGCACCGGTAAATCTCCAATCTCAATCATAAGCCCGATCATCTAGCATCTCATGTTCCTCGCGCAAGCGCAAGTAACTTTGGTACCGTTCGGGAGAGACACGGCCGTCCGCTACGGCTTCTCTAACCGCACATTTCGGCTCATGGCGGTGGCTGCAATCGCTAAACTGACAGTCGGCCACCAGGGGGGCAATCTCTCGAAAGTAACCGTCTAATTCCCAATGTTCCAAATCGAACAGGGCCAGCCCGCGTATGCCGGGCGTGTCGGCCACATACCCTCCTTCGTCGAGGGGAATTAGTTCCACATGGCGGGTGGTGTGCATGCCCTTCTCAGTGGCTTTGCTCACTTCTTTAACGCGACGACCGAGTCCGGGCTGAACGGCATTGAGGAGGCTCGTTTTGCCAACGCCGGAGGAACCGATAAAAACGGAAATCTTATCATGAAGCGTGCTCCGAAGTTGGTCAATCCCATCCCCCTCTTTGGCACTGACATAGAGGACGGGGTAGCCTATTTCTTCATAAATGCTGAAGGTTTGTTGGGCTTCTCCCGGTGTGGCGAGGTCGATTTTGTTGACACAAATAACGGCCGGAATTTCATTCATCTCGGCCACAACCAGAAAGCGGTCGAGTTTGCGGAGGCTGGGGCGGGGCTGGCGGATGGAGAAAATGATAATAACCTGGTCCGGGTTTGCGACCCAGACCTGTTCCTGGTCGGAGAGGATGTTGCGCTTTTCCGGGGATGGCCGTGCTCTGGAAAGCACCCGTTCTCTTTCGGCCACCGATTCGATGGTGCCGGTCCCATCATCGTTAATAGAAATAGTAACCCGGTCGCCGGTAGCGACGAGGTCAGTATCCTGCCACTCTTTTTTAAGCCGCCCCGGAATTTGGGATATGATTTGCTCTTTACCGGTATCGACCCAAAAGAAGCCGCTTTGGGACTTGAAAACTAAACCTTCAACTGTTTCGTTCAGACAATTGCCTCCATTTTGGGTAGGTCAAGACCTGCCCTATTAAAGGATAATATGGAGAGATTATAACCATTATAGAGGGAGGCGGCATCAGGATGGCGGGGTTTTTAGCTCATTTTTATCCTTTTTGTTACATTATCATTGGTTTTTCTGTGTTAGATTGATTGAATAGATTGTTCAAATTACGGTGGAATGATTGAAATGAATGAAGGTTTTGAGGAAATCTCATCACAAGCCAGCCCCGAGGTTGAGGCGCTTGCCCGCCACGCCCAGGCGTTGATTGAAGACGTTATGCCGAATGTGGTTAAAGTGGCCTGGCCGAAGCAGAATATTATCAGTTATGGGGTTGGGCCCAAGAAGATGTCGGAACATTTCTGTTATATCGGCGTCTTTAAGTCCCGGATTAATCTTGGCTTTTATTATGGGGCTGACTTGCCCGACCCGGAAAATCTTCTGGAAGGAACGGGCAAGGCGCTGCGGCATATTAAGATTAGTGAGTTAGAGCAGTTGGAAAATGCGGCCGTTCGGGATTTGGTTACGGCCGCTTCCCAACATCTTCCAAAATTAAAGTCTTAGATTTCTAACTCATAGAGAATCTCAGCATGGCGCGCCTTAACCTCTCATTTTTTGGCACATTCCTGGTAACCCTGGACCGGCAGCCGATCACCCATTTCCGGTCTGCCAATAACCAGGNNCCAGGGTTTGCTGGTCTATCTGGCGCTGCAAAGCGGGAAGGCAGTGCCTCGTGAGGTCTTGACTGCCCTTTTTTGGCCAGAAGAACCCGAGAACCAGGCCCGCAACAATCTGCGCCAATCGCTTTACCAGCTGCGTAAACTGCTGGGCGATTTGGAGAAACCGGCCCAGCCTTATTTGCTGACGACCCGCCAGACGGTGCAGTTTAACCAGGACAGCGATTATGAACTGGATGTCCAACAGTTTTTGGCGGCGGTTGATGGGGGTGATTTGGAGACGGCCGTTTCCCTATATCATGGCGAACTCCTTCCCGGCTTCACCTGTGACAGCTTGGAATTTGAGGATTGGTTACGACAGCAGCGGGAGAGAATGCACCAGTCGGCGTTGGAAGCGATGTATGAAGTGACTCAAGCTTATTTGCAGAACAGCCAGTTGGACAAGGCTCAGGAAACAGCCCGCCAACAATTGGGCCTGGAACCCTGGCGGGAACAAGCCCACCGCCAACTGATGCAAGCCTATGCTTTGGCCGGTGATCGGACCAGTGCCCTGGCCCAATACGAACTGTGCCAGGAACGGTTGTGGGAAGAATTGGGGGTTGAGCCAGAGGCCGAAACAGTGGCGCTATATGAGACGATTAAGGCTGGGGAATATGTTCCAGCCGTGATGCAAACCCCCAGCCAAATGCCACAACTTAATCTATCTAATAATCTACCTGCCAGCACAACCCCTTTTATCGGCCGTGAATCGGAGTTGGCAACATTAGCTGACTTTATGGCTGACTCAAAGGTGCGACTCATTACCATCTTTGGACCGGGCGGTATGGGTAAAACGAGACTGGCTTTGGCGCTGGCGGAACGAGAGTTGGGGAGGAAACAGTTTGCCGATGGGGTCTTCTTTGTTGACCTGGCGCCGCTCAACGAGCCGCAACAGATTGTGGTTGCCATCGTGGATGCGCTAGGCATCCAGTTGGGAGGTGGGGAAGCCGGATCGTCCCGGCAGCAACTGCTTGATTATCTGGCCGATAAAAAGATGATTTTTATTCTCGATAACTTTGAGCATCTTCTGACAGGGGCGGATCTGGCTTCGGAAATCATAACGGCCGCGCCCGATGTGCGAATCCTGGTGACTTCGCGGGAGCGGCTGCACCTGCTACAGGAGCAGCTTTTCCCGATTCCGGGGCTGGAGTTCCCAGATTTGGAGACGGCCGGACATCTTGAGAAAGAGGAATTTGCGGACCAGTATACGGCCGTGCAGCTGTTCCTGAGTGCGGCGCGGCGGGTGCGGCCCGATTTCCAACTGGTTGCTGCTGATCTTTCCTGTCTGACCCGGATATGCAATCTGGTAGATGGAATGCCGCTGGCTTTGGAACTGGCCGCCGGCTGGGTGAAGCTTTTGTCGCTTTCAGAGATAGCTGATGAGATTGAGCGCAGTCTGGGCTTCCTGGAAACGGACCTGCGGGATGTACCCGACCGTCAGCGCAGCATCCGGATCATTTTTGAGGCTACCTGGGAACGGCTTGAAACGGCCGAGCAGGAAATGATGCAAAAGCTGGCTGTCTTTCGGGGCAGCTTTACCCGGGAGGCGATTCACCGGGTTGCGGCCAACCAGTTGAATGCCGCCCCCCTGCTGCACCTGTTATCCGGACTGGTAAGTAAGAGCCTGCTGCAAGCCAACACAGATCGGCAACGCTACCGGATTCACGAACTGGTGCGCCAATTTGCCAGAGAACGGTTGGAGGAGTCCGGTGAACTGGCCGATGCCCGAACAGCCCACTCGAAATATTTTCTTGACCTCTTGCAACAACGGGAGCTTGACATCAAAGGCGGTCGAGAGCAGAAGCGGGCGCTGGACGAGATTGAACTGGATTTCGCCAACATTCGGGCAGCCTGGTTCTGGGCATTAGAGCAGGGTAACCTGGCAGCACTGGACCAGTCGTTAGAGTCTCTATTTTGGTATTTTTGGTTCCACAGCCGACAAATTGACGGGATGTCTCATATTGAGCGAACCTTGGATCAGCTGCCCAAATCCTCAACCAGAGATAGTAGCACGTTGCAACGGCGACTGGCTGTCCGCCGGTTATATCTTGACCGGGGAGCGAATTTGATCGATCCTGGCGAAAAGTTAAGAGAAGCAGAAAAGCTCCTGATGAAGGCGCAAGAAGTAGGTGAGGAGTATGAGCTAGCGTTTGCTTATCATACGCTGGGTCACGCCCAAATTGATTCTCAGGGNNTTTTCCGGGCATTATAGAGACCTTTTCGCAAAGCCTATCGCTTTACCAGGAATTAAATGAAAGTTTTTACGAGAGTCAGGTTTTGGACTGGTTGTCGGTGGTCTATTTCACAAGTGGAAAGCCTGAGGAACGGTTGCGGATTGCTCGACATCGTTTAGAAATGGCAGAAAAAAAGGAGGATAGATTAACCATCGCGGATACGTTGGCCCAAATCGGTGTAGACGCTGAATTGGCCGGACGTTACGGTGAGGCGGAAGAGAAATATAAGGAAGCGCTGCCAATATTTGAAGAGTATGGCGATAAATGGCATCATACAGAGTATTTGTTGCGGCTGGCCAGCATGGCCTTCTTTAAGGGAAATTTTAAACAGGCCAGGTCGCTAACAGAGGAAGGGCAAACGGCCGTAAAACGCTATAATTTGCTTAGTGTTATCCCCCATGTTATTGAGCATCTGGCGATCATTCTTTGTGCGGAAGAGGATTACGAACGCGCCATCGAAGTTTCTGTAAAACCGAAATTACATTTCTATCCTCTGACGGTATTTGCCTTGTATAGAGGGTTGGCCTATGGTCATTGTGGATTGGGAAACATTTCCGCTGCCAGGGAAAATTTAGGAAAGACCTTAGAGGTTGCGATTCCCTTAAAGGCCTCTGGTTGGTTTGTTCAGTGTTTGCCAGCAGCGGCCCTGATTGCAGCAGCTGAGGAGCGGTTGAAATGGGCCACTGAACTGCTGGCCCTGGCTTTTCATCACCCGGCTGGGGCGACAGCCTGGATGGAAAAGTTCCCCCTCATTATCCGCTTACGCGAGCGACTTGGGATGGAAATGGGTTCGGAGATGTTTGCAGCGGCCTGGGAAAAGGGGAAGGGGCTGGATTTGGAGACGGCCGTCAGCCAGGTCAGAGCAGCTATGGAAGCAGGTACGGTGGAAAAATAGGAACCGGAACACAGATGGTCGCAAATTACGGCCATCTGCNNGGTAGAACTTTGAACAGGTCGTTGACGATGCCGTAGCTGGCCAGCCTAAAAATGGGAGCATCGGGGTCTTTATTAATGGCCACAATGATCTTAGAGGTTCGCATACCGGCCTGGTGCTGGATAGCGCCACTGATACCGGCCGCGATATACAAATCGGGGCTGACCGTCTTACCAGTCTGCCCGACCTGATGATCGTAAGGAATCCAACCGGCATCAACGGCCGCCCTGGAAGCGCCCATCGCCCCACCTAATACATCGGCCAAAGCCTGAACGGGGGCGAAGCCTTCTGGGCCGCCGACGCCACGACCGCCGCTGACAATGATAGTAGCATCGGTCAGGCTGACCTGGCCCTCGCTGCTTTCAAAGCCGACAATTTTGGCGGCGATATCGTCTTCAGCAACGGCCACATCAACCCATTCCGCCTCGCCGCTGTTGCCGGTCGACTCGGCCGGGGCAAAAGCCCGGCTGCGCAACGAAATAAGCTGGGTACCGTCGGTCACATGGACATCGGCCAGGAGTTTACCGGCGTAGACGGGCCGGGTTACTTTGACCGTACCATCGCTGACTTCCAGACCAATGCCATCCGCGATCAGGCCCGCATCCAGATCGGCCGCCACCCAGGCAGCTAAATCCCGCCCCCTGGTCGAGGCACCGAAAAGGATAACGGCCGGATTCCGTTCCTGGGCCAGATTGGTCAGCATTGGCCCATATGCTTCAACCCGGAATTGGGCTAACGTTTCGTCATCACTACCGATGACGGTATCTGCACCCAGGTCGAAGGCGGCGGAAGCGACATCTTTTACGTCTTGTCCAAAGACAACGGCCGTTAATGATTGTCCTAAATCATCAGCCACCTTTCGGCCCGCGCCGAGGACTTCCCGGCTGATTACTTTCATCTCTCCCCCGCGCTGTTCTATCCATACCCATACACCGCTCATATTACCTTCTCCTCAAACAACCGGTCGGCCAGAATACGGGCCTGCTCTTCAACGGAGTCCGCTTCAATAATTTCAACCTCCGTATCACGCGGAGGGAGGGCATAAACATTTGACCAGTCGACTTTGCTGGCTCCGCTGCCTGTGCCGCCGTCCACTGACAGATCGGCCGCATTCCAGGTTGGGATGTTAGCCCGGTTAGCTTTACGAATGCCCATAAAAGAGGGGTAACGCGGCTCGTTGATTTCCTTCACCACCGCAATAGCGACGGGTAAATTAGCGGTGACGGTTTCCTTGCCCTCCTCAACCAGCCGCTCGACAGTGATGGTCCCGGCATCCGGGTCCAGTTCTTTGATATTGGAAACGAAAGTCAGCGGCGTCCAACCCAATTTGCGGGCGGTCTGAACGGCCGTTTGACCCGTGTCGCCATCAATAGCCTGCTTGGCAAATAAGGCCACCTGAACATCGCCGGCCTTCTCAATAGCGGCCGCCAAAATGCGGGCCGTACCCAGTGTGTCGGAGCCTTCAAAGGCAGCATCTTCAACCAGGATAGCCTCGGTGCAGCCCATCGCCAGGCAGGTCTTCAAAGCTTCCTTACTATCCTCGGTACCAACCGTCAAAGCAATGGCATCACCGCCATGTTTCTCATTTAATAAAATGGCCTCTTCAACGGAATATTCATCCCAGGGATTGAGTATATTAGGTTTACCGCCGGGATCATCCCAGTTGACCTGTCCATTTTGAACAGTGAAAACGGCCGTTGTACTCGGTGTCTGCTTAACACAAACAACTACTTTCATTTAGTTCCTCCAATAGGGTTTTATTCATTCAGAAGGGGGTTAAAGCGTAATACGTAATGCGTAAAACCTAAGGGGCTTGGATCCCAAGAATCACCAATTACCAGTTACCAATTACCCCTCCTCCTGCCAAAATGCTTCATCATAAGCCGGTAACTCGCAGCGGAGCGGCTTGTCTTCGCGCAGGCCAAGGGCGTACCCGGCTTGCATAAGTTGGTGAATTTCGCTGGTGCCTTCATAAATAATCGCCCCCCGGCTGTTCCGCATATAACGCTCCACATCGTATTCATCAGAAAAGCCGTAGGCGCCATGAACCTGGATCGCTTCATGGGCGGCTTTGAAAGACATATCGGTGGCGTACCACTTCGACATTGAGGTTTCCCTGGTGTTGCGAACACCTTGATTTTTCAGCCAGCCAGAGCGTAGATAAAGCAGACGGGCACAGTCGTACCACTGCTGCATCCAGGCCAATTTTTGCTGGACCAATTGGTGACGGGAAATTTTCTTCCCAAAGGCCCGGCGCTCATCGGCATATTTAAGAGAGGCTTCGAGACAGGCCCGGATCAGGCCGGTTGCCCCGGAAGCAACGGTGTAACGGCCGTTATCCAAACAGCTCATCGCAATCTTAAAGCCCTCGCCCTCTTCCCCGATCCGGTTTTCGGCCGAAACGCGGACATCGCTGCAATTAACCCAGCCAGTCGAACCGGCCCGGACACCCAGCTTGCCATGAATATCGCCGGTGGTAACACCGTCCATATCGGCTTCAACCATAAAAGCGGTGATACCTTCGTGAGCCGGCTCGGCCTTCGGATCAGTCTTGGCAAACCAGAGAAAATTATGGGCTTTGGTCGCCAGGCTAATCCACATCTTTTCACCGTTGATGATGTAATCATCTCCATCTTTGCGGGCTGTGGAAGCCATTGAGGCAACATCAGAACCGGCTCCCGGCTCCGTCAGGCAAAAGGCAGCGTATTTCTCGCCGCGGGCCTGGGAAGTCAGAAAACGCTGCTTCTGTTCTTCTGTCCCCCATTGCAACAGGCCCATGCTATTCAGACCGACATGAACGGACATGACAACTCTAAGCGTCGTATCGACCCGTTCCAACTCTTCGCAGACCAGCCCCAGGGTGACATAGTCAAAGCCTTGGCCGCCATAGCGGACGGGAATATTGATGCCCAGAATACCCAGTTCGGCCATGCGAGGCAGAACGGCCGGGTTCATCTCCTGCTTGCGGTCAAATTCTTTGATGGTTGGATAGACTTCGCGCTCGGCAAAATCTTTGACCATCTGGGCAGCTTCTTGTTGTTCTTTACTCAGGGAAAAATCAATCATGGACGGCACTCTCTTCCGATGAAAAGTCTGGCTTTTGGTTGGTACTGATTAACACTTTTAATAACATCAATCACTTTCCGGAATATAAAAGCCAGACTTTTTAATAGTAATTGCCAGATTATAACCATATGTTCAGGGGCAAGCAAAGATTTATGACGCAGAGCGTTATAAATATGAAGGCATATTAAGCGAGATGATATTTTGTCCTATTAGCCGCTGGATAAGGCGAAGACGAAGACGCCGTCCTGACTAAAAAGCAGGCGCATTTCCGGGTTATGGGCCAGTTCGGCCGGATCCATAAAACCACCCCGCGCCCCCACAAAAAGGTGGGTCACCCCTTGCGCTCGAAGCTGGTCGGCAACCAACGGATCGGCCCAGTTGCCCCAATTCTTTGCCATCGTATTATACTCGCCCACCGACACAGCCAGCACCGGGTCATAAATGTAGTCGGCCGGGGGGGTTGTGCTTTGTCGCCCGGTCAGGGGCACAATCCAGGCCCCCCCATCCTGCCCGGCCCAGGTTGTCCCCAGCCACAAAAAGGCATTCACGGCCGCTTTTGCATCCGGAGGCGTGTTTTGTTCTAACCAGTCCAGCCCGACCTGATCCTGCGGCCAGGCCAATATCGTTTCCGGGTTTAAGATGGTGATTTGCTGTTCAAGGCCGAAAACGGCCGCCGCAGACACAGCCGCCCCAACCACGAGAGCGGCAGCTGACCGGATAAGCCAATGCCGGCCCATCAACCACCCCCAAAGCGGTGCGCCAACCATCCCCAGCACCATTGCCAGTGGTACAAACACAATGATATAGGCGCTGTTAACGTTGATCAGCGACGTTTCCGGCAGTCCCAACCGGCTGCCGGAAAGTAGAACAGCCGTAGCGCCAACCCAGACAACCAGAAACAGCGGCCCATAAGCCCAACGCCGGCGCATNNCGCCAGAATGAGGAAAGGCTCTTCCCAACCAGTGGTCACATAGCCAGTGGGAAAGTCATTGTAGCCCGGCAAATTGTTGGCCACAGCCCGGGCCGGATTGGTATCGGCCAGCAATTGCCAGATGCGAGGGGCGGTTAACAGCAAGGTCATCAGTCCGGCAGCTATAAGTTGACGGCCGTTTCGCCCCAGGCTGAAGAGCCAGACCACCCCGGCAAAAACCAGGTAGAGCAGAAAGACCCGGAAATGAATCAAAAATAGGCC
>JABAOG010019841.1_pt1 | contig 11503 bp, 12 predicted proteins | sample 7062131 | NCBI WGS metagenome assembly JABAOG01 (sample SAMN14538629, study PRJNA623070) | marine sediment metagenome | biome: marine biome [ENVO:00000428]; feature: marine pelagic biome [ENVO:01000023]; material: deep marine sediment [ENVO:00002113] | place: India: Arabian Sea | collected... | reverse complement strand
CCTACGCGATGGCCCGGGTGCGATTGGACCCGAACGAGGAAATTCAGGTGGAAGCAGGCTCGATGGTCAGTATGTCGTCGGGTATCTCCATCGAAACCAGCGCGCGCGGCGGCATCCTGAAGTCGCTGGCGCGCTCGATGCTGGGCGGCGAGTCGTTCTTCGTGAACACGTTCCGCGCCCCGGCGCAGGGCGGCGTGATGACGCTGGCCCCGGCGCTGCCCGGCGACATGGTGGTGCTGGATCTCCAGGGCGAGAGCCTGATGGTGCAGTCGGGCGGGTACGTGGCCTCCGGCGGCGGCATCGAGGTCGATACCAAGTGGGGCGGCGGCAAGACGTTCTTCGCCTCCGAAGGGTTGATCCTGCTGCGCGCGGCGGGCACCGGCTCGCTGATCCTCTCCAGCTACGGCGCGATCGACGAGATCGATCTCGAAGCCGGGCAGGGGATCACGATCGACACCGGGCACCTGGTCGCCTTCACCGAGGGGATCGGCTTCAACGTGCGCTCGGTCGGCGGGTTTAAGTCCACGCTGTTCAGCGGCGAAGGGCTGGTGGTGGACCTTACCGGGCCGGGCCGCGTGTTGATGCAGACACGCTCACAGGATGCGTTCCTCGCGTGGCTGATCCCGCAGCTCCCGCGCGATAACTCGTCCAGCTAACCGACGGAGCGCCGCTGCGTGAGCCAACCCGACCCCGCCCCCGCTGCCCCCGCCGAGCGCCTGCGCCGCGCCGCCCGCTACTGGACGCGCGAGCAGTTCCGCCTCGAGGTCCGCAGCCTGCTTTCGCTGCTGGTCTTTCTGGTAGTGATGGCCTTTCTGTTCCAGAGCTGGCCATTGGCGCTGGTGTGGGCCTCGGCGCTGGGCGTGCACGAGTTGGGCCACATCTTCGTGGTGTCGCTGCTCGGCATCGACTGGACGATGGGCTTCGGGCTGCTCGGCGCGTGGACGCAAACCCCGGAGGCCGAGCGGGCAGCGCTGACGCAGTTCCAGAACGCGTTGATCCACCTCGCCGGGCCGCTGTTTAGCCTCGGCTACGCGCTGCTGGCAGTGCTGATCCACCTGGTGTGGCAGCCTGCCAGCAGCCATCTGCTGCAACTCGCGAGCTTCAGCGCACAGATCGCGCTGCTGAACCTGCTGCCGATGGGCCGCCTCTCCGACGGGGGTAAGGCCATCCGCCGCGTGCTCGACTCGTTCGACGAGCGCGGGGACTGGGAGATCGTGGCGGCCCCGATCCTGCTGCTGGTCTACCTGCTGGTGGGGTTCACGATCGCCGGGGTGCTGCTGCCCGATATGTCCGCGCTGACAGTGGTGGCTGCGCTGGGGGTCGCCGCGGTGATGTTCGTGCTGTGGGCGGCGGTCAGCGAGCTGGCTGGGGCTTCGGTCGCACGCCGGGTGGCGATCAGCACCGCGACGGTGCGCGCGCTGTTCGGCGTGGTGACCGCCGAGGTGGCCCTGCTGGCGCTGGGCCTCAGCGGGTATCGCATCGTGTTGCACTGGCAGGTCATCTGGCCGTACCTGCTGGGTGTGGTGCTGCCGGTCGCGTGGCTGGCCATCGCGGTCCTGCTCAGCCGCGGGCGGGACATCGACGACGCGTTCCCCGCCCCGGTGATGACCCGCCGCCAGGGGATCTTCGTGGTTGCCTTGCTTTCCGCGGCGCTGATCGCAGGCGTGATCGTGACGCTGACCGTGCCGTTCTGGCTGACCCGTGGCGCAGTGCTGGCCGCCGCCGAGCGCCACGCGCAGTGGATCGTGCGGGTGTGGTTCTGGCTGCGCGGCGGGGTAGGGTAGCCCCCAAACCCTTCTACCCGGCCATAGCCTTCGCCAGCCGCCCGATCTGCTTGATGTGAGTCCGCTCGTGGGTAGCCAGCCACTGCGCGTAAAAGCGCGTGGTGCGCTCCAGCGGTTTGCCCGCCCCGGTGACGGTCGCCCCGCGTTCCCAGCCCTCGGCGGGCAGCGCCGTGAGGACGGCGACAAGAGCGTTTCGCTGCTCGGTAAAGGCGCGCAGCGAGGGGCGAAAGGCCAGCTCCGGGTAGTCCGTGCTCTCCATCCACGTTCGGGGGTCAACGGCACGAAACGTTGGGTGCGCCTCCGCGAGAATCGCCTCGATGCAGCCGCCCCACACATCCGCGCACGACCGCAGGTGCGCCAGAATGTCGTTCAGCGACCACTCGTCGGGGGCCGGACGGGTGCGTAACTGCTCCGCCGAGAGATCGCCGGTCAGCGCGGCGATTCGAGCTGGCGCTTCGCTGAGCAGCGTCAGGATTTCATCGGGTGGTAGAGGTTTCCTCGCCACGGCTATGCCTCGTTTGGCGCTGCGATAGTCAGTCGCAGCCGTCCTCACACATGTCCTCGTACTCGACCTGAATCGTGGTGTGCTCGATCTCGAAGGACTCGTGCAGCTGCTTCTTCAGCGTCTCCACGATGCGCTGCGCGTCGTCGCGCCGCACGGTATCGTCCACCACCATGTGTCCGCTCATCGCCACGAACCCCGACGTGATCGTCCACACGTGCAGGTCGTGCACCGCCTCGACCCCCGGCGCGGCAAGCATCGTCTCGCGTACGGCGGGCAGGCTGATGTGTGCGGGGGTCGCTTCGAGCAGAACGTTGGTGGCCTCCTTCAGAAGCTGCCACGTGCGCGGCAGGATGAACAGCGCGATGCCGACGCTCACGATCGGGTCGATTGGCGTCCACCCGGTGAGCAGGATCACCAGCCCGGCGATGATCACGCCTACCGAGCCGAGCGTGTCCTTCACCACCTCGTAGAACGCGCCCTGCACGTTCAGGTTTTCCCCGGCGCGCTCGCGCAGCAGCCACACGCCGATCAGGTTCACCAGCAGCCCTATGGCTGCGACGATCATCATCGGCAGCCCGGTGACTTCGGTGGGGTTTTGCAGCCGCTGGATCGCCTCGTACACGATGTATAGTGCACTTGCCAGCAGCGCGACGGCATTGATCGCCGCGGCGAGGATCTCGACGCGGTAGTAGCCGTAGGTTTTTTGCGGGGTAGCGGGCTTCTCGGCCATCCACGAGGCGAAGGCCGCCAGCGCCAGCGCGCCTGCGTCAGTGAACATGTGGATCGCATCGGCGACCAGCGACAGGCTGCCCGTCAGCACGCCGACCACCGCCTCGACCACCATAAAGGCGGCGGTCAGGCCGAAGACGNNGGGTCGTGAGCCACTAGTCCTCTGGTGGTTTGACGGGCTTCGGCCTGCGGCTGGGCCGCTCCCGGAGGATGTCCGGGTCCGGCTCGTCGATCATCGCGATGATCCCGCCAATCGCCAGCCCGGCTGCCGCGCCGATCAGCGTCCAGAACGCGCCGAACGTGAACGGCGTCATCGAGTACAGGTTGTCGACGTTGGGGATCACGATGGTCCCGTTCAGCATCAACAGCCCGAACACCAGCCCTGCCAGCGCTCCACCCAGCAGCCCGACCCAGGTTCCCTGTGTCACGTCCTCAGGGAACGGGTCGTAGGCAGGCGGGTGGGCCTTCGGGCTGGGCTCAAGGTAGTGCTGCTCGACCTGATAGGCCATCTGCTGCATTTTGCTCATTTTGTCGTTCGGCAGCTTGCCGTGTTTGATCTTGTCGCGTTCCATCAGCTCTGGCCTCCTTCGGTGGCGCGGGTGGATTCCAGCAGGGTGTCCAGCTCCGCCTGCGTGGCAGGGCTGATCGTCCCCTCCCCGCCGATGATCCAGCCGTGGTTCAGCAATTGCTGCTGCGGCGCGGTCGGGTAGGGGCGGGTCACGTTCAGGTACGTGCGCACCGGGTCGGGGACCGAGTCCCCGTCGAGGATCAGCACTGGCGCGTGCTTGCCCATGTGGCTCAGCGTGGTCGCGGGCAGCACGTTCTGCCAGCCGCCCGGCCCGTCGAGGCGCACGAAGATCGCGTTGTGCCCGGCCTCGCCGATGCCCCAGCCGAAGCTGCGCGCGCCCTGCCAGAACCACAGCCCCCAGTCCTTGCCTTCGTCCTTGAAGGCTGCGAAGTGCGCGCTGACGGCCGGCGCATCCGGGCCGGGGACGCGCGTCACGTGGCCGTACTGCGCCAGCTCGCGGGCGATCTCCTCCGACACCACGTTCTCATCCCCGAAGATGTAGATCCACGGCCCCTCGGCGCGGCGCTTCAGCAGCTCGATGGTGGCCTGCGGGATGCCGTCGTCGGTCACGAAGGCCAGCCCGTCGCCCATGTGCGCGTTCCAGAACGCGCTGGGCACGGACGGCTCCAGGTTGTCGAGGTTGGCGATCACCACGTCGTTCTTGTGGTCGCCGTGCTGCGTCGAGGACCAGTCGTCGGCCACCACCGCCAGCTCGACCGGGTCCGGCGCGGTCAGCACGCGCACCTTAAAGCCCAGCGACTCGACTTCCTCACGCACTGCGTCGCCGATGGTGCCGACGAGGTACACCTGCACGTTGCTGTCCATCGGCACGCCCTCCGGCTTCAGGCGCAGCAGCTCGTTGCGTGTCAGATCGGGGATGCTGTTCTCGTCCACGTACAGCAGCGGCGCGTTGACCGGGAAGTGCTGCACCCGGCTGGCCGCGACGATGGCTTCTGCGAAGTTATTGCGGTTGAGCAGGATCACCGCGCCGGGGGAGTTCTCCTCCTCGGTGACCGGGTAGACGATCTGTGCGACCGCCACCGCGGTTTCCACCGGGTCATCTGAGCCGATCCGGGTCGTGTTGGCGGTGATGTCTTCCATGTTCGCCGCGAGGCGGGGCAGACTGCCCGGCTTCTCTGCCGGTTCGAGGGATTTCTCGTACTGAATGATCAGCACGCCGAACAGCAGCGTCGCCGCCAGCACGCCCAGCAGCGCCAGGCCCAGCGAGCGCATTGTCACTCTATCCTGTTTCTTTTCCATTACATCAACCCGCCTTTGCGCTGGGCGCGTACCAGTAAGTAGTTAATCGGCCAGGCCACCAGGAAGGCGGTGAAGGCCGTAAAGAACATCACGCCGAACCACAGGATCTGCTCCTCGGTCGGCATCATCGGGATGTGCGACATCATCAGCCACCACATCGCCGGGTTCATGCCGAGCGCCGCTGCGGTCATCGAAACCAGCACCATCGGCAGCGCGTGGGGCAGGGCCTTGCTGTACGATTCGCCGTAGAACATGGCGAGCATCGGCGTTTGGAACAGCGGCCACGAAACCAGCACCGCCACCACGTAGTTGATGATCATCACCACGATCATCGGGGTACCGAAGAAGAAGAATGTGTCGTGGTTGGGGTATACCGGCAGGCCGAACAGCGTACTGACGTAGCCCGACGCGATCATGATCGACGCGCCGAAACCGATTGCGGATACCGTGGCAACTACGCCCTGCAGCCACAACGGGCGATCCCACATCACCATGCCGTCGTGGGTCATCACCGGGCGGTTGTACGCCATCTTGTAGATCGAGATGCCGAACGGCCCCATCATCAGCCCGAACAGCGGCCATGCCAGCCGCATCACCCAGTTCTGCCCGGCGAGGAACTTGACCTGGTGGAACGCGATCCACAGCGCCGAGGCGATACCCAGCGCCACCCACACCGCGGCGAGCAGGTCGATGCCGCTCATGCCGATCGCTTTGCCGAGGTACGGGCCGATCTCGACCGCGTAGTCGGCCTGGCTTTGCGCAGGGAAGCTGATCGCCTCCTCGCCGCCCAGCACCCAGAAGTGGTGGAACGGCCCTTCGCTGGGTGTCACCCAGAATGCNNTTGCTCCACAGCAGCGGCCCCGGCTTGCCCCGCACCGCGAAGTTAGCGCTGAGCAGCGCCATGCCGGGGTCGTCAGGGTTGGCCAGCGTGTAGGCGCGGTAGCCGGTGAGGCTGTCGGCGTTGAACCCCCAGCCGAACAGGGGTACGTCGGGGTTGTCGTACTTGGCGAAGGCCACCGCGACGTGTGCCGGGGTGCGCCCGCTGATGCGCGGCGTGCCGTCCGGCGCAGCCGCGTCGCCCAGAGCAAACAGCGGCACGCCCTCCGGCGCGTCGGCTGCGTCGAACACGATCAGGTTCCCGCTGTAGGCGGCCCACGGTGCGGCCAGCAGCGCGATCTCTGGGTTATCCGGCACCACGATGGCGTGCTGCGGCGGCTGCCCCAGCCCTTCGAGAATCCCTGCGACCTCGGACGAATCGACCGACTGCGCCGCGCCGGGTACGCCCTGCGGCAGCGTGGTATCGGTCTCGGCGATCNNGAGAACATGTCGCTGCCGGTCGGGTTCAGCCGCGCGATCTCGTCGGCAGCCGCGTCACTGGCAGGCAGCATTACGGCGTTGAGCGCGCGCAGCAGCGGCGTCATTTGCAGGGCGCCCTGCCAGTCCGCCGGATCGTACAGAATCACGGTGCTCGGCGCGGCGCCCTCTGCGCCGCCGGGGAACACCGCACCGCTGACGCGTGCCGCCACCTCGCCGAGGTCAGTGCCCTCGAAGCGGGTGGTGTTCTTGGTATTCAGGTGTACGCGTGGTTGGTCGTAACCTTCGGGTGGTTTTGCGTTGCGATAGGGTACTGTGAAGATACCCGCCAGCAGTAGTGCGGCTATCAGAACGGCGACCACCGTCGCAGCCGACTTCAAAGCGGGGGGAACTTTGCCCACGTGTGGCTCCAATCACTACCGTTAAGTCAAATTCAGCGAGAGCAGCAGGCAGGAGGAAGCGATGAGGCCCGGCCACCCTGATTTCNNAGTCCTTAATACCGTCTATATTTCGGCGTTAGGTGTGTTTTGGCGGGGTGGCAGGTACGCAAAAAGGCGCGTGTGGGCTTCACACGCGCCTGGTTTCGTGTTCAGAAAGGCGGCTAACCGATCAGCTTGTCGATCACGAACGACCCTTCGCGCCGGTAGGCTTCGCCCAGCACCGCACCGCTGTGGCCTGCCAGCCCGTGCACCAGCCCCAGCGCGGTATCGAACTGGCGGTGCAGCGCCAGCCCGAGGCGGTACTTGTCCTGCACGAGATCGTCGAAGCCGGGCACCACCTGCCGCAGCAGATCGTCCGGCGCGCGCTGCTGGATCATCTCCGCGCTGAAGGCCATCTGAGAGTCCAGCGCCTCCAGCGCCTTCTCCTTCAGCTCGAATGTCTCGCTGATGTCCACCACGCAGTTCGGGTGCTCGGGGGTCATGTAGTAGATGCCGCTCACCAGGTGCGGGTCGTAGCCGCCGCATGCGTCGATGTGCCAGTCCCGCCCGGCAAGCGCGAACGACTCGGTGTACAGCAGCGCGATCAGGCGGCGGTCAGGGTCGAGGTCGTGCTGCGCGTGGTGCGGGTCCTGCGTGATCACCACGTCGGGGCGGGTGCGGCGCACCAGCTCGACGATCTTCTCCTTGGCGGGCACATCAACCATCCATTNNACGGCGCACCAGCGTCACGATCTTCTCCTTCGAGGGCACGTCTACCTGCCAGTCGCCGTAGGAGAAGTTCAGGTAATCGACCTCGTCAATGCCGAGCGTGGCTGCGGCCTTGTTCACGCCGGGGCGGCTTTCCGGGCGGGAGAGCAGCACCGCGGCGAACACCTCGTCGCCTGCCTGCACGTGCTTGGCGAGCGTGCCGCCGCACTCCACGATCTCAAGACCAAAACTGGCGAGCATCAAAACGCGCGTCATGCACTTGTCTCCTTCACTGCAAAGGTGTTGGGTAGCTAAGCCTGCGTCAGCGGGTCTGGCGCAGGCGCGGGTTGATGGTTTGTTCGAGCGCAAAGCCGATCAGGGCGAAGCCCAGCGCCGCAGCGCCGATCAGCAGCCCCGGCGGCATCACCCACCACTTCCACGCCGGGGTCAGGAACGCGCCGCGCACCTGTGCCCAGTACAGCATCGAGCCCCAGCTTTTCCGGAGCGGGTCGCCCAGGCCCAGGAAGCTCAGCGCGGCTTCGAGCAGGATCGCGCCGCTGGTTGCCTGTACGAACTCGCCCAGCGCCAGCAGCATCACCTGCGGCAGGATGTGCTTGCGGATGATGTGCCAGTCCTTCGCGCCGACCGCGCGGGCGGCGAGCACGTAGTCCTGGTTGATGATCGTGAGCACCTGCGAGCGGATCACGCGGGCGGTGCCCGCCCAGATCAGCACGCCAATCACGATCACGGTGTTGAGCAGGCTGCGCCCCAGGTACGCCGCCAGCAAGATCAGCAGCGGCAGGAAGGGCAGCACCAGCACCACGTCGGTGGCGCGCATCAGCACTGCCCCGGCGCGTTTAAAGTAGCCGCCCAGCACGCCCACCGTGGTGCCGATCACCAGCGCGACCAGCGCCGCGGTCACGCCGACCAGCAGGGACACGCGCGTGCCGTACAGCAGCTCGCTGAGGATGTCCTGCCCGATGTCGTTGGTGCCCAGCGGGTGTTCGGCGTCGGGCTGGGCGAACGGGCGGCCCACCCGCTCGGTGGGGTCGTAGGGGGTGAGCAGCGGCGCGAAGATCGCCATCACCAGCAGCGCGGTGATGATCAGCCCCCCGACCGCGGCGGCGACTCCGGCGATGGTCACCCGGAACCGGCGGCGGCGCGGCAGTCGGGTGACGCTCGCAGCCTCGTGCTGGTTTTCCAGCGTGAGATTGGTGGAGGCGCTCATGTGGCCCTCATGCGCGGATCAAGCAGCGGGTAGATCAGGTCGGCAAGCAGGTTCGACGCGATCACCGCGATGGTGAACAGCAGGAAGGTGGCCTGCATCACAGGGTAGTCCCGCCCGCTGACGGAGTCAAAGATCAGGCGGCCCAGCCCGGGGTAGGAGAACACGGTTTCGATCACCACCGTGCCGCCGAACGCGAAGCCCAGCCGCAGAGCCAGCACCGTGACCACCGGGGCCAGCGCGTTGGGCAGCACGTGCCCGAACAGCACGCCGGTCTCGCCCACACCTTTGGCCCGCGCGGTACGGATGAAGTCCTCGCCCAGCACGCTCAACATCGTGTAGCGCATCGTCAGGAACACGCCGGGGACGCTGATCACCGAGAGCGTGACGACCGGCAGCACCGCGTGCTCGGCGATGTCCACCACTTTCTCCCAGCCGGTAAAGCCGGAGGCGGGCGTCACCGCGCCGAACGACGGCAGCCACCCCTTCTGCACGGACACGATCGAGATCAGCAGCATCCCCAGCCAGAAGGCTGGCAGCGAGTTGATCACGATCATCGTCCAAAGCATGCTGACGTCGAGCGGGCTGCCGCGCACCCACGCCGCNNGGGCTGCCGCGCACCCACGCCGCTATCGCGCCGAGGATCACCCCCAGCACGGCGGAGATTGCCAGCGACGCGAACGCGATCAGCAGCGTCCACGGCAGGCGTTCCGTGATCATGTCCGTGATCGGGCGCTTCTGCCGGTAGGAGTAGCCGAAGTCGCCGCGGAACAGGTCGCCCCAGTAGTCCACGTACTGCTGGAGGAGGGGCTGGTTAAGGCCCGCATCCTCCAGCACTTCGGCGCGCTCTTCCGGCGTCAGCAGGCCGACATCCACGCCAGCCAGCAGGGCCAGCGGGTTGCCGGGCATCGCCCGCGGGAGCAGGAAGTTGAGGGTGATCGCTACCGCCAGTACCAGAGCGTACTGGAGGAAGCGACCCCCTCTCGTCGCGGCCAGCATCGCGTTACGGGCGCGCGTCAGCCGGCAGGAACGACACCTTGCTCAGGACGCCCTGCCCGGTTACGAACACCCAATCATCGTACACGTCCCCGTTGTACGCGTACGCGCCGTCGGGGTACAGCAGCAGGATGAACGGCAGGTCATCTGCGATCAGCTCCTGCAGGCGGTCGATGATCTCCTGCTGGCGGGCCGGGTCAACCGTCTCGGTGAGCTCGGCGCTCAACTCGTCCACCTCTTCGTTGGCGTAGCCGGTCAGGTTCAGCGAACCGATCGCCGGGTCGGAGTGGACCAGCGAGCCAATGCGGATCGGGTCGGCCTGAACCGGCGCGGACCAGCCCCACATCGCCAGGTCGTAGTTACGCCCCTGTGACACGTCGAAGCCCGGCCATACCGCTTCTTCCCACGTGGCCTGCTCGACCGACGTCACGGTCGCGTCGATCCCGATCTCCAGCAGCATCTCGCGCACCAGCTCGGCGATGCGCAGCCGCAGCGAGTCGGAGCCGGGGGTGATGAACTCGAAGGCCAGCGGCTCGCCGTCCAGCTCGCGCACGCCGTCGCCGTCGCTGTCCACGATTTCGGCGTCGTCCAGCAGTGTGTTCGCAGCTGCGACGTCGTACTCACCGCTGATCGCGTCGTTGTAGAACGGCGACTCAGGGTGGATCCAGCCGGGGTTGCCGACTGTGCCCGCGCCGAGGTACACCGTATCGATCAGGTCCTGCCGGTTGATCGCGAGGTCCATCGCCTCACGGATGGTCGCGTTGGCGAACGCCGGGCGCTCGAAGTTGTAGTTGATCATCTGGGTGGTGAACAGCGGCCCCTGCGCAACCTTCAGGCTGCCTACGCCGTTCAGCAGGTCGATCTGCTCCGGCGGGACGGGGCGGGCCAGCATGTCGACCTCGCCGCCGCGCAGCGCGGCCAGCGAGCCCGCGTCATCCGCGAACTGCACCAGCACCAGCTCGGCTGCAACCGGCGCACCTGCGAAGTAGTCGGCGTTGGCTTCCAGCCGGTAGAACTGGTCAGGCTGGTATTCCACCAGGCGGTACGGCCCGGTGCCGACGTTGTCTTCGATCGTGAACTCGTAGCTTTCCGGGTCGATGCCTTCCCACACGTGCTGTGCGATGATCGGCACGTCGGCCAGCGTGCCCAGCTCCAGCGACGGGCTGGGGGCGGTCAGCGTGAGGATCACGGTGTAGTCGCCGTCAACCTCGACCGACTCGACCGGGCGCAGGTCCCGCGCGAAGCGGCCCGCCGACGGGTTGTTCTGGTAGAATTCGTATGCGAACTTCACGTCCTCGGCGGTGAACGGCTCGCCGTCCTGCCAGCTGACATCGTCGCGCAGGCTGATCGTGACGGTCAGGCCATCCTCGCTGACCTCGCTGCCGGTCGCCAGCCAGGGCTGCGGCACGCCGCTGCCATCCACCAGATACAGTGTGTCAAACACCAGCGTCAGCAGGTTCCAGCCGGGGTAGCCCGTCACGTACGTGTACGGGTTCAGCGTGGACTCGTCCCCGATGATGCCGATCCGCATCTGCTCGACCTGCCCGGCAGGCGCAGCAGGCTCTTCGGTCGCTTCCTCGGTCGCCTCCTCGGTTGCTTCTTCAGTCGCTTCCTCGGCGGGCTCTTCTTCCTCCGCCGGTTCCTCTGCTGGTTCCTCCGCCGGTTCCTCGACGGCGGGCTCCTCAGCCGGTTCTTCGGCTTCTGGTGCAGCAGGCTGGCAGGCCGCGACCACGACGGTCAGGGCGAGCAGCAAGGCTGCCAGTATGAACCACCTTCTCCAACTACGTTCCATCTTCGTGTCTCCTCCTCAATGCGGCGAACAAATATCCGGGGGCGGTTGGCCTCAGATCAGGTGGCAGGCCGCCCAGTGTCCGGGGTCGACTTCCCGCAGCGGCGGGTCTTCGACATCGCACAGGCCCATCTGCACGATGGGGCAGCGCGTGTGGAAGCGACAGCCAGCAGGCGGTGAAGCCGGGCTGGGTAGATCACCTTCGA
>JABAOG010014579.1_pt1 | contig 11506 bp, 15 predicted proteins | sample 7062131 | NCBI WGS metagenome assembly JABAOG01 (sample SAMN14538629, study PRJNA623070) | marine sediment metagenome | biome: marine biome [ENVO:00000428]; feature: marine pelagic biome [ENVO:01000023]; material: deep marine sediment [ENVO:00002113] | place: India: Arabian Sea | collected... | reverse complement strand
TCAACTGAACTAGTCCCCCCGGTCTTGTCCAAGTGGCCTAGTGCGGGTCGCCCGGAGAGGGGATGTTAATCTGCAGCATTTTTCCTTATTCTATTAGAGTGAGTGTCGCATCTCGAAGGAATAGGGCTGCAGATGATTGGTTCCCGCCGAATAAGGGTAATGATCGTTGACGATCATGAAGTGTGGCGTGGCGCACTTCGTGACCTGCTGTTTATTTTTGACAACATGGAATTCGCTGGCGAGGCCAGCAACGGCGAAGATGCCATCCGTTTGTGTGAGGAGCTTGACCCCGACGTGGTGCTGATGGATATGGTCATGCCCGAGATGGACGGGGTTACCGCGACGCGTGCCATACGGCGCGCCTGCCCCAACACGCGGCTGATCGCGCTCACCAGTGACGAGTCGATGGCCCGCGCGGCGCTGCAAGCCGGGGCGTCCGGGTACCTGCTCAAGGGCGTATCCATCGACGTGCTGGCCCGCGCCATCGAATCGGCATACGCCGGGAATACCCTCTAGACCACCGAACCCCACCCGCAGCAGGCGCGGCCGTTCTGGCGGCACGCCTGCCCGCCACACGCCGCCACCACTCGCCGCTTCTGCGGCGCGTTGTGTATTTCGGCGTGCTGCGAAAAAGNNCCGAACTGCCCCGAGAAGCGCCCTGCCAGCGCGTCGTTCAGCCCGCCGAGCAGCTCCTCCGGCACCTCGATGCCGCCCGCCTCAAGGCTGCTGACCTGTACCACCAGCTCGCCATCGTCGACTGCCAGGGAGAACACCGCCTCGGCGTCGGCGGAGAGCCCCCCCGGCAGCGTGATGGACAGCAGCATGCCGATCTCGCCGTCCGCGAAGGACACGTCGAACTCACTGAACGCCTCACCGGCATCGGCATCGTCCAGCCCTTCGTTCATGCTGGCCTCAACCGTCTCCTCGCTCATCGTCACGGTGAAGGCCTGCCCGGCTTCCAGCGCCGCGACGCTCTCCCACGCCGCTTCGAGGGAACCTGCCTCGCCGTCGGTGGCCTCAAACGCCGCGACCTCGCCCTCAGCCCCGTCGTCGCCTGCCTCTTCCGCCTCTTCGTCGTCGTCGTCGTTACGGCTCCCCAGATTGGGGTTAATCGTCGGGAAGGCGTAGTTGGCAACGGTCGGCTCGACGGTCGGCTCGACGTCGCTTGCCTCGGTGGGGTTCGCCGCCGGGGCGAGGGTCGGGAGCGCCTGATCGCCTGACTCGCCCCCGCTTTGCCCGGCTGGCTGCCCGGCTTCCGGCAGCGCGGTCGCGGGTGCGCCGCCGCCGCAGCCGGCCAGCAGCAGGCCGCTCAGCGCAGCCAGCGCCAGCCACCTCAGTGTGCTTTTCATGGATTCTCCTCCTCAGCGAATTGTGTCAAAGGCATACCCTAACTATACGGGGCTTCGTGCGTTTAACAAAATCCCCCGGGACGGAAAACCCCCGGGAAGCGCATTTGCAGGGCTACCCCTTGCAGACGCAAATAGGATACAATTGATCGTAACGATAGGTATGAGGGTCGGACCGGGTTGGCGGGGAGCGTGTTGCGCTTTCCGTTTTTTTGTGTGGTCACGGCTTTCGTAGCGTTCAAGACTCTGACGAGGATTGGTATGAACGACACTGAACTCCCTGTTGAGCGCCCGTCGCTCTCGCGGCTGCTGATTGGCCGCCCGCTTGAAACTCGCGCGCTGGCCCACCAGACTGTCAGCAAGCCGGTGGGGCTGGCCGTGTTCGCGTCTGACGCGCTCTCTTCGACCGCCTACGCGACCGAAGAAATCCTGATCATCCTCGCGCTGGCTGGCACCGGCGCGGCGGTGCTGAACCTGTCGATCCCGATCGCGCTGGCCATCGCCGCGCTGATCGTGGTCGTTACGATCTCCTACCGGCAGACGATCTTCGCCTACCCCAACGGCGGCGGAGCGTACATCGTCGCGCGGGACAACCTCGGTGAGCTGCCCGCGCAGATCGCCGGGTCGGCGCTGCTGACCGACTACATCCTGACGGTCGCGGTGAGCATCTCGGCGGGGGTGGCGCAGATCACCTCCGCCTTCCCTGAGCTGCTGCCGTACCGCGTCGCGATCGCGGTCGGCATCATCGCGCTGATGACCGTGGTCAACCTGCGCGGCGTGAAGGAAAGCGGCACGATATTCTCCATACCGACCTACTACTTCCTCGGCATGACGCTGCTGATGCTGGGCGTCGGGCTGATCCGCGCTCTGACCGGCACCCTGCCCGAGGTGAGCGGGGTCGAGGCGATCGAGCCAACGCTGGGCGCGGTGACGCTGTTTCTGATCCTGCGGGCGTTCTCGTCGGGCAGCGCGGCGCTGACCGGCATCGAGGCGATCTCGAACGGGATCACGGCGTTCAAGGAACCGCGCAGCCGCAATGCCGCCATCACGCTGACGTGGATGGCGGGCATCCTGATCACGATCTTCATCGGTACGACGCTGCTGGCCCGCGCGGTGCACGCGATCCCGTCCGAAACCGAGACCATCGTCTCGCAGTTGGCCCGCACGATCTACGGCGAGGGCAGCATCATGTACCTGCTGACGCTCGCCGGGACGACGCTGATCCTGCTGATGGCCGCCAACACGTCGTACGCCGACTTCCCGCGGCTGGCGGCGCTGGCAGCGAGCGACGGCTTCCTGCCGCGCCAGCTTTCCTACCGCGGCAGCCGGCTGGTGTTCTCGTGGGGCATCCTGATCCTGGCAATATTCGCGTCGCTGCTGGTGATCGTACTGCGGGCGCGCACCACGTCGCTGATCCCGCTGTACGCCATCGGTGTGTTCCTGAGCTTCACGCTGTCGCAGGCGGGGATGTTCGTCCACATGCGGCGCGTCGGGCAGATCAAACCCGGCGAGACGGTGCAGGGGCTGGAAACCATACTCGAATACGACCGTCACTGGCGCATCAAGGCCGCAATCAGCGCGTTTGGCGCGGTGTGCACCGGCATCGTGATGATGATTTTCGCGATCACGAAGTTCACGACGGGTGCGTGGTTCGTGATCGTGCTGATCCCGACGCTGGTGCTGATCTTCTTCCGCATCCACCGCCACTACGGGGCGGTGCGCGCCGCGCTGAGCCTGCGCGGGCGCACGCCCGACCTGCGCGCCCGCCCGGTGCAGACGCTGCTGCTGGTGGACGACGTGCACGCCGAGACCGTGCGGCTGGTGAGCTTCGCGAAGTCGCTGGGGCACCCGTGGAAAGCGGTGNNGAGGGCGTACGCGAGCGCTGGGCGGAGCGCATCGGCGAGGGCGAGCTGGTGGTGATCTCGTCACCCTACCGGCACCTCGCCGCGCCGATCCGCGAGTACGTGCGCGACCTGCTCGAAGAGCAGCCCGACAGCTACGTGCACCTGATCCTCGGCCACCTGGTGATGGACACCTTCTGGGAGCAGACGCTGCACCAGAACAGCGCGTACATCTTCAACGTGGCGCTCACCGGGCTGGAGCGCGTGATCGTGACGCAGGTCCCCTACCAGGTTCACGACCCGCTGCCGCCCCCCGAACAGGCCAGCCGCTAAACACAACGGCGCGGCAGGGGGTTGCCCCTGCCGCGCCGTTTGATGTCACGCCGTAATGTTTAGCGGTCGATCACCTCGAAGCCCAGCCNNAAGCCGACGATCAGCGCGGTGAGCAGGTCCGCCGGTGCGCCGGGCGGGGTCGGCACCGGGATCGTCTGCGCGTAGCGTATCAGCACCAGAAACACGCCCGCCAGCACGCCCGACAGCCCGCCGCCGATCGCGGACTGGATGAAGTCACTGCGGGCCTTTGCCGCGTAGTGCACGCCCGCGAACATCAGCGCGTAGGTGCCGAGATTCAGGCCGCTGACGTTCGGCAGGATACCGCTGAGGGTCGGGTTCAGCACGGCAAGCACGATGGCGATCAGCCCCCACGTGATACCTGCCCGCATCATTGCCCCGGCATTTAGATCCATCTTACGTTAGCCTCCGCTATTCAATCGCAAAATGACGACACAACATTCATTCATTGTAGTCGGCGCAGGGGCACGACTTCAACCCGCGGCGGATTCTGCCAGCAGGCCGACGATCCCCGCCAGCACCGCGATCTCCTCAGCATTGACGGTGTGGCCCAGCCCCGGGTACAGGCGCATGTCCACATCCGCTCCCAGCCCTTCGAGCACTTCCGCGGTTTCACGAACGCGCTCGGTGGGGATGTGCGGGTCGGGCATGCCACAGCCGAGGAACACCGGGGTCCCGTCCAGCGAGCCGTCGTAGGCGCGCGGGGTGTCCGGCGGGCCGATCAGCCCGCCGCTGAGCGCGCCCAGCCCGCCCCAGCGCCGCGCGTTGCGGGCGACGTACTCGCTGGCGAGGCACGCCCCCTGCGAGAAGCCCGCCAGCACCACGCGCTCGGCGGGGACGCCTTCGTCGGCCAGCTCCGACACGATGAACGCGACGCGCTCCAGCGCCGAGGATAGCCACGGCTCGTTGCTCTCCAGCGGGGCGAGGAAGCTGTACGGGTACCACGTGGTGTTCGCCGCCTGTGGGGCGACCATCGCCAGCCGCAGCCCCGGCAGCAAACGGGCGACCTCGTCGCCCAGCGGCAGGATGCTGCGCGCCGTGGCCCCGCGCCCGTGCAGCAGCACCAGCACCGCGTCAGCCTCGGCGAGCGGCGCGCCCGCGGTCAGGATCGGTTGGGTCTCGTGCAGGTCGGCCATTACGTCACCTCCGGTGTCGGGTTGGGCGGGATGGATAGCGGGCTCAGGCCGCGCTCGATGGCCTCACGGTTAGCCTCCAGCCACGGCGGGAGCCGCAGCGACGCGCCGAGCGCGCCCGCCTGCTCGTCCACCAAGAAGCCGGGGCCCTCGGTCGCCAGCTCGATCAGGTGCCCGTCGGGGTCGTCGAAGTAGATGCTCTTGAAGTACACGCGGTCGCGTACCTCGGTGACCTTCAGCCCGGCGCGCAGGATCTTCTCGCGCCATTCGAGCTGTGCGTCGTCGTCCGGCACCGCAAACGCGATGTGGTGGGTCTGCCCCTGCCCGATCCGTACCCGGCGGGCCTGGTGCGGATCCTGCCCGAAGTACGTGATCAGCGTGCCGGGCCGCCCGCCATCCACGCCCCAGTACCAGTGCGGCATGTCGGGCGAGTCGTAGTTCACGGTTTGCTTGACGCGCGGAATCTCCAGCAGCCCCTCGTAGAAGGCGTGCGTCCGCTCGATNNAGTGCGCTGATGTGGTGGATGCCGCGCATCAGCGCCATATCGGGGGTGATGCCGGGCACCGCCTCGGGCCACGTCAGCGCGCGGATGGCAGACTCGTCGCGGCCCTGCGCGGTGAACTCCGGCGGCGGCAGGCGCAGCTCGCCGCCGAGCGCGGCGGCGTCCTCGTCGGCAGCCATGCCGGGCCCCAGCGTCGCGATCTCGAGGATCACGCCGTCGGGGTCGCGGAAGTAGATCGACGTGAAGTACGTGCGGTCGTACGGCCCGCTGACCGGGATGCCGAGGTCGGTCAGGCGGCGCTTCCAGCGGAGCTGCGCGTCGGCGTCTTTGACCGCGAGCGCGAAGTGGTGCGTGCCGCCGATGCCGGGCCGCCCGCGCGGCGCGTCGGGCCACTCGAAGAACGTGACCGCCGAGCCGGGGCTGCCGACCGCATCCCCGAAGTACAGGTGGTAGGTATCGGGCACGTCGAAGTTCACGGTTTGCTTGATCATGCGCAGCCCCAGCACGCCGACGTAGAAGTCGGTGGTGCGCTGCGCATCGGCGCAAACCAGCGTGATGTGATGGATGCCGGTGATCGTCACCTGCGGCCTCCCCCTAGAACATCTGTCGCATGTAATGAGAGTAGCCAGCCGGAAGGGCGGGTGCAAACTCGGCTGCGGGCAAGCCAGCCGCCGGAGCCCTCTGGAATGTGCTGTATACTGGGACCATACCCTGCACGCTGCCCCTCGCACTTCATCACCTCCGCCCGAACCGCTCGTGCGCTGCACTGGCGAAGGAGGAAACTCATGACGACTCAAACGACCCGGCGAGACAGCCCGCGCCCGGCACCGAAGCTCGGCGTGCGCGTCTGGCTGCAGGTGATCCTCGCGATGGCCGTAGTCCCGCTGCTGGCGCTGGCCGCCGCGGGGAACTGGCGGTGGGTGTGGGGCTGGGTGCTGGTCGCGTACTACATCCTCAGCTTTGCGATCAGCCGGGGGCTGGTCGCGCTCAAGCACCCCGACCTGATCGCCGAGCGGGGCACGTACGCCAAGAAAGACGACGCACTCCCGGTGGACCGCGGGGTGGTCACAGCCGGGGCATTGATCCTGCCGCTGATCGCGGTCGTGGTCGCCGGGCTGGACGAACGCTTCGGCTGGTCGCCCGAAGTTGTGCTGTGGCTGCATCTGACGGGGGTCGGGTTGGTGACAGCCGGGGCGGCGCTCGGCACGTGGGCGATGCTGGCCAACCGCTTCTTCTCGGCGGTGGTGCGGATTCAGACCGAGCGCGGGCACGTCGTGGTGGAGGACGGCCCCTACCGCTTCGTGCGGCACCCCGGCTACCTCGGCTCGGTGCTGTCCTATATTGGGCTGCCGCTGATGCTCGGCTCGCTGTGGGCGTATCTGGTCGCGGTGCTGGTCATGGGGCTGACGGTCTACCGGCTGACCTACGAGGACCGGTTCCTCTATGAAAACCTGCCCGGCTACGCAGACTACACTCGGCGCACACGCTTCCGGCTGATCCCCGGCGTGTGGTAGCCACCCTTGCAGCCCCAGATCACCAACATACCGAGCCTCAGTAGCCGCCCCCCACCGGGATGTGATACTGCGACGGGTTCAGCACGGCGATCACGATCTTGCCGTCGCGCAGGTGCAGCAGCCCGGTCCCGCTGACCCAGCCGTCGTCCCACTGCCACGCGAACGCCACCGTGTTCTCCCCGACCTGCACCGGAGTCCCGAGGATCTGGAAGTCCTCGCCGCCGTGCAGCGTCGCCAGCCGCCGGAACTCGGCCTCGCCGACCCGCTCGGCGAGGTGGCTGGTGTCGTCGTGGTAGATCGCGTAGTGGGCGTTCGAGGCGGTGGTTAGCACGCCATCCTCGGCGAACAGCGCGCGCACCTGCTCATAGTCCCCGCTCTCGAACGCCGCCTCGAACGCGGCGAGGTCGGCGACAGCCCAGCTATCAGTATCCGCGGCAGCGGCGGCGAGGCCGTTCGCGCGCTGGCGCTCTGACAGCCCCCACGCCGCCAGCCCGACCGCGACAACGATCAGCCCGATCACGACCGCCGCGTACCACCTCCCGATCTGGGATGGCGTCGCGGTGGAATCAGGGGTATTCATAGCATGCTCCGCAGAACGTGAACCCGAGGCTCAAACCGCCGGGGCGGCCCTATGTGAATGGGTTCACAGGTTGATTGTACCATTCTCGGCTCAACATCCCCGTCTCACGCGGCGAAGGGCGTATCAACCCTTCGCCGCACGCCCTCCCCTGATGTATACTAGGCGGGCGACTAACAATGGCAATCGAGATTAAACGGAGGCTAGACCATTATGGTGCAGACCCAAGCGCCTACCCGCACCGTTGACGAGATCCTGAGCTGGTACGCGGGCCAGAACCCCGGCGTGCTGACCAACCTTTACCGCCTGCTGAACCACGGGCGGCTGGCCGGCACCGGCAAGATGGTGATCCTGCCGGTGGACCAGGGCTTCGAGCACGGCCCGGCGCGCAGCTTCGCCGCCAACCCGGCCGCCTACGATCCGCTCTACCACTTCCGGCTGGCCATCGCCGCCGGGTGCAACGCCTACGCGGCCCCGCTGGGCTTCCTGGAGGCAGGCGCGGCACAGTTCGCCGGGCAGATCCCGCTGATCCTCAAGCTGAACAGCCACGACATTCTGTTCGACGAGCCGAACCCGCTCGGCGCGCAGACCGCCAGCGTGAAGGACGCGCTGCGGCTGGGCGCGGTCGGCGTCGGCTACACGATCTACCCCGGCACCGAGAACCGCCGCTGGCAGTACGAGCAGCTCCGCGAGATCGCGGAAGAGGCGAAGGACAACGGGCTGGTGGTGGTGGTGTGGGCGTACGCCCGCGGCGGCGACCTCGCCAAGGAAGCCGAGACCGCACTCGACACCGTGACCTACGCCGCGCAGATCGCAGCGCAGCTCGGCGCGCACATCATTAAGGTGAAGCTGCCCTCGGCGCACGTGGCCGACAAGAAGTCCAAGCAGCTTCTCGAAGAGAACGGCATCGCGATCGACAACCTGAGCGACCGCGTGTCCTACCTGATCCGCTCGGCGTTCGACGGGCGGCGCATCGTGATCAACTCCGGGGGCGCGGCCAAGGGCGACGACGCGGTCTTCGACGAGATCCGCGCCATCCGCGACGGCGGCGGGTTCGGCTCGATCATCGGGCGCAACACGTTCCAGCGGGCGTGGGACGAGTCGATGGAGTTCATCAACACCGTCATCGAGATCTACAAAGGGGATCGCTGAAAACGGCTCATCTGCTTCGTTGCGCTCCTCGTTCTTCCTGCGGCGTACNNCGGCGGCGGGTTCGGCTCGATCATCGGGCGCAACAGCTTCCAGCGCCCGTGGGACGAGGCCGTGACCTTCCTGCACAAGGTGATGGACATCCTCAGCGGCGAGATCGCCTAACCGCCCGCTGCGGCACCGCAATACAAAGCGCCCTCCCGGCCGGGAGGGCGCTTGTCGTTTCGATCAGCGGGCGCTGGAGGCTACGCCGCGCCGCCGGTATCCTGCCCGGCGGAGAGGCGATCCACCATCATCTCGACCATCAGCAGGTTGTCGCCCGACATGCGGATCAGGTCGAGCAGCTTCTGTGAGGTGGACATCTCCTCAAGCTGCTCGGTGATGAACCACTGCAGGAAGTTCTGCGTGATGNNATCTCGTAGAACATATTGGTGACGGCGCGCTCCTGCTCGACGAAGAGCTGCGCGGCTTCCTCGGCAGAGGCGAAGCCCTGCTTCGGCGCGGCGAGGCTGGTGAAGCGCACCTCAGCCCCGGCCTCACCCAGGTAGCGGATTATCTTCAGCGCGTGGAACTTCTCTTCCTCACCCTGGTTGTAGAAGAACTCCGCGAGGTTATCGAGGCTGCGGCTCTCGAAGTAGTGCGCTATCGCGAGGTACTGGATGTGCGCGCCCAGCTCGGCTTCGATCTGGTTATTGAGCGCGTCGTTTAATGCCTGGCTGATCATCATCTGTGGATTATTCTCCTTGCTGTTGGGTGGCCATGCGCGGCGGGCGTTCAGGGGGCGCGGGCCGCGCCGGGGGTTGGGCACGCAGTGCGGCCCCGACCCACCCTATTATAAGACTTTCTTCCCACGGGTGCACGGTTCGATACGCAAAACGGGGGCGCGCTGCGCCCCCGTTGACAGGCAGTGGATCGAACCGCAGGGTCAGCGCCCGGCGTCGGGCCCGGAACCATCGGCCAGAACTTCGGCCTCTGGCAGCGAGTTGCCGTTGGCGCCCACCCCGGTGCTGGGGGCCAGCACCGTCTGGCGGATCACCGAGCGGATCACGCCGCTGCGCCGCTTGACGATGATCACGGTGATCTCCGCCTGCTTCGCCACCCGCGCCGGGATGCTGCCGGTGAGCAGGTTGCGGAACAGCGGCTCCTCGGTTGCGCCCATCACGATCAGGTCGTAACCCTCGGCGGTCTCCAGAATCGCATCGGTGACGTTCGAACCTTCGACCATTCGTGTCGCGAGCTGCTCGTACGTGCGGCTGCCCTCGATCGCGTAGTCCATCGCCTGCTGCGCGCGCACTTTCAGGTTCTCCGGGCAGCCGTGCGGCACCACCGTGACCACATCGACCACGGCCGGGCCGCCCTCGGCCTGCCGCGCCATCGTGATCGCCAGCTTGACCGCGCGCCGCGAGTTCGGGCCTGCCGAGACCGGCACCAGAACCCGGCGCAGCGGGCGCTGCTCGCGGTAGCGCACCATCGCGATGTCGGTGGGCGGATTGTCGATCAGCGGGTCGATCACGCTGCCGAACAGGCGGCCTGCGGTGTTGGTGTACCCCGGCCAGCCCAGCACCATCATGTCGGCGGCGTTCTCGACCGCCGCCTTACGCATGGCCTCGGCCACGTTGCGTCCCAGGCGGATGNNGGATCGATTCGGCCACGTTACGGCCGAGCCGGATCATGGTGTGCACCGGCACGTCACGCTCGCGCGCCTGCTCGATCACGGTTTCGAGATACGGGCGGCCTTCCTTCAGGAAGTAGCGGCCATCGGCCAGCGTGAGCTGCGGTGGCACGCGGGCCACGTGCAGCGCGAACACCTCGCCGCCGCGGTCGCGGGCGATGATCGAGCCGATCGTGCCGAGGATGCGCGCCTGCTCCCGGCTGGTGACCGGCACCATCACCGAGTAGTCGGTGGAGACCAGCGTCTCCTCCAGCAGAATCTCGGACGGGCGCTCTTTCTCTTCCTGCTGCGCGAACACGGCGTAGTACAGCAGCGCGCCGCCGATGATCCAGCCCAGCGCGGTGAAGAATGCGCGCGGATCGTACTGGAACAGGAACACGACCAGCGCGATCTGGGTGATCAGCCCGATGATCGGGACGATCGGGAAGAACGGAATGAAGAACCCACGGTCGAGGTCCGGCGCTTTGTGACGCAGCACCATCGCCGAGATGTTCACCTGGAAGAACAGGAACAGGAACATCAGGTCCGCCGCGGCAGCCACCGCCTCGATCGGCAGCAGCCAGCCGGCGACGATGATCAGCAGGCCGGAGATCGCAACCGCCCACATCGGCGTGTGGCGGGCCGGGTGGATGCGCCCGAACAGCGCGGGCAGGTTGTGGTCGCGCCCCATCGCGAACGACACGCGCGACGAGCTGTAGGTGGTGGCATTCAGCGCCGACATCGTGCTGGCCAGCCCGCTGATCAGCAGCAGAATGCCGCCGACCCCCANNCGGCACCTGGATGGCCCCGATGGCGGTGAAGGCCACCAGCACGTAGATGATCACCGAGATCCCGATCGCCCAGAAGATCGCGCGCGGCACGTTGCGCTTGGGGTTGATCACTTCCTCACCGCTCTGCGCGATGATCTCGTACCCCTCGAACGCGATGAACGTCAGCCCCATCGCGATGATCACGCCGGTGAGCCCGTTGGGCATGAACCCTTCACTAAACCGGAAGTGCCACGCCTCGGTGCGGCCCAGCGCCATCAGGCCGAAGATCACGAACAGACCAAGGATCGCGACCTTGGCCAGCGTGATGATGTTGCCCACCGCGCCGGTCTCAGACGCGCCCATGAAGTTGATGAACGTAAACGCCACGGCGATGAACGTCATGAACAGCAGCCGCGTGAACTCGTGCCCGCCAAACCCGAGCACAGTCGCCTCGAAGACCGGCAGCCCGGCCATCTGCCACAGCTCGACCGCGAACGCGCCGAAGGCCAGCGCGTACAGGCTCCCCGCGACGGCGTGAGCGAACCAGCTCATCCAGCCGGAGAGGAAGCCCTGCAGCCCGCCGAGCGCCTCCTTCACCCACAGGTAGCCGCCGCCCGCTTCGGGGATGGCCGAGCCAAGCTCGGCGTAACTCATCGCGGTGAACGAGGTGAC
>JABAOG010006498.1_pt1 | contig 11509 bp, 9 predicted proteins | sample 7062131 | NCBI WGS metagenome assembly JABAOG01 (sample SAMN14538629, study PRJNA623070) | marine sediment metagenome | biome: marine biome [ENVO:00000428]; feature: marine pelagic biome [ENVO:01000023]; material: deep marine sediment [ENVO:00002113] | place: India: Arabian Sea | collected... | reverse complement strand
CTCGATGGCGTTGCAGTGAACATATCTGATCAGGTCGGCGGTTAAGTCGGCGTAGGAGTCGGTGATAGGGATGTGGTCGAAGCTGTTCCACTCAAACAGAACGTTACCGGCGCTGTCAATTTCTTGAACGACGCAGCCAACGACGGTGGCATTGGGATCGCCGCCAGGGACGATGACGCTCATGTCGACCAGACGGCCGTCGTCGGCCAGGATGAGCCAGTGGCCGTTGTCAAGTCGTTGTAAATCGTGGTTGTCGGTGGCGTATCCATTGCCGGCGGCGTGGGTGTTTACAACCTGATATTGGTCGTCGATTTCGATGTAGCGCCGAACGCCTTCGGTGGAGTCGAAGTAGGTGATATTGCCGTTGGGTTGGACTTTGAAATCAAAGGAGACGGTGCCGCGTTTGTAATAGATGGGCTGGCCGTCATTGTCTAGAATGAGTTGAAAGGGTTGAGCGGAACTATTGGGAGAGAATTTGAAGGTAGCGATGAATAGGTAGCCATCACCATAGCCGGTGGTATCTCTCTCTACTTTGAAGATGGGAAAGTCGCCGGGGGCGGTGACGTAGGTGCCGGTGGTGAAGACATCGGTTATGGTCAGGGGTTGGGACGGCCGAATTTCGCCGGTCTCGGATTGCATCGGGACAATCCCCGGCGGTGGGGATGAGATGTCAGCGGAGAATGACCTGACATCATCACTGTCGCTTTGGTTTGAAGCGGCGACGGTCAGGGCGGTGAGGGTGAAACCAGCAATGATGAAAAATGCCAGTGTATTCTTTAAGCGTCCCATAATTCCTCCTTATAAAGTTTGCGACTACCCAGGCAAATCTGTTTACAACTTTACGGACGATGTAGTCGTTCAGTCTCTCTATAGACTTTTGTTTTTTCGGAAACTTTCAGCCTGAGTCCATAGCGTGCAAAAAAAGTCTGAACACTTACCGAACGATGATACTTTAGTTACTGCGGTGAAAAATAGTATCATGTTTGGCAGCTCGAGGCTATTTATGCTGCCAGGGCTATTGTGGGGGCCAAGGGTCGAAATATTTGAAATATTTGTTTATCTGGGTGATTTCCCGGACAATAGAGGGCTGACATTCTGTATTTGAGAGGATTAAAATGATGGTTTATTTGTCTATATTGTTATCACCGACGGCCGATATTGCCGCCTACCTGGACCCGGGTTCAGGCAGCTTTATTCTCCAACTGCTTATCGGCGGTTTTGTGGGGTTGGTGTTGGTGTTGAAGACTTTTTGGGGGCGCATCAAGGCCTTTGTGAATAATATGCTGGGAAGGGAGCCGCTTCAAGTTGAGGAAAAGGTGGAGGAGGAAACGGTTTCTTAATGGCGGTTGGCCGGGCTTTGGCTCCGGCCAACCGGGTTGTTACCAACAAGTTACCTTGACTAATGACTAATTTTGATAGACGTCTGGCTGCTTCTTTCCGCGATCCAAGCGGATTTTTGTTTTACGGGCAGGACGGCCGCTTACTACGTCAGATTAACCACAGTTACCAGGAAGATTATGAGCGGCTGATGGATTCCGGCCTCTATGAGGCGCTGGTTAAGGCGGGGCTGTTGATTTCACACCAGGAAGTGGCAGTGGAACCGGCGGAACCGGAGCAGGCCTATAAAGTGATTGAGCCGGAGTTGGTGCCCTTTATCTCTTACCCTTATGAGTGGAGTTTCAGCCAGCTGAAGGATGCGGCCCTGTTGACGCTGACCATCCAGCAAAAGGCGGTGGAATTCGACCTGTCGCTGAAAGACGCCAGCGCCTTTAATGTGCAGTTTTTGCGGGGACGGCCGATTCTGATTGACACCCTTTCTTTTGAGGTGTACCAGGAGGGTCTGCCCTGGGTCGCTTACCGGCAGTTTTGCCAGCACTTCTTGGCGCCGCTGGCGTTGATGGCTCACCGGGATGTCCGGCTGGGGCAGTTGTTCCAGCGTTATATTGATGGCATTCCGCTGGACCTGGCCAGTGGGCTGCTGCCCTGGCGCACCCGCCTTTCCTTTGGCCTTTTGTCTCATATCCATCTCCATGCCTCGGCCCAAAAGCGGTTCGCGGGGCAAAATGTGGAGAAAAGGGCAGCTGCCCGGCCGTTGGGGCGGAATTCTTTTCTGGGGCTGATTGACAGCCTGGCCACGACGGTTTCGAAGCTGCGCTGGGAAGCGGGCGGGACGGCCTGGGCGGAGTATGAAACGGATAATAATTATTCGGCGGCGGCGATGGATGAGAAGGTGCGGATTGTGGCGCAGTTTTTGACGGCGGCCGAACCGGCGGTTGTCTGGGATTTGGGGGCGAATACCGGCCGTTTTAGCCGCCTGGCCAGCGAGCAAGGGATAGAGACCATTTCGTTTGATATGGACCCGGCGGCAGTTGAACTTAACTATCTGCGGCTGAAGGCCAATAAGGAGAAACATCTCCTGCCCCTGCTGTTGGATTTGACGAATCCGACGCCGGCCATAGGCTGGCAGAACAGGGAGCGGGATTCGCTGCTGGAGCGGGCCGGGGCGGATACGATTCTGGCCCTGGCGCTGGTTCACCACTTAGCCATCACCAATAACCTGCCGCTGGACCAAATTGCGGCCTTTTTGAGCCGGTTGGGGCGCAAGCTGATTATTGAGTTTGTGCCGAAGGAAGATTCACAGGTGCAAAGGATGCTGGCGGCGCGGGCGGATATTTTCCCCGATTATACCCAGGCCGGTTTTGAAGCGGCTTTTGGCTCTCATTTTGAGATTGAGCGGGTTGTCCCGATTGAGGACTCTGCCAGGACGCTGTATTTGATGGGTCGCCGGGGGAATGGATGAACGGCCGTTTCCGGTTTCCAATTTACGTTTTTTTATTCGCGCTTTTTCCTGTTCTCTCCCTTTTATCGGCCAATATTAATGAGATGGCCTTTGTGGAGGGGCTGAGAGCGCTCATTTTAGCAGTGGTGGGGGCAGGTGTCCTGTTGTTGTTGATTGGTTTTCGGGGGCGGCAGTGGCACCGGGCCGGGCTGGTGGTTTCGCTGGTGGTCGTGGGGTTTCTCTCTTACGGCCATTTTTACAAGCTGTTTCTGGATGTGACCGGGTTGGGTAACACCATTGGGGTTTATGCGGCTGCGTCGGCCGTCTGGCTGTTGTTGTTGGCGGCGCTGGCTTTGTTTATCTGGCGGCGGGTAAAACGGCCGGAACGGTTGGCCGGTAACCTGACGATTATGAGTCTGGCGGTGCTGCTGCTGCCGGTGTTTACGGTGGTTTCGACGCTGGTGGGGGGAAATTCGGCCGTTGCTGAATCGACTTTGACGGCCCCACCGGGTTTGGGGCAAACGGTTTCTGTACGGCCTGATATTTATTACATTATTTTGGATGGTTACGGGCGGGCGGATGTTTTATCGGCCGTCTACGACTATGACAACAGACCTTTTATTGATAAGCTGGAAGGGCGGGGTTTTTTTGTGGCGGCTGACAGCCACACCAACTATATTGGCACCATTGCCTCGCTGGCTTCGTCCCTTAATCTGGAATATCTGGATGGGCTGGCGGCGGAGGTGGGGGCTGATTCGGAAAATTTGCTGCCTTTGCGGAACCGGGTTGAAAATAACGCCGTCCAGTCGTTTTTGGATAGCCTGGGATATGAGACGATTACGATTTCGAGCGGCTACAATAACACCGAAGCGCGGCGGGCGGACCACTATCTGGCAAGTTCTTTTCGGGGGGTTAATAGTTTTGAAACGCTGCTGATTCAGCATACCCCGGTCGGCCGTTATATTGTCCGTCCGGGGTATTTGTTTGAAAATGGCCTCCAGTTTGCGCCTCATCGGGACAGGATTGAATTTTCGTTTGACAGCCTGGGGGAGTCGGCGCCCGAATTTGAATCGCCTAAATTTGTCTTTGCCCATATTGTCGCCCCCCACCCACCTTTTGTCTTTGGCCCCAATGGGGAAGCGGTTCAACCAGATTACGCTTATACACTGAATGACGGCACTCATTTTCCGGGCACGACTGAGTCTTATCTGGAGGGGTATCGAAACCAGCTTATCTACATAAATCAGCGGGTAATTGAGGCAGTAGACGATATATTGGCTGCCTCGGCGACACGGCCGATTATCATTATTCAATCAGATCATGGGCCGGGGGGGTTTCTCGATTGGCGNNGGTTTCTAGATTGGCGGGGGTCGAATCAAAACAGCTGTCTGATGGAGCGAGCGGCTAATTTTATCGCCGTTCTGACGCCGGATGGGCAGGCTGAATTTTATGACGAAATTAGCCCGGTTAATATTTTCCGGCTCCTGTTTAACCATTACTTTGATATCGATTTGGCGCTGCTGGCTGACAAAACTTATTTTGCAATACCGGCCAAACCGTATGGTTTTACAGAGATTACCGGCCAGATTGAGGGGTCGGATGCTTGTTTATCGGGCTGAATTACCGGACAATAGGAATTGTATGAGTGAAAAGCTGCAAAAAATAATGTCGCGGGCGGGCCTTGGTTCGCGACGGCAAAATGAGGCGGTGATTACTGCTGGACGGGTGCGGGTGAATGGCCAGGTAGCCCACCTGGGCGACCGGGCCGACCAGAATAAGGACCGCATTGAGGTAGACGGCCGTCTCCTGGAGATTTCCGACAAGGTTTATATTAAGTTATATAAGCCAAAGGGGGTTATTTCCTCGACGGAGGATGAGTTGGATAAAGGCCGGCCGACGGTGCGGGATATGGTTGATGTGCCGGGCCATCTGTATCCGGTCGGCCGTTTGGATAAGCAGAGCGAGGGGTTGATGCTGCTGACAAATGACGGCAAGTTAACCCACCGCCTGACGCACCCGCGCTTTGGGCATGAGAAGGTGTACCGGGTGGCGGTGGAGGGGAAGCCGCCCTATGCGGTGATTGAACAGTGGCGGCAGGGCGTTGAGCTGGACGGCCGGATGACGGCCCCGGCCAAGATTGAGGTGCTGCACATGCAGAAGGACCATTCCTGGCTGCGGATTACGATGCGGGAGGGACGCAAGCGGCAGATACGGCGGGTGGCGGCAATGCTGGGTTATCCGGTGAATAAGCTTATCCGGGAAGCGATTGGGCCGATTGAATTGGGGGATTTGCAGCCGGGTAAATGGCGGCATTTGAACCAGCAGGAAGTGAAGCAGTTGAATGAGACGATAAGGCGTTCGAGAAGGAAGAAGCGCAAATAAGGAGATATTTTGACAAATTCCCATTTTCCCCAGGCGATAGCGATTGACGGCCCGGCGGCTTCTGGTAAGACGACGATTGGCAAGATGCTGGCGGCCCGATTGGACTATTTGTTTCTGGATACTGGTTTTATGTACCGGGCGGTGACGTATGCGGCCCTGGAATATGGCGTTGATATTGAGGATGAGACGGCCGTTTATGCGCTGCTGCTGACATTGGATATTGATGTGGAAGCGGCGAATGAGGCGACGGACGGCCGTTTGTATACAGCCTGGTTGAACGGGCGGGATGTGACCTGGGATATCAGGACGGCCGAGATTGATAAGAATGTGTCCCAGGTGTCGAAATACCAGCGGGTGCGGCGGAATTTGGTGGAACGACAGCGTGAGATTGCGGCCCGGGGGCGGGTGGTGATGGTCGGCCGTGATATTGGGACGGTGGTGCTGCCGGACGCGCCTTTGAAACTGTATATTATTGCTTCACCGGTTGAACGGGCCAGGCGGCGCTGGCAGGAGAAGAAAGACCGGGGCCTGGAAGCGGATTATGACCAGATTCTGGCCGATATTATCCGGCGGGACGGCATTGACAGCAGTCGCGAACATTCACCGATGCGCCCGGCGGCGGATGCGATAATCATGGATACGACTGACCGGAAACCGGAGGCAATTATTGGGCAGATACTGGCCCTGCCACACTTTTCGAGAGTCGGGGTTTAGGGGATGTTATTGGTCGACCAAGATGACGATGGCGGTGATGTTGTCCTGGCCGCCGGCGGCCTTGGCGGCGGCGACGAATTGGCGGCAAATGACGTCCGGTTCATCGACGCCCCCCAATATTTCGGCCAGCCGTTCGTCCGGTACCATTTTGGAAAGGCCGTCTGAACAGAGGAGGAGCCGGTCGCCGGGCTGCACAACCATTTTTTGGACTTCGGGTTTGGCTTCGCCATCCATGCCGACGCAGCGCGAAAGACGGTGGAGGGCGGGTTTACTGTCAAATTCTTCGGCGGTGATGTTGTTCATCTTGAGCAGCATGTTACCAATGGTATGGTCTTCGGTTAATTGTTGAAAATGGTTCCGCCGCAACAGGTAGGCGCGGCTGTCGCCCAGGTGCATAAAGAAGACCCATTTTTCGATAAAGGAGGCCAGTACAACGGTGGCGCCCATGCCGCGCATTTCGAGGTTCTCCCGGCCTTCTTCGTTGACCTTGTTGTTTAATTTGATGGCCGCTTTACGGAGGGCCTGTCCAATTTCAACGTCTGAGATTGGACGGCCGTTTTGGGCAAGCTGGCGATACCCCTTTAACACCAGGCTGGGGAGGGTTTCGACGACTATTTTGGCGGCGGTGGCCCCGGCAGCATGGCCGCCCATGCCGTCGGCAACAACAAAGAGCCTTTTTTCCTGGTTAGAAAAAAAGGCGTCCTGATTTTCTTTGCGAACCAACCCCTGGTCCGTGATGCTGGCTACCCGCAGTTTTCGGTTGCTCACATTCACCATGTTCAATTCTCGGGCCAAGTTTATCCCAAAGCGGTGAAGGCGTAAAGGTACTTTTGGGTTAATTTTCAGGACTGCTTGCTCAATAAACTGGTTTACATGGGATTGAGTAGGTTAAAATAGGNNAGACGAAGGAGGGCGATTCGGCCGAACAGGAGGTTTTGTTTGAGGAAAGCCCGGAAAGATTGAAGGTGACGATTCCGGTTAAGGTAAACTGGATTCTTTTTATTCTGCATACTTTTGGGCTGGCGGTGTGGCTGGTGATGATCTGGCTGGTGCTCAGCTATCTGTTTCAGGGGTTGAGCAACAGCTTTGTGCTGACGGTGTTGATTTTAATCTGGCTGGCGTTTTGGCTGTGGTTCGGCCGTTTTTTGTTTAATCGCTGGCAGTATTACGCCGCTAACCGGGAGATTTTGTTTATTGATGAGGAGCAGTTAATTGTCAGACGGCCGATGTCGATATTGGGCATTACCAATGTATATGACATTAACTATGTCAGCCCGTTCTACTACAGCGATAAGCACAACACGGCCGCCTTCGATTATGCCTACGCCCATGTCTATTTCGGGCAGAGCTTGGATGAAACGGCCGCCAAAGCCCTTATCGCCAATTTAAATGAACGGTATTTTCCTGAGGAAGAGGATGAATAAACGATTGGCGGCTTATATTCCGCGCCGCCTGGAAGAACAAATTCGCCAGGAGGGACGGCCAGCACCGGGAGAGGCACGGCGGTTTTTGGCGGCGACGCTTTTTTGCGACGTCTCTGGTTTTACGCGCATGGCCGAGGAGCTGGCTTCGGATGGGCCGCGCGGAGCGGAGGAGCTGAACCGGGTCTTGCTGCTGACCTTTACGGCCATGATTAGCCTGATTCAGGACGCGGGTGGTTCGGTGGGCCATTTCTATGGGGACGCGATGACGGTATTTTTCCCGGAGTCGGCGAATGGAGACGCGGCCAAACGGGCGATGAGCTGCGGCTTGATGATGCAGCGGGTGATGGCGGCGAGTTTGAGCCGGGTGGTGACCAACCGGCCGAGCGGCCAAAATCCGGTTTTTCAACTGTCGATGCGGGTTGGTCTGGGTTATGGGGAATGTGTTGACCTGGTGGTCGGGGACCCGGCTGAGAGCCTGGAATATGTGATTGGCGGCCCGGCGATTGATGAGGCGGTGGCGGCCGAACACGCGGCCCAGCACGGGCAGGTCTTTGCGGCGGCCAATTTTTTGCGACAGGTTGGCCTGGAACCAAGGGGGGAATTTCAACAGTTGTACCATGCTGACGCCGGCGGCTGGGGGCTGATTGAACCTGATCCAGCGGGGGCGGAAACGGCCGCGCCTGACAACCTGGACCGGGAGATACTATCCCGTTTTATTCATCCGGCGTTGGTGGAACGGTTGGGGGTGAGTGGGGCTGACTTTCTGGCAGAACACCGGCCGGTGACGAGCATGTTTGTCCAGTTTGAGGGGATTGATTTTAACGATGAGGATGTGGGCAACCGCCTGCAGCTGTATTATGAATGGGCGCGGGCCACAGTCGGCCGTTATGGGGGAGCGAACAGCCGCCTGAACCGGGTCCTGACGGGCGATAAGGGCAATGTCCTGCATATTATCTTCGGAGCGCCGGTGGCCCCTGATTCGCCGGGACAGGCCATCCGCTGCGCCCTGGCGCTGCTGCGGGAGAAGCCGGGTTTTATTACCAGCCAGCGGATTGGCCTGGCGGTAGGCAAGGTGTTTGCCTGTCCGGTTGGATCGGAAGCGCGGCGAGAGTATACGGTGGTGGGGGATGTAGTCAATCTTTCGGCGCGGCTGACCCAGGTTTGCCCGGAGAACAGCCTGTTGATTGATGAAAACGCCCTGGCTCGCAGCCGCCGCTGGCTGGAGTATGAGACCCTCCCGGCGGTGCAGTTGAAGGGCAAACAGGAGCCGGTGCCGCTGTACCGGGCGGTGGGTGAAAAGCTGGCGGCGAACCGCTTGCAGACCCGGTTCGGACGTTGGCAGCGACGGCTTATTGGCCGGGAAGAGGAGCTGGAAATTTTAATTGGGGGGATGGAAGCGGCCGTACGGGGCATTGGCGGGGCGGCCTCAATTTCCGGCGCGTTGGGCATTGGCAAATCGCGGTTGTTGGCGGCCGGTGGCCAGTATTGGCTGGAGAAAGGGGGGCAGATATTCATGGGCGACTGCCAGCCGCATACCAGCGAACGGCCGTTTGGCCCCTGGCTGGAAATCTGGCGCGACTTTTTTGAGATAGAAGCGGATATGAGTGAGGCGGTCCAGGTGGAGCTGATCCGGTCGCGGGTGCAAATGTTGTATCCGGAGGCAGGGACGGATGTTGCCTTGTGGTGTGAGGTGATGGGGGTTGAAACCGGGCTGGAGATTGAAGGGGAACAGCTGCCGGCGGATGTGCGGCAGGCGCGGCTGTTTAATCTGGTGCGGCAGTGTTTTTTGAGCGCGGCCAGGCGAAAACCGCTGTTTCTGGCGCTGGAGGATATTCATTGGGCCGACCAGGCCAGCCTGGATTTGATTGACGCCCTGGGCGATTATTTGCAGGAGATGCCGATTTTTCTGGTGGTAACGTTCCGGCCGGTTGAGACGTTGCCGTTGAAGCTGTTGAATAGGCCGGTCTGCACGCCGGTGCTGCTGGGTGATTTGCCGTCGGATAAGGCCCAGGAACTGGTTGAGGAACTGTTGGGGGTGTCGGAACTGCCGCGAGGGGTTGAGCGTCATCTGGGTCTGCGGGACCGGGAGGGGATGAGCAGCCCGGTGAACCCGCTGTACCTGGAGGAGGCGCTGCGGGTGATGCTGGAGAACAAGGTGATTGAGGTGAACGGCCGGGTACGGGGCCGGGTGCAGGTGAATGAACAGCGTCTGCAACAGATGCAGGTACCGGATACCATTCACGGGCTGTTGTTGGCCCGGCTGGATGGCCTGCCGGCAGCCAGCCGGGATGTTCTCCAGATTGCGTCGGTTATCGGCCGTCAATTCGCCCTGGATATTTTGAGCCGGATTACGCCCCGGCAGCAGGATGATGACCTGGTTGACCTGTTAAACGGGCTGTCGGTGGCGGAATTGGTGCAGTTGATTCACGCCGACCCGGAGTTGACTTACCTGTTCCAACATGCGATGACGCAGGAGGTGGCTTATGAGAGCCTGCCTTATGCCCGGCGACAGGCGCTGCACGCCGCTATCGCGGACTGGTTGGTGGAACGGTATGCGGATAATTTACGGCCGTTCTACTCAATGTTGGCTTATCATTACAGCCAGACGGATGAGCATGAAGAGGGGCTGCGCTATGCGCTGGCGGCGGCGGATGATGCCCGTGATATTTTTGCCAACCGGGAGGCGGTTGAGCTTTACAATTTGTCTGAAAGTCATTTGAAGGCCCTGGGGGTGGATAATAGGCGAGATATTGCAGTTGACATTTATCTGTCGCGAGGGTATGTGCATAAGTTGTTGGGTGATTTCGCGGCGGCGACGGCCGATGTAGAGCAGGTCCTGGCGTTGTTGGATGGGAACGGCAGTTTAACCAGCAAAGCCAACGCCTGCAATTTGCTGGCCGAAATCCGCTACCGGCAGGGCAATTATCCGGAGGCGAAAGCGTTGACCGGTTCGGTCATTTCTAAGCCGGAAGAGGCCCGGGTGGCGGTTAATGAAATGGCGCGGGCGCATACCTGGTATGGCATGGCGGCGGCGGCGCTGCTGGAATTTGATGAAGCGGTGGCGCACCTCAAGGAGGCGGAGGCGATTAGCCTGGCAACGGATAATGGCCAGCGGCTGTCCGGGGCCTTGGAGGCGCTGGCTTATATTCATTATATGCGGCAGGAGTTGGACCAGGCGCTGGAGGTGATGCAGCGGGGGCTGGTTATCAAACGGGATTTCGCGACGCCGGCCAATTACAGCATTGCGCTCAATAATGTGGCTTTGATTCAGTCCAGCTTGGGCCAGGCGGAAGCGGCTCTGGAGACCTGGAACCAGGCGGCGGCCATTGCGGAGGATACGAGCCGGAATGTTTTCGCCATTATTTTGAGCAACCGGGCGGAGATTTTGACCTATCTCGGCCGTTATGGGGCGGCCAAAGCGGATTTTGAGAAGGCGGTAAAATTATTTGGGAATATGGATGATGCGTATTCGCTGGCGATGGCCCATCTGCTGTGGGGGTATGAGTATTGTATTGCCCAGGAACGGTGGCTGGAAGCGCAGTTCCATTTTGACGAAGCCTGTAAGGCGTTTGATTTTCATTCGGATAATTACCCGGAGGAGAAGGCCCGGCTGTTGATTGGGTTGGGCTGTCTGGCGTTGGGGAATGGAACGGCCGAAGAGGCCCGGCGGCAGTTTAACGCCGCGCTGGAATTAATTGAGAACAGGCAGCTTCACTGGTGGGTGACGCCCGGATATTATTATACGGGGGTGACTTATCTGGACTGTGAGGATCCGGAGCAGGCCCGAAGCTGTTTCAACAAGGCTGTTGAATCCGCCGCAGACCGGGGCTGCCCCGATTACCTGCCTCTGGCTTTATTGGGGTTGGCAAGGGTGGAGACTAAGCCCCAGAAAAAGGCCGATTATTTGAGGTGGTGTATGGAAGCGGCCGAAAAACGGGCCCGTTATGGGGATAGAGTCTTCTGTTTGGAAACGGCCGAAAAGCTCCTGGAGGGGCTAAGTCTGCCGGAAAAGTAAGCAGCCTTTAGCCGCCGGGAATCCACTGACCCCTTAATTCTTCGAATTTTTCGTCGTTTAGGTCGTTAAAAAGTTCCTTTTCTTCGGCCGTCAGGTCATAGCCTTGAAGGGCTACATCGGGATTGGTGAAGAGCAATTCTCGAAAATTATCATCATTGGTTGCTCTTTCGATAACAGCAATTACTTCAGACGTAG
>JABAOG010009890.1_pt1 | contig 11521 bp, 15 predicted proteins | sample 7062131 | NCBI WGS metagenome assembly JABAOG01 (sample SAMN14538629, study PRJNA623070) | marine sediment metagenome | biome: marine biome [ENVO:00000428]; feature: marine pelagic biome [ENVO:01000023]; material: deep marine sediment [ENVO:00002113] | place: India: Arabian Sea | collected... | reverse complement strand
GCAATTCAGACAACGCCGTTTCCTTATCCTCCCCTCGCACCACACACCCTGGCAGCTCCGGCACATGGGCCAGGCATCTGCCTAATTCCTCAATTTCGAGATAAACGTTATAAGTTGTCATGAACCTTCCAATTTCCCCTATGAAATATTATCTCCCAAACAGAAGAAATAATTATAAACCACCTCCCCAACCACTGTTAGGAGCTATTCTTGTTGTCGTTCAAAAACCCACAACTAACAAAACTCCATTCAAATCAACAAAATCCTTACCGTTAAATATTACCCCAAAAGTCAATAACTTGTTGATAACCTTCATTTCTCTGGAATTTAGCCAAATTGAAGGATCCATCACTATCAATTGCCCCAATCGCCTCCAAATCTTGCATAATCGTTCCAAGCACGTTAAGATATAGAAAGGACTAATTCTTAGCAACTTGCAAAAATAAACTCCTACCTACTTGCGGAAGAAAAGTTGGACATTCCTCTCTCATCATCGTAAACAAAAACTAAATAATTTCCTCTTCTTTTAGTCCATTATGAAAGAAGAGATTTGCGTATTTTCAATCGTATCAATGACCATTTTGCCGAATCTGGCAGGCATTTCATGCCTGGCAAAATGTTTGTGTCATATTATTGGTTGGCCGTTATTAGTTCTTACACCTGAACTAGAAGGAGGAAGGTATGCAAAATTCTACTAGAATGAGCCGCCGAAGTTTCCTGAAACTTACAGGAACCACTGCGGCAGGAGCCACTGCTGCCGGCCTGGCTGCGTTTGGCGTCAAAGCCGCGCTCGCCGCGCCGCAAAAGGAGCCGAAACGCGGTCAGGAATTCCCAAGCGTCTGCCCCTATTGTGCCGTCGGGTGCGGACAACTGGCAATGGTTAGCGATGGAGAGATTATCAACATCGAAGGCAATCCTGACAGCCCTATTAATCAAGGCACACTTTGTTCCAAGGGGTCAGCCTCATTCCAGCTTGTTCACAACGAACGCCGGATGACCAAAGGCATGTATCGCGCTCCGGGCAGCGATACCTGGGAAGACATGAGTGTGGACGAAATCCTCGACCGGGTCGCCGAACGGATGATCGAGTCTCGCGAAAAGAATTTTGTGGAAACCGTCGACGGCACAACCGTTAACCGCACCGAGTCCCTGGCCTGGCTAGGCTCGGCTTGTGTTGACAACGAGGAATGCTACCTAATATCCAAATTAGGTCGAACACTCGGTATCGTCTACCTGGAACACCAGGCCCGTATCTGACACAGCCCCACGGTCCCCGGTCTGGGGACAACATTTGGACGCGGCGCCATGACCAACCACTGGACGGACATGAAAAACGCCGACGTCGTCATGATATGTGGCTGCAACCCCGCTGAACAGCACCCCTGTGGATTCAAATGGGTCGTCAAAGCCAAAGAACGCGGCGCGACCATCATTAGTGTAGACCCCCGCTTCACCCGTACCTCGGCCGTTGCCGACATGTACGCCCCCCTCCGTTCCGGTTCAGACATCGCCTTCACCGGCGGTCTCATCAACTACATCATCGAAAACGAACGGTACCACCGCGAATATGTTGTCAACTACACCAACGCCGCCACCCTCATCAATGAGGATTTCGAATTTAACGATGGCTTCTTTACCGGTTACGACGAAGACGGCCGCCGCTATGACCGCTCCACCTGGACATACCAGACGGATGAGTTCGGCAACATCATGGAAGACCGCACCCTGCAAGACCCACGCACCGTCTTCCAATTGATGAGACAACATTACAGCCGTTACACGCCCGAAGTCGTTTCTGAGATCACCGGTATGCCCGTCGATCTATTCCTGCGCGTGGCCGATACCTACAGTTCGACCGGCGCGCCGGACAGAACTGGAACCTGGATGTATGCTATCGGCACCACCCAGCACACCATCGGCACCCAGATGATTCGCTCCTATGCGATGATTCAGCTTTTGTTGGGCAACATCGGCCGTCCCGGCGGTGGTGTCAACGCTCTGCGCGGCCATGCCAATGTCCAGGGCGCGACCGATATGGCCGTTCTATACCATATTATGCCCGGTTACCTGGCCCAACCGCTCCAGGCCGCGCATCCCACGCTGGCCGATTACCTGGCCGTCGAAACACCCAAAACCGGTTGGTGGGCCAATAAGCCCAAGTACGTTATCAGTCTGCTCAAAGCCTGGTATGGCGATGACGCTACCGCCGATAACGACTTCGGCTACGATTGGCTGCCCAAACGTGCCAAAGATTACAGCCACCTGCCCATGTTTGAAGACATGCACCAGGGTCTCATCGATGGTTTTGTTTGTTTGGGCCAGAATCCGGTCGTTGGCGGCCCCAATGCCCGCATTGAACGCGAGGCCTTAGAGCGGCTGCGCTGGATGGTTGTCATTGACCATTGGGAACATGAAACGGCTTCCTTCTGGAAATCAGAAAACGGCGCCAACCCGGCCGATATCGATACCGAAATCTTCTTCCTGCCCGCCGCCGCCAACTGGGAAAAAGCTGGTAGTTTCACCAACTCCGGCCGCTGGCTCCAATGGAAAGAAAAAGCGGCCGATCCCCTGGGTGATGGTCATTCCGACCTGGCCTACGTCTTCCAACTTGGCAAGCGCATCAAAGAGCATTACGCCGACGGCGACAACCCCCGCGATGACGGCATCCGCGCCCTCTACTGGGACTACGACGAAGTCGAACACCTGGAACCGGACATCCAACAAGTTATCAAAGAGATTCACGGATTCACCATCAACGGCGAATTTGATGTTCGAACCGGCACCATTGTCAACAACTTCACCGGTTTGGCCGCTGACGGCACAACCGCCTGCGGCAACTGGATTTACTCCGGCATGTTGGAACCGGACCCGGATAACCCCGACGATTTGACCGTCTTCCACAATAAGATGGAAAATCGCACTCCCGATGAAAATCTGGACGATCCGGATGTCGCCGGCGCCAGTTTAGGTTATGCCTGGAGTTGGCCTGTGAATCGTCGCATCCTTTACAACCGGGCCAGCGCCGACCTTGAGGGCAATCCTTGGGGCCCGCGCAAGGCGTACATGAGTTGGGATGGCGAAAAGTGGGTCGGCCCAGATATACCCGACTTTGCCGGTACAAAACCGCCCAGCGCAGAAGGGGTTGCTTTGCCGGAAGAAGGTTCAGAAGCATTAGGCTTCCACAGTGGCACCGACCCCTTCATCATGCACACCGACGGCCGTGCTCATCTATTCGGNNACCGACGGCCGTGCTCATCTATTCGGTGCCTTAAATGAAGGACCGTTCCCCGAACATTACGAACCGCTCGAAGCGCCCATCAACAACCTCGTTTCCTCGGTAGACTTCAACCCGGCGGCCAAAATTATGCCTTCTCTTGAGGGCCACATCGGCTCCATAGACGACTACCCCATCGTTATCAGCACCTATCGCTTGACTGAACATCACCTCACCGGTGTCATGACCCGTAACCTGCCCTGGCTGGCGGCGCTAATGCCAGAGCTGTTTGTGGAAATCAGCCCCGAACTGGCCCAGGAAAAGGACATCGAAACAGGTGACATGGTAGAAATTACCACTGCAAGAGGTACCGTTCACGCCAAGGCTTTGGTCACGCAGCGCTTCCGCCCCTTCCAAATGGGCAACCGCACCGTACATCAGGTCGGTATCCCTTGGCATTGGGGCTTCCAGGGCGTTGCAACCGGCGATATCGTTAATCTGCTTACTCCCAATGTCGGCGATGCCAACACGACCATTCAAGAGTCCAAGGCATTCTTGTGCGATATTTCCAAAGTAGCAGACGCAGAAGAAGTGGCAGCATAGGAGGTATGAAATGGCTACAATGACGATGTTAGTTGATACCTCGATTTGTATTGGCTGTAAAGGCTGTGAAGTTGCCTGCAAGCAGTGGAATGAACTTCCGGCCGAAATCAGGGGCTTTAGCGGTAAAAGTTACGACAATACCCTTAGCCTCAGTGCCAATACCTGGTGTCACGTTGATTTTGTTGAACAAGGAACTGACTATACCCGTGATTTCCGCTGGTTGATGGTCAGTGACCGCTGCAAGCATTGTACCGAAGCGGGTTGTCTAGAAGTCTGCCCGACCGGCGCAATTTATCGCACAGGTACCGGCGCGGTAAACATTAACACAGATATCTGCAATGGCTGCCAGAACTGTGTTTCTTCTTGTCCATTCGGCGTGGTTAGCTTTAACCATGACACCGGCGTCGTCGGTAAATGCACGCTCTGCACCGATCGGACAGAAACATCATTCGGCCGTGAACCGGCCTGTGTAACAGCCTGCCCGACCGATTCCCTGGTTTGGGGTTCGCGGGAGGAGATGCTGGACCTGGCTGAACAAAAGCGGTCTCGAATTCGTAGCAAGGGCGGTCCAGCCCGGGTCTATGGCAAGGATGAATTAGGTGGCTTGAACGTCATGTTCGTTCTGGAAGACGAGCCGGAGGTCTACGGTTTACCCAGTGACCCGGTTCTGCCCCAGACTCACGTGGCGGAGGGTTATTCCTTTACGGCTGCGGGTAGTGTTCTGTTAGGCATTGCCGCGCTTGTTTCACTCCGTAACCGTCGCGTTGGAACAGAGGAAGAGGAGGCTTAAACAATGGTACCACTTCAAGTTTCTAGTTGGCCCTGGTATTACGTCGCAATCTACTTTTTCTTTGGTGGCATCGCAGCCGGAGCATACCTACTGGCTGCCTTGACACTCGTGTTCGGCACGCCAAACCGTGATAAGCCACTTATGCGTTGGGCAACCTATCTCTCTGCGATTCTGGTACTCATCTGTCCCATATTGCTGATTCTTGATTTAGGTCAAGAATTGCGATTCTGGCGGATGTTGACCCAATTTAAGCTGCTCTCGCCCGTTTCACTCGGTTCGTGGNNCGTGGGCTTTGCTTATCTTCGGTGCCTTTACCGTTCTTTCCTCACTCATATTCCTGGCTGAAGATGGTAAGTGGAAAATCGGGGCTTCGTTCTTAACCCGGTTGCCGCATGGTCTCCTGATGCGAATTGGCGCCTTTTTCGGCATTTTCGTCGCTGGTTATACTGGCGTCCTGCTAAGCTCCACCGTTATTCCATTCTGGAATAGTAACCAGCTCTTGGGACTAACCTTCCTGGTATCAGGATTAAGCACAGCCTTAGCGGCCGTTACCCTGCTCCTCTTGTGGCGAGGTTATCATAAGGTGGCCGACAGCCAGAATTTCCACAGCCTGGAGTTAATTCTGCTGGGATTTGAGGTTTTGCTGGTCATCTGGATGATATTCCAGGAAGGCGGCGACATCTTGCTGACAAGCCAGTTCGTCATCACATTTGTTGTCGCGGTCGCGTTAGTCGGCGTTCTGGTTCCGCTGGTGTTGCTGTTGGTCTATCGCGAAAGAGCGATGCCTTCCGGGATTTTGGCGCTGGTTATGGTCTGCATTCTGATAGGCGGCTTCTTCTTGCGCTATTCCGTACTGGAGGCAGGCAAAGCGTCGGTTGGCGGTGCGGAACATGCGATGGCCTTGTTAAGGATGCTCATTGGCTAAAAAACAACGGGTCTTTTTACGATAAAGTTTTTGGATAATTGGGTAATTGGGACATTAGCCGAAGCTGGCTGCCAATTACCCAATTATTCTGTTAGCCTACCGGTTCAAAATACTTTATGAATAATCTCACGCTTCATCCAATTGACTTGGTAATTAATGCCCTGGACAAATTAACGGATGAGACCCCCGAACTGGAGGGAGCTGTCGACTTTTATGAGGAGGTACTGCCGTTAATGGAGCAGGTTCGGCCGTCTCTCCAAGGTCTGCATCTGGACATGAACGAGGCCCAGGTCAAGTTACGCCAGGGCATACCATTATTGTGGGGCGAGTTCAACACCGCTACCGGCGCCGAACCCAATATGGAGCTTTTTATGACCCTCTGCCGCCTGGCCACCGAAGGCGGCAATCAGGACGGCGAGTTATTAATGCAGGCTGTCTTGAACGGCGATATCGAGCTGCGTCATGTCATGGTCGCCGCCCTACGGCAGGAACGGAATGAATTGAACACCGTTGCCCGCTCCCTGAACGTCGATCTGCTGACGATTGAATCCATCATGCGCCACCTGTTAATGCCAATTGTTCGGGCCTATGCCGACGCCTTTGGCCAGATTCTCGATTTCGCCGATTGGCAGCAGGGCTACTGCCCGGTCTGCGGTGATTGGCCCCTGTTCGGCGAACTACACGGCCGTGACAGGCTGCGTTATCTTCGGTGCGGCCGTTGCACCACAAGCTGGCGGTTCAAGCGGCTGGAATGTGTCTGGTGCGGTTCAACAAAACGGGAAGAGTTGAGCTTTTTGTATGACCAGGACGCTAAGACCTGGCGAGTTGACGTTTGTGACCACTGCAAAGGCTACGTCAAGACATTGGCCACCTTCGACCCCCTGGAAGCCGATATGCTTCTGGTTCACGATCTGGAGACGCAGCACATGGACCAGATGGCGGCGGATGCGGGATATAAACGGCCGTTTAAACAACCCCTCGCCGGCCGATGACCACCCTCAACGGCCGTTCCCCTACCCTGCTAACAACAGATATCGGGCGGGAATTTGTCCAGTTGGCTTTAGGCGTTGCCTCCCATATACCCGACTGTCTTAACGCCTATTGGGGACCCAGTGACTGGCTGGAATCAGTCTCAGTCAATTCCCCCTCCCTGACCAGTTTACGCGCTCAAGCAGTGGATGTCGCCACCGCCATCCAACAAAGCATCCTGCCTAAAAATCGGCAGCAGCGGCTCCAATTCCAAACCCGGGCTTTGCTCTGGTTGATTCGAGCCAGGTTGGGTGAAAAAATCATCTTTAGCGAGCAGGTACGCTTCCTGCTAGATGCGCAGCCCGAAAGTGTAAACAGCACCATCTTTATCCAATCCCAGGAAGCCCTGGATGTGGTGCTCTCCCAGAGCGGCACCCTGCTTGACCGGTGGTTGGCGTGGCAGGCAGCCCATACCAGACCGCTGGCCGACGTTTTTCCGCAAATACAACAGGCAGTGACATACCTCAGCCAATTCTGGCCCAAAGCGGCCGAATTTGACCTGCAATTGATCGATTCGGGTAATAAAGTCCACTGCCAGCCCTACAGCATCTATTTACCGGCCAACATGTTGGTCCGGGTAGACCGTCTGGTCCATCTGGCGGCAAAATGGACGGCCATGTGCGGTATGATAACAGCCGTCGCCAATCGCTATCAAAATGGACAAACAGAGTCGGCCGTCTGGCTCAACTATGGGCCACAACAGCTTTTAGTCCAGGGATTACCTCCCTCTCTATTATCTGCCGCCGATCCATACGAAGCCATAATCCCCATCATCTTACGAGCGCTACATATACCGGCCATACCTGCCCAAGACCTGCGAAACATCCACCTGGCCGAAGACGCCCTGCGCTGGGTAGATGCCAACGCTGCTTTGATGCGCCACGGCGAAGGTATTCGCCCGCGCGTACTTCGGCGATATTTAATGGAACACAAATTAGTAGACCGGCCAACGGCCGAACAACGAATTGAACAGCTGGCAGATCCCTTCCAGGCCGCCAACATTTTTGCTTCTCTGATTGGCGAACCGCTCATCAAAGCCTGGCTCGAAAAAAGCAAACTGACTGTTGACGACCTGCTAAAAGATCCACCCGTTCCCTCAACCATGTTATTTGAAGTACGGTTTGGGGATTGAGGAAAAGACATTTGTGACGACCCAGGTATATTGCACCGCCCTTCGAAACTTACCCCAATCAAGATCTTTCGAGCAGTGCATTGCACCACCAGTAGCCAAATTGTTATAGGACATTTTTGCAAGAGGATGAATAAATATGTCAACCTATAAAATTATAGACAGCACCCTTTCCGTCCTGTTTTGTGCCAAATGCGCCAACGAGGATTTAGAGGTCATTGAGCCGGGCAGACTGGTTTGCCGGGATTGCGGCATGGACGTCAAGCTCGACACCAGCCTCATCCGCTTCGGGCAGCTAAAAGGGACAAAATATAAGATGCGGGACAAAACCCGCTACTCTTTCCGCGATATTATTGATGAGACCCGGAAAGATGCCTTCAAAGAAAAATATGTTCCCTCACCCGATCCGGGCAAAGGCCGGATCGGCTGGCGCGATGTAGACGAACCTAAAGAGGCCCGGCAGGCCAAGGAAGACCAGCAGTCACTGGAAGAAGTGGAAATACGCATAGCGGGGATGGATGAACCACCTGGAAAAGGCTGGCGCAACCAGGATGTGGTAGATATGATTACCGATTTGTCGACCGAAGAGGAGGACTCCGATGACACAGGAAGCAACGGACTTGTCTGCCACCCCTGAGATAGCCCCGGAAACGGCCGAACCTGCGATAGAAGAAAACGCCGCCCCACTCCCAGATTTATGTGAGTGCGGTCGTGGTGAAATCGAATTCACCTGCCACCGCTGCCATAAAGAGCTGTGCGCCCAATGCACTTATCGTGAAGAGAACGGCACCCTGACCTACTGCCGGGATTGTGCCAATATCCTGGTTGGGGTTTGCGATGTCTGCGACGCCCTCCATGCCAAACCCTGCCGGGAATGTGGCAAAATGGTCTGCGAACTGCATCACAAACGGGTTATCGAACGTTGGGGCTGGGGCGGCCGTTCCGGTCAGGGCGGCGTTCTCGAATGGTTCCCCATGATTCGGACCTACTGCCAGGAACACGGCAAAAATCGATTAGACCGTCCCAAGCCGGAACGGCGCTTCACCGGGTTGGATGGCTCCTCGCCAGAATGGTAGGGAATGGCTAACAACGAACAGATTACACAGATACTCGGCCGTTTACACACCGTATCCGAGCCGCTATTGCAGCAAGACATTGTCTCCCTGGAGATGGTTCGCAATTTGACGCTCAGTGAAAACGGCCGGGTCCAATTCACCATTCTCCTGCCCACTCCGGCACACCCTTACCGCTCCCGCTTGCGGCAGGCTTGCGAAACAACCCTTTACGAACTGCCCTTTGTAACCGACATAGAGATTGATTTCTTAGCCGATGTCCTCGATGACCGTCGCAAAGGCGGCTTGTTGCCCCCTTCGGTCCGCAACACCATCGTCGTTGCCAGTGGCAAAGGCGGCGTCGGCAAATCAACAGTCGCTGTCAACCTGGCGCTCGCTTTAAGCCAATCTGGGACCAGAGTCGGCATTTTAGACCTCGACATGTATGGCCCCAGCATGCCCATCATGCTCGGCGCCCAACAAATCCCCCGCGCCCAGGCCGGAAAGTTGATGCCCGTCCGGCAGCATGGAGTCAAAGTCATGAGCATCGGTTTCCTGGTTGATGAAGAAGCCCCTGTTATCTGGCGCGGGCCAATGATGCACCAGGCCATCCAACAACTTTTTACCGATGTCGACTGGGGCGAACTTGACTACATGGTCATCGACCTGCCTCCAGGTACCGGGGACGCCCAGATAACTTTATGCCAGTCCCAACCCATTAGCGGTGCTGTTATGGTCACCACCCCCCAGGATGTCGCCTTGGCCGATGTCGTTAAGGGCATTGCCATGTTTCGCGATTTGAAGGTTCCGATACTGGGCGTCGTTGAAAATATGAGCCATTATAAATGTCCCGAATGCGGCCATACCGAGTACCTCTTTGGGCAAAGCGGCGGCGAAAGCGTCAGCCGGCGCATGAATGTTGATCTCCTGGCCCAAATTCCATTGGAACGGCTGGTCCGGGAAGGTGGCGATTCGGGAGAACCGGCCGTCATCGGCCGTCCTGCTTCAGATTCGGCCTTAGCCTTTAACCAGTTAGCCTTGATCGTGGCCGGCAGGCTTGTTGTTCTCAACCACGCCAAACCAGAACCCTTCAGAATTGATCCAAATTTAAGGATCATGTAAAGTGGGAAAAGATATGACAACACAATTGCAAGGAATTCACCCAACCTCCTATATAATGTACCACGGCGATGAACCCAGCATCATTGAAAATGCCGTCATTGAGGAAGGTCAGATCTGTCTATCCGTTAATGGCCAGGAGTTGGCTGTCCTCATGTGTACCCCGACTAATTTAGAAGAGCTGGCGTTGGGATTCTTGCGCTCCGAGGGCTTCATTCAAGGCCTGGCGGACATCAAAATCATGACCATTTCCGCCCATGAACGGTGCGTCGATATCTGGCTCAAGGATACCAACTTTACCCCCCCAACTCGCCGGATAATCACCTCCGGCTGTGGCGGCGGCCTGACCTTTGACGATATGAGCGGCCGTCATGAACCCATTCAATCCACCAAAACAATATCCCCTGAACAAATTCGGACCCTGATGCAAGCCCTCCATAATTCGGCCGAACTTTACAATGAAGTCCGTGGTGTCCACACCTCCGCCCTGACTGATGGCCAACGCCTGATTCTGGTCGCGCAGGATGTCGGCCGTCACAACACCATCGACCGGCTGTNNGCGTTACAACAGGGACTGACCACCAGAGATAATATTCTCCTCGCTTCCGGCCGCATTAGCTCCGAAATGCTCAACAAGGCCGCCAAAATGCAGGTTCCCATTGTCATCTCCCGTACCTCTCCCACCAGCCTCTCCGTTGAACTGGGCCAGGCCTGGCACATCACCGTCATCGGCTATGCTCGCGGCCGAAACTTCAGAGTCTATTCAATGCCAGAGCGAATACAAAAGGCTGTTTAAAATATAATAAACCTTAACATAGTAAACCTCTTTACTCCGCCACCTCAAACAGATACGCTCGCCCCGCCTTCCCAACTACCTCAAGCAATCCCATCTTTCGTAAACAATACGTCATCTTCTGCGCCAGCCGTCCCCGCATTCCCGCCATCCCAGCTAAATCCTTGTTTGTAAACGGCCGTTCCAACCCCTCCGGCAAAAGCCCCAAATAATCCTCCGGCTCATTGAAATCCCGAAACGACAACACATCTAGCAGCACCTTATCCGCCACACTCCAACCCTTCCGCCGCCAGCTCCCCTGCCCATCGTCCCGCCAGACGACCTCTTCTTGAATCAACAAAGCTTTCAATGAGAAGTTAGGATGTGTAACGAGATGCGGCAGGCGTATGAGTTCGAGGAAGATCTCTTCAGTGCGCCCTTTTTTGGGGGATTTACGGCGGCTGACATCTATGCCATCGGCCGTAACCCGCCTTACCCAGCGCTCCTTCGCAATCGGATAAACCACGCACACCGGATGGGAATTTAGCAGACGGCCGAGTTTCGTCTTGAGCGCCGTGAAATTACCGGTCTGGATTTCAATGAGCAAGTCTTCGTGAACAATGTCGATGAAGTAACCACTTAGTTCAACCTCCATCTGGTCGCCGGGGCGGGCCAGCCGTCTTTTGAGAGCAGCATGGAGGGATGTCTCCTGCATTGTGCCGATTGAATTTGGGATGTCTGATTGATTACTCATAGGTGTCAGTATATCATAAGATGCACAATGACCACCTTACTATTCCCAGGCCGCCACCTACTCAACACTGTGTATCAGGAGAACTACCTCCGCAGCCTCGCCGGAAAAAAGCTGGACGTCCTATCCTGGCACCA
>JABAOG010005419.1_pt1 | contig 11524 bp, 11 predicted proteins | sample 7062131 | NCBI WGS metagenome assembly JABAOG01 (sample SAMN14538629, study PRJNA623070) | marine sediment metagenome | biome: marine biome [ENVO:00000428]; feature: marine pelagic biome [ENVO:01000023]; material: deep marine sediment [ENVO:00002113] | place: India: Arabian Sea | collected... | reverse complement strand
TCGTGCTGGCTCCGTGCTCCCCGTTCTCCGTCACACCCGATCTGATGCGGGAAACCGTGCGCATGGGTGAGGCGTATAACGTTACCCTGCACACGCACCTCGCCGAGACGCTGGACGAAGAAGCATTCTGCCTGGAGATGTTCGGCAGGCGTCCGGTCGAGTATATGGAAGACCTCGGCTGGATGGGCAGCAGCGTGTGGCACGCGCACTGCGTCCACCTGAGCGACGACGAGGTGGAGCAGTTCGGGCGCACCCAGACCGGTGTAGCCCACTGCCCCACCAGCAACATGCGCCTCGCGTCGGGCATCGCACCGATCACCGCGCTGCGCGCCGTCTCAGCCCCGGTCGGGCTGGGCGTGGACGGCTCAGCCAGCAACGACGGCAGCCACATGCTCGCCGAGGCGCGGCAGGCGATGCTGCTCCAGCGCGTGAAGGGCGACCCCGCCGCGCTCACCGGGCGCGACGCGCTTGAGCTGGCGACTCTCGGCGGTGCGTCGGTGCTGCGCCGCCCGGACATCGGCTCGCTGGAACCGGGCAAAGCCGCCGACGTGATCGCGATCAAGCTCGACCGGGTCGAGTACGCCGGGGCATTGCACGACCCGATCGCAGCGACCATGTTCGCCGCACCGGTCCGCGTGGACTGGTCGATGATCAACGGGCGCGTCGTAGTGGATGGCGGGCAGCTGACTACGCTCGATCTGGGGCCGGTGGTCGAACGGCACAACCAGATCGCACAGGCGATGGTCAACGACGACCCCATTCCGGCCAATTAGCAGGAAGGGACAGACGTGGCGCGAACCATCATCCAGGGGGGTACGCTGGTTACGGCAGATGGCACTGCCGCAGGTGACGTGATTATCGAAGGCGAGCAGATTGCAGCCGTCGTGACGCGCGCCGAGGCGGCCCCCGACGATGAGGTTATCGACGCGTCGGGGCTGCTGGTGCTGCCGGGCATCATCGACGCCCACACCCACATCGCGCTCGACACCGGCATCTACCAGACCGCCGACGACTGGCTGAACGGCACCCGCACCGCCGCAGCGGGCGGCGTCACCACCGTAATCGACTTCGCCACGCAGTTCCCCGGCCAGAGCTTCCGGCAGGCTGTCGAAGCCCGCCAGCAGGAAGCCGCGCAGGCCGTGGTGGACTACGCCCTGCACTGCATGATCACCGAGTTCCACCCCGGCATGGAACTGACGCTGCACACCCTGATCGAGATGGGCGTGCCGAGCCTGAAGATCTACACCACCTACCGCCCGAACTACTATATGGACGACGCCACGCTGCTGCGCCTGCTGCGCAAAGCGCGCGAGGTCGGCGGGCTGGTGATCGTGCATGCCGAGAACGACGCGATGGTTACCGAGGCGACTGAATCGCTGGTGAATACCACGCGCACTTCGTGGCGGTTCCACCCGCTGGGCCGCCCGCCGATTGCCGAGCAGGAGGCGATTCACCGCGTGCTGTTCCTCGCCAACGAGGCGCAGGCCCCGGTGTACATCGTCCACTGCTCGACCGCGCGCAGCGTCGAAATGGTGCGCGACGCAGCCATGGCGGGGCAGGCGGCGTGGTGCGAGACCTGCCCGCAGTACCTGCTGTTCGACGAGCGCGTGTACCTCGGTCCCAACCCGGAGCACTACATCCTCCAGCCGCCGATCCGCCCGGTCGGCGAGCCGGAGCAGCTCTGGGATCTGGTCGCCAACCGGGCGGTCAGCGTGATCTCGACCGACAGCTGCGACTACACGCTCGAACAGAAGCGGGAGTTCACGGAGTTCACCCGCACGCCCGGCGGTCTGCCGGGCATTGAGACGCTGCTGCCGCTGGTGTACACCTACGGCGTGGCAGCGGGCCGGATCGAGCTGACCGACATGGTGCGGATGCTGTGTGAGAACCCGGCCCGACTGTTCGGGCTGGCCCCGCGCAAGGGCTTCCTGCGCCCCGGCAGCGACGCCGACATCGTGCTGTACGATCCCGCCGGGGAATCAACCATCGACCACGAAGACCTGCACTACGTGGCCGGGTACAGCCCGTATCAGGGCATGCCCGTCACCGGGCGGGTGAAGACCACGCTCTCCCGCGGGGACGTGGTCTACCGCGACGGTGCGATCACCGGCGAGGCGGGGCGGGGGCAGTTCATCCCTGGCCAGCCATTTGCCCTGGGCCTCACGAACGAGTAGCAGCGGAGAGAAGCGAATGGAACGCGCCAAGCTGATCCAGATCGCACGGGGGGACGTACCTGCCGCCGTGCTGCTGAAGAACGCCAACCTCGTCAACGTGTTCACCGGCGAAGTCTACAAGACGGATATCGCGATCCGCCGTTCGCGCATCGTGGGGCTGGGGGAGGGGTACGAAGCCGAACAGGAGATCGACCTCGACGGCAAGTACGTCGCGCCCGGCTACATCGACGCGCACGTCCACATCGAAAGCTCGATGTGCATGCCGCGGGAGTTCGCGCGGGCGGTGATCCCGCACGGCGTCACCTCCGTCGTGACCGACCCGCACGAGATCGCCAACGTGCTCGGGCTGGAGGGCATCAGCTTTATGCTGGAGCAGGCCAAGTACGGCCCGCTGAGCATGTACGTGATGGCGTCGTCGTGCGTGCCTGCCACCCGCATGGAAACCGCGGGCGCAAATCTCGAGGCGCACGACATCGAGTACCTGCGCAGCAACTCGTGGGTGCTGGGCCTCGCCGAGATGATGAATTACCCCGGCGTGGTCCACGGCGACCCGTCCGTGCTGGACAAACTCGAAGCTTTCGGCGACATGTGCATCGATGGGCACGCGCCGGGGTTATCAGGTAGGGAATTGAACGCATACGTGGCGGCGGGCATCCGTTCCGACCACGAGTCGACCACTGTAGAGGAAGCGCGCGAGAAGCTGCGGCTGGGGATGACGATCTTCATTCGTGAGGCGACCAACGCCCACAACCTCGAAACCCTGCTGCCGCTGGTAACGCCGGAGAACAGCCGCCACATCTGCTTCTGCACCGACGACCGCCAGCCCGCCGACCTGCTCGACGAGGGCTCGATCGATTACATGGTGCGCGTCGCCATCCAGCACGGGCTGGACCCGGTGCAGGCGATCCGGATGGGCACGATTAACACCGCCAACTACTTCGGGCTGGTCGACCGCGGGGCCATCGCCCCGGGTCGGCGCGCCGACCTGTTCATCTTCTCCGATCTTGAGAACCCGGTCGCCGAGCAGGTATATCGCGGCGGCTATCTGGTCGCGGAGCAGGGGAAGATGCTGCCCATCCAGGAGCCGAAGCGCCCTGTGCAGCTTCGCCACTCGATGAACGTGCGCTGGGACGAGGTTGACTTTTCCCTGCCGGCGGAGGGCGAGCGCGCCCGCGTGATCGGCAGCATCCCGGATCAACTGGTCACCGACGCGCGCATCCTGCCGGTGAAGCGTGAGAACGGGCTGGTGGTCTCAGACACCGAGCGCGACATCCTGAAGATGGCCGTGCTGGAACGCCACCGCTCGACCGGCAACATCGGCAAAGGGTTGATCCAGGGCATCGGCCTCCAGCGCGGGGCCATCGCCGGGACGGTCGCGCACGACCATCACAACCTGGTGGTGATCGGCGTGGACGACGAGAGCATGATGACCGCCGCCCGCGCCGTGGGGCGCATGGGTGGGGGGCTGGCGGCTGCCGATGGCAGCGAGGTGCTTGCCGAACTCCCCCTGCCTGTCGCCGGTCTGATGTCCGACCAGCCGATCGAGGACGTGCGGGCCGCGTTCGACGCGCTGCTCGATGCGGCGCGTCAGCTTGGCTCGCCGCTGCACGACCCATTCATGGCCATGAGCTTCANNACGACCCATTCATGGCCATGAGCTTCATGGCCCTTGAGGTCATCCCCAGTCTGAAACTGACCGATGTCGGGTTAGTCGACGTCGACCAGTTCAGGCTGGTTGATCTGTTCGTGGCGGGCTAAGCTTGCCGCGCGCAGTAAACCGTAAACCTTACCCTTAACCTTCATACAGGAGTAAAACATGCGTAGCTTTGCAGGACGCGACATCCTTTCGCTCAAGGACTTCGAGCGTCACGAGTATTTCCGTGTATTTGAGGTGGCCAAGGAACTGGAGCCGTACGCTCGCGACCGCCGCAACGGCGATCTGCTGAGCCACAAGACGCTCGTTACCGCCTTCTACCAGCCGAGCACCCGTACCCGCCTCGCAACCGAGGCTGCCATGCATCGCCTCGGCGGGCATGTGACGGGCTTCTCGGATGCTAAGATGACCCGCGCCGGTGACTTCTACCAGGAAGGCATCAAGGACACCGTCAAGATGCTGGAGTACTACGGCGACGTGATCGTGATGCGCCACTTCCAGCAGGGCGCGCCCGCCGAAGCCGCCGAGCGGGCCAGCGTGCCGGTGATCAACTGCGGCGATGGCTGGGGCGAGCACCCCACGCAGGTGCTGACCGACATGCTGACCATCTGGCGCGAGCGCGGTACGCTTGACGGTCTGACGTGGGTGCTGATCGGCGACATGCGCATGCGCACGATGCACAGCATCAGCTATGCGCTCAGCAAGTTCGACTCCAAGGCCTACGTCATCTCCCCCGACGAGATGTACCTGCTGCCCGAGTTCGAGGAAGAAGTCCGCGGGATGGGCTTCCAGTACGAGCGCAAGGAGCACATCGAGCAGGTCATCGGCGAAGCCGACGTGATCTACATGGAGCCGGTCGTGCAGCCCGACTACACCAAGTCCCGCGTGGAAGTCACCGAGGACAAGGGCCTGACCCCGGCCAACTACCAGGTCACCAAGAAGCTGCTGTTCGAGAAGGCCCGCGCCAACGCGATCGTGCTTCACTCGCTGCCGCGCCAGGACGAGCTGCTTCCGGATGTGGACCGCACCCGCCACCAGCGCTACTGGGTCGAGGCGTACAACGGCGTGCTGACGCGCATGGCCCTGCTCGCCCTGATCCTCGGCGCCGTCGAATAACGTACACCCAAATTTGCCGGTCAGGGGGCGGTGCCCGCCCCCACCGGCGATTTATTTTCACACAGAGAGGCTAAACCATGCAGACACATCTCGTCGGGCGTGACATGATCACGACCCAGGAATGGACCCGCGACGAACTCGACACCGTGTTCGACGTCGCGTTCGATCTGAAGCGCCAGCGCGCGCTGGGCGTTCCGCATGCCCTGCTGCGCGACAAAGTGCTGGTGATGCTGTTCTTCTTCTCCAGCACGCGCACCCGCGCCAGCTTCGAGGCTGGGATGGCCCAGCTTGGCGGGCACGCCGAGTTCATCGACAGCCGCAGCACCCAGATCAAGCACGGCGACACCGGCAAGGAAATCGGCGAGATCCTCGGCCGCTACGGCGACGGCATCGCGATCCGCCAGGTGGACTGGGGAATCGGCAACGATTACATCCGCAGTGTGGCCGACGCCAGCCGCTCCCCCGTGCTGAACATGCAGTGCGACTTTTTCCACCCGTTCCAGGCGCTGGCCGACATGATGACCCTGTTCGAGAACTTCGGGCGCGACCTGCGCGGCAAGACGCTCAACGTGTCGTACGCCTATGCGTCCAGCTACCAGAAGCCGATGAGCGCCCCGCAGAGCCTGATCCTGCTGGCCTCCCGCTACGGGATGAACGTTCGCCTGACCCGTCCCCCGGAATTCAAGATCATGTCCGACATCGAAGAGCAGACCCGCGAGAACGCCCGCCGCTCGGGCGGTTCGTTCGAGGTTATGGACGACTTCGACGCCGGGTTCAAGGACGCAGACGCGATCTACGCCAAGGCGTGGGGTGCGATGCTGACCACGACCGACGAGCAGGAGTCGGCAGAGATCGGGGCCAAGTACACCGACTGGATCACCGATGAGCGCCGCATGGCCATGACGCGTGACAGTGCAGGCATCTACATGCACCCCCTGCCCGCCGACCGCAACATCGAAGTGACCGACGCCGTGATCGATGGTCCGCAGAGCGTTGTCTTCGACGAGGCGGAGAACCGTCTGCACGCACAGAAGGCCGTTATGGCGCTCACGATGCGGTAGTCGTGAGTGCTGAGGAGACAACACACGAGATGACTGAAGAACGACGTAAGCTCGCGGTCGTGGCTATCGGCGGTAACTCGCTGATCACGGACAAGCACAAGCCTGACGTACGCTACCAGTGGGACGCCGTCCGCGAGACCGTGACGCACCTCGCTCAGATGATCGAAGATGGCTGGGACGTGATCGTGACGCACGGCAACGGGCCGCAGGTAGGCTTCATTCTGCGCCGTTCCGAGCTGGCTGCGCCTGAAGTCCACACCGTGCCGCTGGACATCATCGGCGCAGACACGCAGGGCTCGATCGGCTACATGCTCCAGCAGGCGCTGGAGAACGAGTTCCGCCGCCGCGGGCTGGATAAAAGCTCCGTCTCCGTGGTGACGCAGGTTCGCGTCGACGCCAACGATCCCGGCTTCGAAAACCCGACCAAGGGTATCGGCGGCTACATGGACGAAGAGCAGGCCGAGAAATTCCGCGCCGAAGGCTGGACGGTGGTGGACGACGCTGGCCGCGGGTTCCGCCGCATGGTTGCGTCGCCCAAACCGCTGGAGATCGTCGAGCTGGCTGCGATCAAGTCACTGGCCGAACAGGGCTTCGTGGTGGTCGCAGTTGGCGGCGGGGGCATCCCCGTGGTCGAGAACAGCAAGGGCGAGCTGCGCGGCACGTACGCGGTGATCGACAAGGACCGCGCGACCTCGCTGCTGGCACAGAGCGTGGACGCGGATCTCTTCCTGATCTCGACCGCAGTCGAGCAGGTAGCGATCAACTTCAACAAGCCTGACGAGCAGTGGCTGGGCAGCATGACGGTTGAAGAAGCCCNNGAAGCCCACCAGTACATGGATGAAGGTCACTTTGCTCCGGGCAGCATGAAGCCTAAAATAGAAGCGGTGATACAGTACTTCGAGGGTGGGGGTAGGAGCGCTCTGATCACCAACCCTGAGAATATCGCCCGCGCGTTGGCGGGTGAAACCGGGACCTGGATCACTGCAGAGTGACGTTTACTCTGTACGCAGGTGATGACAATCCCATCTTCACTGAGCCTGTTTCACCTTTGAGGAGATAAAGGAGAGGAGAGGGTATGTCTAGCAAGCACAGATTTTGGCTCATCCTGCTCGTGGTTGCGGCGCTCTTCGCGCTCGCGGCCTGCACGCCGGAAGAAGCCGAAGAACCCCCGGCTGACGATGGTGCAGCCGAGTCGGTAGACGAGGCCGTTGACGAGGCGGAGGAAGAGGCCACCGAAGAGGCGGCTGAAGCCACCGAGGAGATGGCCGAGGAGACCGAGGAAGCAACCGAGGAAGCCGCCGAAGACGGAGAGTTTGTCTTCGGCGTGGTGCTCGTCGGCCCGCGTAACGACCACGGCTGGAGCCAGGCACACTACGAGGGCGGCCAGTACGTCGAGGAGAATATCGACGGGGCCCGCATGATCGTGTTCGAGAGCCTGAACCCTGCTGACGCGCCGGAAGCGACGCTCGAAGGCGTGGTTGACGACATGGTGGCGCAGGGCGCACAGCTCGTGTTCACCACCTCCGACGAGTTCGAAGAGGACACCGTCGGCGTCGCCGAGAAGTACCCTGACGTGACCTTCATCAGCATCTCTGGTGACGACGCCTGGGCCGAAGGCCAGGATGCGGGTGCCGCCCCGGCGAACGAAGGTAACCTCATGGGCCGCATGGAAGACATGAAGGCCATTGCCGGGTGCGCCGCCGCGCTGGCGACCGAAACCGGCAAGATCCACTACCTTGGCCCGCTGATCAACTTCGAAACCCGCCGTCTGACGGCGTCGGCCTACCTGGGCGCGAAGTACTGCTACGAGAACTACCGCGAGCTGGACCCCGCAGACCTCGAATTTGAGGTCACGTGGATCGGCTTCTGGTTCAACATCCCCGGCGTCACGCTTGACCCGAACGATGTCATGAACCAGGCCATCGACGGCGGCGCGGATGTGACCATCAGCGGTATCGACACCACAGAAGCCATCGTCGTCACCGGGCAGCGCGCTGCTGAAGATGAGCGCGTCTACGCCGTCCCGTACGACTTCGAGGGCGCGTGTGAAGAAGCCCCGGACGTGTGCCTGGGCGTGCCGTACTTCAACTGGGGCCCGTCCTACCTCGAAACCGCTCAGGCGGTGAAGGATGGCACCTGGGAGCAGTCGTTCGAGTGGAACGCGCCGTACTGGGAAGACCTGACGGACAACTCCCAGACGCCGGTCGGCTGGATCGATGGCCCGGCGCTTGAGGCGAATCCCGAATGGCAGGCCGATCTGGAGGACTTCAAGGCCAAGCTGGCCGCTGGTGAAGTCAACGTCTGGGCCGGGCCGATCAACCTTCAGGACGGGAGTGAATACGTCGCAGAAGGTGAAGTCGCTACCGACCAGGAGATCTGGTACCTGCCCCAGCTGGTGGAAGGCATGACGGGTCAGAGTGAGTAACCCCCCGCATTGTGCCTGACAGGTCAGGTAGAGAGAGCGGCTTGCGTTTGAGCCGCTCTCTTTTCTCCATTGGGTAGCACACACGAGAACCACACCCCGTCGGACACCGTCTAGCGAGAGGGTGCTTGTATGCGCGTTGAGCTACGCGACATCCGCAAATATTTCGGCCCGGTGCGCGCCAACGATGGCATTTCGCTGGTGCTGGAGCCGGGCAAGATCTACGGCCNNGCACGCTGATGAAGATCCTTTCTGGCTACCAGAGCCAGACTTCCGGGGACATCCTGCTGGACGGCACCCCGGTCAGCTTCACGTCGCCCTCCGAGGCGCTGGAGCGGGGCGTCGGGATGCTGTACCAGGACCCGCAGGACTTCCCCCCGCTTCAGGTGGTCGAGAACCACCTGCTGGCCTACGACGACAAGGTCGTCCTCGATCTTCGGGATGGCAATCAGGAGCTTCGCCAGTACAGCAGCCGCTTCAGCTTCGAGATCGATCCGCGCAGCTATGTGGATACCCTCACNNCTGCTGATCCTCGACGAGCCGACCACCGGCATCAGCGCCGAGCAGAAAGACATTCTGTTCAGCACGATGCGGCGGCTGGCCCACGAGGAAGGCAAGACGATTATTCTGGTGTCGCACAAGCTTGAGGAAGTACATGAGCTGTGCGATGCGGTCGCGATCCTGCGTCGCGGCAAGCTGGTCGGCACGCGCGATCTGCCGTGCCCAACCGGCGAGCTGGTACGCTTGATGTTCGGCGAAGAGATGCCCCGCACCGAACGGCCCGATCTCGAACGCGAGGCGGTCGCGCTGAAGGTGGACGACGTCACCATCCAGACCTACCGCCTGACGCTCGAGCACCTGAACCTCGACGTGCACGAAGGCGAGGTGTTGGGCTTGGCCGGGCTGGAAGGCAGCGGGCAGCGGCTTCTGCTGCGCGCGTGCGCCGGGCTGGTGGATGTCCGCAGCGGGCAGATCCTCCTCGACGACCAACCGCTCAAAGGGCAGCGGTCGCCGGTGTTCTGGCTGCCGTGGCTGGCCGGTGTGTTTGCGCTGGTGCGCCTCGTGCTGCTGGTGATCGGGCTGGCCGGGGGCCGCATGACCGGCCTGCAGTTTGCTGGCGGGCTGGGTGCGACGCTCCTGATCGCCGGGGCGATCTGGCTGGTCGGCACGGTGCTGATCNNNGGGCGGCCCGATAGCAAGGTGGATGAGCTTTCCGGCGGCAACCAGCAGCGGGCGATGCTCGCCCTGCTGGACCGGCCACTGCGCCTAATCCTGCTCGAACACCCCACCCGCGGCCTCGACGTGACTTCGGCGAACCACATCTGGCAGTTGTTCCAGACGCGCCGCCGCGAGGGAACCGCGATCATGTTCATGTCAGCCGACCTCGACGAACTGCTGGAACGCAGCGACCGCATCGCGGTGTTCTCCGGCGGCAAGATGTCACGCGTGCTGACGACCCGCGAAACCTCGGTTGAGGAGTTGGGTTATCTGATCGGAGGGCAAGAGGTATGAGGGGTCGCGTACTCGGAACACTCTGGCCGGTCGTGCCGATCTTGCTGGCTATCGCGACGACGATGCTGCTGCTGGCGGTGGTCGGCGCGGACATCGGCGTCACTTACGGCGCGCTGTGGCAGGGCTCGTTTGGCGACAGCAGCCGCACGTTCAGCACGCTCGCCTTCTGGGTGCCGCTGCTGCTGTGCTCGGCGGGCCTGCTGATGACCTTCACCGCCGGGTTGTGGAATATCGGGGTCGAAGGCCAGATGATTATGGGCGCAATCGGCGCGAGCTGGGTGGCGCTGCGCGTCGCCGCGCCGAACCCCGGCATCCCTGGCTGGGTCATTCTGCCGATGGAGATCCTGGTCGCGATGCTGGCGGGCGCGCTGTGGGCCGCCCTGGCCGCGGTGCTCAAGACACGCGGCGGTGTGCACGAGATCTTCGGCGGAGTCGCGCTGAACAACCTCGCGATCATCGCGACGAACTTCCTGATCTCCGGGCCGTGGCAGCCGCCGGAAGGCGGCACGTTCCGCGGTACCGACCCGTTCCCGCCGCAGGCGCTGTTCCCCCTGTGGGGGGATACCCGTTTCAGCCTGCTAGCGGCGGTGCTGGCGGTGCTGGCGCTCGCCGCGGTCGGGCTGGCGCTGCGCGGCACATTCTGGGGGCTGAAGCTGCGCGCGCTGGGCAAGAACATGCAGTCGGCGTTCGTGCTGGGCGTCTCCAGCGAGCGCGAGATGATCCTCTCGATGATCCTGTGTGGCGGCCTCGCCGGGCTGGCCGGGTCGGTGCGGGTGCTGAGCTGGTTCGACAGCCTGCGCCAGAGCATCTCCGGCGGCATCGGCTTTCTGGCAATCCTGATCGTGCTGCTGGCCGGGATGCGCCCGCTGTGGACGCTCGTGATCTCGCTGGTATTCTCGGCATTGCTCACCGGCGGCACCGTCGTGCAGCTTCGCACGCAGCTTCACTCCGCGATCAGCGGCATTATCCAGGGCATGCTGGTGCTGTTCACCCTGCTGTTCGGCGACTACCGCAACCTGTTCCGGCGGCGTGACGAGACACCTGAAGTCAGCGCGGAGGCAGAGACATGAACGACACCGAATTCGTCCGTATTCTGGCGTCGATCATCGCTCAGAGCGCCCCGCTGATGCTGGCCATCACCGGGGAGACGATCACCGAGCGTGCGGGCGTGATCAACCTCTCGCTCGACGGCTCGATGCTGATCGCGGCGATGGCGGGGTTCGTCACTGCCTACCGCGTCGGCAACCTGCTCGAAGAGTCATCCGGTATCACCGGGGATTTCCTCCCCGTCATGGCCGGGCTGGGCGTCGCCGCGCTGCTCGGCATGCTGATCGCGCTGCTGGTGGCGTGGGGCAGCATCCGCCTCAAGCAGGATCAGGTCGCGATTGGGTTTGTACTGACCCTGCTGCTGGCTGACCTCGCCAACTTCCTCGGGCAGAACTTCACCCGCCTGCCGGGGCCGCGCGTCAAGGCGATGCCGATCCCGGTGCTCTCGGACATCCCCGTCATCGGGGCGATGTTCTTCGACCAGGACCTGCTGATCTATTTCACGTTTGCGGTCGTCGGGGTGGCATGGTGGTGGCTG
>JABAOG010005737.1_pt1 | contig 11526 bp, 14 predicted proteins | sample 7062131 | NCBI WGS metagenome assembly JABAOG01 (sample SAMN14538629, study PRJNA623070) | marine sediment metagenome | biome: marine biome [ENVO:00000428]; feature: marine pelagic biome [ENVO:01000023]; material: deep marine sediment [ENVO:00002113] | place: India: Arabian Sea | collected... | reverse complement strand
CTCGATGCCTTCGGCGTCGAAGCGATTCTTGATCCGCTCCCTGAGCTCGCGGCTGACGCCCCACTGCTCCAGCGGTTCGGTCTTGACGACGGTCCGCACCACGACCGAGTCCGCGCCGAGCGTCTCGACGCCCCACACCTCCGGCTCTTCGAGGATCAGCGCACCCCACTGGGGGTCGGCGGCCAGTTCGTTGGCGACCTCGCGGAGCAGCTGACGCACGCGTGCGGTGTCCTCGGCGTACCCGACGCCCACGTCCACGACGGCCCGCGCCCAGTCCTGACTNNTGACTCGAGTTGCCGACCCGGACGACTTCACCGTTGCGGACGTACCAGACGGTGCCGTCGATCGCCCGGATCCGCGTCACGCGCATGCCGATGGCCTCGACGACGCCGATCGCCTCGCCGAGATCTACCACGTCTCCGATGCCGAACTGATCCTCCATCATCATCATCACGCCGGACAGGAAGTCCTTGACCAGGCTCTGCGCACCAAAGCCCAGAGCGACGCCGACGATCCCGGCCGAGGCGATCAGCGGCCCGACCGCGACGCCCAGCGTCCCGAGGATCATGATCACGACCGAGACGAAGATGATGACCGTCGCAATGCTCTTGAACAGCGAGGCCAGCGTCTGTGCCCGGGCGGCGCGACGGGCGGAGTACATACCCGAGCCCTGGAAAACGGCGCGGGCCATCCGTTTGGAGCCGAACAGCCGATCGGGAGGTTGGGTGTCCTCAGTCCTGGTAGCCAGTCCGTTGATGAGCTTGTGAACCACATAACGTGCGACGAACGCACCGACGATCAGCCCCAGGATCAGCAACGGGGTTCCGACGAGAATGTTCAGCCAATAGTCGGCTCCGCAGCACTCCGGCCCGTTGTCCTGGCCGTTGTCTTGAACAATGATCACTTACACCACCCCGTTGAGATGATGGTCCAGGAACGCCAGCTGATCGGCGGACAGCTCGACGGTGCGGGACACCGCCCGAGCGCCGTGGCCGACGTTCTTCTCGGCACGTAGCAGGATCGGGTAGGTGCCGGGAGGTCTGCTCGTGGCCGCCTGTAACGCCGCGCACATCTTGCGGGCGTGCATCGTATCGACGCGGGTGTCCCCGTCGAAGACCGTGAACAGCACGGCCGGATACGGCGTCCCGTCCTTGACGTGATGGTACGGGGAATAGCCGAGCAGCCATTCGAGTTCGTCGGGGACGGCCGCCGTCCCGTACTCGTCGTTCCACGTGGCGCCCAGCCCGAACCGCTCGTACCGGATCATGTCGAGCAACGGCGCCGAGCACACGACCGCGCGGAACAGCTCCGGGCGCTGGGTCAGTGCCGCACCGACGAGCAGCCCGCCGTTCGAGCCGCCCATGATGCCGAGCCGGTCCGGCGTCGTCCAGCCGTGATCGACGAGGTACTCGGCGGCGGCGGCGAAGTCGTCGAACACGTTCTGCTTGNNTGCGCGATGTTGAATCCGCCGTAGCCGTAGAGGACCGTGGGACGGGGTTGCGGTGGCTCGCCGCCGTCCCCGACAGGTGCGAGGATCACCATGCGGACCGCCGTCCCGTCCTTCGACTCATAGACGATCTGCTGAGATGTCACCGCCGGGACGTCCACCGTCCCCGGGCTCAGCGCCCAAGTGTCGAGAACGCCCGCCCGTGCGTCGTACCGCAAGACTTTCACCGGCGTGCTGTGATCGGTGTAGCCGAACCACATTTCATGACCACCTTCGGGGCGCTCGACGAGACCGCCGATCGTGCCGAGGCCGGGAAGCTCGAGTGCGCCGATGCGCGCGCCGGTGGCCAGATCGTGGGTGCTGACCTCGGCGAGCGCGTGTCGCGTCCACGACACCGCGAGCAGGGGATCGTCCAGATCATCGAGGATCGCGAAGTCTTCCAGAACGGCCTCGTCATCCTCCGGAACGAGGTCGTTCCAGTGCTCCGGTGCGGGGTCGGCCGGATCGGCGACGGCGAGCCGGCCGCGCGGCGCGTCCAGGTCGGTCCAGACGTAGAGCCGTCCGTCCCGGCCGACGTGCGGCGACGTCTGGGCGTCCACCCCGATCATCACCGGGATGAGGGCCGGCGCGGCCGGATCGACCTCGGCGAGGTCGGCGAGCCACAGATCGTTGCGCGGCGCGGTGCCCTGCGACGCGGTGACGATGAGCCATCGGCCGTCCCGGCTTACCGAGACCCCGTAGTAGTTGGTCTTGTCCAAGCCGGCGCCATGGATCTCCGCGTCGTCGTCCGATCCGAGGCGATGTAGGTACACCCGCCGGTGATACTGCTGCTCGTCCTCGGGAACCTGGTCCGGCGGGAGCCGCCGCACGTAGTAGAACGCGCTGTTGTCCGGGAGCCACGCGACGGGGGAGTACCGGGCGCGATCGATCGGCCGGTCGACGTCTTCGCCGGTCGCGACGTCCATGACCCGCAGGGTCGACTCCTCGGTACCACCCTCGGACAGCTGGTACGCAAGCAGCGTGCCGTCCTTGGACGGCTGCCAGGCGTCCAGCGTCGTCGTGCCGGACGGGTCGATGGCGATCGGGTCGATGAGCGTGCGTTCCGTGCCGTCCGGGTCGGTCGTAAGCAGGACGGCGTGTTCCTGTTCGGCGGTCCGTCTCGTGTGGAACGCCCGCTCCCTCCGCCAGGTGGGCGTACCCACCGATCCGGCGCCGAGGAGCTCGGTGAGCCGGGCGGCGAAGTGGTCGCGTGCGCGCCACGTATCCCGGTGGGTCGCGAACAGCTCATCTTCGGCCTTGGACCAGGCGACGGTCTCCGGTGCGTGCGGGTCTTCGAGCGTCCGGTAGGGGTCTGGAATCGTGTGGCCGAACAGCTGGTCCGCGTCGGCACTGCGCGGAGCGGCCGGGTAAGAACTCACCCAGCGACCATACCCGCCCCAGAATGATCACGTTAAGCTGGGAATTCCCGCCCATACGCTGCTTGCAGGCCCTGTATCGCACGTAGTCGCCGAGCAAGGCCTATGGTCGAGTTGTGAATCAGCCGAAGGTAAGAGTCACCATGCCCGACGACGTCCTGCCGGGCGCGTACGCCGACTTCGTCAGCGTGTGGCACACCGCTGACGTCTTCACGTTCGACTTCGCGGCGCTCTCCCGGCCGCCAACCCGCGTGGAAGGCGAGGAAGGCTCGCCGACCACGCAGGCCCAGGCGCGAGTCGTCGCTCGCGTCCGCGTGCCACCGAGCCAGGTCTTCGAGATCATGAAGGCCCTCGAACGCCAGCTCACAGCCTGGGAGAACGAGACTGGACGGCGCCCGCCGCGCCCGCCGGCGACCCCTGAGCACCCCGAGTAGCCCGTTCGACTCCGGCCGGTCACGTCGATCGGCGGCGGCTACACCGGTCCTGCGCGGCCGNNCCCGGCGGTCTGCAAGTGAGCCAAGATCAACGCTCGACACCCAATAGTAGAAGTTGATCTAGCGGTGGCCAGGTCAGCGGTACTCCTCGGCGTCCATTGGGTGTCCTGCGTTGATCTTGGCGGCTATGCTCCGGCGGATGAATCTTCGCGAGCTCTTCAAGCAGGCGCCGGGTAACGTCCTGACAGTCGCTGAATTGCGTCCGTACGTATCGTCAGCGCAGCTCGCGACATTGGTTGGCAAGGGAGTGATCAAGTACGACGGGCAGGGGACATACCGGCTCAAGAACGTTCCACTCGAATACGCGATCGCCAGGCGATTGCGCGGCGTGCTCTCACATCGCTCCGCTGCGGTCTATTGGCGGCTCCAGCTGGTTGAAGCCGTCACGACGCCGGAGATCACTGTCGACCGGCGGCGCAAGCGGGCCAGCACACCGGATGGTGTGCGAGTGTATTTTCGTGACCTGCGCCCGGACGAGCGTGTCGGCGACGTCACAACGATCGTGCGGACGATCCTCGACTGCGCTCGTGTGCTCGATGTGCCGGCCGCACTCGCTATGGCTGACGCGGCCGTCAGGGCCGCCCATGCCGACGTGGATGAGCTCGCGGAGGCGGCGTCCAGGCTGCGTGGCCCGGGCAGCGCTCGTGTTCGCCGGCTGGTCGGCTGGATCGACCCCCGGTCCGCATCGGTGCTTGAGTCGGTAACTCGCGGAGTGCTGTTGGACGGAGGCATCACTGGGTTCGAACCTCAGTTCCCGGTGAAGATTTCGACCGGAGAGATACGTCATGCGGATCTTGGCCACGAGGAGGCGCGCCTCCTCATCGAAGCGGAGAGCTTCATGGCTCATACCGGCCCGGTCATGGAGCGTGATGCGCTCCGCTACACCGAGTTCGCCGCCGCGGGATACACCGTGATGCGGTTTACCTGGTCCAACGTTATGCACCGGCGCCCGTGGGTGGTGGAGATGGTCCGTAGTGCTCTCGAGCGCCGTGGTGGGGTTTGAGCTGCCGGATTTGGGATGTTTGAAGGGGTTGCTTGAAGCGGCAAGATCAATGAACGACACCCAATAGAGGTTCTGCGTAAGCGTTTCCTCAGGTCGAAGTAGTTCTCACGTGTCATTTGGGTGTTGAACGTTGATCTTGACGGTCGAATACGTAGCCCCAATGAGCGATTCTCGAACAAACGTTCGATAGAATGATGGCGTGGCAATACCCGTCCTTGCCGAGTTGCACCGTCCCGCCGGACGGGACGGCGTCACGTCAAAGGTGGGCGGCGCCGCGCGGAGCGATGTCGCGATGGGGTTGGTGCGCGAGGGTGCTGCTCCGGGCCGCGACTCCACTGGGCTGCCGGTGTTTCCGGCGCTGGGGCGACTGCTTCCGGGCGGATTGCCGCTCGGGCAAGCCGTGACGGTGGACGGCGTCGGTGCGCTGCCGCTGGCGCTGATCGCCGGAGCGGTGGCGGCTCGCCGTCCCACCGAACCCGGGCCGGAGCACTGGGGTGCCGTCGTCGGGCTTCCCGACGCCGGAGTGCTGGCCGCCGCCGAGATGGGTGCGGATCTGGACCGGATTCTGCTGGTCGACGAACCGGGTGAGCGCTGGGCGGAGGTCGTCGCGACCTTGGTTACCGCGGTAGATGTGGTCCTGATGCGACCACCGTCCCCGCCACCGGCCGGAACGGTCCGGCGACTGATGGCCTTGGCCAGGCGACACGGTGTGGCACTCGTGGTCGTCGGGGGGTGGGACGGTGCCGCGTTCCGGCTCCAGGTGACGGCGTCGTTGTGGACGGGTCTGGGGGGCGGCCACGGGTACCTGCGGGGACGGCGGGTTCAGGTCGTCGCGGACGGGCGAGGTGCGGGACGGCGCCCCCGCTCGGCCTGGCTGTGGCTCCCTGGGCCGGACGGGACGGTGGCCCCGGCCGATCTGGAGGCCGTGGCATGAACCCACTAGTGGATCAGGTGACCAATCGGACCGTCGGCTCGCGAGTTTGTCACCTGATCGCGGGCAAGCGGGTGATCAGGTGAGCCGAGTGCTCGTGGTGTGGTGCCCGGATTGGCCGGTCGTGGCGGCCGGGGCGAATCCACGAGCGCTCGTCGCAGTGATCGCCGGCGGGCGGGTGGCGGCGTGTACTCCCGTGGCCCGCGAAGCCGGGGTCCGGCGTGGAATGAAGCTGCGAGACGCCCAGCGGCTGTGCGCTGACCTGGCCGTCTACCCGGACGATCCGGACGTTCAGGGGCGAGCGTTCGAAAGAGTCATCGCGGTGGTCGAAGAGCTCTGCCCGCGGGTGGAGGTGATCCGTCCCGGGCTGATCGCCGTCCCCGCCCGTGGGCCGTCCCGCTATTACGGCGGGGAGGAACAAGTGGCCGCGGCCATTCGAAGTGCGCTCGCCGGAGCGGGTTTCGACGCCTCGGTCGGCGTTGCGGACGGGACGTTCGCCGCCACGCTGGCCGCACGGGTCAATCCGTCCGGCGCGGTGATCCCGACCGGAGAGACAACCGCGTTCCTGGCACCGCAGCCGGTCTCGGTGCTGGACCGTCCGGAACTGGCCGGAACCCTGACCAGGCTCGGGATAAAGACACTCGGAGATCTGGCCACAATGCCGGCGCGAGACGTCGCGTCCCGGTTCGGACCGGACGGCGCGGCGGCGCGCCGGCTGGCCATCGGGGCGGACGCCCGCCCGCCGGCCACTCGCCGTCCGGTCGAAGACCTGTCAGTGAGCTGCGAGTTCGATCCACCCCGTGATGCCGAGCCGGTCGTATTCGCGGCCAAGACGCTTGCCGACGAGTTTCACGAGGGCATGCGCAGCCGCGGGCTGGCCTGTGTCCGGGTCGAGGTGGAGGTCACGCTGTCGGACGGCCGGACGCGGAACCGCCTCTGGCGCCATGACGGAGCGTTGTCGTCGCTGGCGCTGGCCGAGCGGGTCCGCTGGCAGCTGTCTCCCATGCACCCGGATACGGCGAAAAGTCCCGATGATCACGGCGGTGAGCACGGGGTGGCTCGGCTGCGCCTGGCGCCGGACCAGATCGTCACCGACGGCGGGCGGCAACTGGAACTTTGGGGGGCCGGCGACGTCAGCGGCGTGGTCGACCGGGCGGCGTCCCGGATCCAGGTGATGCTCGGCCATGCCGGCGTCACCCGGCCGGTGCGCTCGGGAGGACGCGGGCCGGGGGAGCGCATCGTCCGGGTTCCGTGGGGAGACCGGCGGGCGACGGACGTGCCGGCAGATCTGCCGTGGCCTGGCCGGCTGCCGGCACCGGCTCCGGCGGTCGTCCAGCCGCGTTCGGCCGAAGTGCTGGACGACGCCGGTCGGCCGGTGAGCGTCAGCGGTCGTTGTGTCGTATCCGCTGCACCGGCGACGGTGGTCCTGGACGGGGAGGAGCTTGCGGTGACCGGGTGGGCCGGGCCGTGGCCGGTACGCGACCGGTGGTGGGATCCGGCGCAGGCGCAGCGTGTCGTGCGGTTTCAGGTGGCGACCGGCGACGGACGGGCGCTGCTGCTCGTCCTCGACGACGGACGGTGGTCGGTGGAAGGAATTTATGACTAGGGGTAGGCAAGAACCCGAACCGCGGGCATAATTCTCGCTCATTGAGACATGATCATCCGGGGAGCGGGGATGTCCGCGGTCGAGATCATCGACGCTGAAGTACGTGATGTCGTGCGCCGCCAGGGCTTGGACCCTGTGACCGACCGAAGCGGCGTCCAGAAGATCATCAACGACGTTCTCGCCGAGTACGACGAACGCAGCCTCACCCGGTCGCTGCCGCCGCTGAACGATCATGCCGAAACGGCTAAGCAGGTGCTCGACGCGGTCGCCGGGTTCGGGCCGCTGCAGCGGTATCTCGACGACCCGGACGTTGAGGAGATCTGGGTCAATGAGCCCAGCCGAGTCTTCATCGCCAAGCACGGGCGCAGCGAGCTCACCACGACGATCCTTCAGCCCGCCGAGGTGCGCGACCTTGTCGAACGAATGCTGAAAAGTTCGGGCAGGCGCATCGACTTGTCCAGCCCTTTCGTCGACGCGACGCTGCCGGACGGCAGTCGGCTGCACGTCGTCATCCCGGACATCACCGCCGAGCACTGGGCCGTCAACATTCGAAAGTTCGTCGTGCGAGCCACCACACTGGACGAACTGGTCGGGCTCGGAACAGTGACTCGGCATGCGGCGTCGTTCCTCGCCGCCTGTGTCGCGGCCGGGCTGAACATCGTCGTCGCCGGTGGCACCCAGGCGGGCAAGACGACACTGCTCAACTGCCTGCTCAGCGCGGTTCCGGCCCGCGAGCGCGTCATCACCTGCGAGGAGGTGTTCGAGCTCAAGGTCCGGTTTCCCGACATCGTCCGCATGCAGACCAGGCAGCCGAGCCTGGAGGGGACCGGCGAGGTGACGCTGCGCAACCTCGTCCGGGAGGCGCTCCGGATGCGGCCGCAGCGTATCGTGGTCGGCGAGGTTCGCCAGGCCGAATGCCTCGACCTGCTGATCGCGTTGAACTCCGGCATGCCCGGCATGTCGAGCATTCACGCGAACACGGCCCGCGAAGCGGTGACCAAGCTCTGCACGTTACCGCTGCTCGCGGGCGAGAATATCGGGAGCCGCTTCGTGGTTCCGACCGTGGCCGCCGCGGTAGATGTCGTGATCCACATCGCGACTGAAGCGGACGGCGTCCGGCGCGTCCGCGAGATCGTCGGCNNGCGGACGGCGTGCGGCGCGTCCGCGAGATCGTCGGCGTTCCGGGCCGGACCGAGGGCGAGCAGATCGAGCTGGAGCCGATCTTCAGCGACCGCGGCGGAACGCTGGAGCGGGACGGCGGGTTCCCGCCGCATCCGGAGCGTTTCGTCCGGGCCGGAATCGACCTGGCGGCGCTGCTCGGAGCGTTCCGGGGCGTGGTCTGATGGGTGCGCTGCTCGGGCTGACCTTCGGCGTGGGGCTGGTACTGATCGTGCAGTCGGTCACCGGTGCACCGCCGTGGGGCGCGCGCCGGCCGAGGCCGCGTCGCCCTGGACGGCTGACCGAGCTGATCTCGGCAGCCGGCGTCGAGGCGGTGCGGCCGCGCCAGATCGTGGTGACGTCCGCCGGGCTGGGTTTTGCCGTCGGGCTCGGGTTCCTCGGCCTGTCCCGCACCTGGCCGATAGCGCTCGTGTTCGGTGCGTTCGCCGCGTACGCCCCGGTGCTGCTGCTGCGAGTCCGTGCCCGCAAGCGCCGTGCCGAGTTGCGCGAGCTGTGGCCGGACGCGGTGGACAGCCTCGCCTCGGCGGTACGAGCCGGGCTCTCGTTGCCCGAGGCGTTGACCCAACTCGGCACCCGCGGGCCGCCGGCATTGCGGCACCCGTTCGAACGGTTCGGCGAGGACTACCGCGCCACCGGACGGTTCGAGGACTCGCTCAACCGGTTGCGCGACCGGCTCGGCGATCCGACCGGCGACCGAATCTGCGAGTCGTTGCGGATCGCCCGCGATGTCGGCGGAACCGACCTTGGCCGGTTGCTGCGGACCTTGTCGGAGTTCTTGCGGGACGACGTCCGCACCCGTTCGGAACTCGAGGCGCGGCAGAGCTGGGTCATCAACGCGGCCCGGCTCGCGGTCGCGGCTCCGTGGGTGATGCTGGCCTTACTGTCGCTGCGGACCGAGGCGATCCAAGCGTTCAACAATCCGTCCGGCGTGCTCGTGCTGGCGATCGGCGGCGGTGTCTGTGCGGTCGCCTATCGGCTGATGGCCAGGCTCGGCCGGTTGCCCGCCGAGCAGCGGGTGCTGCGGTGATGGCGGTCGGGGCCGGGCTCGGGCTCGTGGCCGGGCTCGGGCTCGTGCTGATCTGGACGCGGTTGCCGTTGCGCCGCGGCGCGAGCTTGGCCGAACGCGTCTCGCCGTACGTCACGGACGTGCGTGAGGTGGGCTGGACGTCCGGCGCCGCGGCCGGTGAGCGAACCGTGACACCACTGCCGACGCTGGAGCGGCTCGTCCGTCCCTACCTGTCGGCGGGCGCGGACACCCTGGAGCGGGTACTGGGCGGGAGCGCGTCCGTGCGGCGCCGGCTCGACCAGGCCGGGTCGGCCATTTCGGTACACCAGTTCCGGATCGAGCAGCTGGTGTGGGGCGCGCTCGCGTTCGCCGGGGCGGTGATGGTGAGCCTGTTGCTGCAGGCCGGGGGCCGATCCCCGGCCGTCCTTGCCGTGTTCTGTGTCGCCGCCGCCGGGTCCGGGGTTGTCGCGCGAGACCAGAAGTTGACAAGGGACGTCCGCCATCGTGAGCAGCAGATGATGGCCGAGTTCCCCGCGGTCGCCGACCTGCTCGCGCTCGCGGTGGCGGCCGGCGAGGCACCGGTCAACGCGCTGGAGAGGGTTGCCCGAACCAGCCACGGTGAGCTGGGCGCCGAGCTCAACCGGGCGCTAGCCGAGACCCGGACCGGTACCGGACTGATCGACGCGCTGGACCGGATCGGCGCTCGGACGAGCTTGCCGCAACTGGCCCGGTTCACCGACGGCATCGCAGTGGCGCTCGAGCGTGGCACGCCCTTGGCGGACGTGTTGCGTGCCCAGGCCGCCGACGTCCGGGAAGCGCGCAAGCGGCACCTGATGGAAGTGGGTGGGCGGAAGGAGATCGCGATGATGATCCCCGTCGTCTTCCTGATCCTGCCGGTGACCGTGCTCTTTGCGCTTTACCCCGGCTTGATCCAGATCAACGCCATCGTTCCGTGAAGGAGAGTCAATGAGTAGGCGTATCCGACAGGTTGACCGCGAACGCGGCGACGTACCCGGGTGGGTGCTGGTCACGATCATGACCGCCGGCCTGGTCGCCGTCTTGTGGCAGTTCGCCGAGCCGTATCTGCGCGACATCCTGGAGCGCGCTCTCGAGGCCGTCGTGTCGTGACGGTTGCGCGTCTGCGTGCCGGGCGCGAACGTGGTTCGTCGGTCGTCGAGTTCACGCTCGTCTCGATCGTGCTGGTCACGCTGTTTCTGGGCATCGTGCAACTCGGCCTGGTGATCCACGTCCGCAATACGCTCGTCGCATCGGCGTCCGAGGGCGCGCGGCATGCCGCCAGCGCGAACCGCACCCTCGCCGACGGCGAACGGCGCACCCGCGAGCTGATCGCCGAGTCGTTGTCCGAGGATCAAGTCCAAGGGGTTGCGTCGCGGGTGGTCGATGTCGGCGGCGTGGACGCGGTGGAGGTCGAGGTCACCGCGACGCTGCCGTTGTTCGGACTGCTCGGTATCGAGCGCGTGCTGACCGTCACCGGGCATGCCGTCGACGAGGAGTCGCTGTGACGCGTCGCCCCGGCGAGCGCGGCAGCGCGATCGTCGAGTTCTACTTCCTCGGGATCTTGCTGTTGGTACCGCTCGTCTACGTCATGCTGACCCTGCTCGACGTCCAGCGCACGGCCTATGGCGTCACCCAGGCCGCCCGCGAGGCGGGCCGGCTGCTCGCGGCGACCGGCGACGAGGAGGCGGCGCGGACGGCCGCCGCGATCGCGTTGGACGATCAGGGCGTCGAGCCTGCTGAAGTGGAGCTGACGTTCGAGTGCACGACCGACCCGTGCTTCGCGCCCGGCGGTGAGATCACGGTGACCGTGGCGGCCACCGTCCAGTTGCCGCTGCTGCCCGACGTGCTCGCCGACACGGTGAACGCCGAGATCCCGGTGCAGGGCACCCATGCCGCCCCGGTCGACCGCTACTGGAGCGGGTCGTGAGTGCTGCGCGAGCGGGCCGGCGTGAGCACGGGCAGCTGACTCCGATGCTGGTCGGTTTCGTGGCGATCGTGCTGGTCGCCATCGTGGTGGTGGCGAACGCGTCGAAGGCCTTTCTCTATCGAAGGTCGCTCGCGTCATGGGCGGACGGTGCGGCGATCGCCGCGGCACAGGAGGTCGCCGAGGCCGCGATCTATTCAGGAGAGTTCGGCGACGTGCTGCCGCTCGCGGCCGGCGACGCACAGGACGAGGTCGGCGCGTACGTGGCCGAGCTCGCCGGCCGGTTCGACGAGTTCACCATCGCCGAGGTGACCGTTTCCGACGATGGCACGGTGACGGTCGAGCTCAGCGCGCGGATGGACTTCGTGTGGGCGGTCGGGACGGACACCGGCGTCACCGTGACCGCACATGCCAGTGCGATCGCCCCCATCGAATGATCACACCAAACGACGGCTATAAGACCGGCAAGGTCGCTTTGCTCGGCTTATCGGTGCTTTGCTGTG
>JABAOG010003296.1_pt2 | contig 11528 bp, 6 predicted proteins | sample 7062131 | NCBI WGS metagenome assembly JABAOG01 (sample SAMN14538629, study PRJNA623070) | marine sediment metagenome | biome: marine biome [ENVO:00000428]; feature: marine pelagic biome [ENVO:01000023]; material: deep marine sediment [ENVO:00002113] | place: India: Arabian Sea | collected... | reverse complement strand
CATCGCAGCAGTCCAAGAGCTCGCTCGCCGGCCACTCGAAGACTGCCTCCGCCAGGGCGTGGCTCACGCACGACCCGCCGAAGAGGCGACCGCAGGTGGCGCCGACAGGTGCAGCTGGATCCACGGTCTCCACGCACGATTCACCCACCTCGCAGTCGCAAGCCGTGCCGAAACAGCCTCTGCCTCCGCAAAGGCTCGTCGCTTCCCCGGTCTCGGGATCGAAGGCGGTGAACGATCCCCGACGCTCGCTCGTGGCCCATGCCTGCGCTCCGCTGAAACACTCGGGATCCGTCGCGCAGTAGGTCGGCGTCCGTTCGTCCACGGGCACGTCCGGCCCCACCCGACAGGCGCTCACGGTCGCGGTGCCATCAGTGAGCCACGGATCCGCCTCATCGCGGATGCAGCGCCCTTCCACACAGCAGTGGCCCGGTCCGCAGTCGCAGGGCGTCGCACACACGTACTCGTCGCTTTCGGCGCAGACCGAGCGGGTGCCGTCCGCCTCGACGCACCAGCGCCCCGGCGGACAGCCTGGCTTGCCGCAGTGGTACACGGGCACGTCATCCCTGCGGCACGTGCCTCGATGACAGTAGGCACCCTCCTCGCAATCGTGGTGGCTCTCACAGGCGACGGGCCCGGCGTCCGCCATTGCGCCATCGTCGCGCGAGGCCCCGTCGGCGGGCGGTCCTGCGTCCGTGGCCGCGTCGGTGGCCGTGGTGTCGTCGTCGCCGCATCCGGCGGCCCACGCCAACACACACAGACACAGCACGACCCTCGGCACCCACGACCCCACGCGGTGAGGGTAGCGCACCCGGCCGGGGGCGGTCTCCCCTGACCGACCGGCCGCGAGATCGGCCCATGTGGCTCACCCGTCAGAGCGGGACGCGGTGCAGCCGTGGCGGGGTCCAGCGGCCGGCGACCAGAGCCTCGTCCGGCCAGTACATCCGCATGGTCAGCTCGAAGGGGCCGTCGGGGGCCGGCAGCCAGTGGCCGTCCGCGGGTCGGTCGCCCTGGATGTGCAGCTCGAGGCTTCCGTCCGCCGCGAGGGCGAGCACGCCGTGGGAGCCGAGGACGTGGCGGCCGATGGCGTTGGGCACGAAGAAGCCGTCGCCGTCGTAGAGGGAGATCGACCAGAACGCATGCACCGGCGGCAGCCCGCCGGGGGCGAAGCGGAGCAGGTAGCGGGCCCGCGAGCCGTCCAGCCGGCGGCCCCGCCGATCGCGGGCCGCGTTGAGGTAGACCGCGTCCTCGCGGCGGTTGGCGCCGAAGCCCACCCGCGCGACGACCGCGCGGACGAGGTAGCGGTCGCCGTAGTCGCCGAGCGGCACCTTCGCGCCGGGGCCCCAGCCGGGACGGGCGCTCATCAGGGCCTTCGCCGAGGTCAGCGTCCAGCGGCCCACCCGAGCGCCGTGCTCGAGCGCGCGGCGGTGCCTCTCTGGGCCCGTCTTCGCGCCGGGCACGAGGCCGAGGGCGGCGAAGGACCGAAGCACGGCCGCGTCGCGGGCGGGTGGCGGCTGCTCGGCCAGCACACGGCAGAGCTCGGCGTAGAAGCGTTCCGGCGCCATGGCCAAGACCTCCTCGCCGGGTTGCCGTCCGCTGTCCTCCGGCTCCGTCGTGGGCGGCGGGAGGGCTGCGCCATCGAGCCGCTCGAGGACCACCTGCGACTGAACCTCGCGCGCCCGCGGCAGGTCGCCTTGGCCGAGGAGCTCGACCCGGCCGAGGAGCCACACCCCGTTCGTCGGGCAGCGGACGAGCTCGGCCCCCTCGGGCGCCTCGGGCGATGCATCGTCCGGGCCGACGAGCACGACGGTCTGGGCGTCGCAGCCGCGGCTTCCGTCCCGCACCGCGGCGGAGGCGCTCGAGCGGGTGCCACGCGCGGCGAAGGCGTTCGTCCACGCGTCGAGCAGGCAGAACATCACGAAGCGACGCTCGGGCACCTCGGGGAGGTGGAGCACGAGCGGTCCATCGCTCAGATCCAGCATGGCCGACGAGTAGAGCGTGTCCTGGTTCGGTCGGACGACGGCCCGAAAGGTGTGGTCCGGTACGTCCTGCAGGTGGACCACCTGGTTCGGCGCCAGCCCGCCCTCGGCGGTGAAGAGCGCGCGCGAGCGGTCCATCACCAGGGCGGGGTAGCCGTAGACCCACGCCCGTGCCGCGAGCCACCGTGCCTTCAGCGGGCCGAGTGGCTGCGGGTGATCGTTCACGGCGCTTCACTCAGCTCGCGGTGCGCAGGCGTCGGGGCAACACCCAGCCGCCGAAGCGGCGCTCGAGCTCGAGGGCCACGGCGATGGTGGCGTGGTCGTTGCCATGGGCCGCGGCGACCTGCAGGCCGACGGGGATGCCGCGCGGGTCGAGGCCCAGGGGGATCTGCGTCGACGGGACCTCCATCGCGTTGAGCAGCGCGGTGTAGGCCCAGCGGGTCGGGGGCAGCAGGGGCATGCCGTGCTTGGGCGCGGGCTCGGCGTAGGTGGGGTAGAGCATCACGCCGTTTTCGCCCAGGCGCTCGGTGAGCTCCTCGCGAAGCTCCTCGCCCACCGCGCGCATCTTCGCGACGCGGCCGGGCATGGCGTCGGTGAGCCGCTCGAGCACCGCGAGGCCCAGCGCGGGGATGGTGTGGTCCGAGCGACCGAAGACCCAGCGGAAGAGCTCGCGGCCGACGGGGATCGCCTCGCCCTCGCCGAGGACCTCGGCGAAGGTCTTCTCGGTGTTGCCGTCGCTCATCATCGCCGACCAGATCTCGATGCCGTGCTTCAGCGCCGGGAGCCGCACGCGGCGCACGTCGGCGCCGGCGAGGCGGAGCGCGTCGGCGACCTTGGCCTGCGCCGCGCGCAGCGCCGGGTGCACCGGAGTGACGCCGTCGTCGGGCACGTCGAGGACGACGAGCTCGCCGATGCGCACCTCGCGCGGATTCGCGAAGGGCATCTCGCGACAGCTCGGGCACTCCTCGGACGGGCCGCGGAGGATGTCCACCAGGAGCTCCAGGTCTTCGGCACGACGGCAGAGCGGGCCGGTCGAGAGCAGCGGCTGGCCGCCGTCGTCCGGAGCCGGGTGCTGGCCGGCGTTGGGGATCAGGCCGCTCGAGCACTTGTGACCGAAGATGCCGTTGAAGAACGCCGGCAGCCGGATCGAGCCGCCGACGTCCGAGCCCAGGCCGAAGGGGCTCGCGCCGGAGGCGACGATGGCGCCCTCGCCGCCGGAGCTCCCGCCGACGATGCGGCTCGGGTCGTAGGGGTTGGAGCTGCGCCCGTAGACCCGGTTGTTCGACTCGAGCCACATGCAGGCTTCGGAGACGTTGGTGACCCCGATGGGGATCGCGCCCGCCTCGCGCAGCCGGCGGACGGTGACGGCGTCCTCGGTCGCGCGGACCTGCCGCCGGCGCGTGAGCCCCGCGGAGTTGGGCATGCCGCCGAGGGCGAAGGACTCCTTGATGGTGCAGGGCACGCCGTGGAGTGGGCCCTCGGGGCTGGTGTCGTCCGCTCGCGCGGCTTCCTCGAGCGCCTTGGCGTAGCGCTCCTCGACGATGGCGTTGAGCACGCCGTTCACCGCCCGCGCGTGATCGATGTGCGCCTGGACGACGGCGCGGCTGGTCACCGCGCGGTCGCGGATCAGCGCGGCGAGGCGCCGCGCCGAGAGGGTGCGCAGGTAGGCGGGGCTCAGACTCATCCGCCGCCGAAACCGCCCGGCCCACCTTGGCCACCGCCGCCCTGGGGCGGCCCGCCGTAGCCGCCGCCCTGACCGCCCTGACCGCCCTGGGGGGGAGCGCCGTAGCCGCCGCCGCCCTGTGGCGGCCCGCCGTAGCCGCCGCCCTGACCGGGGCCACCGTAGCCGCCGCCCGGGCCGCTGGGGGGCGGGCCGCCATAGCCCGCGTGAGCGGGCACGCCGGTGAAGTGCGCCTGCACCTCCGGCTTGCGCAGATAGACCGCGCCGCCGAGGAAGAGCGCGATCTGAACGAGCGCCCAGCCGCCGTAGAGACACACGGCGAAGGTCATCCCCGCGCCCATCGCCGCCCTCATCATCTCGCTGCCCCCGGGGCCTCCGAGGTCCAGGGACTCCATCGCGTTCACCTGGACCATCTGCGCCCAGAGGGTGATGCCGGTGTGTACGACCACCCAGCCGGTGGCCACGAAGAGGACCGCGGGCATGTGGGCCCCGAGCGGTTTCCGCATGAGGGTGAACGCGCTGAAGATCAGCAGCGCGAGCGCGAGCAGGACGCTGACGACGGCGCCGATCACGATCGGGACGAACGTCGTCTGCTGGGCCTCCAGCACCGCCGCGATCATCTGGTCGTCGAAGATCCGGCTCTGGCGCAGCTGCGCCTCCGTATCCTGCGATGCACCGAAGATCGCGTACGCCGAGCAACAGAAGCTCAGCAGGCCCACCAGCAGCACGCCGACGCCGACGACGTAGATGCCGGGGGGCGCCTTCTCTTGTCCCTGAGTCATGTCGTCCTCCCACGCCCGCTCGGGCGCGAGCGAAAGAGACCGTGATTCCGGCCGCTGCGCAAGGCCTCGGCGATTCTCCCGGCGTTCGCCACGGAATCGATCCTTGCTCTCGCGAGCGCCCCTGCTAGCGTTCCTAGATGAGTCTTCCCCTAAGCTACTTCGAGCGACTCCCGAAGACGGACCTGCACGTCCATCTCGATGGCTCGCTCCGACTGAGCACGATCCTCGAGCTCGCCGAACAGGACGGCATCGAGCTCCCCGGCAAAGACGAGGACGGCCTGCGCAAGGCCATGCACCTCGGCGAGAACACCGGGTCTCTCGTCGAATACCTCAAGGCCTTCGAGATCACGCTCAAGGTGCTCCAGACCGAGGAGTCCCTCTACCGCGCCGCCTACGAGCTGGCCGAGGACGCCGCCAAGGAGAACGTCCGCTACATGGAGGTCCGCTACGCGCCGATGCTCCACACGCGGCGGGGCCTGCGGCTGACCATGGTCGTCGAGGCCGTCCTCGCCGGTCTGCGCGCCGCGCAGAAGGACTACGGCATCCTCTCGAACGTCATCATCTGCGGCATCCGGAACATCTCCCCGGAGCTCTCGCTCGAGATGGCTCAGCTCTGCGTGGCCTACAAGGGTCGCGGCGTCATCGCCTTCGATCTGGCCGGCGCCGAGTACGACCACCCGGCCAAGCACCACCTCGAGGCCTTTCAGCTGGTCCGCGACAACAACATCAACGTGACCATCCACGCCGGCGAGGCCTACGGGCCCGAGTCGATCCACCAGGCGATCCACGTCTGCGGCGCCCACCGCATCGGCCACGGCTGCCGCCTGCGCGAGGACGGCGACCTGCTCCACTACGTGAACGATCACCGCATCACGCTGGAGTGCTGCCCCTCGTCGAACGTCCAGACCGGCGCGGTCCGCGATCTGGTGAGCCACCCGATGAAGCTCTACTACGACCTCGGCCTGCGGGTGACGGTGAACACCGACAACCGGCTGATCACCGACACCACCGTGTCCCGCGAGCTCTGGCTGGCGCACACGCAGATGAAGCTCGGTCCCGAGGAGATCAACCACATCATCCTCAACGGCTTCAAGGCCGGCTTCCTCCCCTTCCACGTGCGCCAGCACTTCTTGCGCGAGGTCTCCGAGGAGCTCCGCGAGATCGCCGAGGGCAACCTCGCGGACCACGGCACCAGCCCCAAGGCCCGCAAGGCCCCGCCGCAGAAGCAGGGCAAGAAGGCCAAGGCCCAAGAGTCCGCCCCCGAGAGCAACTGAGCTCCGAGCGCGCACCGGTCGTAGGGGCCGGCGGCGCGCGCTGGGGCTAGCATGGCCGCGTGACCGAACGGCTCGCGATTCTGGGGTGTCTGACCCTCTTGCTCCTCGGCTGTGGGGACGACGATGGCGGTGCGTCGGACGCCGGCTTCGACGCCGCCGTGCTGCCGGACTTCGGCCCGCCGCCGACCGGCTGCGGCCTGCTGGACACGGCCGACCCGGTCGAGCCCTCGAGCGAGCCCGTGCCCGCGCCCGATGGCTGGGGCGAGCTCCTCGGACCCGGCGGGCCGAGCGTGACCTTCACCGAGGACCAGCGCCTCGCGGGCTGCGCCTCGCTGGACGGCGGCGAGCGCGACCGAGACCACCACAACACGGTGCTCATGCTCGACGGCCACCTCTGGCTCCCCTGGGCTCACCAGGCCGGTGTCGGGGGCCTGAGCTCCTTCACCTTCGACGACCCCTGCAACCCGGAGCGGGTCGGGACCACGGTCGAGGAGGAGATGCGCGAGACCCACGCCGCGGGCGTGGCCACCATCGACGGCCGCCGCTGGATGGTCACCGCCTCGCTGACCGGGATCATGTTCTGGGACATCAGCGACCCGGCCGCTCCGGTGATGGTCACCGACATGACCCTGCCGGAGGTCGTCTACCCCGACAGCTACGCGCGGGTGGTGATGAGCACCTTCTGGCAGGCGCCCTACGTCTACGCCGGCTCCTCGAGCAACGGCATCTTCATCGTCGACGCCTCCGACCCGGAGAACCCGGAGCTCCTCGCCACCTACGTGCCGGATCCGGAGTTCCGGGTCGGCGGCGTCCACGCCATCGGCACCTTGCTCGCCGCCTTCCCCACCGAGGGCGCGAGCACCGCGCTCCTCGACATCTCGGACCCGGCGGCGCCGAAGCGCATCCCCGGCGGCTCCTTCAAGATCACCGACGGCGAGACCACCCCCCGCGGCGCACCCGTGATCCGCGCGTCCTACTTCAGCCACCTGAACGGGAACTTGGCCTTCTACGCGCGCCACGTGATCGGTGGCGGGCTGATCATCTACGACGTCTCCGACCTGAGCTATCCGCGGCTCGCGGGCAGCTACCTCTCGGAGCACCCTTTCGCGAACGGCGGCTACGTCTTCATCAAGAAGGACCAAGCCTTCGTCGGACTCAGCGGCGTCGGCGAGGTGATCGACATCTCCGACCCCTCGAGCCCGGCGCTCCTCGGCCAGGTGGAGATGACCGGCGACCTCGACACGATGGTGCCCATCGGCAACGTGATCGTGGCGAGCGTCGACGACGACGCCATCCCCGGTGAGGCCTCGAACGTCTACCCCTGGGAGCTCGAGCCCGACGCCGACGGACCGGCGGTCAGCATGGTCGTGCCCCGCGACGGCTCGGACCGGGTGGCCCTCGGCGCGCGGGTCGGGGTAACCTTCGACGAGCCCATCGATCTGGCCTCGGTCTTCGAGGGCTCCTTCCAGCTCTTCGAGCTCGACGCGAGCGGCGACCCGGTCGGCGGTCCGCTCCCCGGTCTCTACAGCGGCCAGGAGGGCGCGGTGAACTTCGCCCCCGCGGGTCCGCTGAAGCCCGGCACGAGCTATCGGCTGGTGGTCCCCGCTGGCGGCGTCATCGACGCGAGTGGCAACCCGACCCCCGCGGCCTTCGAGGCGACCTTCACCACCACCAGCTGCGAGTGAGGATGGGGCGACGCCTCACCCTCGCGCTCGCGCTGCTGGTCGCCTGCGGCGACGATGACGGGCCGGCCACCGACGGCGGCCTCGACGGGGCCACGCTCGATGCGGGCCCGCAGCGACTGCAGCTCTCTGGGCGCGACTTCGCCTTCGTGGGTCAGGAGGCCTGCTTCTCGGTCACGCCCGCGCAGTCGGCGACCTTCGTCTGGGGCGATGGCGAGCGCAGCGAGGGCGGGCCCGACGCTTGCCACACGTATACGTTCCCCGGCGGCTTCGTCGTCTCGGCGGTGACGGAGACGGAGGACGTCTCGCGCACGCTGCGGGTCGTCTACGAGCCCGCAGCGCAGCGACCGACGCGCTCGACGCCCATCACCCGTGACGGCGACACGCTCTGGGTGGTCACCCCCGATGCCGACAGCGTCGCGCTCATCGACACCGGGTCCCTCGAGCGCCGGGCGCTCGTCGACACCTGCGACCGGCCGCGGACCATCGCCATCGGCGAGGTGGTCGCCGTCGCCTGCCAGGACGGCGCGGCGCTGGCGCTCCACGACCGCGAGAACGGTGCGCTGCTCTCGGAGGTCGCGCTTCCCACCGGCAGCCGGCCCTTCGGCGTGGTCGCCGACCCACGGGAGCCGAGCCGCTTCCTGGTCTCGCTGCAGGATCTCGGCGAGATCGCAGTCGTCGGCACCGAAGGCGACCCATCGCTCGAGCGCAGGATCGCCGTCGGCGCGGACGTTCGCGCGCTGACCATGAACGACCAGGGCGTACTGCTCGCCACCCGCTGGCGCGCGGGATCAGGGGGCTCGACGATCTACGGCGTCGACCTCGGCGAGCCCACCGAACCCAGCGCGCTCCCCGACGGCCTCCTCCCGGTACAGACCGGCCTCGACAGCGACACGGACAATTCGGGCGTGCTGAGCTTCCTCGACACGCTCGTCTTCACTCCCGACGGCATCCGCGCCCTCGCCCCGGCGCTGAAGGCGAACAACGTCAGCGGCCTCTACCGCACGGGCAACGCCCTCGAGAGCCAGACCACCGCTCGCGCCGCGCTCGGCGAGGTCTTCGCCGAGGACGGCGCCATCGTGGAGAGCGTGCGCCACAGCTTCGACGACCGCGACTACGCCTCGGCGCTGGTGGCCACCGAGATGNNCCTCGCCTTCTACGGTGCCCAGCGCATCGTCGCGGTCGACGCCTTCAGCTTCGACGTCGTCGGCTCCATCGCCAGCGCCGGCATCGGCCCCCGCGGCCTGGCCCTCGATGGCAGCGGCGAGCGCCTCTTCGTCTGGGCCGAGCTCGAGCGGCGGGTGCGGGTCTACGACATCCGCGACCTGAGCGCCGAGCCGCCGCTGCTGGCCACGATCGACACCATCGACGAAGAGCCGCTCGATCCTCAGGTGCTCCGCGGCAAGCAGATCTTCGCCACCGCCGTCGACCCGCGCATGAGTCGCACCAGCTACCTCAGCTGCGCCAGCTGCCACCTGGACGGGGAGGGCGACAACCTGGTCTACGACTTCACCCAGCGGGGCGAGGGGCTGCGGAACACCATCAGCCTGCAAGGCGCCGCCGAGAGCTTCCCGCTGCACTGGAGCGGCAACTTCGACGAGGTGCAGGACTTCGAGAACGACATCCGCCTGCACCAGGGCGGCACCGGCTTCCTCAGCGAGAGCGATTGGAGCGCGACCAGCGATCCCCTGGGCAGCCCCAAGGCCGGCCTCAGCGAGGAGCTCGACGCCCTCGCCACCTATGTCGCGTCGCTGGCCGAGCTCGGCGTGTCACCCATCGAGCTCACCAGCGCCGAGCGCGCAGAAGGTGAAGCCCTCTTCGCGAGCGCTGGCTGCGCCACCTGCCATGGCGGCCCCCTCTACACCGACGGACTCGCTCACGACGTCGGCACCCTCACCGAGGCCAGCGGCCAGCGCCTCGGCGCCGAGCTCACCGCCATCGACACCCCGAGCCTCCGAGGCCTCTGGCGCAGCGCCCCCTACCTGCACGACGGCAGCGCCGAGACCCTCCGCGACGTCCTCACCACGAAGAACCCCGCCGACGAACACGGCACCACCAGCGCCTTCACCGACGCCGAGCTCACCACCCTCGAGCGCTACCTCCGCTCCCTGGATTGACCGGGGACACTCCCCCCTCCCGGATCCCCCTGTTCTACAAGGGGATCCCACCCGAGAATTCAAATGCTCCCGGCGCGCCTACATCGCGTCGTTCGGCAGCCCCGACCAGGTGTGCGCCTGCGGCCCCGCCGCCGGGACGATGTCCACCGGGATTCCCGTCAGCCGCGCCATCCCGCCGACCCGTTCGAGGGCGTCCGGTCCGTCGGCCGCCAGCAGGTTCACGTTCACCCCTCGGGTCTTGCTGGCCACCTTCAGCTGTCGCGCATGCTGATGCCCCCACCCGTGCGGCAGCGCGCACGTCCCGGGCATCAGGTCCGGGCTGATCGCCACCGGCAGGCGCACGGTCGCCGTCGCGCTCGACACGTCCGCCATCGCCCCCGCCTCGAGGCCGAGTCGCTCGGCGTCGTCCGGGTGCAGGTAGAGGTGGTTGGTCCCCTTGCGCACGAAGGGCTCGTGGTCGTGCATCCAGCTGTTGTGCGTCGTCACGTGCCGCTTGGTGATCAGCTTCATCTTGTCCGCATCGCGCTTCTCGCGCGCGAAGGTCGCCTCGAGCACCCGCTCCGCCTCGGCCACGAGCGCGTCCGGCGCGAGATCCACGCGCCCGTCGTCGGTCACCACCCGCGCGCCGAGGAAGCTCCCCGGCCGATGGTCGCCGCGGCGCACGCCGTGCTTCTCCTCGAGCAGAGTCGCGAACCCCGGCTGCCGGCACGCGCGCAGCAGCAGGTCCAGGAGGAGCTTCTGCGGCACGCCCCGTCCGCCGCGCCCTTCGTTCGCCCGCCGCATGGCGCTCATCGCCAGCTGCGCCGCCTTGGACCCGAAGAGGTCCACCCCGCACGCCTTGCACAGGTCCAGGTAGATCGTCGCCTCGTCCCGTTGCTCACCCGTGGGCGGGACCAGCGCCTCGGTCGCCTGCAGGTAGGGCCGGCTCTGCAGCCCGAGCATCAGCGGGAAGACGAAGGGCAGGTCCGGCCGCTGTAGGGGCGCCACGCAGGGGAAGACCACGTCGGCCAGGTGCGCGGTCTCGCTCGGCAAGATGTCCAGCACCACCAAGAGCTCGAGCTCCCGGAAGGCCTTCGCCAGCCGCCCCGAGTTGGCCATCGTCAGCAGGGGGTTGCCGCCGGTGACGAAGAGCACCTTCACCTGTCGCTCGCCCGGCGTGAGGATCTCGTCGGCGAGCACGCCGCCGGGGAAGGTGTCGTTGGTCGCGCGGAAACCGCCGACCCGCGACTCGTCGGTCCGCAGCAGGGCGCCCGTCTTCTTCCCGAACGCCGGAAAGTCGATCACCCCTTCGCCGACCAGCGTGCCGCCCCGCCGGTCGAGGTTGCCGGTGATGAAGTTGATCGCCTCCTGCAGCCAGAAGGCCAGCGCCCCGTGGCCGCCCATGTTCACGCCGGTCGAGCTGTAGAGCGCCGCGCCGTCCGCCTTCAGATAGGCGTCGACCATCCACCGCAGCGTCTCGGGCGCCACCCGCGTGACCTCCGCCGCGCGCTCCGGCGTCCACGCGCGTGCCAGCGGCTCGAGGCGCTCGAAGTGCTTGCCGTGCGTGTCGACGCGCGACCGGTCGACCGCCCCCCGCTCGAGCACCTCGTGCAGGAAGGCCAGATAGAAGAAGACATCCGTCCCCGGCCGGATGAAGACGTGCTCGCCGGCGACCTTCGCGCTCTCGGTCTTGCGCGGGTCCACGAAGAAGAGCGCGGCGCCCCGGCGCTCGATGCTCCGCAGCCGCTCGATGGGGTTGGACACCTGCAGGAAGGACCACTTGGAGATCGCCGGGTTCGCGCCCACCACGATCAGGCACTCGGTGTGGTCGACGTCCGGGAAGGGCTGGGTGAAGGGGAAGCCGTAGACCCCGGTCGCGCCGGCGAACTTGTTCGCGCAGTCCTGGGTCGCCGACGAGTACATCGACCTGCTCCCCACGCCGGTCATGAAGCCCTGCGCGAAGATCGGGTGCAGCACGCCGAAGCCGGCGGCGGTGCCCACGTACATCGCGATGGAGTCGGCGCCGTGCTCTCCGCG
>JABAOG010013919.1_pt1 | contig 11532 bp, 5 predicted proteins | sample 7062131 | NCBI WGS metagenome assembly JABAOG01 (sample SAMN14538629, study PRJNA623070) | marine sediment metagenome | biome: marine biome [ENVO:00000428]; feature: marine pelagic biome [ENVO:01000023]; material: deep marine sediment [ENVO:00002113] | place: India: Arabian Sea | collected... | reverse complement strand
CCAATGTAGAAAGCAGGTTTTTCCTTGTGAAACAATCTGAATGTTTTCACTTTATCGAATAGATCGGTAAATGTTATTATGGGCCGATGAGCTGTTTCGTAGTAGAAAACTTTGCTTTCAGGATGATTAATTTCCCAGGTGATCCAGGGGACGATTCGAACTGGAACCTTTGGCAGCATTTGCCCCTTATCTAGTCCAAGGACGATTTCGCCAGTTGTATGCTCAATCAGCCGTCCGGTTAAAGCATCATAGAGCATAACTTTATCTTCTTGATGGGGCGGAGATATTAGTCGAAGCGATTTTCGCTCAAATTCGATAGACAAGGCATTTACTGTTCTGCAAGCCGCACAGTAGGTGACGATAATAGGTGTACCACCAACGATATCCTCGACAATTTGCGGTTCCTTGATCCATTTAATTGGATAAGCCCGAGCCTCGCCATTAATTTCCAAACCGATGACCGGGTCATCTGGAGAAAGTCTGTCCTTCGCTGCTTCGTGTGATAGAAATTCAGATTCAAGGACGATCGGGTACATTGCACATCCGGTCAGATAAAGGCCGATTGCCGTCAGCAGTAGGAGGAGAATACCAGATAGGTCGTCGAGCCAGAGGACTGGACCAGGATTCATATAAAATGTTGTTATACCCGCGAACCAAATAACTAAGCTGGCAGCCAGAAAGTGCCAACGGTATCGAAGAACACTGTAGACCTGTAGGCGCGTCGGGTTATTAATAAAGCGATAAACGTTACCAGCCGCATAGGTAAGATATGCGATTGGGACAAGGGCTAAAAATAATAATACGATTGAAATTATTTGAGTCTCCATTAATTTCTCCAAAAATGGTGTGCTTTCTGGTTTTTGAAACTTTGTCTGCCCATATCATATAAATAGGCCGTCCCACAAATGCCCCAAAAACCGTCCCATTTAAGCATATGGGACGATTTCAGGGGCAGTTATGGGACGATTATCAATTATCGTGTTAACTAGAAAACAATAATGGAGATGTAACACATAGATTGGTATAATAATGTAAGGTAGTTGCCTATGAATATGCAAAAAATGACCCCTCAAGAAATTCAACTGGTTAAGCGCACTTTTGAAATGGTTCTCCCCCTGGCGGATACATTCGCTCTGATCTTCTACGATCGCTTCTTTTTTCTTGAACCCGAGATACGGTCGTTATTCAGAACAGACATGGCGCTCCAACGCGAGAAATTAATAACCATGCTGGCCTTAATCGTTCGTGGATTAGATCAACCTGAAAATTTTGTCGAAGAACTTAAGCAGATGGGTTTGCGACATGCTTCTTACCGGGTCGAACCGGAGCATTATCTGGTAATGATCCAAGCCATCGTCTGGTCGTTAAATGAATCTTTGGGAGAGATGGTCACCGAAGAGGTGTTTGCTGCCTGGGAAAAAGCCTTAAATATAATTAGCGATATTATGTTAGAAGGCGCAACCACAGCCGCTTAATCTTTTTTAAGAAGCTCATAAACTGAGGCTAAAATATCAGGCGAGAGCATCTCCGAATCGTGGGCCGCTCCCTCTGCCCAAATTACCTCAAACTTTTCTTCTCCCAATTGTTGTTTCAATTCGTCCTTTAATCCAACTATACGTGACCAGGCCTCCATCCAACCAATAACCTTAAGGGGATGGTTCATGGCAATTGATAGAAAAAGAACGGCCGTTTCCTCTTCCCCCTTTTCCGCTCCAATTAAAGCCGCCATACCTATTAACCAAACCATTGGCGCCGGAAGTTTTTGAGTCTCAGACTCTTCAAACGCCTTCAGTAATGCTTCGGCCGATTCTTCCCAACGACCGAGCCGTGCATAATTGATTGACAATCCCCAGGGAGCCAGGATTAGCCCCAGCATATTATTTTCTTGTATTCCCGCGCTTTCTTCACCCCATTTAAGACCAGACTCGGTCTCTCCGGTTAATCCAGCCCATATGCTCAAAACAGCCAGCGAGAAGGCTTTCAAATAGAGATGATCGATCTCCTCAGCCTGGGCCAGACCCTTCCGTCCGCCCGCCTCCGCCTCAACAAAGTCCCCGTTCAACAAACAGTTAAAACCGGAAACACAATTACAATAAGCGACCAAGGTCCAGGCTTGCACCTTATAAGCAAGAGATAATGACTCCTCAACATATTCTTTCGCCTGTTTATATTGCCCGAACGCCAGTTCAACTTCAGACAGATTTGCTACGGCTATACTTAAATTGAGAATGTTTCCGGTTGAACGAGCGATGTGAACAGCATCGTAGATGTAATTTTTGAAATTGTGCAGATCCTGAAGATATCCATGGCAGTTGGCAATGGCCAGGTAAACTCTGGTTCGATAGAAGTCATCATCTAATTGTTCATAAATTTCTTGAGCTTTGGCAAATCTTTGAAGATCCGTCTCTGGATTATCAAGAAGCGTACCTAGGGCCAGATTGCCAAGCGCGATTTCCGGTTGATTATTGTTAGCTTCCGCAATGGCTAAACCTTGTTCCAAATCAGCCCGGATAGGTTCCCTGGGTAGATCGATAATACTGCCTAGAAAAGCATATCGGGTTAAGATCCGGCCGTATATACTATCCCCTTTTTCGCCCGGTGGCGGCATAAACACTTCTTTGGCCTTGGCGAAGAAAGCTCGGCCCTCCAGATAACGCCCCTGAACATCGAAGAAAATGTGTAAACATTCCTGAGCCTGATCAATGGCTTGACGATTACCCTGCTCCAAAGCCCAATTCCAGGCTAAACGGACATTATCAAAATCCTCAATAATTTCTTCCAATGCCTCGATCTGCCGCCCACCCTTCAGATCAGACTCTCGTTTATTGAGGAAGGATAAATAATAATTGCTATGATCGGTTTTAGCAGCGGCAGCGGTTCCCATAGCCTCTAATTGTTCCGCCCCCAATTGGCGCATCAATTCATGAACGCCATATCGGCCGTCTGCGGAAACAGTAGCAAAAGAATTGTTCACCAGGGTCCGTAAATCTCTAAGACTGGTCTTACACACCGCCCTGGCAGCCTCCCGGGTAAATCCACCCCGAAAAACAGTCAGCCGCGCAAAAGTCGCCTGTGCCGCCGCCGGTAAACGGGACCACGAGCCATTAAATACCGCCCGAACACTCCGTTGTCTGGGCGGTAAATCACCCCGTTCACTTTCCAAGAAATCAAGGCTTTCTGCTATCTCTTCCGCTATTTCGGCAAATGAAAGCATGTCCAGCCAGCTAGCAGCCAAAACTAAGGCCAAAGGCATCCCTTCAACCAGATTACAAATACGGACAATATTCTCATAATCCTCCAACTCGAGCGTGTAATCAGGCCGGGCTAATTGAGTATGTCCGACAAGCAATTGGACAGCATCATAATTATTAAGTGATTCTGGATCACTTTCTGTTAAGGTAGGATAGGTCATTCCTTTTAGAGTATAGACCAGTTCAGACCCCAAGTTCAGGCGTTGGCGAGTCGTTACAATTATCTGCACATCCGGCGCGTTTTCTACAATACTGGCAATAAGATCAACATCTGGCAGCAATTGTTCATAATTATCAAAAATCAGCAGCATTTTCTTGCGCTTCAGATAGTTGAGTAATTGTTGTTTAGGATATTCTGTAACCAGGTTTTGAATGCCAAGAATTTCTGCCAGGGTATTGAAAATTTGATCCGCTGTTTCCAATGGAGCAAGCGGAACCAGAAAGACGCCTTGAGGAAACTCAGTGGCTAATTCAACCCCGGTCGCAATCGCCAGACTTGTCTTGCCAATCCCTCCGGGGCCAATAATAGAAATCAATCGACTTTTTGACGCCAAGAGATAGTCCTGAATCTCTAACAATTCAGCTTGACGGCCGAAAAATTCTGTGCGGTGAATGGGCAAATTATGATGAACCGGCTTTTGGCCCCAAACGGCCGTCGCCAGCTCAGCGATGAGCGCTTCAGCCGTCTCAATCCAATCCATACTAATCGTCTCTCGCCGGACGGCCGTTACTTCATCCTCGGGAAAAGAATCAAGAAATTGTTGCGTCTCCTTCTTAATCATGAAGGAGCCAGCAGCATGCTGCTCAGTTAAAATTAACAGTCGAATGGCCCGATGGATCTCCCCGGAACGCACCAACAATGGCACTAAACCTAAAATTATCTTCAAACCAGTTGGGGCTAAATTATTTTTAACAGCTAATTGAAGCGCCTGACGAAAATATGATCTGGCATCAGTTGCCCGTTGCTCGCCAACTTGAACACTGATGTCTCCCAATCCCCGCAATGTCTGGGCAATCATGCCCTCATTCTCCATATCTTGCCAGGTAGCCAGCGCATCTTGCATATATTGCTCAGCCTGGTTTAGTTGTCCTTGTTCGAGCGCCAGCAAGCCAATATGAAGCTGAGCATGTGCTATACCGGATTCATAGCTGGCCGCTTTTGCAAGCGCTAAACCCTGCCTGTAAAAATCATTGGCCCGCTCTAAATCACCCTGCTGTTGATAGTAATGGCCGAGGTAGACATCTGTTTTGCCGCCATCCGTATGGCCAATTGTTTCACAGATAGCTTTGCTTTCTTCCAGATTCTGCCTGGCCAGGTCTGATTGGCCTCGTGCAAGCGCCAGAATGCCCTGCTCGCGGAGCAAGTTAACCATGTTAAGCCGGTCATTTAACGGCCGGTTTAATTCCCGCACTTCATCCAACCACTGTTGGGATCGGCCGTATTGACCCCATAGTCGGGTAATATAACTCAACCCAATTTTGGCCTTTAATTGAAGATCTTGAGCACCCAGCTCATCACAAATATCAAGGCAGGACTGCAATAGAATTTCGGCCGTATCCAATTGACCCTGGTTTATAGCCACACTCCCAAGTAGTTGCAGACAGACCGCTCTGGTCCATAAACCATCCCGCCGGGGGAGCAGCTCCAGACTTTGCTGGGCCGACAGCTGGGCATCTGCAAAAAATCCCCTTTCCAATTGCGCCCAGGCCAGGGCAGTCAACGCAAATGCCTCCAACGATTCATCAAAATCTCCATCCTGGCGCATCAACTCCAACCCCACTTCAATTTCGTTGATACCTTCAACCAGCCAGCCACGCCTGGCCATGAAGTCGCCCTGTCCAACCTTTAAAAAACCAGCCAGTTGCTCAATCGCTACGCTGTCAAACTCTTCATCGGCCGTATTGATGAGCGTATCGGCTGTTTGCCGAAAGATCGATTCACCTTCGTACAACAGCCCCTGGAATCGATGGAACAGCCAGTACCCCTGCGCGGCCGGACTTAAATCTTCCAAAAGCAGGTATTTAACTGCCCATTCCCAGGCCGCCCTGAGGTTGCCAATATCGGCCGTCATGGCCGCTAATATTTGATCATCCTGGTTAACTTTCAGAGCCGGTGTCTGCTGCTCCAGGAAGGATAAATAATATCGACAGTGAATATCATAAATAATCTCATGCTCCTCTAGATCATCCTTTAGCCGCTCGCCGGCAAACAAACGGATGAGATTGTGGAGTTCATAGCGCTCGTCACTATCTTGCCGAACCAACGCTTTATCCATCAAGGCGTTCAGTGTTTTGATTGAGGCTCCCGAAATTTCCACGGCCGCTTCTTGAGTACAACCACCTTGAAATACAGTCAATCTCCGCAAGGCTTCCTGTTCGGCCGTTGTTAACATTGACCAGGTTTCAGCAAATACCGCTTTTAAGCTCAGATCAATGCTGCCGTTCTCAGAAATTAGCGAAAGTTGTTTAGTTTTCTCTTTGAGGCGAGAAGCAATCTCAGGCAGTGAAAAAGAGCGTACCCAGGGAGCGGTTATTTCTAAACCCAAAGGAGAACAATTTAGGAGACCACAAATCTCGATAATGTAAGCGATATCATCCGATTGAAGTGAAAAATCTGCCCTGGCCCGCCGTGCTCGTTGAATAAAAAGATGAGCGGCGCTAAATGTTTCCAGAGTGTTGCGATCGGTCACCGTCGTTTTTTCGGGCAATGACAAACCCGGAATTTCATAACTCCATTCCTCCGTCAGTTGCAATCTTTCCCGGACCGTAACCAAAAAGCTGACATTGGGAGCAAGACGCAAAATTTGGCTGAGTATCTGCCCCCCTTCTAACGGCTGTTCCAATTGATCAATAACCAGCAGCATCCTTTTGGGCCGCAGATAATGGATGAGTTGAGCTTTGGGCGTAGCAGGCCCCGAAAATTGAAAATGAAGCGTTTCCGCAATAGTGGAAATGATTAAATCAACAGAACCAACCGAAGCCAGAGAAACAAAATACGCTCCATCAGGAAAGCCGTCCAACACCCGGCGGGCCGCTTCGATAGCCAACCTTGTTTTCCCAATTCCCGAAGGCCCAACTAATGTAAGCAGCCGGCAAGATGCTTCCTCGACCAACAGGCGCCGAATTTTAGACAACTCTTCTTCCCGACCAATAAAAGAGGTTGTTTGACGAGGCAGAATATGGGGCGTCTCAATTTTGGCCGGCACAACTTTCTTGACCGAGACAGCCACCGGTTTCTTTACTGGTGTCAGATAAGTAGATGGGGATTCCGGCACCCGACCCTCCCGGATAGCCTCCAATACGGCCGCTACCTGGCGCATGCTGTCAGGTCTCTCATACGGGTCTTTCTTGAGCATATTATGAATCAGGCTGACCAGATGAACAGGTAAATCAGGCCTGATATCAAACAAGCTCAATTCCTGTTCGTTCACAATGTTAAAAAGAACCGTTACGATTTGGTTACCATCAAAAGGTGTCTTCCCCGCCAACATCTCATACAAAACAACGCCCAAAGACCAGATGTCACTTCGGCCGTCTATTTCACCCTCTTGAACGATCTCCGGGCTGATGTAATCTGGGCTGCCAAGAATTGTTCCGGTGCGAGTCAAGCGGGAATTAGCTCGTTTCAGGTACGCAACCCCGAAATCTGTAAGCCGAGGCGTGCCATCTTCAGCCATCAGAATATTCTCCGGTTTTAAATCTCGGTGAATGATGCCTAAATGGTGGGCTCGACCCAAGGCATCTGCCAGTTCCAGAGCAATCGTGACAGCTTCTTCTATTTCTAACTGCCGCTTTCGATTCAATAACTGACGCAGACTGCCCCCGGGAACATATTCCATGACAATGTTGTATTGGCCTTCATGCTGGAATGTGTCCAACATCCGAACAATATTAGGGTGGTTCAGCCGGGCCAAAATTTCCCCTTCTTGCTGGAAACGGGTTAATAATTCGGATTCGGCCGTTAATAATTCCGGCTTGATTCGTTTGATAACAACCTGAACATCCGCCAGTTTGTCTCGCCCCAGGTAAACCTCGCCATGCCCCCCTTCAGCCAGCAACTCCCCAGTTTCGTACCGCTCGTTAAAAGGCGGCGGTGTCATTGAAACCACCGGCTTTTTGACAGTAGGCTCAGGTTTCTTAACTGTTGGCGGTGGCAGTTTCCTGGCAAAGATTAACTCGTACAATTCTTCCGTTTCTGGCTCCGGTGGCACGCCCAACTCTTCATCCAGGTGACGAACACACTCTTCATATTGCCGGATAGCGGCTGCCTGCTGGCCGGCCCAGGCATATAGCTGCATAAGTTCCCGGTGGGCAGGTTCGTGAAGTAAATCCATTGCCAGCCAGCGACGGCCGTATTCGATCGCATGCTCGAACTCGCCTTGCCCCGTGTGCCACCCAACGAGACGTTGTAAGAGTTCCGCCAAAGATTGTCGCAGGCTTTCCCGCTTAAAGAACTGCCACTCATCATACTCCGGGCTATCAGGCAGGGTAAACCCGGCCATAAAGTCGGCATTATACAATTGGACAGCTTCTTTCGCTGCGTCGAGACACTCAGCACAATATTCCTCAGGGAAATGGTTATGGCTCCGGAGCAGTTGAATATAGTCTTGAAAAACGCGAACATCCAGCCACCAATTACCATCCGGATCGAGGGCAGCCTGGGTACGATCGACTTCAAAAACATCATCACTCAGAACGTTTTTTAGTCGGGATAGGTCTCGCCGCAGATTTGCTTTTGCCTGCGCAGCAGTATGTTCCGGCCACATAATAGCAGCCAATGCCTCCCGGCTGTGTGGCCGTAACTCCACTGACAAATATGCCAGGAGAGCGATAGTTTTCCGACGGCTTACGGGTATAACTTTGCCATCATGCTCCACTCGGGGTGGACCGAACAAATGAATTTCCCAGGAAGTCATAGCGAATTTTACACCTGTTACCGGCATTCGTCAGCATCGTTAATTATCAACAAAGGCGAACAATTGTTAGGCATTAATATCTCTTATCTACACATCCCCAAAAGTTTACCTGCCTCTGTCTTATATTCACTATATAATAGACAGCAGTTTAATGATGATTTTGGTTCATTGGATTTTAATGATTGTTTACATAACAAATTGTAAAATATCAGTTTGTTGNNACTGCTTTTAATTCAATAAGGAGAGGAAAAATGGGTGATATCTTAGCCGGACTTATTCCAGTTTTATGCTTTGTAGGTGTCGTCGCGGGAGCGCTCGCGTATACGGCCATTAAGGTCGTGAACGAATACGAACGGGGTGTTATTTTTCGGCTTGGCCGTGAAAGAGGCGCCAAGGGGCCAGGGCTTTTCTTCTTAATTCCAATTATCGACCGGATGGTCAAGGTTGATCTGCGGACAGTGACCCTGGATGTTCCCTCTCAGGACGCTATTACTTCGGACAATGTCACCGTCCGGGTCAATGCCGTCGTTTATTTTAGGGTGATAGATCCCGTAGCGGCCGTTATCAACATCGAAGACTATCAGCGGGCCACCTGGCAAATTGCCCAGACCAGCCTGCGTAATGTCATCGGCCAATCCGAAATCGACCAGCTTCTAGCCGAGCGCGAAGAAATCAATGACCGCCTGCAACACATAATCGACGAAGCCACCGAACCATGGGGTATCAAAGTCAGTATCGTTGAAGTCAAAGACGTTGAATTGAATCAAACCATGGTTCGCGCTATGGCCCGCCAAGCCGAAGCTGAACGCGAACGCCGCGCCAAGGTTATCCATGCCGAAGGCGAACTCCAGNNGCCAAAAGGATGAGCGAGGAACCGGGCGCGATGACCCTGCGCTTCCTGCAAACCCTGGTTGAAATTGGCGTTGAAAACAACACCACAACCATTTTCCCAATTCCAATAGACATCATGCAACATTTCCTCTCAAACGGATCTGGAATGAAAGAAAATAAAGACAAAGAGAACTAGAGATTGATGTTACGCATCTGCTCTGGCCGGTGTCTCACCGAGCCAGGTCGCGTAACATCAGTTAGAGATTAAAGGTTTGATAAAAAGCCTGGCCTTTACAAAGTCTAAGCCTATAATTTTTGCCGGTAAAAGCCAACCTTTATATGAATCGCATACCAAAAATAATCCCTTTACTTTCACTATTAGTCCTGGCCAGCCTGTCTTGCACCTTGCTGGCAGCGCCGCCCCGTCCCGAAATCCCAACCCCACCGGCAACACCCATCGGCGGCGCTCCTTCAATTTCTGAACTGGAATTGATAACCAACCCTTCCAGTTCAGTTGTGCTAAGCGTTGATCCGGACATAGAAGCCTTAATGAACGCTGTCTCCCAACAGAATTTACTGGCTTACGTCCAGACTTTGGAGAGCTTCCGAACCCGGCATACCTTCAGCGAAACGCAGCGAGACGATATCGGCATTGGCGCTGCCCGGCGCTGGATTCACGATGAATTCCTACGGGTCAATGCCGGGGGGCTGCAAGTCACTTATCAAGATTTCAACAATGTTTTCAATGGACTGGCCACCAATCAACGAAATGTCGTCGCAACGTTGCCTGGGATAACAGATGATCCCGGCATTATCATCCTGACCGCTCATTACGACAGCCGTACCATAGATCCGGTTGATGGCGAAGGCGCTGCCCCGGGCGCTAACGATAATGCTTCCGGCGTCGCACTGCTCATTGAGTTAGCCCGTTTGATGAGTTCTCGCCCCTGGAACAAAACCATTATGTTCGTTGCCTTTGCAGCCGAGGAACAAGGGACGTTTGGCAGCAAATACTTTGTTCAGGATCAAATGCTGGGCGGCCGAGTTTTTGAGGCTGTTCTCAACAATGATATTGTAGGAGGACGACCAGGCATTCCCCAGGCTGTTCGCATTTTCTCTCCTGGCCCTGAATTTTCAAACTCCCGCCAGTTAGCCCGCTACATCGAGCTGGTTGCCGGTCTTTATATGCCCACTTTCGGGGTTGATATGGTGGATGCCCTGGACCGGGAAGGGCGCTACAGCGACCATCGGGAATTTATCAATGCCGGTGTGGCCGGGGTCCGAATAACCGAATATATCGAGGATACCAGCGTGCAACACACCGGCCTGGACCGCTCAGAATTACTCGATTACAACTATTTGCGTCAGGTCGCCCAGTTAAATTTGATTACGGCCGCAAATCTGGCCGGTTCCCCAACAGCCCCACCCGCGCCAGTCATAACAATGGAGAACCCAGGTTCCTACATCCTTACCTGGCCTCCCGACGCTCAGGCAGCTGCCTATGCCATCTCATTTCGACCGGTCGGCGTGCGCGAATACACTGCTCCTTTTTACTACGTCAGTGGCGCCGAAGCGGGTAATGTCGCTTTAACCGGGTTAGACCCTATCGTCACATACGCCGTAAGCCTGGCCTCTCTTGACAACAACGGCAAGATTAGCGCCTTCTCGGCCGAAGTCCTTGTAGGTCCACCATAATGAGCAAAGTAAGCCTCCTACTTATTGATGATCATCCAGTTGTCCGCGAAGGATTGTCCGGCATGTTGACCGGCCAGCCCGATTTCTAAGTTATCGGCCAGGGTCCAGGCGGCACTCAAGCAGTCACCATGAACGAAGCCTTACGGCCGGATGTCATCCCCATGGACCTACGCATCCCCGGCAAGGACGGCGTAACGGCCATTCGGGAAATCAAGTCTCAGCTACCCGAAACCAATATCCTCGTTAAAGGCATCCTAACCCTCGATTAGATTCAAGATCTCCTGAATCGCCCGCTCCAACTGAACATCGGGCGTCTGCCGCAGGCCCCATTCTCCCAAAGGAACAGTAATATCCGGCTGAACACCAACATCTTCTAAAACCGTTCCATCTGGCAGCACAATTGTCATTACCGCCAAACGAATGAGGGAACCATCTGCCAGATTGAAGCCCGAGATACCTTCAGTATTACCAGCCGTCGGCATGCCGACCAGAAGCGCCCGGCCAGATTGCTGAAGGGCAGTTGCAAAATATTCGGCCGCACTATGACTCGCGCCATCTGTCAAAAGCACAATCGGTGTCGTCTCATTCCACTGCACCGGCCCCCGTATCCTATAAATCGTTCGCGTCGCATCTTCCCGCAGCGGCCCCAACGTCCCAAACTCACCGCTGGTGAAAATTGAGAGCGCCTCATCAGCATTCCCGCCAGGATTATGGCGCACATCCAAAATCAGGCCTTCCAACGGGCTATCCTCCTCCAACCATTCGAGCATCTGGAGAATATTGGTAGCGGCATTGCCCCTAAAATTAGGAATGCGAATATACCCAATGTGAGGATTAAC
>JABAOG010021282.1_pt1 | contig 11535 bp, 11 predicted proteins | sample 7062131 | NCBI WGS metagenome assembly JABAOG01 (sample SAMN14538629, study PRJNA623070) | marine sediment metagenome | biome: marine biome [ENVO:00000428]; feature: marine pelagic biome [ENVO:01000023]; material: deep marine sediment [ENVO:00002113] | place: India: Arabian Sea | collected... | reverse complement strand
GCCCTCACGTACCACAATCGAGCAGTCTTCCCCGGTGTAGAAGGCGCTGACGGCCGCTTCGCGCGCGTCGGCGTTCACCGTCTCGAACGGGTGGCCGTACACGACGCGCAGACCGTGTGTGGGCAGGAATAACCCCAGCTCCGGCGAGGCCAGCACCAGTGCGCCGGGGGTGTTTGCCTCCAGCCACTCGATTCCTTCCAACTCCGCGCCATCCACGAAGTACGCGCCGCCGCCCTGCTCCTTGATCTGGAGGCTGCCCAGCATCGGCGCGATGATGGCGAACACTGTGGTCGGCAGGAAAATGGCGAACACGAGCACGGTCACGAGCAGGCGCATGCGCGGGCGCACCGCCGGCAGCACGACGCGCCACAGGCCGCGCCCGGCGTAGATCGCCAGCGGAAACAGGATGCCCATCGCGAAGCGGCGCTGCAGCGCAACCGGCACGTACAGCAGCACCAGGCTGCTGGCCAGCCAGCCGAGCAGCATCACGTCGCCGGTGTGCAGGCGATCCCGCGTGGCCCAGATGCCGACCCCCGCCAGCACCATCAAGGGGCCGAACGCGATCAGGTAGTCCCACACCGGCGGGGACGGCGTGCGGTTCTGCGCCATCCACGCATTGAAGACCGGGTTCGCCGGGCCGAACGCCCACAGGTTGTACGCGATGACCGGCAGCACGGTGACGATCACCAGCAGGCCCCACGCCAGCTGTCGGCGCGGCAGCGCCCGATACTGCGACCACAGCCACAGCAGCGCCAGCCCGTAACCAAGCCCAACCGGCACCAGCAGGAACGGCGACACGGTGATCAGGATCAGCGACGACGCGACCAGCACCAGAAGCTCGGTGCCGGGGGTTGGCCACTGGGACTCTTCCACGGTGAGCTGGCGCATGAGGATCCGCGCGAGCACCAGCGCCGCGGTCAGCGCCCAGGGGAAGTGGGCGTTGGCGTATGCCGCCTGCAACGGGAACGNNAATGAGCACGTCCGGCGTGACGTGGCCAAACGCCAGCGCCACCCAGCCGAGCCCTGCGCCGAGCACACCCAGCAGCCACGTGAGGCGCCGCTGCGCCACGTCTGCGGTGAAGTCTGCGATCAGCTGGTAGAACGCCAGCACCATGAACATGCTGCCGATCAGCCGGGCAGCGTGGAAAACCATGATCGGCGGCAGAAGCAGCAGGCGGGCGAGATGCCCCATTGCGAGGTAAAAGGTGAAGACCAGAATGCCGGTGTGGGGTTCAGGGGTGAAGGGCAGCTCGAACAGCCAGCTACCGGTCAGGCCCTGGTACATCTTCGCCTGGTACGATGCGCCGTCGAGGGGGTTCACCAGCACCCCCATGAAATACCCGTCCGGTGCGCCCACGCCATACGCCCACACAAACGGCAAGAGCAGGAGCACCAGGAGGATGGTGCCGCTGATGACTACCCAGCGCCACTCCTCGTGCTCCACGATGCCTGGTGCCATAAAGGTCTCCGTCGCTTACCGCAGATTCAAGCCAGCGTGCCCGCCCACGCCGGTTGCTCGTGATTTTGTGCCAGTAGTATAATGGCCCCTGCCCGCTGCGCGAAATACGCAGTATTTTCCATATCACGCCTCAGCACCGGAAGGCCACCTGTGAGCGAAACTGCCGAATTGTATCATCTGCAAACGCTCGACAGCCAGATCGACGCCGACCGCACGCGTCTGAAGGCGATCGAGCACGCCCTCAACGAGAACCAGGCGGTCCGCCGTGCCCAGGCCATCCTGAAGCGCGCGTCCGACAATCTCACCCACTGGAAAACGCGGCAGAAAGACCTCGAACTTGAGCGTGAGCAGCTCCGGCAGGAGGCCGCCCGCACCGAGGAACGACTGTACTCCGGGAAGGTGCACAACCCGCGTGAGCTGACCGACATGCAGGGCAAGCTGGCGGAGCTCCAGCGGCGGCACGCCGACATCGAGGAGCCGATCATCGAGGCAATGCTGGAAGTCGAGGCAGGCGAGGAGCGCCGCNNGCAGGCCGAGAAAGAAGCGCTGGAGGCAGCGCTGGCCGACCGGCTGGCGCAGGTCGAGCCGACGCGGGCGAAGCTCAGCCCCACGCAGCTCCGGCAGTACGACGCGCTGCGCAAACGCCTGCGTGGGGTGGCAGTCGCGAAGGTCACGCCGAACGGCGAGTGCAGCCTGTGCGGCATGCAGCTTACATCCGGGCAGCGCCAGCAGGCACGGCACGGGCAGGTCTCGCAGTGCCCGACCTGCACACGCATCCTCTACCATCCCTAAGACCATCCGGCACAGGACGGAACCGTTATGGACATCATCTCCCTGATAGCCGGGGCCCTCGCGGCCACGGTGATGGCGATCATCATCTACCGCCAGCGCGACCGCCTCACCTCGATCAAGCGCTCGGCCGAACAGCAGGTCACGATCACGCGTGAGAAACTGACGCGCAGCGCCGCGGAGACTTACCGCGACGCGGTGATCAAGCTCGCCAACGGGCTGCACGTCGCCGCCCCGCTGATGGACTTCGAGCGCGTCGCGGTGCTGCCCCGCTTCACCACACCCGCCACGCCGATCCCGCGTCTCGACGGGGTGCTGCCCGAAGGGGCGTCGCCGCTCGACATGGTGCCGCGCCACCCCGACTGGCCGGAGATTACCGCCGCCTACGCGCTGCCCGGCATCCCGCTGAGCGACCTGCTGCGCGGTGGCGTGAACATCGCGATATTAGGCGCACCCGGCAGCGGGCGGACCAGCACGCTGGCGCTGCTGGCGATCCTGCTGGCGCGGCAGACCGAGCGCGACCAGCCCGGCGCGCTGCTCGACGAGGTGCGGCTGCCGCTGTACGCGCACTTCGGCGATCTCGCGCTCGACCCGAACGCGTACGAAGGCCCGGCAGACCCGCTCGACCCGCTGCTGGGCGCGATGCGCTACCGGCTGCGCGGGCTGGCGACGCGCCTGCTCGGCGCGGTGCGTGGTGAGTTCGAGGACGGTCGCGNNCGCGGTGAGTTCGAGGACGGGCGCGGCGTGATCCTGCTCGACGGGTGGGACGAGCTGCCGCCCGCCGCCCGCGAGCGTGCGATCCGCTGGCTGCGCGTGCTGATGCTGCGCTACCCCGGCAACCGCATCGTCGCAGCCGGTTCCATCGAGGGCAGCAGCGCGCTGCTGGCGCTGGGGCTGGCCCCGGTCAACATCATGCCGTGGCGGCTGCGCGAGCACGGCGAGCTGGCCAGCCGCTGGCTGTCAGCCTGGGCCGAAGGCCGCCGCCCCGCCGCCCCCGCCGGGCTCTCCCCGGCGGACATCGCGCACGAGAACGCTGGCCGCCTGCCGCTCGACGCCACCCTGCACCTGTGGGCGCTGACCGCAGGGGACGATCCGCAGACCGGGCGCGAGGGCTGGTACCGCGCGTACGTGACACGCAGCATCCCGGCAGCGGGGATGGTCGCGGCGCTGCGCGAGCTGGCGCTGCTGACCCTGCTGCCCGGCACCGCCGACGGCGGCGCGCCCGCCAGCTTCGACACCGCCGCCATCGAACAGGCGCTGGCCGCCGAGGACGAGCCGGAGGGCGAGACAGGTACGGACGAGGGCGAGGTGGAGGCGGCACCGGCGTTCGACGAGCCGGGCGCCGACCTGCGCTCGGCAGCGGAAGGCTACGGCCTGCCGCTTGGGCAGGTGGCCGCGCTCGCAGAGGCGGCGCGCAGCGCGCTCAGCGCGCGCGAGGCGATGAGCACGCCAGACTTCCTGTACGCTGCCACGCGCAAGAGCGGGCTGCTGACCGAACGGCTCGGCAAGCGGCTGGGCTTCAGCCACCGGCTGGTCGCCGGTTTTCTGGCAGCCGAGGCGCTGCGCGATGCGGGGTTCGACGCGCGGCTGGCCGAGCACCGCGCCGCCAGCGGCATGGTACTGCCCTTCCTCGCCGCGATGACCGACATCACCCCGTACGTCGAGGAGCGGCTGGCTGCCCCGCGCGCGATCTTCGCGCCCGCGCTGCTGGAGACCGCCGCATGGGCCGCCGACTCTGACCGCAGCGCGGCGTGGCGCGGCCCGGTGTTCCGGCGGCTCGCCGCACTGCTGCTGGCCCCCGGCGAGTACCCCGCCCTGCGCGAGCGCACCGCGGCGGCACTGGTCGCCTCGCGCGATCCCAACGTGATGTTCATCTTCCGCGAAGGCCTGAAGCACGCCGACCCCTCGATCCGGGCGCTGAGTACGCTCGGGCTGGGGGCCGTGGCCGACGCGCAGGGCGTGATCAGCATCGGCGAGATGCTGGAGGACCCTGAGCCGGTTGTCGAGACCGCCGCCGCGCTGGCGCTCGGCGCGGTTGGGACCAGCGCCGCGCTCAACTACCTGATCCAGGTGCTGCTGACCGGGCGCGACGGCGCGCGGCAGGCCGCGGCGGAGATGCTCGGGCTGACCGACCTCGCCGGGGAGGGCCACAGCGTGCTGAAGGAAGCAGTCGACGAGCAGGACCCGGCGACCCGGCGCGCGGCGGTGCTGGGGCTGGTGCGCTGCGGCGAGCCGTGGGCGGTCGAGCTGGCGACCAAGGTCGAGGGGCGCGACTCCGACTGGGCGGTGCGCACCGCCGCCAGCAGCGCGCTGGAGCTGCACCGCACCCACCAGCCCGACACCCGCCCGCCTGCCCCGCCGACCACCGCCGACGAGATGCCGCAGCTCGCGGAGTGGCTGGCCGAACGGCGCGCAGAGCGTGAAGATACCCCGCCGCTCGAGCTGCTGATCGAGGCGCTGGCGGAAGGCACCGAGCCCGCGCGCGTGGCGGCGGCGGGCGCGCTGGGCGAGATGGGCGGGCGGTACGCGGTCGAGGCGCTGTACGGCGCGCTGCTCGACTCGTCTGCCCCGGTGCGCGACGCGGCCTACCGGGCGCTCGGCAGCGCAGGNNGCAGGGCGTTCAGCCGGGGTCGCGATGCCGGGCGTGCTGGGCTGATCCCTCGCCCGCGTGCAACCTCCGGCAGCCTGCCTGCATCAAAAGAGGTGTATCGCCGGAATAGCCGTTAGCGAGGAGTGTAACCATGGGATTCGCAAAGTTTATGGCCAGCCCGCTCGGGCGTTTGATTCGCATCGTAGCCGGTATCGCGCTGATCGCGGTCGGGCTGTGGGTATTGAACGCATCAGTGCTGGGGATCGTGCTGGCGGTGGTCGGCGTCGTGCCGCTGGTCGCCGGGCTGTTCGACTTCTGCGTGTTCGCCCCGCTGTTTGGCGGGCCGTTCAGCGGGCGCGAAGCGCGCGGCGCGTAGCTCAACCCCGCACGATTTCGCCCCTATTACCGCGACGACCTGCCAGCAGGCACACTGGCAGGTCGTCGTGATTCTTCCCCGATTGCGGCGCAAGCCGTCTATTCGATCGGCTCTTCGCAGAAGATAATTCGCTGCTGATCGGTGTGGTACTCGTAGTGCACGTCCGCCGCGGCGAGCACGATGCGATAGCCCGGCGTGACGCCTTCCACCACCTCGTCGCCCTCCGGAACCGCACAGCCGAGCCGGGAATCCGCCCACTCCACCGCGTCGCTGCGCACCAACACCAGCGCGCCGGCAGGCTGCCCCGCGCGCTCGGCGAGATCCGCTCGCGCCTGTGCGGTGAACTCGGCGGCGATCGGGTCGAGCACGGTGCCGGGGCCAATCGGGTCATCCTCACCGAGGCACACCACCGCCGTCGCGCCGAGGTCGGTGTGCACGCTGTAGCTCTCCTCACCGACCGCCAGCGTCACGAGGTACCCCGGCGTGACCACGTCGAGGTAACTGCCGTCAGGCTCGGGGCACCCCAGGCTCGAATTGTTCCACTGCACCGGGACCGCCTCGACCAGTGAGATGCCCTCGGCTGCGACGCCGAGCGTGTCGCTGAGCGTCAGCACCGCCTGCTCGATCGGATCGGGCCCGGCGGCAGTCGGAAAGACGGCTTCGACCGTCGTCTCCGGCTGGGGGGTCGGCGCTTCGCTGGGCGCCGCCGCCGTCACTGGCAGCGGCGCGAACGTGGGGATCGACTCGACGGGCGGCGGGGTGGCGGCAGCGCGGCAGCCTGCCAGCAGCGCGGCGGCCCCGAGCAAGACCGTCAGTGCCCTGCGGCGGCGCATTAACCACGCCTCCGGGGCAAGCAACGGCCCGGCGCAGTGCCGGGCCTATCAGTGTCGCGCCTACCCGCGTGACGCGGCATCGGCCAGCAGGCGTTCGAGGTCGCCCGCCTGCACGTTGTAGATCGCCACCAGCTTGNNTTGCGGCGGTCGCCCAGCCCGGCCACGATCTCGACGTCGCTGGGGCGGATGTTCAGCACACCCGCCAGCAGCTCGCACAGCTCGTCGTTGACCGCCGCGCCTACCGGCGGGGAGGTCACGCGGACGGTGACGCTGCCGTCGTCCTCCAGCCCGACCACCTCGCCCTGCCGGGCCAGCGGAATGATTTTGACGTTCACTGCTGCGCCCTGCGACGCCCCGGTGATGTTGAATTCGCGTTTGCTCATGAGGTTCTGGCTCCGGGTTTTAGACGCCTGCGGCCAGTATACGCAGCACGTTCCGGAGCGCAAACAGCAGCAAGAAGGCGACCAGCGGGCTGAAGTCGAGCATCCCGGCGGGCGGCAGCACCGACCGGATCGGGTCGAGCAGCGGGTNNGACCGAATCGGGTCGAGCAGCGGGTCGGTCACCGCGTACAGCACCCGTGCGATCGGGTTGTACGGGTCAACCCGGAACCACGAGAGCAGGATTCGCAGCAGCAGCACGATTTCGTAGAGGTCGAGCAGCAGCAGGAGCACGTCAAAAATGAGGTCCACAGCACCCATCCTGTCTGGTATAAGCGGTACGTCAGCGGCTACTCGCGGGGGCCGAAGATGGCCGTCCCCACCCGCACCATAGTCGCGCCTTCTTCGACCGCAACCTCGAAATCGCCACTCATGCCCATCGAGAGGTGCGGCCAGTCAAACTGAGGGAAGCGCGCGCGCAGCGCGTCGCGCAGAGCGCGCATCGTCCTGAATACCGGGCGCACCGTCTCCGGGTCCTCGGTGTACGGCGCGAGCGTCATCAGCCCCTGCCAGCGCAGCGCAGGCAGGGCCAGCAGCGGCTCCAGCGCGGCGCAAAATGCGTCGAACTTGGCGCTCGCCTCCGGCCAGCCCGCCAGGTCAAAGCCGTATTTGCTGGCCTCCCCGCTGACGTTGACCTCGAGCAGCACGTCGAGCGTGCGCGCAATCTCAGCGCCGTCCGCGCTCAGGTGGCGCGCGATCTTGGGCCGATCGATGGCGTGCACCCAGTCGAACAGCGGCGCCACGTCACGGCTCTTGCGGCTCTGGATGTGCCCGATCATGTGCCACACCACGTCGTCAGGCAGCGCAGAGCGCAAGCCGGGGATCTTCCCGGCAGCCTCGGCGACGCGATTCTCGCCAAAGTGCCGCAAGCCCGCCTCGCACGCCGCGATCACGCTCTCCGGGCCGTGGGTCTTGCTCACCGCAACCAGCGTCACGTCGGCCGGGCTGCGTCCGGCACGTTCGGCGGCTGCGCCGATGCGGGCCAGCACCCCGGCGGCATTCTGGCGGATCTGGCCGGCGGTTGGCGGGGCCACGACGCTAGTGCCTGCCGTTGTGCAGGCTCACCAGCGCGCCGAAACGCCCGGTGCGGCCTGCCTCAGCGCGGTGCGAGAAGAACTCGTGAGTGTGGCAGGCGGTGCACAGATTCGCCCGCTCGATCTGCGTGACGCCAGCCTGCCGCAGCGCGCGCTCGTTCGCCGCCCACAGGTCGAAGTGCGCGCCGTAGCCGTTTTTGGGCGGCTCGATCAGATCCGTGGCCTTTGGGAAGGCGTCGCGCACCTGCACCACTACTTCCGGGCCGACTTCGTAGCAGCACGGGCCGATCGATGGGCCGATACCTGCCAGAATGTCGCCGGGGCGGGTGCCGAACGTGCTGGCCATCGCGCGGACGGTCGTCTGTGCGACGCCGCTCACCGTCCCGCGCCAGCCCGCGTGGGCCAGCCCGACGACGCGCCGGACCGGGTCGTACAGCAGCAGCGGCGTGCAGTCGGCGAAGCGCATCGCCAGCGGCAGGTCGGGCTCGGCGGTGATGATCGCATCGGCCTTCGGCGGCACATCGCCCACCGAATCGCTGCGCCGCGCAACCACCACGTCGGTGCCGTGCACCTGCCACGTGCTGCGCACGCCAGTATCGCTCACGTCGAGCGCGCCAGACATGCGGCGGCGGTTCTCGTACACGCGCTGATCGTCGTCGCCGACCGTCAGCCCGACGTTCAGTGAATCGAACGGCGCAGGGCTCACGCCACCACGCCGGGTGAAAATCCCATGACTGAGTTCGGAGAGGTAGCGGAGTGTTCTTCTAAACTGATAGTAGACGAGGTTGTGATTCCTGATTCTGTCCATGGCGGAAGTCTAACACATTCAACCGGGGGCGGCTACACCCTCGCGCCCCGGCGGCGGGCTGGCACAGCTTGCAGCGCGATCCTATAATGAGAACGAACGAAACGCGGATGGAAGACATGGCAGATTCCAGCTCGGCTGAGCAAACCGTGCTCCGCCTGATATCCGACTTCAGCGGGCCATTGACGACCGATGAGGTCGGCGCGCGCATGCTGGATTGGGCCTGCCGCCTGACCGACGCCAGCGACGCCCTGTTCCTCCCCCCCAAACGCCCTAACCCCAACCCGAACGCCGAGGCCAGCCTGCAAAGCGGCAGGGTGATCCACCAGACCGGCGACGCGACCACCGGGCCTGCGCTGTACGCCCCCCTGCTGACCGACGGCAAGGCCGCGGCGGTGGTGCGCGTCAGCCGCGCGGCAGGCGAGGGCGGGTTCGACGGCGCGGCGGCGCCGTGGCTCGAAGTCGTGACGCAGCTCGGCGCGCAGGCGCTGGAGAACGCCCGCCTGCGGGCGGCGCAGCGCCAGATCCTCGACCGCGCGCGCTTGTCGACGCTGGGGGAGCTCTCCGCGATCATCGCCCACCAGATCAAAAACCCGCTGACCACCATTCTGGGTGATGCCGAGCTGCTGATCGAGATCCTGCCGCCGGGCGACGCCGCCGAATCCGCTCAGGCGATCCTGCGTGCCGGGCAGCGCGCGCAGGAGATCGTGAACCGCGTGCTCGGGCAGGTGCACCCCACCCCGGAGCCGCGCCCGGTGGACGTCAACCGCACGGTCGAGGAGGCGGTGGCGCTGGTGGGGGATACCCTCAGCCCGTACGCCGCGCTGACGCTGCACCTTGACAATGGCCTGCCGCCGGTATCGGGGGTCGCTGCGCAGTTGATCGACGTGTGGCTGAACCTGCTGAGCAACTCGCGGGATGCGCTGCGCGAGCAGGGCACGCCCGGCGAGATCCGGCTCACCTCAAGCGCAGACGCCAGCGACGGCGTCGCGGTGACGGTACAGGACACCGGACCGGGCATCCCGCCTGAAGCCCTGACGCGGGTTTTCGAACCGTTCTACACCACCAAGCCGCTCGGCCAGGGCACCGGGCTGGGGCTTTACGTCTGCCAGCGCACCGTGACAGATCTCGGCGGGCACATCGACGTCACCAGCACACCGGGCAGCGGGACGGTCGTGAGCGTGTGGCTGCCGAGCCAGACAGCCGCAGAGGAGGGCTAACTGATGGACATTCTCGTCGTGGACGACGACGAAGAGGTGCTGGGCACCGTCGACAGGGCGCTCCAGCGTGAGGGCCACAACGTGATCACCGCCACCTCGGCGGCGCAGGCCCGCAGCCTGATCCGCGAGGTCCTGCCCGATCTGCTGGTGCTGGACATCATGATGCCGGAGACCAGCGGGCTGGAGCTGTGCGCCGAGCTGCGCGCCGACCCGGCATACGGCACGCTGCCGATCCTGTTCCTGACCGCGATGTGGCGCACCGACGACATCGTGCGCGGGCTGGACGCAGGCGGCGACGACTACCTGACCAAGCCGTTCGAGCTCAAAGAGCTGCTGGCGCGAGTGCGCGCGCTGCTGCGGCGCTCCGGCCCGCCCGCCGAACCGGCCAACACCAATGAGGCGCTGAGCGCGGGCGGTCTGGTGCTCGACCCGACCACCTATCAGGTCACCACGCGCGAGATGGGTGCAGTGCAGCTCACCTCGACCGAGTTCCGGCTGCTGCAGCACCTCGTCGGCGCGCCGGGGCAGGCCCACTCAGTGCGGGACCTGCTCGACGCGGTGTGGGAGTACCCGCCCGGCACCGGGGATGCCGACCTGGTACGCGCGCACATCCGCAACCTGCGTGCCAAGATCGAGCCCGACAGCAGCACGCCCGTCTACGTAGTGACGATTCACGGTGTGGGGTACATGGTGAGGGAGTGAGCGATGGCAACCGCCACGCTGGCAGGGCCCGACGTATCCGCCGACGACGTGACGATCCGCACCGCGCGCGCCAGAGACATCCCGCTGCTGGAATGGCACGGCGAGTTCTGGCACCTGCGCGGCACGTTCGACCGCACCTTTCGCGAGCAGGTGCGCGCCCGCAAGCTGATCCTGATCGCCGACGCGGGCAGCTACCCGGTCGGGCGCGCATTTCTGCACTTCGCGCGCGGGCACCCTCTTCTGGCAGATGGGCACTCGCGAGCATACCTGTACTCGCTGCACATTCTGGAAGCGTTTCGCGGGCACGGCATCGGAACGCAGCTCATCGCCAGCGGGGAGCAGCAGGCGAGGCGGCGCGGCTTCACCTGCATGACGATCGCCGTCGCGAAAGCCAACCCGCGGGCGATGAGCCTGTACACGCGGCTGGGGTACCGCACCTTCACCGACGACCCCGGTACGTGGACGTACGTCGACCCGACAGGCGTACGGCACTTCGTGCACGAGCCCGCGTGGCTGCTGCAAAAGCCGCTCTAGACAGCTTCTAAAACGAAAACGGCCCTCCGTTCAGCCGGAAGGCCGTTTTGACTCTCAGCGTGGGGGTGCGGCTACGGGGCGGGGCAGTCGCCGCCTGCGGCCTGCGCCCATGCGGTCAGGTTCCACGTGATCGGGTCGACCGGGCCGGGCTGCACGCCGCACAGCTCGGCGCGGTGCAGCGCGACCACCGGGCGCGCGAACAGCGGCAGCACCGGGAGATCGGCGGTGAACGCCGCCTGTTGAATCTCGTAGAACGGCTGCTTCTCCGCCGCGCCGAGCGCCACACGCTGGGCCTGCGCGAGCGCGGCATCCGCCGCGTCGCTGCACCAGCCTGCGTAGTTCTGTCCTTCGTACCCGTTCTCCGCCGACGGGATGTTGCTGTACGCCAGCCGCTCGACCATCTGCTCGGTCCGCAGCCAGCGGTCTTCCAGCTCGCCACGGCGCACCGCGCGCAGCTCGGTGGGGTGCAGGTAGACCTCCGCGCCCACAAAACGGCTGATGCCGCCGGGGTCAGGCGTCGCCACGGCAGCCAGCAGCGCGAGATCGAACGTGCGCTGCGCCAGCGGGCCATCGACGCTGTACAGCACCTCCGGCGCAACCGGCGTGACCGTCACCGCGATGCCGACCGCCGCCAGATCCGCCTGAATCCGCTCGGCGAGCTGCTGGCGGAACGCGTCACCCTCCGGGATCACCAGTTCCGGCGAGAACGGCTGCCCGGCATCGACACGCCAGTCGCCGCGCCCGCAGGAATATGC
>JABAOG010017229.1_pt1 | contig 11536 bp, 10 predicted proteins | sample 7062131 | NCBI WGS metagenome assembly JABAOG01 (sample SAMN14538629, study PRJNA623070) | marine sediment metagenome | biome: marine biome [ENVO:00000428]; feature: marine pelagic biome [ENVO:01000023]; material: deep marine sediment [ENVO:00002113] | place: India: Arabian Sea | collected... | reverse complement strand
CTCGCCGAGGTAGTCCTCGGCCGCCTTCTTCAGCTTCCGGAGCACGTGAGCGCTGACCTCGGGCGGAGTGACCTCCTTGCCACCGACCTCGAAGGCCACGCCACCGTTGTCCCGGCGGGTGACCTTGTAGGGCACGCGGTCGACTTCCTTGCTGATCTCGTCGTAGCGGGAGCCGATGAAGCGCTTGGCGCTGTAGATCGTGCCCTCGGGGTTGGTGATGGACTGCCGCTTGGCGGTCACACCGACGAGAACTTCGTTCTCATCGTTCCACGCGACGACCGACGGTGTGATGCGGTCGCCCTCCTCGTTGACGATGACCTTGGGCTCCTTGCCCTCCATNNCGTCGTGCCGAGGTCGATTCCGATGATCTTTCCCATCGCGTCAGTTCTCCTCCGTGCGGCCCCAAGGTTCCGGGAGCCGGTCGGTTGTGTTGGGACGTCGCCCTTGCGCGCCCGTCGAAATTCATCACGCCGTCCGAGCCTCTCGAAGCTGGGGGCGACGGCCCCCATCGGCGCGTGGCAGCTACCATAAACACCCGCACGGGTGGGTCAACCGCCGTTCTGTGTCAGTCGTCGCCCTCGGCCTTCTCTTCCGTCTCCTCGCCGCGGTCGACCAGGAGGGTCCCCTTGGCGAGGCCCTCGCTGAGCCGCTTCACGTCCTCGGTGTGGGCGATGACGATCAGCGACGCGCCGGCCCGCAGCTGGAGCGAGCCGCCGGGGTTGTAGACGAAGGTCCCGTCCGCCTGGCGGACGGCGATGACCAGCGCGCCGGTCTGGCGGATCGACGCGTCCGCCAGGGTCCGCCCGTCGAGGTTCGACCCGTGCGGGATGGTCACGTCCTCGATGCGCAGCCGGCGGTCGGCCCGGAGCAGCCGGTCCAGGAACTCGATGGCCCGCGGCCGGATCATCTCGCTGACCAGCCGCAACCCACCGATCTGGTTCGGCGAGACGATGGCCGAGGCGCCGGCCCGCTGCATCTTGCGGATGGCCGAGCTGTCGACCGCCTTGGTGACGATCCGCAGGGGCGTCGCCTTCTGCCGCTCCAGGGTGAGCGCCCGGGCGGACACCGTGACGAAGAGGTTGTCCTTGTCGGTGTGCAGGCACGAGATCACCCCCCGAGCCCGCTCGATGCCGGCGTCCTCGAGGCTGTGGTCGTCGGTCGCGTCGCCCACGACGTAGAGCAGCTCGGTGCCGAAGTCGTCGCTCAGCATCTGCATCCGCTGCTCGTCGTGCTCGATCACCACGAAGGGGATGTCGGCGTCGATCAGCTCGGCGACGACGTGCTCGCCGGTGTTGCCTGCGCCGCAGACGATGACGTGATCTTCGAGGGCCTCGATGTGTCGCTGCATGCGTCTCTGCCGGAGAATACCTTGGAGGTCACCCTCGACGATGAGGGCCGTGAAGTTGGAGAGGAAGTAGAGCAGCGTACCGCTGCCGACCACGATGAGGATCATCGTGACCATCCGGGCCTCGGGCACGGCTTCCATGCCGTCGAGGGTCTCGCCGAAGCCGACCGTCGAGAGCGTGATGACGGTCATGTAGAGGCAGTCGAAGAGCGTCCAACGGCCCTGGCCGATCTGGTAGTAGGCCATCGAGCCGACGGCGACGGCGACGGAAAGGAAGAGCGACGCGCTGAGCAACCGGCCCATCGCGCGGCTGCGGGCCTCGGCAGCCGTCCTCATCTCGCTGCGCATCTTCGGCATCGACCCGGCGACCCTCCGGTGTGTCGGCCCTCAGGTCAAGGGCTCGGAAGGGACTCAGGGTGGCGCCCGCCACCCTTCCGCCGCCGGACCGCCGGCGCCCGTCCGAGAAGAGCCCGCAGATCGCCCTGCAATCCGGCGGCCGACGCCTTGCAACGACGAAGGCCGATGGCCGCGCCCGCCGAAGTGCTCCTCGCCCCCGGCGAGCGCCCCTACGTGCGGCGCCGACCGGACCGGAGCGTGCTTCACCGCGTGCTGCGGCGGCACCTGAACACCTTCCTCGCCGAACGCGAAGCCCGCGAGTGCTCGCTACCGAAGTACGTCGCGGGGTCGCGGAGGGCAGCGGCGCGTTCCGCCGGGGCCATGGTGGCCAGCACCGCGAAGAAGTCGCGGCTTTCCTGGGTCTGGACCTGCCCTGCGATGTGTTGGGCGAGCAGGCGCGAGCGGCTCTCGGGGGCCGCCGCATCGAGCTCGCCCGCCATCTGGTTCGGCGCATTGCAGATCGCGGCCACGTCGCCGGCGAAGGTCGGTCCGGTGCTTTCGCCGCCGCCGGTGGGCTCGGTGGAGTCGCCCGCGGGTTCGGGGCTGCCGCAGGCGGCGAGGGTCAGGGCGAAGACGATCATCGAGCGCATGGGCCCCGCATACCAGAATCACGGCCGCACGCGCGTCGCCGAACGCAACTGAGTGGCTCGGCATCCGAGGAGGTCGCCATGAACGTGTCCCGATCCTCGCCCCGCGGTGCCGCGGCTGAGCCCGCCGCGAAGGCGCGTGCTACCAATGCCCCCATGAAGGGTGGATGGCTCGCGGGCGCGATGGCGATCGCGCTCATCGGTGGTGGCTGCCAGGAAGGCTCCCCCACGGGCGCCGAGCTTGCGTCGGAGGCAGCCCTCGGTGCGACGCCGCAGGAAGCGGCCGAGGCCTCGGAGCCGGAGGATCGACAGCGCGAAGAGGAGCAACCCGACGCACCGGCGCTCCCGGACGAAGAGTCGGACGAGGCGGCCGAGTTCGACGGCTCGGCCACCCGCTTCGCCGTGACCCTCCAGCCGGGGCAGCCACGGGCCGTGGCCGAGTCGCTCACCGAGTCCATCGGGGCCACCATTGCCCGGGAAGCGGAAGAGCTCGGCGTCTACACCCTCGAGATGGACGTGGAGACGGAGGAAGCACGCGAAGCGCTCCTGGCCCGCATCCGAGCGGACTCGCGCGTGAAGGCCGCCGACGCGAGCTCCGCCTCCGACCGACGGCCGAGCTGGGGGTTCCGTGGCCGGTAGCCCGCCGCTCCGACGCCACGCGGTCGCCACGGCTCTGCTGCGGGAGGGGGAGAGCACCGCCACCGCCGAGCGGCTCGCGAGCGCCGTCTCGGGCTCGGTCGTCGGTGGGTCAGCGACCTCGGTTTCCACCAGCTGCGGCTGCCCACCGAGTCCTTCGCCGGGCTCGACGCCGCCCTCGCGACGCTGCGCGCCGACCCGGCCGTGGAGCGCGCGCCATTCGCGCCGGGGCGACGGTGATCGACTGGAGCCTCGGCGTCGGGCCCATCGATCCACCGGACGACGGCATCCTCGCCGCGCGGGCCATCTTCCGCCGACTCGCGCGAGAAGAGAGCCACGTGCTCTTCGTGGCCGCCGCCGGCAACGACGCCTACGAGCTCACCCGGCAGAACGAGGTGCCGGCGGGCATCGACCTGCCCAACCTCATCACCGTGGGCTCGCACCTCGGGTGCATGCCGACGACCCGAGCGCCGCTCTCTTCGTTCGGTGCCCCGATCGAGATCGTCGCCCAGGGCGAGAACATGCCGCTCGTCGGTCTCGAAGACGGTCAGAGCTGGACGACGAGCTCCGGCACTTCCTACGCCACGCCGCAGGTCACGGCGCTCGCGGCCATTCTCGCGTCGATCGACCCGGAGCTCACTGCGGCGGAGCTGAAGCAGCGGATCCTCGAGGGCGCGCCGGAGGGCCCCTCCACGACCTCACCCCGGGCGCTCGACCTGGCTCGGCCGGTCATGCAGCTGCTGCTCGACCTGGCCGGAACGGAGCCGCTGCTCGACCAAGATGGAGACCGAGTGGCCGACCGGTCGGGCGCGGTCGTCGGTCGGCTGTGCGGCGGGCCCTCCGGACCACGGGCTGATCCTTCGCCTCGAAGAGCTATGCGAGGGCGGTCGGGCGCGCTGAGCGGTCCGCGAGCCGCTGAGCTCAATCCTTCTTCGGGAGCTCGAGCATCTCGATACCGGTCACCCGGGTCCTGATGTCGGAGAACGAGAGGCTACCCACGTCGCTGCCAACGCCGCGGGTGCAGAGCTCGGCCATCTCGCTGAGGCGGTTCTTTCGCTCCTCGTCCATGCGCTCACCGAGCTCGGCGCGGAGCTCGGCGGCGTGAGCGAAGGCGGCCCGCAGATCCGGATCCGTGATCTGGTGGTCGTCGCCGATGGCGCGGAGCTGGCCGAGCCGGTCGCTCAGCCACTCCGCCGCGCGGGTCGCCTCGCGGTCGGCGGTCGTGCAGGCGTCGATGATGGCGATGCCGACGCGGTGCTTCAGGATGGACGCGAGAACGCGGGGATCCGGGGCGCTCGGCGCCTCGGCGAAGCTCGCGGGGAGCGGGAGCTCGAAGCGCTGCTCCTCGCCGGCGGTGGACGTGAGGCGCACTTCGAGGAGGCCCCACGTCTCGGGATCCTCCACGAGCTCCCCTTCGCGCTCCATCTCGAAGCTCAGCCGGAGCGGCTCGCCCTCGACCAGCCGCGGCAGCCGCACGACGCGCATGTCTCCGTCGCGCCACGCCGGGCCGCGGTAGTAGAGCTTGCGCAGCCGGACCGGCGGGTAGGTGTGGAAACGGAGCGCCACGTCGGTGGCGTAGAGGTGATGCAGCAGGCCGAGCTCGGCACCGATGGCGCTCCGGACCAGGTCGAGCTCCTGGGGATCGTCGCTGGGAGCGACGTGCTGGTAGATGCCGCCGCCCGTGCGGGCGAGCGCGCCGAGGACCCAACCCTCGGCCCAGCGGCCGATGCCCAGGGTGCTCAGCGTGGTGTCACCGCGGCCGCGCTGCACGAGATCGACGAGCTGGTCGAGGTGCGTCAGCCCGCGGCTGGCGTAGCCGTCGGTGACGAGGAGCAGGTGGCTGGTGCCCTCGCCCTTGCTCGCGAGGTTGAAGCCCTCGAGCAGGGCGCCAGAGTGGTCGGTGCCGAGACCGTGGGTGATGCCCTTCAGGCGCTGCAGCAAGAGCGGGCGGCTCTTTCGGTCGAGGCGGGTCTTGCCGAAGAGGCGGGTGCTCTCCGCGTCGTAGGCGAGCGCCGACAGGTGCATGCCCTCGGGCGCCCGCTCGATGAAGGTGCGCAGGGCCTTCAGCGCCTGCTGCAGTCGCTCGCCCTTCATGCTGCTCGAGCGGTCGAGGGCGACGACGAGGTGACGCTCGCCGCCGGCGGGGCGGAGCGCGTCGAGCTCGAAGAGGAAGCGCGCGCGGCTGTGGCCGCGCCCGAGGGTCTCGCGCTCGGCGGTGACGGCGGCGCGAAGGGCGATGGACTTGCGGACGATGGGGCGGTTGGGCATGGCGGGCTCCGGGCGAGGGACGGCGTTCGCGCTCGCGGCGGAACGAGCGCGGAAGGAAGCGAAGGGAGCCGGGCGGGCGACGGCTGGTGCCCACCGGTTCACCCAGCATGACACCGGGGTGTGACAGAGTAGGTCACTGTGCGATGAATGGCAGGGCTCCTGTGGAAATCTGCGGGGCGGCCCGCGACCATGGGATCGCGATGTCTCCTCCCTCGGCCTTTGGCGATCGCTGGGGCGCGCTCCTCGTAGCGCTGCTCCTCGGATGCACGCCGGACGCCGGAGAGGGCACGCCCTGCACCCGGACCGAAGTCAGCTACAGCAGAAACGCCGTGGGGCGAATCCCGGTGGACGTGCTGCTGGTGCTGGACGAGAGCGAGTCCATGGCGCCAGCGCGCGCGGCGTTGGCCCGGGAGCTCCCCCGACTGATCGAGAGCCTGTCCTCGGGGGTGGGCCCGACGGGCATTCGCTTCGACCCGCCCACCGGGGTCCGCTTCGGCGTGGTCACCGCGGACATGGGTGGCCCCGACTGCGACGGAGACGATGGGGTGCTTCGGGACGCGCCGAGCTGCGACATCCTGCATTGGCTCGACTTCGCCCGGGGCGTGGACGATGTGACCACCACAGGGGAGCTCGCGCGCTGCGCGGTGGAGGCGGTCCAGGGCACGTGCAGGGTCCCGCAGCCACTCGAGGCGGCTCTGAAGGCGTTGACTCCGAGCACCGGCGACCCCCTCTTCGCCGGCGGCACCCTGGGCCACGGGGACGGGTTGAACGATGGTTTCGATCGGTGGCAGTCGACGCTGGTGCTCGTGACTCTCACGGAGGGCGACGATTGCTCCGCCGCGGACCCGGGGCTCTTGGAGCCGGACTCGCCCGATTATCCGGGGCCGCTCGGTCGCCGGTGCACCGACCATCCGGACGCGCTTCATCCGATCGACCGTTTCGTCGACGGATTGCTCGCGCTCCGCGCCGACAACCCTCGCGACCTCTACCTGATGCCAATCGGGGGCGTGCCGCCGGAGCTGTTGCCCAACCCGGAACGCGCGCTCGCGCCCCAGCTGGAAGCGATGCTGGCCGATCCGCGGATGGCGGTGCGCCCCCACCCGACCGATCCCGAGCGGACGCTACCCTCCTGCACGTCGGACCCGCTCGGACCCTTCCTTCCTCCGCGCCGGCTCCTACGGACCGCGGCGGGCGTGGACGAGGGTGGGGCGTACGGCCTGGTCGGATCGAGCTGTGGTGACGATCTGCGAGCGGCGATCGACACCCTGATCACGGCGGTGGGCGTCGGTGGCGGCGCGGGCTGCCTACCGCGTTGGCCCCACCCTCGGCAGCCCGATGGTCGGGTTCTCTGCGAGCTCTCGGAGCTCTTCGACCCGCGCGCCGTCGATCGGTGCGAAGATCTCCCCGGTCGAACGAGCGCGGGGCTCGACGACGACACCGGTCTGCTCCGTTGCGCGGTGCACCAGGTCGCCATCGGAGCCAACGGCACGCCCCTCGATCCGAGCATGGCCACCGGCTGGGCCTTCGATGACTTCTCCGACTTCACCGCTCGCTACTGCCCATCGAGCGAGGGGCGGTTTGCCTGGATGGGCGAGGCGAGCCGCGCCGACCGTGGGCAATTCCGACTCCGCTGCTACGGAGCCGACTTCGTGGCACCGCCCGGAGTCGGCGAGATCTGCGATGGTCCGTGCGCGATCGAGCCGGAGACTCTCGAGCTCTTTTCGCGCGGGCTCGCTTGCGAGCCGATCAGCCAGACGTGCCTCCCTCGCTGCTCGAGCGAGGATGATTGTGCGATGGGTTGGGGCTGCTTGGATGTGGATGACGACGGGATGGGGTTCTGCGTGAACTCCACCTGCCCATGAAACCTTGGTGGCTCAGCGCGCCTTGGCGGCCTTGCGATGGGTCGCGCGGACGTCCTCGGCGAGCTTCTCCGGCTCGAGCACGCGGACGTGGGTGCCCCAGCCGACGAGCCAGTGGGCCACCTGGGTGAGGTTGGAGACCTCGAAGCTCACTCGGAGCCAGCCGCCCTTCGCCTTCGCCACCTTCTGCGAGGGATGCCAGGTGCGGTGCTCCACCAGGTGAGCGACCTCGGGGCTGAGCTCGCAGACCACGGTGTGCTCGTCGCCGCCGGTGAAGACGCCGAAGGCGCCCTCGAAGAACTCCTCGAGGGTGAACTCCGCGGGGCGGTAGAAGCCTTCGTTCCGGAGCCACTCGGCCTCTTCGAAGCGCTCGGCGGCGTAGACGCGGATGCCGCTGCCGTCGTCCATCTCGCCGACGACGTAGAGACCGTGGCGGTAGAGCACGATGGCGTAGGGGCTGAGCTCCCCGGAGCGGACGTGATCGCGAGCCGAGCGGTAGGTGCAGCGCACGCGGCGGGCGCGGAGCACGCCGGTGAGCAGGGCGTCGAGGATGTCGTCGTGGCCGTNNGGTCCATGTAGGCCTCGGGATCGTCGGCGTCCTTGGGCATCGAGGCGGTGACCTTGTCGTAGATGGTCCGCACGTCCTCGGCGAAGGGGGTGCCGTCGAGCACGTCGAAGACGCGACGGACGGCGAGCAGCGCGTAGCGCTCCGAGAGGCTCAAGCGGATGGCCCCCGGCTGACCGCGGTGTAGCCGGACGCCGGTCTTGCCGCGCACGGTCACCGGCTCGAAGACGTAGCCCGCCTCCTCGATGGCGGCGACGTCCCGCCGCGCCTGCCGGGTGGTGATGTCGAAGCGCTCGGCGATCTCCTCGTAGCTCGCGCCGCTGCGGCGGCCGGTCAGATAGTCGACCAACTTCAGCACCCGGGTGGCCTGCGAGTACTTCTTCGCCTTGCGTCCGATCTTCTTGCCGCCGTTCGCCTTCTTCGACTTCCGCTTCGTCCCCATCCATCCGTGGATATCGCGCCGTGGCCCGGCGGGGCCAGTTCGGTGTCACACTGGCCTCCTAGCTTCCGCCGATGCTCCAGGGGGTGAACCATGAGTGAGTCGGCTAAGCTGATGCCGATGGGGAAGCGCGCGACCTACGAGGATCTCCTGTCTTTGCCCGAGGACGTTCGGGCGGAGGTGATCGCCGGCGAGGTGTTGATGAGCCCATCACCACTGCCTCGCCACGCAAAGGTGCAGGGATCGTTGTCTCGTTTCGTCGGCGGCCCCTTCGATGGTGACGACGGGCACGGCGGCCCCGGCGGTTGGTGGATCTTGCCGGAGGTGGACGTGCGCCTGGGCGAACACGACATCGTGCGACCCGACATGGCCGGTTGGCGACGCGAGCGTCTGCCCGAGCCCTGGGACACACGGCCGATCGATGTCGTGCCCGATTGGGTCTGCGAGATCCTCTCGCCCTCGACCCAGCGCCACGACCGTCTGACCAAGGCCCGCCTCTATCGCGAGGCGGCCATCCCGGCGATGTGGCTGGTGGACCCGGAGGCGCGGGTACTGGAGGCCTTCGCCCTCGAAGGGGGCCGCTGGGTCGAAGTCGGGCGCTGCGGCGACGAAGACGTCACGCGGATCCCTCCCTTCGACGCCATCGAGCTCGAGGTCGGCCGGCTCTTTCCGCCCGAGTGAGGCCGGCTCAGCGGGTGGTGATCACGAAGACCAGGTACTGACCCCAGGGGGCGCCGGGGACGCGGTGGAAGGTCGCCGCGGCCTGCAGGTAGAGCTCGCCGGGCTGCAGCAGCTCGTCGGGCACGGCCATCGCGCGTGGGTTCCCGCCGACGTGGACCGAGAAGCCGGTGATCGGGTGGTTCCACTCACGGGCCGCACGGGCGAGCGCTGCGTCCAGAGCGTCGCGGACGTCTTTACCGTCGGTGCGCACGCGATCGACCTCTCCCTGCAGGGCGGAGTTGNNCGGTAGCCCACGAGCGACCCGCACCTCGGTGATCCGGTCCAGCATCGCCACCGCGACTCGGTCGAGCTCCGGGTCCGATTCGTCGAAGAGGTCGTAGTGCGCGAGGAGCGCGCTGGTGCCGCCGGGCTCCACCAGCGCGCTGATGGCCAACTCCTCGGCGTCCGGCGACATCAGCGTGTAGCGCACGAACGGACGCTCGAGCGCATACGCCACCCAGCGGCTCGCGTCCCGCTCCCGGACCTGACTGCTCCCGAAGCTCGCGTCCTGGATCATGCCATCGACGTCCCAACCGGCGATCATGGTGAGCGCGATCAGATCCTGCAGCTCGCCGCTCGCGTCCGGCGCGAAGAAGTGGGGAACGGCGCGGGTCATCTTCCGGCTCTGACGCAGCGCGAGACGCATCGGTGGCAGGTCGTTGGCGGAGCGAACCCCGTTGACCCGCTCGAGCACGGCCCGAGCGAACTCGTCGGCGGTGCTCGGGGTCGAGCGCGAGCCGACGGGCTGGAGCTGGTACTCACCGACCTCCACGCCCTCGCGCCGCACCATCAGCGACGCCACCGGCTGGCCGAGCACGCGGTCCGGCTCGTAGGCGAGGATGTCGAGGCTGGCGTGGTCGTCGTCGGGATCCATCCCGCAGCGCACGGCGAACTCGGGCAGCGAGAGGTTGTTCGCGCGCTCGCACTCCCGGACGCCGGTGGCGCCCCGGTTGAGGAAGCCGGTGACGTAGCGCACCGGCTTCAGCATCCGACCACGGACGATGACCCAGCCTTCTTCGGAGGGCCGCGGCCGCACGATGTGCAGTCTTGCGGCCGGATGCTCGACCACCAGCATGGCGACGCCGCGCTCCGCGTTCTGGGCCACGGCGAGGCCCACGTGCCGCAGCCCCGCGCCCTCGAGCCGCTCGTCGAGGTGCCGGAGAAGGGAGCCCTGGACGGCCTCGAGCGGCTGCGCCGGGTCGAGGGGCAGCGCGTCGAAGCCGATGGACACGCCCGTGACTCCACAGCGCGCCGCGTAGAAGCGCCGGCGCCCTTGGGTCAGGTGCTGGCCGGTACGTAGCCAATGGGCCGCGGCCTGGCGGGCCAGGCACTCGGCGGCGCCCGTCGCCTTCACCTCGGGCCGGGAGATCAACGCGGCGGTGATCATCCGGCCGGCGGCGGTGTCCGTCTCGTGCGGCTCCGGGGCCGGAGTCGGGGGGAGCTGTCCTTCGATGGCCCAGCCGCTCGTGGCGACCGTGGACTCGGGCAGCAGCGTCGTCGGCGCCGGGCTCGCGGCCAAGGCCTCGTCGAGCTCCGCCGGCTCCGGGAAGTCGTGAACGCTCCGGATCTCCGCGCGGTCGCGGCCGGGCTGCCCGCCACCACACGCGAGAACGAGTCCGAAGACAATCACGCAGCGCATGCCGCGCTCTATCACGAATCCCCGGAGCCGCGCCGCCATGCGGCCCCATCGTAGTGACGCGCTAGACTGATCCCATGACCGGGCGCGCGCGGGTGTTCATCGCATCGAGCCTCGATGGCTTCATGGCCGGTGAGGGGGACGATCTCAGCTGGCTTCCCGAGGGCACCGAGGAGGAGCCGCTCGAGGACCACGGCTACGACGCCTTCATGGCCGACGTGGGCGCGCTGCTCATGGGGCGGCGCACCTACGACACGGTGCGCGGTTTCGAGGTCGACTGGCCCTATGGCGACAGGCCGGTGCTGGTCGCCACGCGGCGAGCCCTCGATGCCGACCCGCCTGCAAGCGTGCGCGCACTCTCGGGATCCATCGAGGTGTTGGTGGCCCAGGCTCTGGAGACCGCGGCGGGCAAGGACGTCTACGTCGATGGCGGCGAGATCATCCGCCAGGCGCTCGACGCCGGGCTCATCGACGAGCTCATCGTGACGCTGGTCCCGGTGGTGCTGGGACGCGGCGTGCCGCTCTTCGCCGGGGTCGCGCAGCGGCACCGCTTCGACGTCGCCGACTCCCGGCAATTCGCACACGGACTGGTGCAGCTGCGGCTGGTGCCGGAAGCAGACTGAGCCGGCCCGCGGAGCGAGCTCAGAAGCCGGTGGGCTCTTCGCCGGTGGGCACAGGCGGGGGAACCGCCACCGAGAAGGCGTAGTAGAGGCCGCCGCTGATGAAGAAGCCCACGAACCAAGCGTAGGTGTAGATGGTGGTCCAGATGTCGGCGACGTCCTCGAGGGCGCCGGCTGCCGCGAGGAAGCCCATGACGTTCGGGGCGACACCGACGAGCAACGCGACCATCGCCCGCCAGTTCCAGCCGCTGCCGCCGAAGGCGAACTGGCCCTTGGTGCGGAAGAGGTCCTCGACGTCGAGGTTCGTGCGGCGGAGCAGGAAGTAATCGCTGATCAGGATGCCGGCGATGGGCCCCAGCAGCGCCGAGTAGCCGATGAGCCAGGTGAAGATGTAGCCCTCGGTGCTCTCGAGCAGCTTCCAGGGGAACATCGCGAGGCCGAGGCCGGCGGTGATGTAGCCGCCCA
>JABAOG010003507.1_pt1 | contig 11545 bp, 8 predicted proteins | sample 7062131 | NCBI WGS metagenome assembly JABAOG01 (sample SAMN14538629, study PRJNA623070) | marine sediment metagenome | biome: marine biome [ENVO:00000428]; feature: marine pelagic biome [ENVO:01000023]; material: deep marine sediment [ENVO:00002113] | place: India: Arabian Sea | collected... | reverse complement strand
CCTTCTAGTCATTTTCGTTCAGAAAAGGTCATGAAAGAACTGCTCATCAGATCAGCGACAATAACAATCGCATTGCTCAGCGGATTGGTCGCCTTGTTTGCACCCTTTTTTATACTGCCTGCGAATCAAACAGACAGTACTTTTAGTGATCGAACAGACCAATTGCCGTTGATGTTGACCTTCCTATTGATTATTTCGCTGGTTATCCTGATTTTTGAAACCCAATACCATCTCACAAATCCAAGAATCATCGCATTGCTCGGTGTGCTTGCAGCGATCAATGCGACTTTACGATTCGTCGAAACCGCGATTCCAGGACCCGGAGGTTTCAGCCCGATCTTTTTACTGATCATCAGCTGCGGGTATATTTTCGGTGGCACTTTTGGTTTCCTGCTGGGAATTCTAACGATGCTGGTTTCCGCGTTGATCACAGGTGGTGTTGGTCCATGGCTGCCCGCCCAGATGTATACTGCGGGTTGGATTGGACTTTCAGCACCATTACTTTCACCATTAGTAAATAAACTCAAGCTTGCAGGTTTGAGGTCAGAAGTTGTTTTGGTTGCTGTACTTGCTGGTGTATGGGGACTGTTGTATGGTGGAATCATGAATCTGTGGTTTTGGCCCTATATGTCAGGACCTTCGCAAATGTATCTCAATGGAAATATCGGTACTATCGAGATTGTAAAAAGATTTGCTGCTTTCCATCTAAGCACCGCATTTGGTTGGGATATTTTTAGAGCTGTCGGAAATGTTCTCCTCTTCCTGCTATTCGGTCGACCCATAATAAAAACGCTGATGCGCTACAAGAAACGCTTCACTTATACCTATGCGCAACACAAACAGCCAGCACAAAATTTATGATCAAACCAATTACATGGGTAGTTTGGGTTATCACAGCGGTCCTGGTTGCCTCTCTCATCAGAAATCCGTTGTACCAGTTAGTGTTGTTCCTGATCCTGAACATCGTCATGATGATCACAAAACCCAGAGGCTATCAATCACCGATATCCGTTTATAAATTCAGCGTCATTATCCTAGTTTTCTCAACCATATTTAATTTCTTGATTTCTCATTTTGGCAGCACTGTTTTATTTATCCTGCCTGGATGGCTGCCGCTGCTTGGAGGAAATTTAACATTAGAGGCATTAGTATACGGATTGATCAATGGCTTAGCCTTGGTCAATATGCTTTTTACATTCAATATTTTTAACCAGGTTCTCTCCACAAAGCAATTAATCAACCTGATTCCCAGGGCATTTTTTCCTCTGACCCTGGTTTTGACAATCTCCCTGACCCTGATACCTTCAACGCGCAGACAATTCAACCAGGTAAAGGAAGCCCAGGCTATACGCGGCCATCAAATGAAAACCCTGCGTGACTGGATGCCACTATTTCTGCCATTGTTAATTGGTGGGATGGAACATGCATATCAACTTGCNNATGGATGGAAAATTCACATTAGAACGAACAGGGATACTCATGGGTGCTTTTGCTTTATTTCTGGGGTGGATGATGACATTTTTTATCGAATCTGTATTCCCCGGTACAGCGATTATGGTCGCAGGGGGAGCAGGATTACTCGTATCATTTTTCTCGATCGATCGAAAATCACGAGTTCAAAAAACAAGAATCGATGACATTTCTTCTGCCGATATCATTACTATAATATCCCTATTTTGTCTTGTTCTCATTGTCTTGATTGACATACCCGGTATCAACCTTGCAACATTTATCTACAACCCGTACCCAGTATTGACTGTCCCCGGTTTTGATTTCTGGATCGGCGGTAGCCTGGTCTTATTCATGTTCCCAGGGATATTTACGGGTATTAGTACATCAAATGATTAAACTATCGAATTTTTCTTTTAAATATCCTGATGCAGACCAATGGGTGTTGAACGATATTAATCTTGACATACCAACTGGCGAATTATGTCTCATCATGGGTCCATCGGGGATAGGAAAATCGACTCTGTTGAAGTCATTGAATGGTCTTGTACCATACTTTTCTGGAGGTGAAATTAAGGGGGAGATTGAGGTATGCGGTTTGAATCCAATCATCTCCAAGCCATCAAAAATGAGCGAAGTAGTCGGGTTTGTTTTTCAGGATCCCGAAAAACAATTCATTTTTGATCAGGTTGAGGATGAGATCAGGTTTAATCTCGAAAACTCGGGTTACCCGCCTGAAGAGATTTCAAATAGAATTGATTCGATCTGCAGATTATTAGATATTCACCATCTACTTAATCGCCAGATGAACACATTATCCGGTGGCGAAAAACAGATTGTTTGCATCGCCTCAGCTCTCGTTTTGGAACCACAGATACTCGTTTTGGATGAGCCAACTTCTCAGCTCGATCCCCAAAATGCCAATCAAATCCTGGGAATCCTGGAAAAACTCAAAGAAGAGACTGCACTGACGATCATTTTATCTGAGCACCGTCTGGAGAGAGAATCCTTCCGTTCACGGATAAAGTCATCTTGATGCAAAAATCAGCTCCACAGGTCATTATCGGAGAACCATATGAGATCCTCAACCGTTTAGAGCATTCTCCGACAGCTGTGAAGTTCTATTTGCAAACAATCGACCCCGAAGCTCTGACTTCTGGTAATAATCCCAGTGGAAAAGCTGTTGTAGGAGAAACGTCATCATTTCAACACCCTGTACTATCGGTTGAGAATCTGAACGTCAACATTCATCGAAACAAGATCTTAACCAATACGAATTTTGAGATCTTTCCCGGGGAAATCCATTGTTTGATGGGGAAAAATGGATCAGGAAAGACTACTTTGCTCAGAACGATAATGGGAGTTCAAAATAAATCAGGCGGGGAGATATTTTTGATGGGTCAAAATATCCTGGATTGGTCAACATATACACGGGCAAAGAAGATCGCATACCTTCCTCAAGATCCCAATGCTCTATTATTTGCAGAAACCGTAAAGGACGAATTCAGAATTACACTCGAGAATCATAAGATCGAACCCCAAGATCATACCAAACGAATCAAATCGATGCTCGAAGATCTCGATCTTTATCCGAAAGCTAATGATTATCCCCGGGATCTCAGTGTCGGGGAAAGACAACGAACGGCATTGGGTTCAGTTACCGTGATCAACCAACCCATCATCATGTTAGATGAACCAACCCGCGGTTTGGACTTCGAGGCAAAACGTAAAATTCAAAATCTTCTCGTCCGCTGGAAAGAACGCGGTGCCAGCATCTTGCTAGTGACACATGATGTGGAATGGATTTACGAATTTGCTGATCGGATCTCTATTATGGAGTCCGGCAAAATCATCAATTCGGGAAAACCCTTAGATGTCTTATCTCAATCAGATATCTTCATACCTTTGGTCTATACATTTTTGACAGGTTGAGAATTGCCAATTTTTTTTATAATGTGAGAGTATGAATACCCGATGAACAAACCTGAAAACAAGTCCACTTATTCCAGAGTAAAGCTGAGAGGCTTGATTCTCATATCAATACTCTTGATTCTCTTTTCTTTTAGGTTTCAACATTCGATGTTGGATATATTCGCTGCTTATGGTATGACAGTGGGCGATGAAACCCAGCCAGACCAGGAATTAATCGATGCCATTCAAGAAGCTATCCAAATGGAAAGTGAGAGCGTATTGGGGTATTTAATTTATGATATCACCATAGAAAATTTTCAATTCTCCGATGATGGCAGCACGGGAACTGCCTGGCTTATCTATAATGATCCGGATACAGGTCAACCAATTCCCACTGAGCCTGGACTGGTTATCTTCTCTAAAGTCAATGATCTGTGGGAAGTCTCTCTACCTTCTGCGGTTGATTGGTACGATAGCCTTCTCAGGCTCCCCGAAGATGTCATGAAAACTCAAGACCTTTCTCACTGGCAGGAACTTTACCAGGATGAAATCAAGACCACGGACCTCGGTCCATACGCTGGGTACCTGCTTCCCTGGCGACCCAATCTTGAAATCATATTAACCCGTTCCATCACCCATTACAACCCACCGAATCCCAATGGTGATATGCACTATTCTTTCGATTTTGCCCATCCCTGGGTTTCTGGCGGAAGCCCGATGTTTGAATTAATTGCAGCAAAAAGTGGAAGAGTCCACTATGCCCGGTGGACACAACCCAATGGTTCTGAAGACTCGCCGGGGAATTACCTAGTCGTTGAAGATATCTCCACTGAACCTCCGACGTATATGCTCTACCTGCATCTTGCGCAGGACAGCATACCGGAGGAACTCCGTGTGAAAGGTGCACAGGTTACCCAGGGACAATATATCGGCTTAGCGGATGACACGGGTTACAGCACGGGGAATCATCTGCACTTCCAGGTACATACCTACCCGCTATCCTATTGGGGAAAATCCGTTGATATCATTTTTGAGGATGTCGATATGAATGGTGGTCGACCGCGCCAATGCATCGAGGCGATTAATTATCCAGAGTACGGTGCTGAATGCCAGTCTGGCGACCGATTCACATCGGAGAATTACTACCTGGGAGATCGGACACCGCCGACAGGAGATATCATCACACCTGCTCCAGGTCAGATCCAAACAAATCCTACTGTTACGATCCAGGGAACCGCCCAGGACAATCTCACTGGGTTGAAAAGTGCCAAAATCCTGGCAAACTACAGTGGTGATTGGCATACTATATCACCGGAATACAGTACTCCAAATTTTGAGTATCAGTGGGATATGTGTGCTGCTGGAGTTCCGGATGGTCCCGTAGCTCTCTATCTGTTGTTGGTGGATGTGGCTGGAAATATTAATTACGACTATCCTGGATTCCGCTATTTTACAAAACAAGCCAGCTGTGATACCCCTCCAGTATCTTGCGTTCCAGAAACTGGTGATATTGCTATCTTCGATGAGGAAAACTATGCCGGTGCCTGCAAAGTTTTAGATTTGGGAGATTTTCCTTCCTCATACTATTTCTCACCAGTGTTGGATAATCAAATTTCATCCATCAAGTTGGGTGATTTAACGCAGGTCACACTCTATTCCTCCAGCAGTTATTCTGGACGTAAAGAGATCCTTGCCCACAGCGACCCCAATTTACTCGATAACCGGATAGGATCCAACACGATCTCATCCATGCGGGTTGGTATCATCAGCACTCCTGACATTCCATCACAAGTTTACCCACAAGATAATGATGTACTTACAGATGTCGATTCAATCGACCTGACTGTCAGTCCGAGTTCCGGAAACCAGGAATTCCAATTCGAATTAATATCTTCAACCAAATCCACCAGGTCTGCGTGGACCGACTCGCTTACCTGGAATATAGGATCCCTCGAACCGAATCAATATCAATGGAGGGTTCGTGCTCGTAATGATGAATTTACTGGGGATTGGTCAGAATATATTGATTTTGATATTGCCCATCAAGAAACATCATTAAGTGCTGTGGTCGCTCCTGTTACCTATTCAATCGAAGAGACAACTGAAGGTTGGACTCATGACGATGGTTGGGCATTGGTCGACGATGACAACGATGCCCTTTCTCCGAGCCGATTTTGGCAGTACACGACCGATAGAACTTCTTATGATGGTTTCGGTGACCTGACAACTCCACTGATCACCATCCCAATCACGACCACCAAGATGGCTGTAGAATTCTGGTACAAGTACGATACAGAAAACAGCTTCCAACACTGGGACAAGCGCTGGCTACAATTGTCGATCAATGGAGATCCATTTACAAACACACTTCAGTTAACCGGTGATCCAGAGTATTTCTGGATGAAGGTCTCAGCACCTCTTGAGCTCGATACATCGATAACAAACACGATCCAGGCTAGGTTCCATTTCAACACCGTCGATGATATCGATAATACGCATACCGGTTGGTTCATCGATGAGTTTTCCGTTGTTCCCATCAGCAGCGATCCATGCTCATTCTCACCTTCAGACAATGTTAGTTTCGCGCATGCACGATTGATCAATTATGGCGAAACTCTCACCCAGGAGATTTGTCCTTCTGGTGATATGGATTTTTATAAATTCAGCGGACAGGAAAATGACCAGGTGGTTATTGACGTTGATACTCCTGATACTTCGGAATTGGATGGCATGGTCTTTCTTTATGACAATGATCTCTCCCTGGTTACCAGTGATGACGATGAAGTTCCCTACGAATTGTTGGATCCATTATTAACAACAACTCTTCCGAAAGATGGGACATATTATTTCTACATTCAACCGTGGGATAAATATCAAGGCACAGGTGTTTACAGCATCCAATTGAGAAAAGACAACACTGCACCGCAGATTACTGCAACCTATCCACCGAACAATTCCTCCTTCTTTAGCTTACCTATCACATTAACTCTGGATGTTGCTGATGACTCAGGCGTCAAATCTATCCAGTATTTCTGGCACAATTCAGACTGGGAAAATAATGATTGGGAATTAATAGCTATAGAAGAAGGTCCAGGTGACTTCAGCACTGAATTCAATCCTCTAGAATTGACTTCCAGCGATCAGATCGATTTTTACGCCATTGTTACTGACCTATTTGGCAATTGGACTGCTACTAGGGAATGGAGATCACACTATCTGATCGTCACCGATCAAATCTTCATGCCGTCCATATTTCGTTGAAAAACCCTCACTCAAAATGGTATACTTCGCATAATTCGTAATCATTGTCACGAGATCATTTTGAGTAAGCAATGAAATTAATCATCCAGATCCCATGCTACAACGAAGCAGGTACACTCGCGGAGACTGTCAACGCGCTCCCAAAAACCATCGAAGGTATATNNGAGTCAATCACACAGTCAGGATTCCTCGGAATCGTGGGTTGGCGAATGCTTTCACAATCGGGCTAGAAGAAGCAGTAAAACTAGGCGCGGATATTGTCGTCAATACCGATGCCGATAATCAGTACAATGCCAAGGATATTGAAACGCTACTCAAGCCAATTCTCGAAGATGAAGCGGACATTGTCATCGGGGATCGTGATGTGAGCAATGTGACAACCTTTTCATATCCAAAACGAGTGCTCCAGCAAGTTGGCAGCTGGTTTGTTGGAAAAGCAGCTAGCCTGTCTTGACACTCCAGATGCAACCAGTGGATTTCGTGCCCTCACAAGGGATGCATCCCTTCGAACCATGGTCTTAAGCCATTACTCGTATACCCTGGAAACTTTAATCCAGGCAGGTGCTCACAACCTGAAAGTCGTCTACGTACCGGTTAGGACGAACTCCCCCACCCGTCCATCCCGGATAATGAAAAACATCCCGCATTTCCTCTCCAATGCAATACCAACGATCTTGAGAGCCTACACGCTATACCGTCCTCTCAGAGTATTTACGGGATTAGGGGCTACGATGATATTCGTGGGGATCGTTCTGGGGATCCGGTTTATCTACNNTCAAACCGAAAAATACTTGAAAACGTCCTGTACCGGATAAAGAAGTTAGAGTTGGATGACAGGACAGAATCTTCCACTAAAAGAAATCAAGATGACCAAGAGATTTCATACTAGTACTCTTGGTATTTTCATATTCTTTATCTTCTTTCTTACTGGTTGCTCTCCTCAACAAATCACAACCAATAATGCTTCAGATTTTTTACTTCTTTCTTCGGAACAAACCGTAGGTCAGACTTTTTATTCAAGGTTTAGAGGTCTTAATTCTGTTACATTACTGATTGAGAAAATAAATCCTGCTGTTGTTGGCGAAATCAGATTATCAATTTACAAAACAACAGATAGAACCTCATTAGTAAGTCATTCTAGCTATCCACTGGCCAAACTCCCGGAAAGTGGATATCATAGCTTCAAGCTTCCTCCATTTGTCCAATCCAATCAGCAAGATCTATATTTTGAATTATCAACGGACTCCAATATTGAGCTTCAGGTTTCCACTGTTCCCGGATATGCATATATCAACGGAGCAGCATACAGCAACCTAATCCCAACACAACAGCAACTAGATTTTAAAATTAATTATGATTATTTCCAGGTGTTTGTTAGTATATTAATCTGGTTGTTCAAATTTGCCGAAACCATTTTTTGGGGATTTTTACTTTTTTTTCTCCCCGGTTACGGAATCCTGACCATATTAGATGTATTCCCAATTACTGATATAAAAGCATTCTTACAAAAAATAATTATTAGTATCGCATTGAGCCTGAGTATTTACCCACTTGTAATGCTGTGGACAGGTGCCTTAGGATTGCATTTAGGAAGATTAAACGCATATCTGCCAGTATTACTGGGTGTCTCTTTCATCCTTTATCGGCAATTTCAAAGAAAAATCCCTTTTTTCCAACACCTTAGACTATCATCAGAATTCATTATCAAAGACACAAAGAATTACAGTTCGAGGATTTTGATTTTTGCCGTCCTGTTCTTGGTACTTGTGATCAAATTTTGGGCGATAAGAGACCTGCCCGCTCCTCTCTGGGGAGACTCCTTGCACCATACTGCAATTGCACAATTAATGCTTGACAATGGAGGTTTGTTTTCTTCCTGGGAGCCATATGCACCATACAAATCGCTAACAATCCATTATGGATTCTCCAGTATGGTTGCAGTGTATTCCTGGTTTTCTGGTCTCGATGTTCTGTCATCTACATTATTAGTTGGTCAATGGATAAATTTTTTTGCCCTGATTACACCCATAATTCTCATACTATCCATCAGTAACGAGCCTGAGTGGACACTTCTTGGGATTCTGATATTTGTTGGTCTTCTTTCGTATTTACCAGCAATCTATACAAATTGGGGCAGGTACGCTCAGCTTGCAGGTCAGACGATCTTGCCAGCACTGATTTATATTTTGATTGATTTATTTGATAAAAACAGACATTCCATTAAGGAAAATAAGTTTAAATACAGGGTTTTTTTTGTCTCAGCATTATTACTGGGAGGTATGACCCTCACGCATTATCGAATGCCAATCTTTTTAGCGACAATCATTTTTTTGCTTTTTTTGTTCTACCACTTCAATTACAGATCATCTATAAGGGAAATGTTTAAATCAGTTTATACCCTTTCACTGGTAATGATATTATCCGCGATACTATTGATTCCATGGATTCCTAGAATCATCGGAAGTAACTTATCCGAAGCAGCATTAACAAGTTCAACACCAACGGATCCTCTCACCTGGTTAATACCTCACGTCAAACAATGGAAAGATTTATCAACGCTAATTCCAATATTCGTAATCGTGATTTTTATTGTCAGTTTGTTTTTTGCGATTCTAAAAAAGAAATGGATATTGTTGATCTACATTTTTTGGCCCGTGCTTTTGATGTTGTATTTGATCGGTGCGTTAATTCAACTACCGTTAGCGAATTTACTGGAGGGATTCGCTATTATGATCCTGGTATATATTCCAATAAGTCTGGTGATTGGATGGTTTATTGGACAAATAAAAGTCTGGATTGGTGAAACCCATAACAATGTATACACACCATTAAGTATAATTTTGACCATTATTTTATGTTTCATCGGTATCAATATTCAAAGTTCAACTTTAACTCCACAGACAACCGCGATTGTTACACACCCTGATCTCAAAGCTATGGAGTGGATAAGAAACAATACACCTGAAGGCGCACTTTTTTTGGTTGAAGGACATATTGTTCATTATGGTTATTCGGCTGTTGGAACAGATGCCGGATGGTGGATTCCGTTATTAACTGAAAGAAGGAATACTATGCCGCCTCAGTATGCGATGGTTAACGAAGAGTCGAATCAACCAGATCATCGCGAAATGATTGTTGGGCTGGTAGATTATTTAAATAGGAAAGATGCTGGAACACCTGCAAGTGTAGAATATTTATGCAATTTAGGAATTACCCATGCATATGTTGGTCAGGGTCGTGGAAGAACAGGTGCAGGTGTCGACCAGCTCTTCAGCCCTATTGAATTTACTCGTAATCCACAATCTTTTCAGATGATTTATCACCAGGATCGAGTTTATATCTATCAGCTACTCTCAGATGCGTGTTCACAATAAATAATGGCGAATCAATCATCTCTCACCGTGTGTTACTTTGGTACATNNTAGTCGTAACATCATGATGATCGATGGACTGCGCCTTAATGGCGTCCGGGTGCTAGAATGTCATCAGCAATTATGGCACGGACTTGATGACAGAATTCAAATCACAAGCGGTGGTTGGTTCTCATTTAAATTCATCCTTCGCTTGATCTCGGCATATTATCAATTGATTATCCAGTTCATAAAATTACCTCATTTCGATCTATTAGTCGTCGGGTACCCGGGGCAGTTTGATGTATATTTAGCTAAGATTTTGGCGTTTTTTCGACGCAAACCCCTGGTCTGGGATATTTTCATGTCCATCTACCTGATTGCCTTGGAGCGAGACCTGGATAAGGAAAGTAAACTTACTGTAAGTATGTTGAGATGGCTGGAAAAATGGGCTCTCCGCTTACCTGATATTTTGATCCAGGATACCGAGGAATATGTAGACTGGTTGGCAAAAACTCATAACGCAGATCGCTCGAAATTCCGTCTGGTCCCAACGGGTGCAGATGATCGGGTCTATACGCCAGGAAATATTGAGACTATAACTAAAGAGTTCCGGGTAACATATTACGGAACCTTTATTGCGAATCATGGGACTCAGCACATCGTTGAAGCAGCCAGACGATTAATTGACAATAACGATATCGAGTTTGTGATGATCGGTTCAGGTCCGGAACGGGAAGATGCGGTGGATTATTGCAAGAAACACAATCTGGAGAATGTAACTTTCATTGATTGGCTGGATAAATCGGAATTGGTAGCTGAGTTGCGAAAATCTGACATACTCCTGGGAGCTTTTGGAAAGACGCCGCAGTCCTTGATGACCGTGCAAAATAAAATTTTTGAGGGACTCTCGCTTCATAAACCTGTAGTAACAGGAGATTCAATAACCATAAGGAAACATCTTGAAGATAAAAAACATGTTTTCTTATGCAGACGTGAGAGTGCGGGGGCTATCCAGGATGCAATAATGGCTCTCTATTCTGACCACCAATTGCGCGACAGCATCGCAGCAGAAGGACACAAAATCTTCAATGAAGAATATTCGATTTCGAGGATTGGTAAGAAATTTAAATTGCATTTAACTGCAATCTAGTTATTATGAAGCTTTCTGTCATCATCCCCAATTTAAACAGCCCAACGATAAACCTTACTTTACAGGCATTAAGAAATCAGTCATACAAAGCCGAGAATTTTGAAGTGTTTATCGTTGGAATGGACGAATTTAACCTGATAACTGAAAGTGACAATATCCATTTTTTACGTTCACGCTCTCCCCTCTCTCCTGCTTCTGCCCGCAACCATGGCGCCCGTGAAGCACATGGAGATATCCTGGTTTTCCTGGATGCTGACTGTATCCCATCACCGGATTGGTTAAAAAAAATAGATTTTCAATTTAAAGATTCGAACGTTCACATTCTTGGAGGTGGAGTCCAATTCAATCATGAGAATTATTGGACCCTTTCAGATAACATCTCCATGTTCTACGAATATCTATCCGTCGCTCCACCCGGTTC
>JABAOG010012292.1_pt2 | contig 11553 bp, 11 predicted proteins | sample 7062131 | NCBI WGS metagenome assembly JABAOG01 (sample SAMN14538629, study PRJNA623070) | marine sediment metagenome | biome: marine biome [ENVO:00000428]; feature: marine pelagic biome [ENVO:01000023]; material: deep marine sediment [ENVO:00002113] | place: India: Arabian Sea | collected... | reverse complement strand
ACACGCGCCCCTAAAAATCTCATCTCTCTAGAACTATCAGCAGGTTAACGAAAGCTACAGGTATATCCATCCGATATTACACGGATAAATTCACACCGACACACTAATATATGGCGTGAGCATCCAGAAATTTCAACATTTTTTCTAATAAATTGGTCTCAAATGTAAAAAACCACTGTAAATTTTGTTCACTACGCAACCAGGTAAACTGACGTTTGGCCAATTGCCGGGTCGCCACAATACTTTTATCTGACATCTCAGCAAAGGAAAGTTCCCCAGCCAGATATTGCCAAACCTGGCGGTAACCGACGCAGCGGATGGACGGCAACTGCGGATGCAAATCGCCGCGCCTGTAAAGGGCCTCGACCTCCTCCACCAACCCCTGCTCCAGCATCAGCCGAAAACGCCGGGCAATACGCTCGTGCAGCTCACCCCGGTCTTCCGGCGCCACCGCCAGTTTGATCAAGCGATAAGGCAATCCCGGCTGGCCGGCTTCCTGCCACAGTTCACTCATCGGCCGACCTGTCAGCTCGTAGACCTCGAGCGCTCTCGACAGCCGCTGTGGGTCATTGGGATGGATACGCTCAGCCGCGGCCGGATCCACCTCGGCCAGCCGCTCATACAGTGCTTGCCAGCCACGCTCCAGCGCTTCCCTTTCAATCCGCTCCCTTATCGCGATATCGGCTTGGGGCAGACGTGACAGACCATACTCCAGTGCACGGAAATAGAGCATGGTGCCACCCACCAGCAGGGGGATCCTTCCGGCAGCCGTGATCTCAGCCATCTCCTGCAATGCGTCCTCGCGAAAACGGGAGGCGGAATAAGCTTCAACCGGATCGAGAATATCGATCAGGCGATGAGGGGCGCGCTCCAGCGTTTCGGCATCCGGTTTGGCAGTACCGATATCCATTCCTTTATAGATCAATGCCGAATCGACACTGACGATCTCGAACGGTAACCGCTCAACCAGCTTTACAGCAAACTCGGTCTTGCCTGAGGCGGTCGGCCCCATCAAGCAGACAGCGGGCGGTAATTTCTCAGTAGCAGTCATGCAATCTACCGTTTGGACCCCGTCAGCCCGGAAATTTTCCCGGAATGTCAAAAAGAAAAACCTTCAGCATCCGCTTCCCATCCACTGCTGCAGCTGAAGCAGAGATAAAGACTTCCAGAAGGCGCTTCCCCGATCATCCAACATCTCCAGCTCCCGCCAAATGGCTTCAGCGTCGGCCAACCGGGTAAGCGAAGCGGATTCGACCACTCCGTGAACCAGCTCTGTCACCACCTCCTGGTTATCAGCCCTGCCCCGCCCTTCAACGGTCAGGACGCCGATGAGGCGACGGAGAATAGACTCAGCATCCGCACCCTGCAACAGAACCGGCACCTGTCGCAACACCAGAGACTCGGCACCCAACCGCTCCACGACAAACCCGAGACGCATTAACTCGCCAAACAAGGATTCGAGCTCAGCGATGACGTTCTCCTCCAGATGAAGCGTGACCGGGATTAGCAAAGGCTGGCTTTGTACCTCGCCGTCTGCAAGCATTGCCTGCAACCGCAGCGACAACAGGTATTTCCGTGCCGCCGCAATATCGAGGAGCAATAGCCCCTGGGCATTCTCTGCCAGAAGATAACGTCCGTAGAGCATCGCCAACCCTTTGCCCTGAGGCCTCTCCTGAGCCACGCTGCGCCGCCTTTCCCCGGAAGGAAGAGCAGCAGCCTGACGGTAAAACCCCATCTGTTCTGTCACTCTGGCGGAACGCTGATGGCGGCTCTCACCGGTGTCGCAGCCTCTGGAGTGCTGCACAACGCGGGACGCTTTATCTGCGTGCACTTCATATTGCGAGGGGGAAGGCGCTGACGGGTATTGCCCCTTCAGCGCATTGAGCAAGGTTCGAAACACAAAGTCGTGCACCAGTCTCGACTCGCGAAAGCGCACCTCATGCTTGGTCGGGTGAACATTGATGTCCACCTGCTGCGGATCCACTTCAAGATAGAGCAGATAGGCAGGATAGCGCCCCGGTTCCAAAAACTCCTGGTAGGCCTGGCGCACCGCATGATTAATCAGTTTGTCGCGAATCATGCGTCCGTTGAGATAGAAATATTGACTGTCTGCCTGACTGCGTGAAAATTCGGGTGTCGCCAGCCACCCCCATAGTCGCATCCCCGCCGCTTCGTGCTCGAGCGTCATGGCAGACTGTGCAAAGCGCTTGCCCAAGACATCTGCAATGCGCTTTTGTTTCTGCGCGTCATCCTGCGCCTTGCGCAGCCGCAGACACTGTCTGCCGTTGTGAACCAGGGAAAACGCCACATCGAAGCGACTCAGGGCAACTCGTTTGAGCACCTCCTCCGCGTGCAGGAATTCAGTGCGCTCACTACGCAAAAACTTGCGCCGTGCCGGCGTATTGAAGAAAAGATCCCTCACCTCCACGCTGGTGCCCAGTGGCAAAGCAGCCGGTGAGGGTGAGGGCAACTTCTCCGGCTGGTCATTGCTGATCTGCCACGCTCCTTCCGTTCCCTGTCGGTGACTGCAGAGGGTAAACCTGCAAACCGAAGCGATACTCGCCAATGCCTCCCCGCGAAAGCCAAGACTGGCGATCTGTTCCAGCTCCTGCTGGCTATAAATTTTGCTCGTTGCATGGGGGCTGATTGCCAAAACCAGATCATCACGGTGGATGCCGGCGCCATCATCGAGTAATCGAATACGCTTGATACCTCCGCGCTCAAGTTCAAGTTCGATATTCCCTGCACCGGCGTCAATACTGTTTTCCAGCAACTCTTTGACCACCGAGGCAGGGCGTTCGACCACCTCGCCTGCGGCGATCTGGTTGGCCAATTGCTGGGATAAAGGCTGGATGCGTCGTTGCACAGGCTTGCTAACCGGGTTGCGTCAAGCGGGCTAGCTTAGCAAATGCGTTGGGGAGAAACGAGGGAGGGGAGTGAGGTACAGGTAACAGGTCGTTACCTGATACCTGTTACCGGTCACCTTGATTGTCAGCTACCGCTGGGTATCCGCAATACCTGCCCGACTCTCAAGTCGTTGCCATTCAGACCGTTATAATCGCGCAGTGTATCGAGCCCCACTCGATAGGTGCGGGCAATGCCGGAGAGGGTGTCTCCACGAGCAATAATGTGCTTGCGTTTGGATTGGGCGAGTATGGTTCCCGGCGGCGGATTTTCCACGAAATAGCTTCGAATACCCTTCATAATGGCACTCGCCATTCGCTGCTGATGTGTTGGGCTTCGCAGCTTCCGTTCCTCATCCGGATTGGAAATAAAGGCCGTTTCCACCAGGATGGAGGGCAGGTCAGGGGCTTTAAGCACGCGGAACCCGGCCTGTTCGACCCGTGACTTGTGTACCTTGCCGATACCCTTGAGTCCGGTTAACACACGCGAGGCCACATCGGTACTGACTNNTGCCAGCAAACGGGCCTGTTCACTGGTCGCTCCACTGCTTGACAGGGTATACACAGAGGACCCCTTTGCTCGGTGATCCCGAAATGAATCGGCATGGATGGAAACCAAAAGATCCGCCTTATGGTCTCGCGCCCTTTCCACCCGCTGACTCAGACCGATATAGTAATCACCGTCACGTACCAGCACTGCCTTGAGTCCGGACTCTTTCTGCACCAGTCTGTAGAGTCGGCGAGCAATGTCCAGCACCACATCCTTCTCGCGGGTCCGATTCGGCCCCATGGCCCCGGGATNNTCGATAGCGATCACGACCTCACGGGCCTCATTATGCAGCACCGCAAGGTTACGGATGCTCTTTTTCTCCCTCGGTTGCTGCGACACCTCATGAGCCAAATCGATGACGAGGCGATCACCGTATTCATTATTGGGACTCAGCACAAAACTTTTGGGAGTCACCTTTTGCTTCAGGTCGAGCACCACTCGTAGCCCACGCTCACCGTGCTTGCCGGTGCGAATGTTCCTGATCAGGCTTTTGGAAAACTCGAGATTGCCGGTATCGGTATTCAGCCGCGCATCCTTGAGATCAATCACGATGCGTTCAGGGTTACTCAACGTAAACAGTGTGTGCTCTACCGGGGCGCTACTGTCGAACACCAGACGGGTATTATCGGGTGCGGGCCACATGCGCACACCATTGATCTCGGCCTGAGCCCAGCAAAGGGATGGGGAAAATGTCAGAAGTAGTGTCAGTAAAGCGCTGTGGAATCGCATATCCCACGCCTCTCCTTTTGCTTAATATCCGATTATTTTTTAAATTTCATCAAGTTAAGGAACATTATTACTATTAATTATAGCATGTTAGCCTAACTTTAACGGAATAAAGTAAAAAATCAAGCATTTATCTACTGGGAGAACTGAATGGATACACACCGGNNGAAAGGGTGACTCGACGGCCCTCCTTTTCGTAATCGATCTGCACTGAAATAAGGGGAGACGGCAACACCCCGGTACCTTGCTGCGGCCATTCCACCAGTGAAATGGCCTGGCCATCAAAATAATCGCGGATCCCGAGATACTCGAGCTCCTCCGGGTCACCAAGACGATAGAGATCGAAATGATTTATCCGCCGCCCACCGAGCTCATAGGGCTCGACCAGGGTATAGGTCGGGCTTTTGACCGCACCGTGATGACCCAGGGCATGGAGAAAACCTCGCACCAGGGTGGTTTTGCCCGCGCCCAGATCGCCATACAGATAGATCACCGTGCCAGGTTCACAGCAACGGGCCAACAAGGCACCAAACGCCTCCATAACCCCGCTATCAGCCAGGAAATAGCTGTCTGTCTTATCGCTCATTTTTTTGTGTCGGGATTAGCCAGACGACGCAATTGCGGCAGCAGGTCAGTAGCCAGGAGACCTCGTTCTCCGTCATGAGCGGCGGCATGATCGGCTGCCGCTGCATGAATCGACACCCCAAGTCGAGCCGCCTGGCAGAGATCGAATCCCTGGGCAATAAGTCCGGCGATCACCCCGGTCAGGATATCACCCATTCCGCCCGACGCCATGCCGGGATTACCATCGCTGCAGAGAGCGATCCCGCCATCACCGCCGAGCACCAGCGTGCCGCACCCCTTAAGCACACAAACACCGCCATAACTGGCTTCCAGAGAGGCCACCGCCGAAAAACGTTCCTGCTGTATCTCCGCCGCGGTGCAACCTAACAATCTCGCCGCCTCCCCGGGATGAGGGGTGAGTACCCACTTTTCGTGAAACAACGGTTCGACCGCAAGCAGGTTGAGAGCGTCGGCATCGATCACCAGAGGCAAAGCGCTATCCAGCAAGGCGGCCAACATGGCCCGTCCCCACTTTCCTGTACCCAATCCTGGGCCAACCGCCACCACAGTGGCACGATGCAGCAAGGGGGTCAGCATCTCGGCTGTTTCCACGCCGTGGCACATTAATTCAGGCCGTGAACCGCTTATTATGGATGCATGGTTTGCCCGGGTAGCTACAGAGACCAATCCGGCCCCGATGCGTGCGGCCGCTTCCCCGGCCATCTGTACCGCCCCCATCATGCCCGATTCCCCGCCGACCACCAGCACGTGGCCAAAATCCCCCTTGTGAGAGGCCTGCCGGCGTAGTGGCGTAAGCAGCGAGGAAAGCGAAGCGTAGTCGATACGACGGGCGGCAGGTGTCAAATGGCCATACACCTCATGAGGAACATACAAATCAGAGAAGACCACTCGACCGCAATGATCGGGGCCATCGGCCGTAAACAGTCCCTGCTTGAGACCGATAAAACTCACCGTCACCTCAGCCTGCACGGCACAACCCAGCACACAGCCACTGTCAGCTGAAAGCCCGGACGGAAGATCCGCAGCAATCACCGGGCAGGCTGCCTCATTGATAGCGTCAATTGCCTCGGCCCATCTTCCCTCAACCCTTCCTGCCAGACCGGTACCCAGCAGTGCATCAAGGATCAGTTCGTGCCCGTCGATGCGCTGGCCGTCGTACTCAATCATGGAAACGCCAACCGCCTCGGCTTGCTCCCAGGCGTACCGGGCCGCCCCTTTCAGTCGCTCCGGCTTCACCAGGTAATAGAGCTCGACTTCCAGTCCTGCCTGCGTGGCCAACTGGGCAACGACATAGCCATCACCACCATTATTACCGCCACCGCAAAGCACGGCGAGCCGTCGCTTGCGTGGCCAGCGACGGCGAATTTCGTCAAAAATCACCTGTCCGGCACTCGCCATCAGGGCGGTCGCGGAAATGCCATAGTATTCAATGGCCAGGCGATCGAGCTCGCGAACCTGTTCGGCGCGATAGAGGTCATAGGGCAATCGGTTCATGAGGGGTATCATAGCGGCTATGGGGCAGACACAGAACCGTTTCGATGCGCAGACACTCCTTGCGCAGATCCGCCAATGGGGCACCGAGCTGGGTTTCCAGCAGGTCGCCATTGCCGATACCGATCTCAGTATGGCAGAGGCGCGGCTTGAACAGTGGTTGCAAGCCGGCTATCACGGCCAGATGGACTATATGAAACGCCACGGCACCAAACGCAGTCGCCCGGCGGAACTCGAGCCCGGCACAATCAGTGTCATCAGCGTGCGGATGGACTACCTCCCGCAAACACCGGTCGATCCCTGGCAGGTACTGGCCACCGCCGAACAGGGCTACATCTCCCGTTATGCCCTCGGGCGCGACTACCACAAACTGATGCGCAAGCGCCTGCAGCAACTCGCCCTGCGTATCACCGAGGCGATCGGCGAATTCGGCTACCGGGTGTTTGTCGACAGCGCCCCGGTGCTGGAAAAGCCCCTCGCGGCTAAGGCCGGGCTGGGCTGGATCGGCAAGCACAGCAATATCCTCAACCGCACTGCCGGCTCCTGGTTTTTCCTCGGCGAGCTCTATACCGACCTGCCGCTGCCGGCAGACCGGGCCGTAAGTGCCCATTGCGGTAACTGCCAGGCCTGCATCGATATCTGCCCGACGGCTGCGATTATCGAACCCTATGTGGTCGACGCCCGTCGCTGCATCTCCTATCTCACCATCGAACACAAGGGTCCCATTCCCGAGGAACTGCGACCGCAGCTCGGCAACCGCATCTATGGCTGTGACGACTGCCAGTTAATCTGTCCGTGGAACCGCTTCGCCCAGTGGAGCAAGGAGCCGGATTTCATGCCACGCCACGGCCTGGAAAATCCCCGACTGGTGGATCTGTTTTTATGGAGTGAGGAGCAGTTTCTGCGCCGCACAGAAGGTTCTCCCATTCGACGAATCGGCCACGAATCCTGGCTGCGCAATATTGCAGTCGCCCTGGGCAACGCCCTGGATCTTGAGCCGGACAACCGGGAGATCGTCGCGGCACTCAGCCAGCGCCTGCACCATCCCTCCCCCATCGTTGTAGAACACGTTAACTGGGCACTGGCCCGGCACCATTCCTGAGGAACCTATGGCACGCATACTGGCAGTGGGCAACGCGACACTGGATATCATCAATCTCGTCGACACCTATCCGCAGGAGGATCACGAGGTCCGCGCCCTGTCTCAGCAGCGCTGCCGGGGCGGCAATGCCACCAACTCGCTGGTGGTCCTGAGCCAACTCGGTCATCGTTGCGCCTGGGCAGGCACCCTGGCCACCGAACCCGATGCAGAAACAATCAAGGCCGATCTGCAAAAACACCAAATTGATTTGAGCGCGGTGCATACCGTTGCGTACGGCAAGGTTCCCACCTCCTACATTTCGCTCAGCCGCTCCAACGGCAGTCGCACTATCGTCCACTTTCGCGATCTGCCTGAATACCAGGCAAAGCATTTTGCCGCGCTCAATATTCGACATTTTGACTGGATCCATTTCGAGGGACGCAATCTGGAACAGATGAAACCGATGCTGGAGCACATGCACCGAAATCACCCCCGGATACCCTGCTCTATAGAGGCGGAAAAACCCCGGGAAGGGATAGAGCAACTATTTTCCTATGCCGACCTGTTGATGTTTTCCCGGGAATTTGCCCAGCACAAAGGTTATGAGGATGCCGGGGAATTTCTCCGGCACATGCGCAGGAAAAAACTGCTGGCACAAATGAGCTGTACCTGGGGCGAAAAAGGTGCGCATGGTCTGAACCGACATGGGGAGATTATCCACGTCCCGGCCCTCCCGCTCGCCAAGGTTGTCGACACCCTCGGCGCGGGAGACGTCTTCAATGCCGGTCTGATCGATCAATTGGTCCGGGGACGCCAGCTGGATGCAGCGCTCACCGCCGCCGCGCAACTCGCTGGAAAAAAATGCGGTATATACGGGCTAAACATCCTTGACGAGAGCTAACGAAAAGCCATCTTAAAACCGATGCGCTGGCGATACGATGTCAGCAATGAACACAACTACTCATTGACTCTCTATACATATCTGCGCTTTTTTTATTGCCTATGCACACTAATTTTCCGGCGGCTTCCAGAAAACCCAACCCCCTCCGGAAAATCTGTTTCGCACTTTCACCGGCTCATCAACCAACTCCCCAACCGGTGCGCAAGCGATCTCGATGCATCGCCAACCACTGCAAGGCTATGATCGGGCTGGCAGAATTAATCAAGCCATTCTCAAACCACCGCCACACCTCATCAAAGGGAACAGCCTGCACCCGAATATCCTCATCCTCTTCAGCAAGGCCATGCACACCCCCTGCCCCGGCAGCGTCCACTTTTGCGCAATAGAGCGAGATCCGCTCCGAGGTCCCTCCGGGACTGACCAGGTATTCACAGATAAATTCCAGTGCATCAACAGCGCAACCAGCCTCTTCCATTGCCTCTCGCTGCACTACCTCCTCAGGATGCTCATCGTGATCCAGCATACCCGCGACGATCTCGAACAGCCAGGGTCCACCTTCAGCTCCCAGCGCACCAATACGAAACTGCTCCAGCATCACGACCTCATCACGTCGAGGATCATAAAGCAGGGCTGCCGCGGCATGACCGCGCTCAAACAACTCCCGCTCGATAACCGCGCTCATGTTGCCGTCGTAAAGACGGTGTCGCAAACGGTATTTTTCCAAACGGAAAAAACCCTGATAACACTCCTCCTTTAGCAGGATATCCACTTGTGCTTTTTTTGGTCCGCGATGTCCAGTCTTCATGTAGTCACCTCACCCGTTTTTCCTGCCCCCTATCAAAGCCCCAATGACATGATAAGATATTGCCTATCCTGAAAAAATTTCCCTACCCCTTATGCCAACCGACATCGCAAAAAGAGAAGACATTATTACTGCCGTTATTCTTGCCGGTGGAGGGGGACGTCGTATGGGTGGACGTGACAAGGGACTGATACCCCTTCATGGCCGAGCACTGATCGAGTATGTACTGGAAAGAATTTCCCCCCAATGCGACACGGTGCTGATAAACATCAATCGTCATCAGGAGACCTATGAAAAATTCGGATACCGCCTCATTGAAGACAGTCTGGCAGGAGGACTGGGACCCCTGGCTGGATTATTGACGGCCCTCGAAGTCAGCCATAGTGATTATGTCCTCAGCGTGCCATGCGATACCCCGCAATTGCCTCTCGACCTGGTGGCAAGAATGCTGGATAGTCTGAAACAACAGCAAGCCGATGTGTGTACCGTTGATGATGGCAAACGGTTGCACCCGGTGATCATGCTGGTCAAGCGCACCCTTGCCGCCAATCTGCGCCATTATCTCGAATCCGGCAAACGCAAGGTGCATGACTGGTTTTACAGTATGGAGTACTGTACCGCCGATTTTTCCGATCAGCCTAACGCCTTTATCAATATCAATACACCGGAGCAGCTCAACGCACAGGAAAAAGGCTAAACCCATGACCTTTGACTTTCCCCGCCCCATTCTCGGCTTCGTCGCCTTCAGCGGCACCGGCAAAACCACACTGTTGGAACAATTAATCCCTATACTGCGCAAACAAGGCGTACGTGTCGCACTGCTCAAGCACGCCCATCACGACTTTGATATCGACAGGCCAGGCAAAGACAGTTATCGTCTGCGCCAGGCCGGGGCCAGCCAGGTGATGATCGCCTCAGCACGACGCTGGGCGCTCATTACCGAGCATCCTCAAGTGCAGACTGAACCTCAATTGTCAGAACTGTTAAATCACCTCGATCCACAGCAATTCGATTTACTCCTCGTCGAGGGATTCAAGCACGAGCAGTACCCCAAGATAGAATTGCAACGCGAAGCACTTGGCAAGCCCGCGCTCTACCCCGATGACCCCCATATCATCGCCATTGCCTGCGATACTCCGCAGCCGCGGGCAACCATCCCGATATTAAATATCAACCAGCCGACGGAAATACGCGACTTCGTTATCAACTGGATGCGCCAACAACCTTTCCATGAGAACAGACCGGTGCACACCATCGATTAACTTAAACAGGTAACAATGAATGAAGCATACAACCTCTTCCTCAGAAATCGACTGTGCGAATCTGGAATCCAGCAGCCTCCTCAGTGTCGACATGGCACTTCAACAGATCCGCAGCGCCCTCACTCCGATCCGCGGCTTTGAACGTTGCAGCTTACGCGACGCCTTCAACCGCATCATCGCCGAGGACGTCACCTCACCATTAAATGTCCCTGCCTATGTCAACTCGGCCATGGATGGTTACGCTCTGAATGGCCGTGACCTTCCCGTCGAAGGCGCGGCCCGATTAAAGGTCATCGGAACCGCTTTTGCAGGGACGCCCTTCGAAGGGGAAATACAAAGTGGGCAAGCCGTACGCATCATGACCGGCGCTATGGTGCCGGAAGGGGCGGACACCGTCATCATGCAGGAACAGACAGCACGGGATGGCGATCAGCTCACCATACAGAGCGGCCACCAGCTTGGAGAAAACGTACGGCAAATCGGTGAGGATATCGAAATAGGTGGGGTGGTGCTGGCAGCGGGCAAAAAAATCCGTGGTGCAGAACTAGGGCTATTGGCCTCACTCGGTATCGCTGAGGTAACCGTTAAACGGCGCCTGCGCGTCGCGAGCTTCTCTACCGGAGATGAGCTTTGCTCTATCGGCGAAACACCGCGTACGGGACAGATTTATGACAGTAACCGCTACAGTCTCTACGGCATGTTGCGCGCGCTGAATGTCGAACATATCGACATGGGCGTTGTGCGCGACAATCCGGAGGCAATTCGCAATGCCTTTGCGACAGCATCGGAAATCGCCGATGTCTTGATCACCAGCGGTGGCGTTTCCGTGGGTGATGCGGATTATGTCAAGCAAACCCTGGACCAGCTCGGTCAGGTGAATTTCTGGAAAATAAAAATGAAACCAGGCAAACCACTGGCGTTCGGCCAGCTCAACCAGGCAGTATTTTTCGGCCTGCCGGGGAACCCGGTATCAGTGATGGCGACCTTTTACCAAATCGTCCAACCAAGCCTGCGCTATCTGATGGGACAGGACACGACCAATCCCATTCGCTTGAAAGTTCGCACAGCAGAGCGGCTGAAGATGCGTCCCGGCCGCATAGACTTTCAGCGAGGTATCCTGGNNCATCCTCAGTTCCATGAGTCTGGCAAACTGCTTTATCGTTCTCCCCGCCGAGTCAGGCCCGGTTGAAACTGGCGAGTGGGTGGAAGTCGAGCCGTTTGAAGGTTTGTTCTAAACAAACTCTCTGTTGGG
>JABAOG010003848.1_pt1 | contig 11564 bp, 11 predicted proteins | sample 7062131 | NCBI WGS metagenome assembly JABAOG01 (sample SAMN14538629, study PRJNA623070) | marine sediment metagenome | biome: marine biome [ENVO:00000428]; feature: marine pelagic biome [ENVO:01000023]; material: deep marine sediment [ENVO:00002113] | place: India: Arabian Sea | collected... | reverse complement strand
TGCCCACACCTGTCACCTTGGTATCAAAATGGGGAATGCACTCGTCATTGAGATCGCCGATGATGGCATCGGCCTGCCCGCAGCGCCAAACCCTGGCGTGGGCCTGCACTCAATTAGGGAACGCGCCGAGGAATTGGGTGGAACGTGCCAGATGATAGATAACGCTGGAAAGGGGACAAGAATCATCGTGGGTCTGCCAGTTGAGGAACGAGGCAAAGAATGAGTGCGCTTTCGGTGCTTATCGCCGACGATCATCCTGTGTTTCGGGACGGGATCCGCGCTCTGTTGGAAGCGACACCCGGTACCACGGTTGTTGGCGAGGCAACCACCGGTGAGGAAGCCGTCTCGCTGGCAGCCACACGCCAACCTGATCTGATTCTGATGGATGTTCAAATGCCTGGCTTGAAACGGCATAGAGGCCACCCGGCAGATTGTTTCTTCCCACCCCGATATACGGATACTGATGGTGACGATGTTTGAAGATGATGCTTCGGTGTTTGCGGCCATGCGGGCCGGCGCTCGTGGCTATGTGCTAAAGGATTCAACGAGAGAGGAAATCCGCCGCGCTATCCAGGCGGTGGGCAACGGCGAAGCCATTTTCAGTCCTGCTATTGCCAGCCGGCTTATTGCCTTTTTCGCAGAACCGCCTCTATCCATCCCTAAGAATTTGTTTCCAGAGTTGACCGATCGTGAGAAAGAAATCCTGAACAAGCTGGCCAAAGGGCTAAGCAATCATAGGATAGCGGATCAATTAACGTTAAGTCCAAAAACGGTCAGCAACTATGTCTCCAATATCCTCAACAAACTCCAGGTGGCAGACCGCGCCGAGGCAATTGTCAAAGCGCGAGAAGCGGGGCTTGGCAATACGCCCGAATAGGTTGACAGCCTGATCAGAGTTAATCGCCGGTTCCCCAAACCGGTCGGGAAAATCTCCCGACCTAAATAGGGCCAATCCTCATGACAACGGGAAGGGAGCCATTCTAAACTATGTTCAGCCAGGGCCAACTCCGGCCTGGTGTAACGAAAGGATGTGCTTCCTGGCACCGAACGTTGAAAGGAAAGGCTTGTTCAGAGTAAGGAGAAATCTAAAAATGTCCTCTAACAATCTCATTCGTTGGGGCGGGCTGGTCGTCTTCCTGGGTGCTGTCCTGTGGGCTGTTCAGAAGATCAGCTGGACGCTCTTAATTGGTGACCAGGATCCGCTTACTTATCCTCAGCCGACCGCCACTATTCTCCATACCATGGGGCTTCTTGCGGCCCTATTTGTTCTTTTGGGGCTGCCTGCACTGTACGCACGCCAGGCCAAGGAAGCGGGAAGGCTGGGCCTGGTCGCCTTCGTGCTGGTTTTTCTAGGCATGGCGCTGGTGACCGGCAGCACCTATTTTGGCACGTTCTTCCAGGCCGGTGTTGTGGATCTAATAAACCTTGCAGAAGGAGCCGGGGTCAGCGTGCAGGAACCAACGGCGGTCGGGGTCAGCTTTGTCGTAACCGTGGGGCTCTACCTACTGGGCTGGATTCTATTTGGCCTAGCCTTGTTTAGAGCCAGGGTATTACCACGCTGGGCTGCGGTGCTGGTACTGGTCGGACTTGTATCCGGGTTCTTATTCCTGGCGACCAACTTCCCGTTGCTGGCACTGCCTGTAACCGAGATGGGGATCGCAGCGTTGGGGTTTGCGCTCTGGCGGGAGAAAGGTGAGGTTATCGCAGCCCAGGCTACGGCGGCGTAAGCTATGGGCGCTCCGCCAGATCATCAACAAGTTGGGAGTTAGCACAGCCTGGGTGAATCTTGCTAAGTCAGCAGGTTTAGGAGTAAGATAATAAATCGGCAAATCTTAGTCGAAAAATTGGTGGATCAATGCATTCCATATTAACGGCACCCGACGCTGCTAACCTGGCTCGGCCTGGACGATTCACATCGATCCTCGTTTTGGCTATCTGGACAGTCACCGTTTTGTTGCAGGCAGGAATGTTTGGTTACCTGCTGCTGGTAAAGCGTTTTAGAGACCCGACCGGTATGGACGCATCGCTTCATATTGGCGACCTGGCAAGACCGGCGTTTTTCTTGCTCATGGCGACCTTAGGAGCGCTCATCGTCCTACGATCGGCTGACCGTCGTGTTGGCTGGCTGATGCTGGCGGCCGGCTCTTTTCTGGCTGTTGGCGACCTGGCCGCCGAATATAGCCAGTATGCGCTACTCGTAGCGCCCGAGGCCAACCTGCCGCTGGGCTGGTCGGCTGCCTGGGTACAGGACCTTTGGACGATTCCTACTGTTCTGCTCTACTTTTTGCTGCCTGTTTTGTTCCCCGATGGAAAGCTGCCGTCTCCTCGCTGGCGAGCCATCTTCTGGCCTATGATAGCCGCCTGGAGCCTGCTCATCCTTCTATTTGCCTTCGCACAACGCCCCCTGGGAAATGCCTTTCTGGGTTTGGAAACAGCGCCGCCCAATCCCTTTGGCATCATACCCGCGAGCGACATGCTATACAATGTAGCCTTTGGAATGCTGGTTGGGATTTCTATCGTGATGGGGATGACCAGCATGATTTCCCGCTGGCGCAGCACAAGGGGTGAAGTGCGCCAGCAGATCAAGTGGGTTGTTTATGCCTACCTCCTGCTGCTGGTTACCCTCGCCACCAGCCTGGTTAATGTGTCGTTGCGGGATTTGGCTGGAATTGATCTGGGGCTCGAAACGATGATCGATGTCGCCATGCCCCTGCCTTTATTTGGCGTGCTGGTGGCGATTGGTTTCGCGGTACTGAAGTATCGTCTGTACGACATTGACCTGATCATCAACCGTACCCTAGTCTACGTTGGGATGACTGCAATCATTGTGCTGGGGTACGTACTCCTGGTCAGCGCTCTGGGAGCGCTCTTGCCAGATGAGGTGGGTTTGGTCCCGTCGTTGATCGCCACGGCTGTCATAGCCGTTCTTTTCGCTCCTTTAAGAGACCGCCTGCAGCGCGGGGCGAACCGGCTTGTCTACGGTGAACGCCAACGGCCGTATGAGGTGATGCGCACCCTGGGGACGCAACTGGAAACCGCAACTGTGTCAGAGCGCGTCTTGCCGGCCATTGCCGAAACCCTGGCCCGAAGCCTTAAATTTCCCTACGTTTCGATCCGGTTGCAACGCACCGATGAGTTCGACCTCGCCGCTGAGTATGGAAACCGCCGCCAGGACGCATTTGACCTCCCTCTCTATCATCAGGCAAACGTGATCGGATATCTGTCCGTTTGTCCCCGAGATGGAGAAAAGGAGATGGCCGAACAGGACCGGGAGCTATTGCACCAGATTGCCCTCTGGCTAGGCCCGGTTGCCCGGGCTTCAACTCTGGCGCAGGAACTGCGTCAATCCCATGCGCGACTTGTGGCCGCTCAAGCTGAGGAGCGGCGCCGCTTGTATCGTGACCTGCATGATGGATTAGGCCCGACCCTGGCCAGCCAGACATTGCGCTTCGATCACGCTCTGGAACTGCTGCCTGACGACCCCCAAGCTACCACCAGGATCCTTTATGATTTGAAGGAACAAACCCAAGGGCTGGTGCTGGAGATCAGGCGTCTGGTCTATGCCTTACGCTCGTCCGCCCTGGATGAACTGGGCTTGCTAGGATCGCTGCGCGAAGCCATCGAAGGTTTCCGCGGGTCCGCCAACGGTTTGAAGATCACCCTGAAAGGGGATGAGCAAGCCCTGCGCCAACTGCCGGCGGCTCACGAGCAGGCGGCGGAGCGCATCGCGCTGGAAGCGTTGACCAACGTGGTTCGCCACGCCAACGCTGATCGCTGTCGTCTTGTTTTGGAACTCCAGGAGGGGCCACCGCCACTGCTGCAAATGACCATCGAGGATGACGGTCGGGGATTGCCGCCCGGCTACTTGCCTGGTGTGGGCATAGCCTCCATGCTCGAACGAGCCGAGGCGCTGGGTGGTAGCATCAAGTTTGAAACGAATCTTCCCCAAGGGACACGAGTAGTGGTCAGGCTTCCATTGCCCAATGACCACCATCCAGCTGAGCGGTGATGACCTCGTCCATGATTCGCATCCTGGTCGTTGATGATCACGCACTGTTTCGGGAGGGATTAACTGCCTTGCTGCAAACGGCGGCCGATATTGAGATAGTTGGAGAAGCATCCTCTGGCGCGGAAGCGATCGCCCTGGCTGCCGAGCTTCAGCCGGACATCATTTTGATGGATATCCGCATGGACGACGTGAATGGCATTGAAGCTACCCGCCGCATTCGGAAAGAACAGCCTAATGTTCGGATCATCATGTTGACCATGGTGGAGCGGGATGATTCGCTCCTGGCCGCGTTGCGGGCCGGCGCTCAAAGCTACATATTGAAAGGTGCGGACAAAAAGCAAGTATTGAAAACCATCCATGCGGTGGCCGAGGGGGAAGCTCTTTTCGGTCCGGAAATGGCGCAGCGGTTGGGGGATTTCTTTCGGGGCCTGGATAATTCCCTCATAACAAAGACGGAAATGGCGGCTCTGTCGGACCTTTCCGACCGCGAGCGTGAAGTTCTCGATTTGATGGCGCGCAGTTGGAACAATCAGCAAATTGCGGCCGAGTTGCACATCAGCCCCAAGACAGTCAGCAATCATGTCTCGAACATTCTTAACAAGCTGCAGGTGACTGACAGGGTTCAGGCTATTGTCAAGGCGCGCGAGGCGGGGCTGGGTAAGTGACAGCGATTGCAGGCAAATGAGTTTCTTGAACAAGAGAGGGGGTTTCTTAAACTGACTTCGTCAAGGAATAATAAAGCTTGAGTGTCCGGAACAGCATGGGCTTGAGCTATGACAAATATTGTTATGCAAACCTAAACATTCCGCCAGTCTGTTAACAGCTCCCAGGGGTCAGGCTCCCTGGCCACTTCGCCATTGCCGCTTGCGGTCGCCCGACGGCCGTCTCCTTTCAACAATTCATACGCCGCCAGCGCCAGCCAGGTGCTGTCGCTCATATCAGGCTCTGGCTGCCAGTCCGGCATCTGTTCATCGAGGAAACCGGTGCTGATATTTCCGGACACAAAATCCGGGTGGCGCAAAATATCGAGCAAATAGGGAATATTGGTCGTCACCCCCAACACCACCGTATCCTGCAAGGCCCGAATCATCTTCCGAATGGCTTCCTGGCGGTCATCGCCCCAGGTAATCACCTTGACCAGCATCGGGTCGTAATAGGGGCTGACCTCCGTTCCCGACTCAATGCCATCATCCACCCGCACCCCTGGCCCGGAGGGAGCGCGGTAAAAATCTATACGGCCGATTGACGGCAAAAAGTTCCTCGCCGCATCCTCCGCATAAATCCGGCACTCCAGCGCATGACCTCGCTGCCGCAGCTCATCCTGGGCAAAATCCAACGCCTCCCCCGCCGCCACCCGAATCTGCCAGTTGGCCAGGTCAACCCCGGTCACCAACTCCGTCACCGGATGCTCCACCTGAAGCCTAGTATTCATCTCCAAAAAATAAAAGTCCAACTCTGGCGTTACCAAAAATTCTAGCGTCCCAGCGCTTATATAGCCAACTTCCTTCGCCAGAGCCAACGCCGCCAGGGTCATCTCCCGCCGCAGTTCGGCCGTCAGCACCGGCGAAGGACTTTCCTCAATTATCTTCTGATGCCGCCGCTGCACGGAACATTCCCGTTCAAACAGATGAACAACATTGCCATGATGGTCGCCCAACACCTGAATTTCCACATGGCGGATTTCGGTAAAATATTTCTCGACCAGAATGTGGTCGCTGCCAAAAGAAGATTGGGATTCGTTTCGGGCTTGTCGGAGGGCGTCCGGAAACTCCCCGGCCGTCCAGACCACCCGCATCCCCTTGCCCCCGCCCCCGGCGCTGGCCTTAATTAAAACCGGAAAACCAACCTCTTCGGCCGCTTTTAACAACCCCCCATCGCTATAATCCTGGCCATCCACCCCCGGAACAACCGGTACATTGGCCTTCTGGGCGACCTCCCGAGCGCTGGCTTTGCTGCCCAAAGCCCTCATCGCCTCCGGCGTGGGTCCTATAAAATGAACATTGTGATCCTCACAAGCCTCGGCAAAATCAGCATTTTCACTCAAAAATCCATATCCTGGTTCAGATACGTTTCACGAGCCGCTACCCCTTCCAACTGGTAGCTTTCATCGGCTGTTCTGACCCAAGGTGCACCTCTATCCACCTCCGAATAAACAGCCACCGACCGCACCCCCAACTCCCGGCAGGCCCGAAAAATACGGCGCGCGATTTCCCCTCGGTTCGCGACTAAGATTTTATTGAACAATAGATTCTCCGTTTTACGTTTTACCCTTGCCACTCCGGCCGTCTTTTCTCCAAAAACGCGCTCATTCCCTCTCTACCCTCCCCACTGGCCCGTCGCCGGGCAATGAGGTCGGTCGTGAAATCTCGCATCGCTTCTTTGGGCTGGCCGGAAACCGTTCGAATTAATTTTTTAGCGTCCGCCTGGGCGCCTGGGGCAGCCATCAGGAGTTGTTCGACTCGTTCCTGAACGGCCGAATCCAGTGCCGCCTCATCCGCCGCCACTTGCTGTACGAGTCCGATTTCCAGCGCCTTCGGAGCCAGGAATCGTTCCCCGGTCAGAAACATTTCCCGGCTGTTAGCAGCCCCAATTTTAGCGACCACAAACGGCGAAATAATGGCCGGCACAATCCCCAACCGCACCTCACTAAAGGCAAACTTGGCCCGCTCCACCGCAATGGCAATATCACAGCAAGCCGTCAAGCCCGCCCCGCCGCCAATCGCCGCGCCGTTGATACGGCCGACAACCGCCTTAGGGCAGCTGTCCACGGCCTGCATCAAGTCAAAAATCGCCTGCCCGTCGGCCACATTTTCCTCAAAAGTATAATCGGCCGTTTCCCGCATATAACCCACATCCGCCCCCGCGCAAAAAGAACGACCGCGCCCCGTCAACACAATTACCCTAACAACTGGATTATCGCCCAAGGATCGGAAAGCGGCCGTAATCGCTCCAATCATCTCAGGGTTAAAAGCATTATGGCTGTCCGGCCGGTTTAACGTCACAGTCGCAACCGGGCCATTAAAACCAATATCTATCATCGAAATTACACACTCCCATTTAAGCCAAAATCAACAAAAAGCAACAAATCAACCACTAAACCGTCAGTTACCCCTTCAATTCACCCATGACCTTCCAAAGTTCAGTATAAAATTCTAACTCCCTCATGACATCAGTCAAATAACCGCTCCTAAATTTACCCCTTCAGCCTCACCCTGCCAGTTAAGGGGCAGGACTGCCAACCCGATTAACATCATCNNTAACTGGACGGCCGCCAATCATATACAGATTCGGATCCCAGGGCGCGTTTTGGTTGGTAGCACCCGGTAAATAGATGTTGTAATGTCCGTTGCTGGGGAAAATAGTCTGGCTCGTCCCATTTGGCAGATAAAGCAAGGCGCTGGCAGCAGTAGCGGGTAAAACGGCCGTTTCATCAGCGCCATACAAAGCCCACATCCCAATAATTCGCCGCTTTGATCCCGGCCGATAAAAGGCAATCCACTCCTGAGATTCCACTGTCGGATTGCTGCCGGTTCGACGCACCCACCAATAAGGCTCAACATTATCAAAAATATTGGTGATCATCCGCAAAGTTGCCACCGCCGGTCGAGCAGTTTCCGGCTGGGGATGCTGGCTAAAACAGATGGCATCCGTCGGATTGCGGAACAAGCCATAGGCATCGCCGGCACAGGGGAAAGCAGGGTTTGTGATGAGTCGGCCGTTTTCATCACACAACTCCCCATTATGGGGTGGGAAATCAGTCCCGGCCGGCTGATTGCCGCAGCCATCATACAGCTGGAAAGGAAAGATCGCTTCCGCCCCGGCATAAACAGCATAAAAAATACTTTGCACCAGGTAATCCGCCTGCTCGGCCATAGTCGCCCGCAAACCGCTGCTCGGATCCCACACCGGTCCCGGGTAATCATTCCAGGCCGGAACCCCCGTTTCATTTAACCAGATAGGCTTCGAAAAATTATGGCTTAACTGCTCAGTCCGGTTACGATCCACATGAAACCAGGATTGGATAGCATAGGAATAGCTGTGAGTTGCCAAGATATCATGAAAATATCCATACCCGGCTGCCATCGGATCGGCGCTGTATATATCGAGGATATCAGCATAATAGTTCAAATAGGTCGAATTATTGGCCAGACCGCCAAACAGGACCTCCGCATTCGGGTCAGCCTGCCGCACAACCAGGTAACCAACTTTGAGCAAACGTGCGTAATCGGCCGTCGTCCCATCCCAAAAAATCGACAAATCCGGCTCATTCCATATCTCCCAATGAGTCACCCCCCTCCCTGCAGGCCAATTATTCGCCTGCGCCAGCACCCCGCCCGGTCTGTAGCGATTCACCGCGGCATAAACAAACTTGGCCCAGACATTCGTAGGATTAATTGTTTTACCAGGGCCGGGAACATCACTGCCATCATTGAAAATCGGGTCATACAATCCGACCGGCGTTCCCGTTTGCGGTGTCTGGAGCTGCACCCCGCCAAACGACCAATCCTCATCCTGCCCGAATTCCGGCACAACAGTCGTATAAAAAGAAGGTGTCCCCAGTAAGATGGCATTCGTTCGGAGACCATTGTTAATATCCCCCTGAACAACTACATCCTGGGTTGTCCAATCAAAAACCCCAGGAGCAGTCTCTACAAAGAACCAGTAAAGCGGGTAGCGGTTCCATTCAGGATTCAAAGAAAGTGCGTTTTGGTACTGCTGGACATCTGCCGGCGCCTCGGCCGAACTGATAAAAACAACGCCATAATTTAAATCAATCGCGCTGGTTGGCCGGGCCGGGAAAATGGGCAAATAAACAAAATTACCCCCCTCCGCAGCCTGAGTTGTAATCAACAAAGAGGGGCTGCCGGTTAATAGAACCAACAACCCAATCAAACAAGCAGTCAAAACAAGGATCGATTTTTTCATGCTGGAAGTTTAGCGAATCGGCTTATATGAACAACAGGTATGTTAAATTGTATAGCTTTGTCTAATGTGACGGGTCATTTAGTTCAGGTCAGGGTTACTGAGCTAGCTATAAATCATCTCGGCCGTTGGTCGATAATTATGTTATAATGACATAATGTCAAGCGACAAGGAACAGAAAAAGTACAGAAACCTTGTCCGCCGCCACGAAGATAAGCTCATCCTGGCTGTTGGTATCGTGCTGGCCATTTTGGTGCGCTATTTTCTGCGGGAATTAGAAACCCTGGATTTTGCCGACTTCACCGGGCAATGGTACGACTACATCGTCGCTAATGGCGGCTTCCGGGCCTTAGGCAGCAACTTCGCCAATTACACCCCACCCTACCTCTATCTGTTGGTCATCGCCACTACCCTATTTAGCGGTTACTCCAAAGTAGTGGCTATCAAACTGGTATCCATCCTTTTTGATTTCCTTTGTGCAATATACGTCTACAAAATTATTCAAAGCCGTTATCCCACCAGTTCCAAACCACTCTTCGCCTTTCTGACCCTACTCTTTGCCCCCACGGTTTTCCTGAACAGCGCCTTCTGGGGACAGGCCGATGTCATCTACACCACTGCAATGGTCGCCAGCCTCTACTTCTTCCTCGAACGTCGGGAAACGGCCGCCTTCTTCACCTTTGGCCTGGCCTTTGCCTTTAAGCAGCAAGCCCTCTTTTTAGCTCCCCTCATGCTTATTTTGCTGCTAAAAGGGAGGGTCTCCTGGCGCTCCTTCCTCATCATTCCCCTGGTCTATCTGGCAGCCATGATTCCGGCAGCGATTGCTGGACGGCCGCTTCTCGACCTTCTCCTCATCTACACCCAACAGGCCGACTTCTACCCTGTTCTGACCATGAACGCCGCCAACCTTTATCAATGGCTCCCCAACGACCAGTACGACCTTCTTTTTCCCGCCGGCCTGGTCTTCGCCGCCGCTGTCGGTTTCATCTATGCTACGGCCGTCTACAAAAGCCCCATCCACCTGACCGAAGGCGTCCTGGTGCAGCTTGCCACCATTTCAGTCATCCTCATGCCCTACGTCCTCCCCAAAATGCACGATCGCTACTTCTTTGCCGCCGATGTATTCTCAATCATTTACGCCTTCTTCTTTCCCCGTTACTTCTTCGTCCCGGTACTGGTCATCATGACCTCCCTCTTCAGCTACGGGCCATTCCTATTCGGCCGTGAAATCATCCCCCTTCCCCTCCTGGCCATCATTCCCATCATCACCCTGCTAATCCTCTTCCACCATCTGAACCAGGCAATCCAGACCCAGGATCAACTAACCCAAAATCAAATGGTGTAACAAAAGACCTAAAACGGCATACCCATCTGGAATTTCTTGCCTTCTAATCATTTCCAGAAGCGCCTCCGGTTTAAACCAGCGAACAGCCTGAACCTCATTCTCATCCCACTTTCCCGANNATAACATAAACCGTCATATTAGCAATGCCATTCAGGGGATGGTATGAATAAATATGTCTGTGACCAAAAGTCTCATATCCCGTTTCCTCCAAAATCTCTCGCTGGGCCGCTTCCAGCGGCGTCTCCCCCTCATCAATTCCTCCCGCAGGCAGCTCCCAGGAGACAGTACCTGTCGGATAGCGGGCAATTTTAGTCATCAGAATCTCCCCCGCATTATTCTCAACAACGGCCGTAATCGTCCCCGGCCCAAAATCCAGATAATGGTACTGTTCGATAATATGCCCGTTCGCCAAAGCAATTTTATCCCGGTACAAATTGACCCAGGGACATTCGTAAATAACAGTCCTTTCCAATCGAGTGGGCAGCAAATTTACTTCTTGGTTCATTTAGTCTCCTTTTGAATTGGTATTCACTGATCAGCCAAATGTGAGAGGTAGCCAGGGTTAGTATAAAAATATCTGAGAATTAGACGAAAATAACAAAATCCGCATACAATAGCGTTTCATGACTGACGAACAAAACAATCCGGCGGCAACTGCCGAATTTGACTGGGTCATCTATGCCGACGCCACCTTTGCCGGCCTATCACTACTCATCCCCATTCCGCTCGTAGACCTGGCTTTTGAATGGTATTTTCGGCAGCGTATCGGACCGGTCATTGGCCGGCGACACGGCCGTCCCCTGAGTTCAACCGTCATTCAGCAGCTCAACAAAGGCGATGGCTGTTTGGGCGGCTGCCTTTCCTGGCCCTTTAAGCTGTTCTTTGAACTCCTCAAACGTACCTCCCGCAAAATCCTCTACTTTCTGACCATCAAAGAAGCCACCGACCAACTCAGCTACTATTGGCACCGCGCCTATTTGCTCGATCACATGATTCGTCAAGGCTATCTGCAAAACCCATCCAATAGCCAGACAGCCATCGAAGCCTTAGATGCCGTTTTAGATCACCACCATATCAGCCCCCTCAACCAGTTAGCCGGCAACATAGTCGAAGGCGTTTCCCACATCTTCCGCACCCTTCGCCGCGCCAGAGGCGGTCAAGAAGACGAAGTGGTCCAGGATACTCGCCGCAAAATGGCTCGCAAATGGGGTGACTACGGCGGTTACTTTGCTGAATTAACAAACGAATATGAAACAATCTATCAAACACTCAAAACCAACAAACAGC
>JABAOG010004354.1_pt1 | contig 11565 bp, 8 predicted proteins | sample 7062131 | NCBI WGS metagenome assembly JABAOG01 (sample SAMN14538629, study PRJNA623070) | marine sediment metagenome | biome: marine biome [ENVO:00000428]; feature: marine pelagic biome [ENVO:01000023]; material: deep marine sediment [ENVO:00002113] | place: India: Arabian Sea | collected... | reverse complement strand
GGCGCGGGCGGTCTCCCAGATGAAGACGACGGTGCTGGCGGCGGCGACGCTCCACTTCGCTGCGGTGCGGCGGGAGCGGGCCTCGATGTCCAGCTCGTCCAGGCGGCCGTCCATCTTCTCAAGCTGGACCATGATCGCACTGAAGCTCCGCTCGTCGGCGGCGGTGTGGTTCTCCAGGGCCACCTCCAGGCTGGCCACGGCGGTCTCCAGCCGGCCGAGCGTGCGCTGGACGCCGGGGCTGCCGGCGGTCTTCCTGCGGACGGGGGTCTTCTTGCGGACGGGGGTCTTCTTGCGGCGGGCTGCCACGGTCTATTCCTCCGGCAGCTTGAAGAGCTGCGTGGTGCTGGGCCCGGTGCTGGGCCCACGTTCGATCTCGCGCATCCGTTGCACGAGGGTCTTCCGGGTGCGGCGGCGCATGGCGGCGAGCTGGCCGGCGTCGGTGGGGTGCTCGCCCAGGCCGAGCCGCTCGCTCCGCTCGATCGCTTCGCGGAGGCGCTTCTTCCCGTAGTTCCGGTACGCCCCCGGCTCGCGCGTCTTCACGCCGTCGATCAGGTACTTGTACGCCTCCTCCTGGCTCTTGCCGCCCTGGAGCTGAAGCTCGAACAGGTTGCGCTCGGCCTGGAGGGCGGCGTCGTCCCGGTCGTTCGCGACTGCGAAGGCCCACCGCTCCCACCAGCGGGCGGTCGCCTCGTTCCTCTTGCGGTCCTCGTACCCGATGTTGAGGAGGTTCGACTGCACGTCCGCCATGTTGAAGCGGAGGGCCAGCATGTTCGACGCGATCGTGCGCGCCAGGCCCTGCTCCAGCGGGCCGCCGGTCTGGCCGTGGCGCTGTCCGCGGGCGTACTCGATGATGTTCTGGCCGGCGTAGCCGAACGGGGAGAGCGGCGGCAGCATCGTGCCGATGATGTGCTCGGCGAGGCCGACGGCCTGGCGGGCCGTGGGCTGCTCGACGGAGATGCCGAGCTGGCGCTCCGTGATCCGGGGCTCGATCTCGGTCTGCTTGAACACGTCCCGGCCGGTCACGCCCGCCACGGCGATGTTCGCCAGCGGGTTCGAGGTCACGTCGAGGCCGGCGAGGCCGACGAGGTGGCCGATGGTCGCCGTGTCCGCCCGCTCCGCCTCGACCACGTTGGCCAGGGGGATGATGTAGGACATGTCGATGAAGGCCGGCTTGCCGTCCACGGAGACGGGCCAGGCCAGCATCTTCTTCCCCTGGTTGTACCAGGGCAGGTTCGCGTACGCCTCCTCAAGCTGCTCCGGGGAGTAGCCGGCGACGGCCCCGGAGACCTGGGACATGGCGTCGGTGATGTGCTCCCAGAAGTAGGCGAGGTGCGGCTTCTCGACCAGCGCGTTCTTCCACACCCGGATCGCCTCGTGGGAGAACGAGGAGAAGGGCACGATCTGGCGCGTGAGGTTCGAGAGGCGCGAGTGCATCGCGAACGAGGGGAGGTACTTGGCCGTCTCCATCGTGGCGAAGTTGCGGGCGCGGCGCTCCAGCTCCTCCTCGGTCCACGCCTTGCCTGAGCCGAGCGGGCCGCGCACGTGCCCCTCGGGGGTGAACGGCACCACGGCGGACGGCCCCGGCGGGGGCTGGGCGGCCACGGCCTGCGGCCCCACGGGGGCGGGCATGGCGTCGGGCTGGACGCCGGCGCCTCGGGCCGGGCCGACTTCTGCGGGGGGCGCGGGGGTCATGGCGCGCTCGCCCGGCACCGGTCCGCCCCCGGCTGCCCTGGCCTCATCCAGGGTCTGCGGTCGGGTGGTCCGGGCCGGGATCTGCGCGGCGCGGGCGTGCGGGTCCACGCCGTAGAGGCGCTGGCCCTGGTAGACGTCCAGCTCCCGGTCCTTCCCCACGGGGCCACCCTCGAACGCGAGGTCGTCCAGCGTGCGGGCGCCGGTCTTCGGCGGGATCTTGTCGCCCCGGGGGGCGCCCGGGCCGATGCCGGGGCCGCTCGGCGGGGTGTGCTTGGTGTAGCCGTACTCGGCCGGGCCGGCCTTCAGCGTCTGGGTGGCGCCCACGCGGTAGGCGTTCGCCTGGCGGAACTTCAGGTAGTTGCGGGCCCAGGCGTCGAGGCGGGCGGCCTCGTCGATGTTGCGGTAGAACCGCTCCAGCTTGGCGCCGCCCTCGGTGAGGAGCTTGCGGAACCGGCCCTTCTCGGGCAGGCGCATGAGGTCGTAGAGCGGGTCGAAGACGGTGCGGGTCTTGCCGCTGCCCACCACCTCGGCCCACACGTCGGTGAACTCGCGGGTGAAGGTGGCGTCGGTCGCGCCCTCCTCGGCGGCCTTGCGGTAGAGGGGGTTGTCCATCCCCTCTCGGACCATCTTGATGCCGTAGCGCATGAAGCTGCCGTCGAGCATCGAGCCCACGCCGGTGGCGAGGGTGTGGAAGATGGTGGCGCCGAAGATGTTGCGGACGTGGGTGGCGGGGTTGTACCCGGTGTGGCCGCCGGTGAACATCCGCATGATGTTCTGGTGCCAGGCGTGGAACTTGTTCCCCTTCGGGTCGAGCACCTTGAACGAGGCGGCCAGGTCGCCCTGGATCGCGGGGTCCACCATGGTGGCGTAGTGGTTGAACCCGTAGGGGAGGTTCAGGTCGGGGGCCACCTCGGCCAGGTTCCGCCAGCCGGTGGTGTCCCGCAGCAGCTTGGCCGCCGCCTCCTCGACCACGGGCCCGCCGTCGGACACGCGCGGGAGGGAGGAGAGGCGCTGGAGGAACATGGAGGCGGTGGTGTCGGTGAAGCCCCAGCTCCTCAGCATGTCCAGGTTCGGGAGGACGTTGCCGCTGACGTGCTTCAGGAGGTCGTCGGCCGACTGGGTGAGGCCGGACTCCAGCATCCGCTTCGCGAACCGCTCGCGGGCCACGGCCATGTGCGAGGCCATGATGCTCTTCATGCCCTCGACCGGGTCGAACTCGCGGACGAACTTGCCCTCGAACGTCTCGGCGTCGTACTTCCGCTTCAGGAAGTTGTCGTAGCTGGCCCGGCCGATCATGTCCTCGTGCTGGGCCACGTTCACGCCGGCGTCGTCGAGCTTCTGCTTGAGCTGGTCCTTCACGAGCTGGGGCCAGTAGGTGTCCTGCTTCAGCGCCTTCTGCGGGGTGAGGAGGTCCAGCTCCAGGGCGTCGGTGCCGAGCTTGGCCCGGGCCATCCAGACCTTCTCGTACGCGGCCAGGCCCTGCTCGCCGAACGCGCCACGGAGGGCACGGTCCATCCCGGCGCCCGGCGTGATCCCCGCCTCCATCGCGCGCACGAACCGCTTGTTCGCGGAGTGGCGGGCGGCGGAGTCGCCGAAGCCGGCCTTGCGGAGGGAGACGATCGCCTCGGCGGAGCGGGTGCGGATGAGCTGCTGCTCGGCCACGTACTCGCGGCGGAGCACGTCGAGGTAGCCCTGCTTCTCGAAGTCCGCGGCCTGGCTCCAGCCGCCGAACTCGTCGATGAGCTGCTTGTACTCGTCGGTGATGAAGCGGCTGCTGGGGTTCGACACGAACCGGCCGAAGCGGGTGAAGGGCAGGTTGTTCGCCGCCGCGAGCTGCTTCGCCTCCTTCATGGTGATGCGGCCGGCCTTGTACGCCTTGCCGACCACGCCCGCCCCGCCGGCGGAGATGCGCGCGGCGGTGACGGCGGGCTTGCCGAAGGGGACGGCGATCGACACGGCGTCGAGGGTGGCCCAGACGGGCTCCTCCTGGAAGTACCGGACCACGTTCTGGGGGTCCCAGCTCCACTGCCGGTTCTCGTACCGGATGCCCGCGATCTTCACGAACTCGCCCATGAATGCCTGGGCGGTCACGGCGGGGGTGGTGGCGTAGTCCACGCTGTCCCACACGCCGGCCGAGGCGCCGGTGGGCCCGGTCTGCTGGCGGAGCTGTCCGGCTGCGAGGTTGGCCTCGATCTGGCCAAGCTCGTCCTCGGGCAGCAGCGGCTCCATCGGCGCTGCCATGGGCTACTGGCCCTCGCCGATGATCATCCGCGGATCGCCGAGGCCCCGGCCGAGAAGCTCACGGCCCATCGTCGGGCGGCGCTCGCCCTCGGGCGTGTAGGTGTAGGGGTCCTCGTCGGTGATCCAGGTGAAGAGGTCGTCGAGCGCGTTCGAGTACGTGTCGGCGATGCTCTTCGACGTGACCTCGGCCACCTGCTCGAACACGCCCTCCTCGGCGCGCATCCGGGCGGCCTGCTGCGCCTTCTCCAGCTCGCCCATGCGGGCCTGGAGGCCGCGGATCGCGTGGGCCTTCTTGCCCTCCGGCGCGTCCGTGGCCTGGACCGTCTCGATCATGCGGGCGAGCCCGGCCACGGCGTTGTCGGTCTCCGTGGCGGGGTCCTGGCCGGCGCCGGGGACGCCGAAGAGGTCCACGATCTCGGGGGCGAAGTCGCCCGCCTGGGCGGCGTTGCGGATGGCGTTCAGCCGGGCGCTGGCCTTCCAGGCGTTGACGTCCTCGAACCCGGCCTCGCGGGCCTGGGCGATGGCCTCCTGCTCCGGGAGGTTGTCCAGCTCGGTGCTGACCGTGGCGGCGAAGCCCGTCAGGCTCTTGAGCTGCTCCATCGGCGACATGGCGCCCTCGCGGCGCAGCTCCGCCTCCTTCTCCATGAGGCGGCCCTGGCTCTCCTCGCGGGCCCGGATGCGCTCCAGCTCGTCGGCGCGGCGGATGTCCGCCTGGGCCAGCTCGTGGCGCTGGATGTCCTCGCGGTTCTCGGTCCGCGCCGCGCGCTCGGCCTCGGCCATCTTCACGTCGTGGGCCTCGGCCTGGGTCTGCGCGTTGCGCGCCTCGGCCTGCTGCATCCGGCGGCCGAGCTGCTGGAACATGTTCAGGGCGGCGTTGGCCTGCATCTGCATGGACTCGACCACGATGGGGTTCTCCATGTGGGCGGCCATGGTGTTCATGCTCAGCTCCAGGCGGGCGTAGGCCGCGTCGGAGCGGGACTGCTCCAGGTCGGCGATCAGCGACCGCTCGGTCTGCGGGTCCAGGGCCTTCGGGTCCTTCGACGCCTGGAGCGCCGCGTCCCGGATGCGCTGCTCTGCCAGCTTCACCGGGGCGTCGATGGCCGCGAGCTGCTCCTCCATCTCGCTGGCCACCTGCTCGGCCTCGGCGCGCTGGGCTCGCTGCTCCAGCACCGCACCGAGGTCCGCGATGGCCCCTCCCACGTCACGCCCGATGGCGAAGCCACGCGCGAACGATCCACGATTTGCCATGTCTCTTGTCTCCTGCTAGCCGAGGTAGCCGCCGACGCCGCCGAGCACGGCCCCGCCGATGGCCAGGTAGGGGTTCCCAGTCTGGGCGCCGGCCATACCGCCGGAGACGGCGCCGCCGAGCGCGCCAGCCCAGCCGCCGGACTCCTCACCCGCCTGCGCCATCTCGGCGGTCAGGTAGTGGGTCAGGTTCGTCTGGCTGGTGCCCGCGAAGCCCATGAGGTTCTGGATGTAGTTGCTGCTCAGGTTCATCTGCATCGCGCGGAAGTTGTCGCGCACGCCGCTCTGGTCGTTCACCCAGGCGCTCGCGAGGCCGACGGCGTTCTTCGCCAGGTCCACGCTGAACTGCTGGTAGAATTGGCCCGCCTGGGAGATGATCTGGCTGCGCTTGGCGGCCACGTCCGTCTCCAGGCCCGCCTTCAGCGTGCCGAACCGCTCGGCCATCCGGCCGGCGAGGGCCGCGTTGCGGACGGTCGCGGTGGCCTGGCCGCTGCGGAGGGCCTGGTCGCGGAGCTGGCGCTGGCCGGTCCGCTCCTCGCTGCCCATCGCGCGGAGGGCGTTCACCCGGCTGGCCTCGACCGTGTCCAGGGCGCCCTTCGTGAGCGTGGACATGAACTGCTGGGCCTCGGGGGAGNNGGGTCGCCGACGGCGCCGTACACCTGGCCGGTGCGGAACTGGACGCCAGCCGCGTCGCCCTTCAGGCCCGACGGGTCAAACTGCTCGGTGAGGCCGTACTCCTGCGTCAGCTCCTCGGCCTGCTGGAGGAGTGAGTCGGCCTGCTCGAAATCGCCGGCGCTCGCGGCCTGGTGCATCTGGTTGTAGAGGGCCTGCACGTCCGCGACCTGATTCGCCAGCTCCCAGTTGCGGAGGTCGTCCACCGCCCAGGGCTTGCCGGCCTCAGCCGCCTCGCCGATCCGCTGCGCGCCCTTCCTGCGCTCCAGCTCGCCGGTCTTGCCCACGCGCCACGGGGTGCCCTTGTACACCTTCCGCATCGCCTTCTTCGCCTGCTTGCCGCCCGCCGCCAGGTCCGCAGCGTACTGCTCCTTGCGCTGGGCGACCAGGGCCTCCATCTCCGCGTCGCTGCGGTAGCGGGCCTCGTCGCCGCCCCGGCGCATCCGCCAGGACTCGGGGTCCGCGCCCTCGGCGCGCATCTCCGCGATCGAGGCGGCCATGTCGCCGATGTAGCGGTTCGTGACGATCAGGCCCTGGCTGTAGCGGCTGAAGTCGCGGGGGGTCGCCGCCGCGCCGGCGTAGGCGCCGGTGAGCTGCTGGGCCGAGCCGAGGCCCTGCCACAGGGCGGCGCGGGTGGCCTCGCGCTGGCGGTCGTAGCTGCCCGTGTAGTCGAACAGGCGCTGCGCCTCGCCGCGACTGATCTCGGCCTGCGCGCGGAGGGACTTCTTGAACTTCTTCTGGCCCACGTGGGTCTCCTACTAGCTGAAGACGAGTGCGTTGATCTTCACTTCGTTGCCAGTGAAGGTGATCTGGTTCGAGCCGCCGGACCGGCCGACGGAGTGCTCGATGTAGTACTCGTAGTACCCCGGCGTCGGCTGCTCCAGGTACGCGGGGTACGAGATGTACTCCAGGTCGCCCGACGTGCCGGAGCCGCCGCGCGCGTAGGAGTAGTCCCGCTGCACGAGGAAGACGGAGGAGTGGGTGCCGTCCTCGGTGGTGCGGCGGAGGTCGAGCTTCATCCAGTTGGTGTTCGAGCTGCCGGGGAATTGGACGTCGAGCTGCCCGTTGATGTAGACCCAGATGGCGACGGTCGCGCCGACGCGGTCGGGGACGTACACGTTCAGGGGACCGTACTCGGTCAGCTCGGTGCCGGAGCCGGTCTGGATCGTGGTGAACGACGTGGTCTTCGTGTAGAAGTACGCCTGGAACCGCTCGGACGCCTGCTTCGCGTTGTCGAGGTCGCTGTTCACGCCGGAGTCGAGGAGGTCCGAGCCCACCTCGCCGACGGCCGTGGAGACCGTAGCGCCCCAGCCGCCGGCCTCGGTGTTCCGGTTCACGGCGCGGACGCGGAAGTAGTACGTGACTGCGGCCAGGCCGCCGTAGTAGACGTAGTACGGGTTCGTGCTGGTGAACCGCTCGGCGTCGGTGAAGTTGGCGTCGGTCGCGACGTCCACCTCGTAGTAGAGGAGGTCGCCGATGGCGACGGCGTCCCACTCCACGGCGACGATGCCGGGCTGGGTGGTCGCGGCCATGCCGAGCGGCTTGGGCGGGGTGCCGCCGGACCGCAGCGAGGTCGAGGTGGTCTGGAGGGCGGTGACCTGGTCCTCCAGGTCCTTCACTCGCTGGAGCAGGAGCTGCTCGTTGAGCTGGTCGGACATGGGCTAGGCGCCCTGCGTGCCGCGGCGGCTGACGCGCGGGACGTAGTAGACGCGGAGGTTGCGGATCTCGCCGACCTCGGTGGCGCTGGCGTTCGTGAGCTTCACGCGGTAGTGGTTGCCCATGACGCCGGCCGGGGGGATCGGGATCGCCACCTGGCTGTTGCCGCTGGGGCAGGTGAGGTTGAACGAGGACGTGCCGAGGGTCTTGCCCTCGGGGCCGGAGAGGATGGTGACCACCACGGCCCAGGTGATGCCGGTGCTGGACTCGGACTCGACCTCGATGTACCGCGGCTCGCCTCGGCCGGCACGGGCGGCGCCGGCGTCCACCGCGCTGGCGCCGAGGGGGAGGGGGGCGGTCTCGAACGTGGCCGTGATCGCCGAGGTGGATGCGCCGTTCGCGTAGGTCACGGCGCTCTCGTCCTGGAGGCGGTAGACGTTGCCGTCGCTCGCGCCGAACCACAGCTCCGGGTCGCTCGCCGCCTGGTAGACCAGGGTGGCGCACGTCGGGGTGACGGGGAGGTTGAGCTGCGACCAGGCCGCGATGCGGAGGTCATGGGGGGCCACGCCCGCGCCCTCGCCGGTGATCTCCTGGCGGCCGAGGGTGCCGTACTGGTAGACCCACGGCGTGGCGTCGTTAAAGAACCAGAGGATGCGGTTCCGCTCCGGGTCGTGGGCGGCGAAGCAGGACGCGCGGTTCGCGGCGGTGATCGCGGCGAGGGAGTCCTGGATCGGCTGGGAGACGTCCCACGGGTCGCGGGGGTCGAGCACGTGGTTGATGGCGAGGTCGTCGAGGACCATCTGCTGGCCGCGGGCGGTGACGATGCCGCGGGTGCTCGACGCGCCCAGCTCCGCGTTGAGGAGCTGCACCGAGAAGGGCGTGCTGACGCCGTCGCCCTGGAGGACGAACGTGCGGTGGCGGCCGTAGAGGACGAGGCCGAACGGGTGGGAGGCCAGGCCGATCAGCTCCTCGTCCACGCTGAGCTGGTCGAGGAGGCGGAACTCCTCGGGGGCGTTCACGTCGCTGACGAGGATGATCTCGGGGTCGTCGCCTGCGATGCCGTAGACCCGGTTCTCGTGGAACACGCACGCGCGCATCCGCTCCGGCGGGCTCGCGTCGATCTGGTCATCGCCCGCGATGGGCATGGTAGCCGACCCCAGGCTCGCGGCGGCCAGGGTGTCTGTGAACGTGGTGGTGACGTTGTCGTCCACCTGATCCACGAAGCGGTAGACGTTGTCGCCGTCGAGGTCGCGGTAGATGCGGCGGGCGATCACCTGGCCGTCCGTGGACACGGGCAGGGCGGTGAGGTCCACCTCTTGCCCCGCCCGGCCGCCGGAGAGGGTTGAGGCGGCGCCGTCGATGGAGACGTTCGCGGCGGACTCGGCGATGGTCGCGCTGTTGCCGCCCGTGCCGGTGGTGCGGTACGTGACGGTGAAGTCGTCCGTGCCGTCGTTCGAGCCGGTGCAGGTGGGGTGGGCGGTGGTGACGGAGGCGTACGTGATGCCCACGTCGCCCGTGCCGTTCACGGCGTCGGCGAGGTTGTCGTACGTGTCCGCGGCGGAGTCGCCGATCTTGACCTCGCGCTCCAGCGGGGTGAGCGAGTCCTTGAAGGTGTAGACGTCGCCGTCGATGGTGATCGTGTCGGCGTCGGTGGGCTGGCCGGTGTAGGAGAGGACCACGGTGGCGGCGGCAGCGCTGGGGCTGACCGCCGTGGTGGCGGGGCCGGCGTTGGACTCGACGCCTGCCTCGGTGAGGAACGTCACGCGGTGGCTGACCGTGCCGGTGACGTTCGAGTCGTCGCCGACGGCGGCGGTGGCGAAGCCCTTGTCCACGCGGTAGAAGTAGTCCCAGCCGAAGGGCGTGGTCCAGGTGGTGCCGGCGGCCGAGGCGGTGATCAGGAGGCGGACGGTGTCGATGGAGGACAGGGTCGCGCCTGAGCCGTCCGTGGCGTCCGGGTCGTCGAGGTCGATGCTGAGGAGGTTCCAGCCGGGCAGCAGCTCGCCGATCTCAAACTGGCTGCGGTTGGCGTTCGTGAGGCTGGCGCTGCCGTAGCGGATCTCGACGGCGGTGCCGGAGGTCTTCAGCGACTGGAGGCCGCCCGGGGGGATGTACAGCCAGATGTACGCCTGCACGCTGGCGGACCAGTCGGCGCCGAGGGTGGTCTGCTCGATGTAGGCGTCGGCGCTGGCGGTGCCGTCCTTCACCACGCCGATGCTGCCGTCGCCGTCCCGGGAGAAGGTGAGGTCGCTGCTCGTCGCGTCGGTGGAGTCGGTCCAGTCGGTGTAGTCGTCGGTGTTCAGGAGGACGGTGGGCTGGTCGCCGGGGCGGACCACGCCCCAGTTGCGGGCGTTGCCGCCGTCGTACTTGAGGCCGCCGGTCGCGAGGGCGCGCTGGTTCTCCGAGGAGAGGTAGATGCGGTCCTCGTGGGTGAAGCCGATCAGGGGCTCCGCGACGAGGGCGGGGCTCGACCAGAGGCTGACGCCCGTGCCGCTCGTGATGTCGTACAGCGCGCCGTTGCTGGACGCGAGCTGCTTGTACGTGATCGTGCCGTCGAGGGCGGTGTAGGTGTACTGGTGGAGCGAGTCCACGGTGGCCGGGAGCGCCCCGCCGCTCGTCTCGCGCGTGGAGCCCGGGACCTTCGCGAGGGTGCGGTAGGTCGCGAACGTGTCCATGTTCTGGCACGAGATGAGGGTGCGGCCCGACTGGCTGCCGGGCGTGAACTTCGTGTTCACCCCGAAGAAGAGCGGGATGTCGTGGTACTGGAGGTTCCGGCTCACGTCGCCCTATCCGTCGTTGAGGTGGAAGCCGCGACCTGCCACGATGCCCTGGGTGCGCTCCTGGGCGTAGTCGAGGAAGATCGCCTCGTACTCTGCCTGGAGGCCGCGGAGGTGGTTGAGGTAGTTGTCGGGGGAGTCGCCCTGCGAGTGCTCGACGGCCAGGGCGAAGATCGCCACGTCCAGGGTGAGGAGCGACTCGAACACGTCGGGGAACCGGCGGTCCAGGTAGTCGGTGTCGTTCACCAGGCGGTCGGGCGCGACCTCCAGGTCGATCCGCAGGCCGCCCGTGAGGGCGAACTCCGGCCAGGGCTCCAGGGCCAGGAGCGGCCCCTGGAGGCGGTAGGTCGGGTAGTACGTCGCGATGTCGGTGTTCCCGGTGCCGTGGATCACGGTCTCGCCGATCTGCTCGCGCCGGGGGATCTCCCGCTCGATCGTCTGGCCGCCCTGGGTGTACACGAGGTTCACCCGGATGACCCGCCCCGTGCCCTCCGGCAGGGTGTAGTCGCGCTGGCCGCTCACGAGGTTCGTCTCGTACTCATCCACCACCCAATTCTCGTCGAGCGACGCGAGCTGCATGACGCGGCGGTCGATCATGGTGTTCGCGTAGATCAGGAGCTGCGCGTCGGTCCAGAAGGACGTGGTGCTGTCCGTCTCGCGAAGGATCTGGCGGATGTCGGACCGGATCGTGGTCCACTGTCGGCGGGCGCGGGGCAAGGGTCAGCTCCTGGCTATGCCTTCTTGGCGGTCTTCTTCGCGAGAGGCTTCTTGCCGAGGGCCTTGAGCCGCTCGTTCAGCATCTCGGAGAGCGCCTGGTTGTAGTAGTAGCTCCAGACGTCGTGCTTGACGTCTTCCATGTCGTCCTTCGACACGCCGTGGATGCGGCGGTAGGCGGCGATCCGCTTCGCGCCCCGGTCGGCGTAGAAGGTGACGGCGGCGCGCAGGGCGTCGCGGGTGGCCTGGGCCAGGGTGTCCTCGTCCGCGTCGAGCGCGACCGCGACGATCCCCTGCTCCTTCAGCTCGGCGAGGCAGGCGTTGGCGTCCGACTCGCGCAGCACGTGGCTGTCGCCGGGCTCGAACACGAGCAGCTCGCGCTCCGGGCCGAAGCTGTACTGCCACTGGCGGCGGAGCGGGCTCAGGGGCACGGTCCGCATGAGGTCCAGGCCGCTCTTCTCGACCACGTCCTCGTCGGTGATGTCGGCGGGCAGCGGGTTCCAGACCCGCAGGCTCGTCTCTGTGATTCCTCGTCTCATCGTCTGTCTCCTCAATACAAGCGCTGTCGAAG
>JABAOG010012602.1_pt1 | contig 11575 bp, 9 predicted proteins | sample 7062131 | NCBI WGS metagenome assembly JABAOG01 (sample SAMN14538629, study PRJNA623070) | marine sediment metagenome | biome: marine biome [ENVO:00000428]; feature: marine pelagic biome [ENVO:01000023]; material: deep marine sediment [ENVO:00002113] | place: India: Arabian Sea | collected... | reverse complement strand
GACCTGCCCGCGCACGACGAGTGGAACCCCTTCATGAGCCACGCGAAGGGCGAGCTGCGCGAAGGGGCGCGCTTCTCCTTCGACGCCCAGGTCGGCAAGCGCCGGCTGAAGATCATCGCGCGCTTCGTCAGCGTCCGAGCGGAGCGAGAGCTCGAGTGGGCCGGGCCGGACTCCGCGCTCCTCGGTCGGATCTTCCGCGCCCGTCATTGGATCCGCCTCGAGCCGATCGCGGGCGGCACCCGCGTCGATCACGGCGAGGAGTTCCGCGGCGCCATCCCGCGGCTCCTCGGTCGACGGATCGTCGACGAGGTGCACCCCACCTACGAGAAGATGAACGCGGCGCTCGCGCGCCGAGTGGAGAGCTGATCCATGGCCATCATCGACACCTTCCGATTCTCCGACGCCGAGTACGAGAGCCGCCTACGCAAGGTCCGGGACTCGATGGAGAAGCGAGGGCTCGACACGCTCATCACCTCCGACCCGTCCAACATGGCCTGGCTCACCGGCTACGACGGCTGGTCCTTCTACGTCCATCAGGCCGTCATCGTCGGACCGACGGGCGCGCCGGTCTGGTTCGGCCGCGAGCAGGACGCGCAGGGGGCGCTGCGCACCGTCTACATGCACGATCCGGACATCATCGCCTACCCGGACTTCTTCGTTCAGTCGAGCAAGCGCCATCCGATGGACTACCTGGCCGCCAAGCTCACCGATCGCGGTTGGCACCACGGCAGGATCGGCGTGGAGATGGACAACTACTGGTTCTCGGCGCGCGGGTTCCAGGCGCTGCGCAAGGGGCTACCCGACGATCTCATCGACGCCACCAACGTCATCAACTGGCTGCGCGGCCCGAAGTCCGAGGCCGAGCTCGACCGGATGCGCAAGGCCGGCAAGATCGTCGAGCGGATGCACGAGCGCATCGCCGAGACCGTCGAGCCGGGCATGCGCAAGTGTGATCTGGTGGCCGAGATCTACGACGCCGCGTTGCGCTACGACGACCAGTGGGGCTTCGGCGGTGACTACCCGGCCATCGTGCCGCTGCTGCCGTCGGGCACGGACGCCGCCGCGCCGCACCTGACCTGGGACGACAAGCCGATGGAGGCCGGGGAGGGCACCTTCTTCGAGATCGCCGGCTGCTACCGCCGCTATCACTGCCCGCTCTCGCGGACCGTCTTCCTGGGCAAGCCGACCCAGAAGTTCCTCGACGCCGAGAAGGCGGTGCTCGAGGGGATGGAGGCCGGGCTGGAAGCGGCCAAGGTGGGCAACGTCTGCGAGGACATCGCCATCGCGTTCTTCGAGGTCCTGCGGAAGTACGACATCATCAAGGACAACCGGACGGGCTATCCCATCGGGCTCTCCTACCCGCCCGACTGGGGCGAGCGGACCTGCTCGCTGCGGCCCGGCGACCGGACCATCCTCCAGAAGGGCATGACCTTCCACTTCATGACCGGGCTGTGGATGGAGGACATGGGCTTCGAGATCACCGAGAGCATCGCCATCCGCGAGGACGGTCCCGAGCTGCTCGCCAACGTGCCCCGCAAGATGCTGGTGAAGGACTGAATGACGATGGCGATGTCGTGCGACCCTCCACTCGCACGGCATGGTTCCGCTAGGGGTGTGTCTCGGGCCGATGGGGACGGCGAGGATCGCCATTTAGGGGTGCGGTCGTGGCTGCGACCCCGCGAGCGGACGTGCATAATCGATGCAGGTGGAAGAGCAGTGGGTCGGCAAGGTTCTCTTGGACCGCTACCGGATCGTCGACCAGATCGACGCGGGCGGGGTCGCCGCCGTCTTCCGGGCGGAGCAGGCCGAGCTGAGCCGCGAGGTGGCGGTGAAGATCCTCGCCGAGAACGTCGAAGGCGCGACGCACATGCGCGCCCGCTTCGAGCGCGAAGCGCGCGCGCTCGCGGCCCTGAGTCACCCCCACACCGTCCCCCTGCTGGACTTCGGCGTGGCCGAAGGTCGGCCGTTCCTGGTGATGGAGCTCCTCCGCGGACGCTCCCTCGAAGACGCCCTCGCGAGCGAATCCTTCGATCCGAAGCGCTCGCTGGCGATCGTTCGCCAGGTCCTCCACGCGCTGTCCTTCGCGCACGGGCAAGGCGTCGTGCATCGCGACATCAAGCCCGGGAACATCTTCCTGGAGCAGCTGCCTCATACGAACGACCACGTCCGCGTGCTCGACTTCGGCTTCGCCAAGTTCTTCGCCTCGGACGACGACCGCCAAGGAGACGTGGCCACGATGGCGGGCACGACCTTCGGCACGCCCGCCTACATCGCGCCCGAGCAGCTCGGAGAGACCGAGCTCGACGGTCGGGCGGACCTCTACGCCGTCGGGGTGATCCTCTTCCAGATGCTCGCTGGGAAGCGGCCCTTCGAGGGGACCCCGGCCGAGATGCTGCGCGGCAAGCTGACGCGAGAGGCGCCCGCTCTCGCAGAGGTGCGGGAGGACCTGCAGGTCGTGCCCGCCCTGAACGAGATCCTGCGGCGCGTCCTCCAGCGAGATCCCGGCGAGCGCTTCGCGACCGCTCAACAGATGCTCGAGGCCATGAGCCAGCTGCCCGACGCCGCCGTCTCGGGTGAGGGGGGAGCGCCCGTGGCCAGCCAGGGGGTCGAGCACACCCAAGAGGTCACCGTGGGGATGCTCGTGGGCCCGCTCGAGCAGGCGGGGACACCTTCGCCACCGGACGCCGCGAAGACGGAGCCCGAGTCAGCGCACGCCGCGAGGACGGAGCCCGAGTCCCCGCAGGACGCGAAGACGCAGCTCGATCCGATGCTGGATGTGCCACCGCCACCGGACGCGACGGCGGAGCCCTCCCCGGAGGCTCCCGCGCCGCTGCCCGAGTCCCCGGTGGCTTCCCCCGGCCTTCGGCCGGATGCGCCGCCGTCCCCGACCGCTCCCCCGTCGACATCCGACGGCTCCCCGCCTTGGGCCGAGTGGGCGGCGGAGGCTGCCGAGCGCGTCGCGCGTTGGGCCCGCCGCGCCGGTCGGTTCACCGTCGAGCGGATGCGGTGGCTCGGCGAGCTCCTCGCCGACTGGTCCCGTCGGACGGGAGTGCCTCGCTGGGCGTTGATCGGTGGCCCCGCGCTGGTGCTCGTCTGCCTCTTCGTGGGGCTCGCTCTCGTTCTCGGCGACTCCGAGTCGGACTCGTCTGCCCTCAAGCTCTCGGACGCCGTGCCCTTCGCCCCCGCCGAGCCGACGCTCTGGCAGGAGCCGCTCCCGGAGCCGTTGGCGGCCGCCCACACCCACGTGATGGACGGCGAGGCGCTCGACGACCAGGCGCTGCTGGAGCTCCGCCGCTACGGGAACGAACACCCCGAGTCGCCGCACCCGTGGCTCCTCATCGGCCACACCTACACCGAGCGGCATTGGTATTCGGATGCGCTCGAGAGCTACGAGCGCGCCTACCGCGCCGATCCCATCGCCCGGAACGATCCCTTCGTCGCGGGCAACCTCATCACGATGCTCACCCAGCCGTCGGTGGCCAACGAGGCGCTCGAGCTCGCCCGCGAGCTCTACGACGAAGAGCTCGGCGACCTCATCGATGCTCGGCTCGAAGACGACTCCCTCCGCCCCGTTCACGCGCAGCGTCTGCAGCGCGTTCGTGACCGCCTGTAGCGCGGCGGACCGACGGCAGCAGCGAGCTGCTCGCTCGAAGAAGAGCTCCGGAGGAGGTCACGCGACGAGCGAGGCGAGGAAGTCGGCGAGGGCGTCCGGTCCGTCGATGGCGAAGCTGGCCTGCTTCGGGCGCTGCGGGCGCTCGTCGCTCTTGATGAAGACGCCGATGCCGCGCGCCTTGGCGTAGCGGATCGCGGGCATGTCGGTGAGGTCGTCACCGGCGAAGAAGACGCTCTCGGCACCGCTGAGCTCGTGGAGCTTGGCCAGCGCCACGCCCTTGTCGCCGCTCTCGAGCTCGGCCTCGAGGACGGCGCGCCCCTCGCGGGCGAGGAGGCCAGCGTCGCGCGCAGCCTGCTTGGCGGCCTCGAGTCGGGCCTCCGCGGTCTCCGCGTCGAGCCGGCGGACGTGCAGGGCGACCGAGCGGGCCTTGTGCTCGACGTAGCCCGGTCCCTCCGCGGCCCAGTCGGCGAAGGCGTCGAGCTTGGCCTGCTCCTCGGCGGTGAGCGTCTGCTTCTTCGGCCGCTCGCCCGGGCGCACGATCCGCGCGCCGTGCTCGACGGCGCGCCAGGCGCCGGGCACGCGGGCCATGCGCCGCAGCGCGGGTAGGTCGCGACCGGTGATCAGGGCGACGCGGTATTCGTCTCGCTTGGCGAGCTTGCGTAGCAGGCTCTGGGTCCGGTCGGGGACCCGAGCGTCCTGCGGATCGCGCACGATGCGCGCGAGGGTGCCGTCGACGTCGAGACCGAGGAGCACCGGACGGGGGAGGGTGTCGAAGCGTCGCTTCAGCCCGGCGAGCGGGTCCTTGCGGGCCATGGGCTCAGCCGTGCTCCAGCGCCTTCAGGTAGTCGTCGGCCCACCGGTGGACGTCCAGGGCCTCGACCTCCCGGCGCATCTTCTTCATGCGCTGCTTCTGCTCGCGTTTGGGCATGTCGAGGCCGCGGCGGATCGCCTCCGCGATGCCGTCGATGTCGTAGGGGTTCACCAGCACCGCGTCCTCGAGGAAGGAGGCCGCGCCGGCGAACTCGCTGAGGATGAGCACGCCATCCCCTTCGGAGCGGCTGATCACGTACTCGTGGGCGACGAGGTTCATGCCGTCGCGGAGCGGCGTCACCACGGCGACGTCCGCCGCCTGGTAGTGGGCGAAGAGCGAGCGCTGGTCGAAGTTCCGATAGAAGTACTGCATCGGGACCACGCCAGTGGTGCCGTGCTTGCCGTTGATCTCGCCGACCAGCTGATCGATCTGCTCCTTGAGCTCGGCGTAGGCGGCGACGTCGGTGCGGCTCGGCACCATGATCTGCAAGAAGACGACCTCGTCCCGCAGTCCCGGGTCGTCGTTCAGCAGCCGCTCGAAGGCGCGGATCCGCTCGGGGATGCCCTTGGTGTAGTCGAGCCGATCGACTCCGAGGAGCACCCGGCGGTCGCCGAGGTTCTCGCGGATCTTCGCGCGCTCGGCGGCGACGTCCTCGGCGGCGCTCAGCTCGGACAGCCGCTCCACCGAGCAGCCGATCGGTGCCGGGATCACCCGCACCGTTCGTCGCTTCAGCCGCACGGTGCCGCGGACGCGGTCGACCGGGTAGGTGGTGTAGCGGTCCACCGAGTCGAGGAAGTGGTCCACGTACTCGCGGGTGTGGAAGCCGATCAGGTCGGCGCCGAGCAGCCCTTCGAGGATCTGCTCGCGCCAGGGGAGGATCCCGAAGAGGCTCCAGGGCGGCCACGGCACGTGGCAGAACCAGCCGATGCGACTCCGGCGCTGCTTCTTCCGCAGCATCCCCGGGACCAGCATCAGGTGATAGTCCTGCACCCAGATCAAATCGCGCGGCTTGCTGTTGGCCGCGGTCACCTCCGTGAACTTCTCGTTGGCGGTGACGTACTTGTCCCAGGGCGCGTCCGCGACGTGCATCGTGGCCGGGAAGCTGTGCAGCAGCGGCCAGATGATCGCGTTCGAGACGCCCTGGTAGAAGTCCTCCTCGAGCTTCTGCGAGATCCGGACGTCGGCCAGCTCGTAGGCGACGTCGGGCTCGTCTTCGACGGTGCCGAAGTTCTGGGCGTGCTTCGCGCTGATCCAACAGCCGCCGCGGCTGGAGAGCATCGGATGGAGCGCGGCGACCAGCCCACCGGCGCTGCGAACCCATTGGCGCTTCTCGCGGCGGTAAGGCCCTCGGTTGGAAACGACGACGATTTTTCGGGCGCGTGCCATCGGCCCGTACCATAGAGCACCCATGCACGAGCGTAACCTCGGCGACACGAAACTCCGCCTCACGGAGATCACCCTGGGCACGTGGGGGCTGAGCGGCGCCTACGGCCCGATGGTCGATTCGCTGGTCGCTGCGACCATCGAGGCGGCGCTCGAGACGGGCATCGAGAGCTTCGACGTGGCGCCTCTCTGGGGCGACATGGAGGAGCGCCTCGGTGAGCTGCTCGCCGCTTCCGACGTCGAGACGAAGGTGATCACCCGCGGGGGCGTGGTCCTCGACGAGGAGGGCGCGGTGCAGCGACGCTACGACGCCGACTCGCTGAAGGCCGACCTCGAGCGCTCGCAGGAGCGGCTGCAGCGCGAGACCATCGACATCTGGTTGCTCCACGAACCGCCGCTCGAGGCGCTGGAGGAGGACGCTCCCTTCGAGACCGCCCAGCAGATCGTCGCGGACGGAGGCGCGACCCACTGGGGCGTGTCGACCGCCATCCCGGAGGTCGCCGAGAAGGCTCTCGAGGCAGGCGCGAAGGCGATCTGCGTGCCGCACCACATCTTCGCCAGCGACGTGGTCGAGGACCTGCGAGAGGCCGTCGAGGGCGCCGGCGCCGGCGTGCTGGCGCGTTCGCCGCTCTGCCACGGGCTGCTCACCGGTCGCTGGACCGAGTACCGCCGCTTCGCCACCGACGATCATCGCAACGATCGGTGGACGCCCCAGTCCCTGGCGATCCGCGTGCGGCAGGTGGCCACGCTGCGATTCCTGGTGAAGGAGCAGGTCAAGAGCATGACCTCCGCGGCGCTCCGCTTCGTCCTCGACCATCCGTCGGTGACCACCGCGATCCTCGGCGCTCGCCGGCCGGCGCAGGTCCGTGGGCTCGACTCCCTGGTGGGCCAGCCACCCTACATGGAAGAGCCCGACCGCATCCGGCTCGCCCAGGTGCTCGCGGCCGCCGGCGCCTGAACTGCTTGACGGGGGTGCCCGGGTCGGCCTAACGAGGCGCGATGGCCGAGCTCTACACTCTCCCGGCGGTGACCTTGAAGCGCATGCTCCACGAGGGAGAGATCTCCTCGGTCGAGCTGGTGCAGGCGCTGCACGACCGCGCCGACGAAGTCGAGCCGCGGGTCGGTGCCTTCGCGCACCAGCTGCGGCGGGAGGCGCTCGACGCGGCGGAGGCGGCGGACGCGCAGCGCGCCGCGGGCGGCGAGCTCGGCGCGCTCCACGGGCTGCCGATCACCATCAAGGAGAACATCGACACCGAGGGGCTCGCGTCGACGTTGGGCATGCGCGCCCGCGAGGGGCGACCGGCGCCGGTGGACGCGGTGACCGTCCGCGCCGCCAAGGCCCAGGGAGCGGTGGTGCTCGGCAAGACCAACGTGCCGCAGACGCTGCTGGCGCCGATGGAGACCACCAACGCGATCTTCGGCACGACCCACAACCCCTGGCGCCACGGTCACGGCCCCGGCGGCTCGAGCGGCGGCGAGGGGGCGGCGATCGCCTCGGGCATGAGCGTCTTCGGCATCGGCACCGACATCGGCGGCTCGGTGCGCACGCCGGCGGCCTTCTGCGGGGTCACGGCACTGAAGCCGACCAACGACCGCTGGTCGAACGTCGGCTCCAACGGCGTGCTCGTCGGCCAGGAGCTGGTCCGTTCGCAGACGGGTCCGATGGCCCGCACCGTCGATGACCTGATCCTCCTGATGCGCGCCCTCGAGAGCAAGGCGATGGCGCCGATGGATCCGTCGGTGCCGCCGCTCGAGCTGGGCCCCATCGGTGACCCGACGAAGCTCCGGGTGGGCTTCTTCGAGGACGACGGCTGGCTCACGCCGGCGGCGTCCGTCCGGCGCGGAGTCCGCGAGGCGGTGGAGCTGCTCGAGAAGGCCGGCGTCGAGGTGGTGCGCTTCGAGCCGCCGAACGTCGAGGAGCTGCTCGACCTCTACTTCCGGGGGCTCACCGCCGACGGCTCGGCCACCCTCTTCGACTCGGTCGAGGGCGAGAGCCCGATCGCACCACTGAAGACCCTCTGGCGGCTCGCCCGGATGCCCCGGCAGGCTCGCCTCGGCGTCGCGCGGGCGCTGCGGCTCATGGGCGAGCAGCGGGTGCCCCTGCTCCTCGAGGCGATGGGCGAGAAGCGGGTGCGCGATCTGTGGGCCATGAGCGGCCGGCGCACCCAGCTCCGCCGCGAAGAGCTCGGCGAGTGGGACCGGAAGAACATCGACGCCCTGATCTGCCCCAGCTACATCACCCCGGCCGCGCCGCAGGGGATGAGCCACGACTTCACCATCGGCTTCGTCGATCTGGCCCGCTACAACCTCCTCGACCTGCCGGCGGGCGTGGTCCCGATCACCCGGGTGCGCCCCGACGAGATCCACCGCTCCGGCGTCCGCGACCGGGTCGAGAAGCGCGCCGCCGCCATCGAGGCCGAGAGCACCGGCCTGCCGGTCGGCGTCCAGGTCGTCGGCCGGCCCTTCCACGAAGCCCAGCTGCTCTCGCTCATGCGCCTGCTCGAGACCGAGGCCCGCAAGACGGAGTCCTTCCCGGTGACCCCGATCGACCCGCGCTGAGCGGTCGCGGGGTCGACCTCCTCGGTGGAACTGGATCGCCGACGGGCGTAGCGCGAGGGCTGCGCCATCGTTGGCGGGCTCAGACCGCCAGGCCGGAGTCCTTGCCGACGGCGTGGGCGACCGGGAGCACGGCGTCGAAGGCGGCGGCGTTGCTGGCGAGGATCCCGCCGCTCGTGCGCAGGTCGCTGCCGTCGTAGACGAAGGGCTTGCCGTCGAGGCGGGTGAAGCGACCACCGGCGGCGCGGAGGATGGCCTCGGGGCCGCAGGCGTCCCAGGCGCTCGCCTTGTCGGAGACGTGCACGTAGAGGTCGACGACCTGCTCGGCGATGAGGCCGACCTTGAGGCCGACGGAGCCGGACTTCGTCTCGTCGCTGATGCCCAGCTCGCGGACGACCCGGTCGATCGAGTCCGCTCGGTGCGAGCGGGAGACCACCAGTCGAAGGTCCTTCGGCTCGGCGGTGTCGGTGACCGTGAGCGCTCGCTCCTCGCCGCCCTCCTCGAGGGTCGCGCCCTCGCCGACGATGCCGGCGTAGAGCTTGTCCTTGGCCGGCTGGAAGACGACCCCGAGTCGGCTCTCGCCGTCGATGGTCAGCCCGAGCATCACGGCGAACTCGCCGTTCTTGGCGATGAACTCCTTGGTGCCGTCCAGCGGATCGACGTACCAGCAGCGGCCCTCGCCGGTGGCGTCGGAGCGGTCCGCGCTCTCCTCGGCGACGATCCCGTCGTTCGGAAAGGCCTTCCGCAGCTCGCCGACGATGAAGGCGTTGGCCTTGGTGTCCGCTTCGGTGACCGGGTTGGCCTTGCCCTTGTAGGCGACGTCGAAGTCGGTGGCGTAGATCTCCATCAAGATCTTCCCGGCGTCGCGGGCGATGCGCTTGGCGGTGGTGAGCTCGTCGGTGAGGGCCATGGCGCCCCCCATAGCACGACCGGCCGCCGAAGCCCCCCGGCGGCGCCCGGTTGCTCATATGGGTTCCCGCCTCACCCAAATGAGGTAGGTTCGGTGCTCCGATGGAGCCCTCCGACGACGCGATCATCGCCTCCATCGCGGATTCGCTGCCGCTCGGCATCTGGGTCGCGCGGGTGCCGGGGGGCGAGCTCGTCTTCGCGAACGACACGTTCCGCGAGATCATGGGGATGGCTGCGATCACGGACGTCGGCGTGGGGGAGTACGCCGAGCCCTACGCGATCCATCGCACCGACGGCGCGCTCTACCCGGAGAGCGAGATGCCCTTCGTCACCGCGATGCAGGCCGGGAAGATGACGGTGCACGACGACATCGTCATCCACCGCCGCGACGGGCGGCGGGTGAACATCCGGGCCTACGCCCGGCCGATCCACGACGGGCCCGACGGCGCCATGTCTCACGTGGTCATCGCCTTTCTCGACATCACGCGGGAGGTCGAGGCCATGCAGCAGAAGGCGTCCACCCGGGAGCGCATCGAGCGGATGCAGCGGATGCAGAGCGTGGGCAACCTCGCCGGCGGTGTGGCCCACGACTTCAACAATCTGCTCACCACGATTCACACCATCGCGACACGCCTCGCCGTGAACGAGGACGATCCCGAGCGGCGCGGCAGCCTGAAGACCATCCAGGACATCGTGGACTCGGCGGCGGCTCTCTCGCGGCAGCTCCTCGACTTCGCGGCGAGCGGCGGCGAGCACGAGCTCGTGCGCCTCGACCCGGTGGTTCGGCGCGTGGTCGCCAACCTCTCGCCTTCCCTGGGCGCGCTCGCCGTCGAGCACGAGCTGGCGGCGGACCTCGTCGTGCTCGGCGACGGCGCGCGCTTCGATCAGATGGTGATGAACCTGGTGCTCAACGCCCGGGATGCCGGGGCGACGCGCCTGTGGATTCGCGGGAGCGACGGGGCGGGGCGGGTGGAGCTGACCTTCGCCGACGATGGGCCGGGGATCCCGCAGGACATCCGCGACTCGGTCTTCGAGCCCTACTTCTCCACCAAGGAGGGGGCGAGCGACGCGCGCAGCGGGCTGGGGCTCGCCACCGTCTACCGGGTGGTCACTCGTTACGAGGGATGGATCACGGTCGAGGACGCCCCGCAGGGGGGCGCGCTCTTCCGCATCTCGCTGCCCGCCCTTCGCTGATCAGCGGTCGCGGAGGCGGACCAACGTCGCGCCTCGGCCGCCGAAACGATCGGGGGCGGTCGCGAAGGCCTCCACCAGCACCGCCGCGCCACCCTCGGTGAGCGCGTGGACGACGGCGTCGGCGAGCACGGGGAGGCCGCCCTCGCTGTGCTTGCCGCGGCCGTGGATCAGCGAGAGGGTGCGTCGGCCCTCGCCGTGAGCCTCGCGAACGAAGCGGTTCACCTCGCGGCTGACGTCGCGGCGCTCGAAGCCGTGCAGATCCAGCGAGCGCTCCGGTGGCAGCTGCCCGTCGGCGAGCATGCGTGCGGTCCGCCTCTGTGCGCCTTCTCGCACACCGCGCACGATGCCGTCCCGGTCGACGCGGACGTCGAAGGAGAGGGCGCCGGTCACCAGCCGGTCCAGCTGAGCCCGGGCCGACCGCTCCGCGGCCTCGGCGGCGGCCTTCGCCTGCCGGCGACGCTCCTGCTGCTCCGTCGGCCGCTGCTTGGCGCCCGCCTGCCGAGCCTTGTGCTGCCGGCGGCGCTCGGCCTTCGAGCTCACCGGGTCGAGGCCGGAGAAGGCGTCGCTGAAGGCGACCCGATCCTCGTAGGTGTAGCCCTCGAGCCCCCGGGCGGTCTGCAGCCCCTCGCGGGTGGCCGGGTCGATGGCGATGCCTCCCGGCGCCTTGGACTCGCGGCGCGGCCGGGCCTCCTTCCGCCGGGCGATGGACGCTTTCTTCTTCTTCTTGGGCACCTTGGTGCCCTTCAGCGCCGCGAAGGGGCTGTTCAGCTTCTCCGGAGCCTTCTTCTGCCGAGGGCCCTGCTCTTCGTCCTCGCTCGCCGCGGGGCCCGCTCTGGGTCGTTTCCGCCGAGCCATGAGGGCACCTTATAGGGCCCTCGGCTGCATCGTCGAGAACGATGCTCCTTGACACCACCCCGGGAGCGTCCTATTTCGCCCGTCCGCACGCGGAAGTGGCGGAACTGGCAGACGCGCACGATTCAGGTTCGTGTGGGGAAACCCGTGGAGGTTCGAGTCCTCTCTTCCGCACCCCTCGCTCCGGCGAGGAACTTCGAAAGGCCCCGCTTCGGCGGGGCTTTCGTCGTTGTGCGCCCAGCATGGGCGCTGACTTG
>JABAOG010003889.1_pt1 | contig 11590 bp, 15 predicted proteins | sample 7062131 | NCBI WGS metagenome assembly JABAOG01 (sample SAMN14538629, study PRJNA623070) | marine sediment metagenome | biome: marine biome [ENVO:00000428]; feature: marine pelagic biome [ENVO:01000023]; material: deep marine sediment [ENVO:00002113] | place: India: Arabian Sea | collected... | reverse complement strand
CTGCTGGTGAGCGGCATCGTCATCGCGCTGGTGGGATTTGCGGAGGCGGCGGCGATCTCCCGCACGTTTGCGGCTCAGGACCGGCAGACCTGGGATCCGAGCAAGGAGTTCATCAGCCAGGGCGTCGCCAATCTGGCGTCGGGGATCTCCGGCGGCTTCCCGGTGGGCGGCTCGTTCTCGCGTTCGTCGGTCAATCGACTCGCCGGCGGGAAGTCGCGCTGGTCGGGTGCCATCACCGGACTGGCCGTGCTGGCATTCCTCCCGGTGGCGGGCGTGCTGTCTTCGCTCCCGCAGGCGATTCTCGGCGCCATCGTGATCTCGGCGGTCGCCCGCCTGATCCGCTTCACCCCGCTGTGGACGATGTGGAGGGATTCGAAGCCGCAGACCGCCGTGCTGTGGACGACGTTCGGCTTGACGTTGATCCTCAGTCCGCGGATCGACGTTGCCGTCATCATCGGGATAGGCCTGGGCATGGTGATCCACCTGTGGCGCGAGATCAAGGTCGGCGTCCAGTCGAGCTACGAGGGGACGACGCTCCGCCTGGTCCCGACCGGCGTGCTCTACTTCGGTTCGGCCCCCCAGCTCAGCGACGCGCTGCTCGAACTACTGACGACCTACCCGGAGGCAACGCATCTCGTCTTCGATCTCGGGCATCTCGGCCGGATCGACTACACCGGCGCGCTGGTCCTGAAGAGCGTGGCGGAGGAGGCCGAACGGGCGGGGCTCGAGATCGAGTTTTCCAACCTTCCCTCCCACACGCGGCGGATCCTCGGTCGTGTGGTGAGCCCGACCCTCGGGGAGCAATGACCCCTTCCTCTTCCTCGTTCTTGCGTACGCCGCCCCCGCAGTGCAGGGCCCTTGGACGCACGAACGAACGAGCCGGCGCGCTTCCACGTTCTTGCGTCCGTGGACACCGCTCTGCGGGGCTGCTGGACGCACGAACGGGGAGATCGTGAGCGGCGCGCCCCTCGGAGCGATCCTCGCCGGTGGGGCGTCCACCCGGATGGGGGCCGACAAGGCGCTGGTCGAACTGGACGGCCGCCCGTTGGTGGCGCATGTTGCGGGAGCGCTGGCAAGCGTGTGTGACGACGTCGTGGTCATCGGACGAGAGGAGTCGGTCGCCGGCATCGAGTCGGTCCCCGACGACTTCGAGGGGAGGCTCGGCCCGGCGGCAGGCGTGGCGACGGCGCTGCGACTGGCGGGGCAGCGGCCGGTCGTGGTCAGTGCCGTCGATCAGCCATTCCTGCGGGTTGCCACGCTGCACCGATTGGTGGAGTTCGGCGTTTCCGCCATTCCCCAGGACGGCGTGCTGCAGGTGATGTGTGCCGTCTACGGGCCCGACCTCCTGGATCCGGTGACCTGGGCCGTCGAGGACGGTGTGCCCCTCTGGAGGTTGATGCGCATGAAGGCGCGGATCGTCACCGACGTCGAGTGGCGTTCGTGGGGCGAGGACGGCCGGTCCTGGTTCAGCGTCGACACTCCCGACGCGCTCCGGGAAGGGGTCCGCCGGTTCGGGTCGTCACGCGAGGTCTAGATCGGTCTGCGCGAAGTCGTCGCCGAGACACAGGACCGGGTGGATGCCCACAGCACGGAAGCTCATGGCTCTCTAGCGTATGAGTGTGGACTTCCGCGATATCTGGGACTTTCAGGATCCGGTGGCTTCCGAACACCGGTTCCGCTCGCTGCTGGTCGACACCGGAGCACCGGAGAACCGGCTCGAAATCCAAACCCAGGTGGCCCGCGCGCTGGGCCTGCAGGGCGCGTTCGATCGTGCCCATCGACTGCTGGACGAGGTCAAGGAGGGGCTGACGGACGACACTCCGGTGGCCCGGGTCCGCTACCTGCTCGAGCGGGGGCGGGTCTACAACTCGCGCGGGGAGTTCATGACCGCGCGGCTGCTCTTCGAGACGGCGTGGGATCTCGCCCGTGCGATCGGCAACGACGATCTGGCCGTCGATGCCGCCCACATGGTGGCAATCGCGGCGCCCGCGGAAGAGAAAGAAAGGTGGAATCTGCGGGCGCTGGCACTCGCGGAGGAGTCGGACGATCCGGCGGCGAAGCGCTGGTTGGGTTCGCTGTACAACAACATGGGGTGGGATGCCCACGACGCCGGCGACTACGCCGAAGCGCTCGATCTTCTGGAGAAGGCATGGGCGTGGCACAAGGAACGCAACGCCGGGTGGGGTGAGCGAGTCGCCAAGTGGTCGGTGGCCAAGCAGCTCCGGTTCCTCGACCGACGCGATGAAGCCTTGAAGATGCAGGAGGAGCTGCTCGAGCAATACCGGCGCGACGAACCGGGCGGAGAAGGATTTGTGCACGAGGAGATCGGCGAACTGCTGCTGGCAGCCGGCGACGTCGAGGCAGCCCGGCCTCACTTCGCCCGCGCTCACGAGTTGTTGTCGTCGATCGAGTGGGTGGAACCTGCGCGTCTTCAGCGGATGAAGGAATTGGGGAGCTGAGGTAGCGACCTGGTAGTCGCCGGGGAGCACTCAGCGAAGAGGTTCCAAACGTAGAACTCAGAACCTGGAACCCGGAGAACGCGAATTCCAGACTACATTTCAATCGGCAACAAGGTGCTCTATGCTATAAACTATCGCCGACTATCCGAAGGAGTTGCAGGTGGCTGAGGACTATCCACCGATCCTCGACGCAGCGCAGGTCGCCGAGTTGCTGGGCATGAACGTCCAGATGGTGCGCATGTACGCGCGGGAGGGTCGGATCCCCGCCTACCGCCTACCCGGTGGGCGGGCATTCAAGTTCTTCAGGGACGAGGTATTCGAGTTCCTCAAGGCCCATCCGGCCGCCGAGACGCTCGAGGAGGAGGAAGAAGAAGCTCAGCGCTGAATTGCGAACGCGATCGTCGACAGCGGGACGAACCATTCGGTCTGGTCCCGATCGACGACCACGAGGTGATCGACGCCGACGACGGTGATGGTGCCGGCCAACGGGTGTGGGGAGGCTGATGAACGTATCTCGAGAGATTCTCCGGACATCTCCAGTTCGAGCATGCGGGCTCGAAACGATGGAGACCCCGACGAACGACCATGCCCACCGGCATCGGCCCGACGGAGGATGCGGAGTGCGACGGGTCCGGAGAGATTGACGTTGACGAGGGAGTGGGGAGTAGTGAGGATCGCCAGGTCGCCTGCCGCATGTGAGATCGAACCGGTGAACGATGCGTCGGCACCGGAAATGCCGATCTCGTCCCCGCGATTCATGAGTTCGAATGCCACGTCGGTCAGCGAGCGGCGGCGAAGTGCGTACCGGGCTGCGTCTTCCTCCAGGGCCTCGGCCTCCGCCCGGAACTCACCGCCCATCCTGCCGCGAAGCTCTGCGGCCAGATCGTCGAATTCCGCGTTTTCCCACTCATCCATGTCCGCGCCACCGGGAGGTCGGGGCCGATGACAGGCTACCGGGATCACGAACACGCAGAGCGCAGGACGCGCCCGGGACTCTTTGGCCGGCTCTCGTTCGGCCACTCGCTCATGATCATGGCCGGCCTCCTCGCCGCCCTGGTCAACTTCGCTCTGCTGCGATCACTGGACGACACCTTTCTGGTTGCGGTCGCGGATAGAGATCTCGTTCGCGGTACGACGGCAACCGCGGATGCCTTCCGGTTCGTCGAGGTCCGGGTGGGTGCAGATGTGCTCTCCACACTCGTCGAGGAGAGAGACGTCGCCGCGCTCGACGGCAGGATCGTGTCCCGATCCGTCTATCGGGGCGACCTTCTCGCCCTCTCCGATTTCGCCGAGGCTGCTGCCCCGATGGAGGGACGGGCGATGAGCGTCCCCGTCGATCGGGTGCACGCCGCCGGTGGGATGATCAGCACGGCGGATGTGGTCGACGTCGTTGCCGTCGTCGACGGTGTCGCCGAATACATCGTGCTCGCCGCTCCCGTGCTCGACGTGGCGCCGGACGGTGCCTCGGGTCTCGGCGCCGGCGGTCAGTTCTACGTCACTCTGGCGGTGGATGGGCTCACCGCACTGAAGATCGCCGGTGCCATGGACGCAGGCTCGATCGAGGTGATTCGTTCGACGGGCGCCGTTTCGCCGGGCCAGTTGGTGTATCCCGCTGCGACGGCGGTGGCCGATGGGGGAGAATCCGGTGCGGGAGGCTGAGCTCGGGATCGTCGTCTCGCCGCGTGATTGGNNTCATCGGTTCGTAGCCGACCACGGCGGTGCGAGGGTCCGCACCAGGGTGATGCGGCCGGAGGACGTCCTTTCCGAGCAGTTCGATGTGCTGATCATCGACGACATCACCTCGTTCTTGACCCGCCGCCTGGTCGGTCGCGCCCGCTCCGAGGGAAAAGCGGTGCTCGGCGTCTACGACGGTGCAGAGTTCCCCGAAGGGAACGATCGCCTCCGTGATCTGGGGGTCGACTCGACCATCGAAGCCGGCGCGTCGCCGGAGGAGTTCCTCAGGGCGGTGGGTGGCATCTTCGTGGGCGACGATCGCGGCAGCGGCGTCATTGATGTCGCCCAACCCCTCGATGGGCCACCGGGCCCGCGGCACGGTCGTGTGACGGTGGTCGGCGGCCCGTCGGGCGGAGCGGGTCGTACCGAGATCGCCCTCGCACTGGCGGGGTCGTTCGCGTATCGCGGAGAGTCCGTTGCGCTCGTCGACGGTGACGATCTGTCGCCTTCCCTCGCGCAGCGTCTCGGGTTGTCTCTGCATCCGAATCTCCGCACCGCGGTGGACGCACTCCATCACCGTCCGGGCGGTTTGCACGATTCGACGCAGGTGCCGCGCCGTCTCCGCGTCGAGACGCTCGCCGGCCTGGCCAATCCGAGAGACTGGGTCGAGCTCCGACCGGGCGATGTGGTCGAGGTAGTGCGTGAACTGGCAGATCTGCGCGACCGGGTGGTTGTGGACATCGCGCCGAGGATCGAGGACCTGTCGTTCCATGGTGGACCCGCCCGTTTTGGACTGGCGCGAGCGCTGCTCGCGGCCGCCGATGAGGTGGTGGTGATCGGATCTCCGTCGCCGGTCGGTGTGGCCCGCATGGTCGAGTGGATGGCCGAGGCGGTGCCGTTGCTCGATGCGGCCATCGTGCACTGTGTGTTCAATCGGTCCGGACGTGGGAGTTTCGAGGAGCGAGAGATCGCCCGGGAGTTCACCAGGAGCTATCAGCCGGCGACGTTGACCTTCCTTCCCGAGGATCGCCGCGTGCTCGACGCCGCCTGGGCCGGAGAGCCGGTAGCGAGCGGCCCGTTCACGAAAGCCGCCATGGCGCTGGCGGAGACGGTGTCGGCGATGGCGCCCGCAGGAGCCTCCCGGTGAACGCCTACGACGCGATACGACGCACGGCCGTTGAGTCGATTGAAGGGCAGAAACTCGATCCGCGAGCTGATCGAGATGCCGTGGAAGCGCTGGTTGCCGGCGCAGTCGACGACTACCAGCGCAGAGCGCATCTGGGCGAGGAGCGTGCGCTGCACGATCCCGGCGAGATGGTCGCTCGCGTGATTCGCTCCATCACGGGATTCGGACCTCTGACGGACATCCTCGCCCGCTCCGATATCGAGGAGGTCTTCATCGAAGGAGCCCGGGTGACGTACATCGACGGGACGGGGAGGTTGCAGGCGCTGGCTGTGCCGACGACCGAGACCGAGAACCGTCAGGTCGTCAACCGTTTGCTCGCCGATACCGACCGGCATCTCGACACCTCGAATCCCATCGTCCAGGCACGGGTGCTCGAGGATTCCGCTCGGCTGACCGCCGTCATCCCGCCGATCTCCGACCAGTTGTCCGCGACGATCAGGCGGTATGCGCTCCGCAAGGAGTCACTCCCGTCGCTGGTGGAGATGGGGGCGATGACCCCGGCCTCCGCCGGGTTCCTGTGGGCCGTGATGCAAACCAACCTCTCGGTGCTCATCTCCGGCCCGCCCGGGTCCGGCAAGACCTCTCTGTTGAGTGCGATGATGACGGCGGCTCCATCTACGCATTGCCTGCGCTGCTGCGAGGAGGTGCGTGAACTGCATGTGCCGATCGTGCACGGTTCCTACTACGAGGCCAGGCCCCCCTCGCTCGACGGCGAGGGCGAGATCTCGCTCCGCGACCTGGTCAAGGTCGTGCTCGCCATGCGACCCGACCGGATCATCGTGGGCGAGGTCCGTGGATCGGAGGCGTTCGAGTTGACGAGGGCCGTGAACGCAGGCTGCGGATTCGCCTGCACCGTTCACGCCAACTCGGCGCCGGATGCGCTGAACGCCATCGTGAATGCAGCCCTCATGGCCGGCGAGAACGTGAGCGAACCGATCGTCCGCAAGGTCTTCGCGGCGTCGATTGACTTCGTGATTCATCTCGACCGCGACACCATGCCGGCCGCCGATCGGCTGCGAAGACAGATTCTGGAGATCAGAGCCGTGGTCCCGGCGCTGCGAGATGACTTCTCGACCGAGCCGCTCTTCGCGAGAGAGGCCCTGGGAAGTCCGCTCGACTGGACGGGAGCGTATCCCCCGGAGCAGACGACGGCCATCATCAATCGTGCGTTGCCCGACGGTCTTGAACTGTCGGGCATCCTCGAGGGAAGGACGCCGGCCTCGTGACGCTGGTCGCGGCGTTGTCGACGGGTTGCTTCGTGTACCTGCTGGCGGGTGCGGTGACCGGACACCTTCCCCGGTTCGAGACACCGAGAAGGGCCAGGCCCGCCGTCTCCGCGCAGCAGACGTGGTTGATTCAGGCGGGAGTCGACCTCACGCCCCGCCAGTTCTGGACGACGTCGGTCGGAGCAGGCGCCCTCGCCTTCGTCGTGTTCGTGGCGGTCACCGGGGTGCCTCTCGTCGCGCTCATGCCGGCCCTCGTCGTCGCCGTTCTTCCCCGGGCGTACTTCGCCAGGCGCCGCCTGCAGCGACTGGCCGAGGTGCAGCAGGCGTGGCCGGACGCCATCCGGGATCTGGTTGCATCGATCGCCTCCGGCATGTCGCTCCCGAAGGCGGTGGAGGCGCTGACACGCAGCGGCCCCCCTGCCATCCGGGAAGCATTCGCCGCCTATCCGTTGCTGGCCCGCACCCTCGGNNCTCGGGGAGGCGACGACGCGAGACCTCTGGGCCCTCGAGGAGATTCGGACGGAAGCCCTCGAACAGAAGATCAACGCCCGTGCCGTGTTCGCCTTGCCGTGGTTCGTGCTGGTGGCTCTCACCGCCCGGGCGGGCATGTTCCGGGAGTTCTACCAATCGCCCGGTGGAGCACTCGTGATACTGATCGGAGCCGCCATGAGCCTCGTCGGCATCGCGGTGGTCCGCCGGTTGAGCAGAGATCCCGACGAGCCCCGAGTGATGGGTGGGTCGGCGGTCGATTGGGAAGTGACGGCATGAACGGGACCGGTGCCGAGGTTCTCGTGTCCCTCCTCTCAGGGGTGGCGGTGGCTGCGCTGTCGACCCTCGTGGTGAGGCCGACCAAGCGTCTGGCGCCGAGAGTACGACCGTACACCGTGGTCGCCAGGACCAGTCTGGGCAGGAGTCCGGACGTGCTCGGCGTCGCTTCGCCGTCGCCGTTGATGGGGGCCGGCGTCGTGGCGCGGGTCTTCGGTCCGATCCTGAGAGCAGGTGCCGACCGGTTTGGGCGGCTGGTCGAGACCACCGGCGACGAAGGGATGGCGCTCAAACTTCGTCAGGCAGGCCTGTTCCCCGGGGTGCCGGATGTCGATCGCCTCCAGGAGTACCGCATCCGCCAGCTCGGTATGACGGTGGCGGCCGCCGGCATCGGCGTGCTCGTCGGTGCGTTGGTCGGTTCGGGGGCCGCCTCGGCGTTGCTGCTCGGCGTGCTCGGGTTCGTCGTCGGCGCCACCCGGTCGCGGGCGGCGCTCGATCGGGCCATCGAGGACCGTCGCCAGCGCATGCGGATCGAGATCTACACGGTCAATCAGCTGCTGGCGATGCGCATCCGGGTAGGCGGTGGGGTCGTGCAAGCAGTACAGCAGCTGACCGAGCGAGGTTCCGGGGCGGTACTCGACGAGTTGTCTGAAGCGCTGCGCTTGCACCGGAGCGGCATGCCGGCCGCGGAAGCCTTCGAGCGCATCGCCTCGACCACGCCCGAATCCCATACCGCCAGAACCTATGCGCTGCTGGCCGCCGCCCAGGAGCGCGGCGCCGAATTGGGGGAAGCATTGCTCGCATTGAGCGAGGACGTGCGCGAGGGCAGGCGGGAGGCGATGCGACGGCAGGCGACCAAGCGGCGCGCCGCGATGCTGGTTCCGACCATCGCCATCCTGGCGCCGGTGATGTTGTTGTTCGTCGCTGCACCGTTGCCGTCGATCGTCTTCGGCAACCTGTAGTGGATATGATTGCCAAAGGAGGAAAGGAGTGGGAGTGATTCGACGTGTGCAGGCGATCTGGCTCGCTCCGGCGTCGAGGATGGGCGACCTCCGCCGCGACGAGGGCCTCAGTACGGCCGAGCTACTCGGCAACGCTGCGTTGGCGATTGCCGCCCTCGTGGTGATCTGGGGCCTGTTGCAGGCGCTGGGTGTCGATGTCGTGGACTGGATTCGAACTCAGATCCTCGACGGCTGAGCACGATGAGGCTCGCCTCCGAGCGCGGCATGGCAACGCCACAGTTCGTACTGGCCTCCGGGCTGGCGTTGCTGCTGTTCGTTGCTTTCGCCAATCTGATCGTCTTCCAGTATGGCCGTGGAGTGGTGCGTGCCGCCCTCGACGAGGGAGTGAGGGCGGCGGCGCCCGCCGGAGCCCTGCCGGAAAACTGCGACGCCAGGGTCGCCGGATTCCTCGATGCGCTGCTCGGGGGCGAGATGGGCAAGGACATCGAGTTCACCTGCGGGGTCGAGGGTGACCTCGTGGTAGCCACCGCAGACGTTTCGTTCGAGGGATGGGTGATTCCCGATTGGGACTTCAGCGTCTCGGCGACGGCGCTCAAGGAGCAGCTCCCATGAGGGGTGATGAACGTGGCGTGGCGCCCGTGGAATTCGCCCTCGCCGTCGGGATGCTGCTCATTCCCATGGCGATACTGGTGCTGTCGATTGCTCCGTGGATCGAACGGCAATCGATGGCGAGGGTGGCCGCCGGGGAGGCCGCTCGCGTGCTGGTCCTCTCCTCTGGCAGTGAACCGGACCATGAGCGGGCGGTCGACGTTGCCGTTCGCGTGGCCGCGAATCACGGTGTATCTGCCGGTGACATCCGGGTGTTCTTCTGCGCTCCGGACGGCGCCTCCGACGAGGTTGGAGCTGCCTCCCGCTGCGGTCCGCTCACCAGGGGCTCGCTGGTAGCGGTGGAGGTGCAGGTGGTGGTGCCGGCCGCCACCGTTCCCGGCATCGGTAGCTACGGCGAGGCGACCGTCTCGTCCCGGGTCACCGAACAGGTCGACATGTTCAGGAGTTTCGCGCCGTGAACGAGCGCGGGTCCATCACGCTGTGGGTGCTTGGACTGGCGATCGCCGTGTTGTTCCTCGGCGGGATCAGCGTGGACCTGTGGCGGGTCATGTCGGACCGGAGGGAGCTGGCGGCCGTCGCCGATTCCTCCGCGGCGGCGGCCGCCTCGGCCGTCGACGTCGATCTGTGGAGAGCGGACGGTGAGATTGTTCTGGAACCCGACAGGGCCGCGTATCTGGCCGACCGGGTCGTCGCACAGCACGGGGTGGCCGGTGAGCTCTCGTCACCGATCGAGGTCCGGGTGGCCGGCGACACGGTGCAGGTGGCGCTCGAGAGGACGACCGATCTCACCCTGTTGAGGCTGCTGGCCGTGGGGGAGGATCCGCTGGTGGTGAGAGTCGTGTCGACCGCCAGGGCTGCGCCCGCTCCCTAGGATCCTGAGGGAAACGCAATCGCCTCGTCGACGGTGATTCGTACCCTCTGGTCGCGCCGGAGCCCAGGGATCGGGCCGGTTCGAGACCGCAGCACCCACCCGTCGTCGAAGCGCAGTGTGACGAGTTGATCGTGGCCGAAGAACTCCCGATCGATCACCGTCGCTCGGCCGGCAGGATCTGGTTCGAACTGCACCGTCTCGGGGCGGATCATGACCTCGACCGGTCCGGTGAGGTCGGTGGCAAAGGTACCGACCGGGGTTTCGACCCGCCCGGACGCGGCATGTGCAGGGAGGAAATCGGCGTCGCCGAGGAACCGGGCCACCCAGGGATCGATGGGGCGGAGGTACAGTTCGTCGGGTGGTGCGGCCTGCACGACGGCGCCGTCTCGCATGACGGCCACCGTGTCGCTCATGGACAGCGCCTCCTCCTGATCGTGGGTGACGAACACGGCGCTCGTGCCGGACTCTCGCAGAATCTCTCTGACTTCCCGGCGCACTCGCTCGCGCAGAGTTGCGTCGAGATTCGAGAACGGCTCATCGAGCAGCACCACCTCGGGGCGGGGGGCCAATGCCCGCGCCAGCGCGACCCGCTGTTGCTGGCCGCCGGACAGCTCATGCGGCAACCGATCATCGAGTCCGTGGAGGCCGACGAGGTCGAGCACCTCGTTGACCCTGTGGTCGCGGTCGGCGGCGCGACGGAGCCCGTAGCCGACGTTGCCGGCCACCGTCATATGGGGGAACAGCGCGTAGTCTTGGAACACCATGCCGACTCGACGAGCTTCGGGGGTCACGAAGCTCCCGTCTCCGACCACCGTGCGGCCGGCAATGTCGATCTCGCCGCCGTCCGGATGTTCGAACCCGGCGATCACTCGCAACGCCGTGGTCTTGCCACAGCCGGACGGTCCGAGCAGGCTCAATAGATCGCCTTCCCACACGTCGAGGCTGAAACCGTCGAGCGCGACGGTTCCGTTGAAGCGCTTGAAGACGTCGCGCACTCGAATCGTTACCGGGTTATGCATCTGATGTTCGCACGTTCAGCAGGTACATGGGGATCGCCGAGACCGCCAAGAGTATCAAGGCGGCGGCGCTAGCCCTGGTGAAGAACCCCTCGGCAGACGTCGCCCAGATCCTGATGGCGAGGGTGTCAAAACCGGTCGGCCGGAGCAGAAGTGTGGCGGGTAGTTCCTTCATCACGGTGAGGAACACGAGGGCTCCTCCGGCCAGCAGCCCGGGTCCGATGAGCGGCAGGGTGACTCTGGCGAGGGTTGCGGTCCAGCCCGTGCCGAGGCTGCGACTTGCCTCCTCCAGCGTTGGGTTGACCTGTCGGAGCGCTGCCTGTCCGGCGCTCGTCGCCTGCGGCAGGAAGAGGGCAACGTAGGCAAGGGTGAGGAGCGGCAAGGACTGGTAGAGCGGCTGAACGAAGTTGGCGGCGAAGTACACCATGGCGATGCCGACCGTGATGTGGGGCAGGGCATACAGCGCCCANNCCATCGCAGCGAGCCCGGCGAATGACGATGCGAGGAGTGAGTCCCCGGTGGCGACCCACACCGATCCGAGATCCTGGCCCAGGCTCACCCCCCGCAACAACCACCAGATCAGCACGGAGGTGGGAGCGACGAGTGCCGCCAGTGTCAAGGAGGACACGAACGCCGTCGCTGCGACCCGGCCGCGCCGGGACAGGGCAAGACGTCGAGGAGGACGGGCGGCCCGGCGGACATGGAGCTGGGCTCGTCCGCGTGTACGTTGCTCGATGGCGAGTGCCGCCAGGGCGATCACGATCAGCACCGCGGCCAGGGCGAGCGCCGGCGTCCGATCGATCCGCCCGATGAAGTTGGTGT
>JABAOG010018754.1_pt1 | contig 11592 bp, 9 predicted proteins | sample 7062131 | NCBI WGS metagenome assembly JABAOG01 (sample SAMN14538629, study PRJNA623070) | marine sediment metagenome | biome: marine biome [ENVO:00000428]; feature: marine pelagic biome [ENVO:01000023]; material: deep marine sediment [ENVO:00002113] | place: India: Arabian Sea | collected... | reverse complement strand
TCCGCGCCATGGAGATCATCGACGAGCTCGAGCCCGTGCGCCGCGGGCCCTACGCCGGCGCCGTCGGCTACTTCGCCTACGGCGGCGAGACCATGGACACCGCCATCGCGATCCGCACCCTCGTCGCCGCGAACGGCAAGGCGCACGTCCAGGCCGGCGCCGGCATCGTCGCCGACTCCGTCCCGGAGAAGGAGTACGAGGAGACGCTGGCCAAGGCGCGTGCACTGCTGCGCGTGATCGGCGGCGCGGCTCCCGCCGCGCCCGGCTCGCGCTGATGCCGCGAGCCTTCGCTCTCGAACGAACGTTCCGTCGGCCGGCGCCGCCGCGCCCCTTGACACCGCGTCCGCCGGGCCTTAACTAGATCCCACTGATCTGCGGATCTCCGTGATCCGCTTGCAGATCCGTTTCGTCGGGCCGGCGTCCGACGCGGACGCGCGGTCCCGAATGGCCCGCCGGCCGCGGCCAGGCCCGGCGGATCCCCTGCGAAGGCGCCGCCGCCGTGAACACTCAAGTCTCTGGATCGACACCCGTTTCCGCCTCACGATTCGAACGAGCGTTCGAACGTGACGCCGGAGCGGGAGAGGGGTGCCGCGGCCGCTACGTCGCGACTCCCCGGTCGGACGGCCGGCGACGCATGAGGCAGCGAGGCGGTCGACTCGCCCGGCCGTGACGCCGGGCGTTCGATGGCCGTCGGGGACATGTCCCCGCGAGTATCACCAACTCACACAGAGGAGGTCCCATGAGACGAGTCCTTTGTTGGCTCACCGCGAGCGCGCTCGCGGCGGCGCTGCTGGTGCCGGCCGAGGCGCCGGCGCAGCAGGTGCCCAGCGTCTCCGGCAGGGTCACGGAGGCGGCGACGGGCCAGCCGCTCTCGGGCGTGCAGATCGCCGTCAAGGGTACGGCGGTCGGAACCGTGACGGATGGCGCGGGCAACTACATCCTCCGGGTACCGTCCGGTGCGACGACGCTGGTCTTCTCGTACATCGGCTACCGCACGGTCGAGGCGGAGATCAGCGGCGAGGCGGTGAACGTCGCGATGGAGATCGAGGCGATCGGGCTCGAGGGCCTGGTCGTCACCGCGCTGGGGATGACGCGCGAGAAGCGCGACGTGGGCTACTCGATCCAGACGGTGAGCGGCGACGCCATCGCCGCGGTGCCGGAGCTCAACCTGGTGAACTCGCTGGCGGGTGAAGCCGCGGGCGTGCAGGTCACGCAGGCCGGGCCGGTCGGCGGTTCGTCGCGGATCGTGATCCGCGGCAACAGCTCGATCGGCGGCAACAACCAGCCGCTCTTCATCGTCGACGGCATCCCGATCGACAACAGTGCGCCCGGCAACGGCGGCTACGGCGGCATCGACTACGGCAACGCGGCGGGCGACATCGACGCGGCGAACATCGAGTCGGTCTCGGTGCTGAAGGGCCCGAACGCGGCGGCGCTGTACGGCTCGCGCGCGGCGAACGGCGCGATCGTGATCACCACGAAGTCCGGCCGGCGCGGCATCGGCGGCGGCATGGGCCTCACGGCGACCAGCACGGTGATGTTCGACACGCCGCTGCGACTCCCGAAGTACCAGAACGTCTACGGCCAGGGCTTCAACGGCGAGTTCTCGTACCTCGACGGCGCGTACGGCGGCCTCAACGACGGCGCCGACGAGAGCTGGGGCCCGCGGATGCTGTGCTCGCAGGACCAGCTCATCGATCAGTTCTTCGGCCCGCAGCAGCCGTTCTGTCCCCAGCCGGACAACGTCCGCAACTTCTTCAAGATGGGCCCGACGTACCAGACCAACGTGGCGATCGCCCGTAGCGGCGACCGGAGCCACTATCGCATGTCGGTCACGCGCAACGACACGGACGGCATGGGTCCGGGCGGCTTGATCGACCGCACCTCCTTCGCCCTCAGCGGCGGCGTCCAGGTGACCGACCGCCTCAACATCGAGGCGGGCGGCAACTACGTTCGCCGGGAGGGCGAGAACCGCCCCGGCACCGGCTACGACGCCGACAACTACATCCAGCAGTTCACGTGGTTCGGCCGTCAGGTGGACATCACGAAGATCGAGAACTACAGGAACGCCGACGGCTCGCTCAACAACTGGAACTACAACTACCACGACAACCCGTACTGGATCGCGTACGAGAACTGGGACCGGGACCTCCGTGACCGGATCATCGGGCGCGTGAACGCCGAGTACCAGCTCACGGACTGGCTGAGCGCCCGGCTCACGAGCGGCCGCGACTGGTTCGAGGACGACCGCCGGCGCGCCTACGCGAAGACCAGCGTCAACTTCCCGAACGGCCGCTTCGAGGAAGACGTCATCAGTCGCAGCGAGACCAACACGGACTTCATCCTGACGGCCACGCGCGGACTGACGGAGGACCTGACGGTCACCGCGAACGCCGGCGCGAGCCGCCGCGACAACGAGTACCGTCGCCACGACGTCACCGTGCCCGAGCTCGTCGTGGACGGGATCTACAGCCTCCAGAACGCCGGCTCGCCGCCGGACGTCGGCGACTTCTACTCGCGCAAGCGGGTGAACAGCCTGTACGGCGCCTTCAGCGTCAACTACAGGGGCTACCTGAACGTGGACGTGACCGGCCGCAACGACTGGTCGTCCACGCTCCCCGAGGAGAGCAACTCGTTCTTCTACCCCTCGGTCTCGGGCGCCTTCGTCTTCTCCGACGCGCTCGGCATCCAGAGCGGCCTGCTCTCGTCGGGCAAGGTGCGCGCCGGCTGGACGCGCGTCGGCAACGACACCGACCCGTATCAGCTCGTCTCGACCTACGCGTCGCAGGCGCCGTGGGACGGCATCCCGCGCTACAGCGTGCCGGGTCAGCTGGCGAACGCCGACCTGAAGCCGGAGGAGACCACGGCGTGGGAGGTCGGCGCCGACCTCGGTTTCTTCGATGAGCGGCTCGGCTTCGTCGCCACGTACTACGACGAGCGCACCCGCAACCAGATCCTGGGCGTCGACATCTCGCCGACCAGCGGCTACACGAGCCAGTTCGTGAACGCAGGCGAGGTCCGGAACTGGGGGTACGAGCTGTTGCTGCGGGCCATGCCGGTCCGGCTGGACAACGGCTTCAACTGGGAGACCACGGTCAACTTCGCGCTGCCGAAGAACGAGGTAGTGAAGCTCTACGGCGACGTGGAAGCCTACAACCTCGGCGGCACGTACTGGAGCCTGGCGGTGCAGGCGCGAAAGGGCAGTCCTTACGGCGTGCTCTGGGGCCGCGGCACCCTGCGCAACGAGGACGGCCAGGTCGTCGTGAACAACAACGGCGCGCCGATCATCGATCCGGTCATGCGCGAGCTCGGGAACTACAACCCGGACTGGATCGCCGGCATCCGCAACCGGCTGTCGTACGGGGACTTCGACTTCAGCTTCCTGTTCGACACGAAGCAGGGCGGCGAGCTGTTCTCGACCACGATCTGGTTCAACCGGTACTCGGGCGTCGCCGAGGAGACGCTGCGGGGTCGTGAGGAGTACTTCGGCCCGCTGCTCGACGCGAACGGCGACCCGGTGCTCGACGAGGATGGCGAGAAGATCTACACCTGCGAACCGGGCATCGTGGTGGATGGCGTGAAGCAGGACGGCACGCCGAACGACATCAAGATCTGCCCGCAGGACTACTTCCACAGCATCTTCGGCAACCACGAGCGCGGCATCGTCGATGCGAGCTTCATCAAGCTGCGCGAGGTGACGCTGGGGTGGAACGTGCCCGCGAGCGTGATGGACCGGATCGGCTTCTCGAGCGCCCGGCTCTCGCTCATCGGCCGCAACCTCTGGCTGTGGACGCCGTCCGATCAGCCGCACGTCGATCCGGAGACGGCGTTCGACACGGGGAACCGGCAGGGCCTCGAGTTCGGCCAGTACCCGACGGCGCGCAGCGTGGGCTTCTCGGTCACGATCCAGCCGTAAGGCGATCCCAGGAGAGATACGACCATGAGATCGAACAAGATCATCAACGGACTCGCCGTGGTCGCCCTCGGCTGGGGGCTGACCGCGTGCGACCAGGACCTCGCGGGGTTGAACGAGAACCCCAACTCGCCGACGGACGTCACCGCGGAGTTCATCCTGCCGCAGGCCATCCAGTCGGCGACGGACCAGATCCTCGGTTCGGGGATGCTGAACCTGGAAGGCATGGCCCTCTTCGCGCAGCACTACGCGAAGATCCAGTACCCGAACGAAGATCGCTACGACCNNACAACTGGTCGGCCTTCTACGCCGGGTCGCTGAAGGACATCCAGACGATCATCGACAAGGGTGAGGAGACCGGCACGGACAACCACGTCGCGGTCGGCCTGATCCTGAAGTCGTGGGTCTTCAGCGTGGTGACCGACCTGTGGGGCGATGTGCCCTACACGGAGGCGCTGACGCTGGGCAAGGAGAGCGGCACCACGACGCCGGCGTACGACAGGCAGGCCGACATCTACGCCGCGCTGCTGTCGGACCTCGAGCAGGCGAGCGACCTCCTCGACGCGGACGCCCCGGGCTTCGGCTCGGCGGACCTCCTCTACGGCGGGGACATGGACGCGTGGAAGAAGTTCGCCAACTCGCTGCGGATGCGGCTGGCCGTGCGCATCGCCGACGCGAACCCCACGCTCGGGGAGCAGCACTACGACGCGGCCCTCGACGCCGGCGTGTTCGAGAGCAACGACGACATGGCCGTGCTGCACTACTCCGGGAGCAACCCGAACCAGCACCCGCTCTTCGAGAACGCGATCGGCCGCGACGACCACGCGGTCAGCAAGACGCTGGTCGACATGATGCTGGGCTGGAACGACCCGCGGCTGGCGATCTACGCCGAGCCGAACGAGAGCGACGACGCGTACGTCGGGATGCCGAACGGCATGAACGACGGTCACCCGTACGAGCTCGCCACCATCTCGCGCATCGGCGACTACTGGCGCGGCACGCCGAACGCGCCGGCGGTGATCCAGTCCTACGCCGAGGTGCTGTTCCTCCAGGCCGAGGCCGCGCACCGCGGCTGGCACGACGGCGTCGAGACGGAGGACGGGCTGTACGAGGCCGGGATCCGTGCGTCGCTGGAGCAGTACGGCATCACCGGCACCGCCGCGAACGCGTACGTGGCCGAGCCCGGCGTGGCCTGGGGCACCGCCGGCCCGGAGGAGCAGATCGCGACGCAGAAGTGGCTCGCGCTCTTCAGCAACGGTATGGAGGCGTTCTCCGAGGTGCGGCGGACCGGATTCCCGGCGCTCACGCCGGGGCCGTTCGCCGAGGACGTCAACGGCGGCGAGATCCCGGTGCGCATCCCGTACCCGGGGACCGAGCAGACGCAGAACGGCGCGGCGCTCGGCGCCGCGATCGCCGCGCAGGGCGGCGGCAACGACTACTCGACCCCGATGTGGTGGATGCCGTAGTCGACGCACCGCCGAAGCATCCGCGCCGGCGAGCCGCCGGCGCGGCGGGGCCCCCGGGGACCACGTCCCCGGGGGTCCGTGCGTCCGGGGCCGCATCCAGGGTGGCGCCGCGGGCAATGCCGCCGGCGCCGTGCCGCCGGCGGACGCCGCGTCCGTTTCGCGGAGCCCGGACCCCGCCGGGAGTGGCGCATCGCCGTCCAGTCCGCCGCCGGCCGGCGCGAAGGCCGCGCCACGCTCACGCCTCGCGGAGGAACACCAGGATCAGCCCGTGGGAGTGCGGCGAGTAGCCGGGGCGCGTGGTCACGCCCATCGGGTAGATCTCCACGCGCCGCACGTCGCCGGCGCGGAGCATTCCGAGGATGCAGGTGTCGAGCGCCCTCGTACCGTCCACGTACACCTTCGGGTCGGCGAGCCCGGGCGCGGTGTTGGGGCCGCGCAGCGACAGTGCCGGACAGTTCGCGGAGTCGGCGACCCGGAGCGTGGGGATGTTGCGCTCCATCACGTCGAGGATCGATCCGTTCTCGTTTTCCAGGACGTCGGCGCCGAGGACGGTCACGCTGGCATCGCCGGGCGGGTCATCGCGGTCGGCGCCGCCCGTGGAGAGCGGCACGCCGATGCAACCGGCGGCCAGGGACGTCGCCACGAACGCCACGCCGATGTATGGCCACATGTACGACCTCCTGTCGTTCCTGCGAAGGGTCGCGCGCGAGGCGCCGGACGCCGCCCCTCGGCGGCAACTCCGGCCGTACGGCGAAGCGCGTGACCCGTAACGAGTTGGCTTGCAGGGAGCGGGCCGTCGGCGCGGGGGGGTGCACGGGCGGTCGGCCGGGGTGGCGTATGGCCGGCCGCTTCGATCGCTCGTCGTCACGCGGAGACGCAGAGACGCGGAGGCTTCCGGGAGTCACCGGCCGTGGAGGCGCGCTCCGGCACCGGGGCTTCGCGTCGTCATGGTTGTCTACTTCGTGGATCGGGCGGATCGGGGGTTGCCGGGAGCGTCGCGGAGGAGAGAGGGAGTGGAAGTCAGAGTCGGAAAGAGAAAGCCCCAGCTCCACGTGGAACCGGCGGCGGCCGCGGAGCCAGTCCACGCCCGTCCAGGTGTCCGCCGCCTCGGCGGCTCCGCGTTCTCCGCGTGAAAACGAGAGCGCGATCCGCGTGAGAACGAGAACGAGAGCGCGATCCGGCCCGGATGCGGCCGGCACCCCGGCCGGAGCCGATGCTCCCGGCCTCGCCCCGGCGCCTCCGCGAGCGAGCAAGCGTTCCGGCGGATCCGGCATCAGCGGGGGACGACGCGGAAGAGGCGGTCGTCGGCGGGGGCGGGGTCGCCGCGGCCATCGCGGTTGCTGGTGCCGATGTAGAGGCGGCCGTCAGGGCCGGAGGCGACGAGGCGGATGCGGCCGAGGTCGTCCTCGAGGAGCGCGGCCTGGTTCAGGACGCGCCAGCCGGTGGTGGTGCCGGGGGCGGGCTCGAGGTCGAGGCGGCGGAGGTGGCGGCCGCGGAGCGCGCCGATGAAGGCGTCACCGGACCAGGCGGGGAACTCGTGGCCGGAGTGGATCGCGAGCCCGCTCGGCGCGATGGCGGGCGTCCAGGCGGCGATGGGCGGGAGGAAGCGGGGCCGGTCCTCCATGCCGGCGGCCTCGGGCCAGCCGTAGTTGCCGCGCGGAACGATCACGTTCAGCTCGTCCTCGCCGCGGCGGAAGTCTTCGTCGGGGAAGCCGCTCGGCCCGTGGTCGGTGGCGAAGAGGTGGCCGGTGGCGGAGTGCCAGGCCAGGCCCTGGACGTTGCGCAGGCCGAGTGCGTAGACGGGCGAGCCGGGGAACGGGTTGTCCGCCGGGATCCCGCCGTCCGGGCGGTAGCGCAGGATCTTGCCGGCACGGGAGGAGAGGTCCTGCGCGGCGGGCGGGTCCCGCGCGTCGCCCGTGGTCACGTACAGCATGCCGTCCGGGCCGAACGCGAGCGCCGCGCCCGCGTGGAACCGGTTGGCGGGCAGGCCGTCCACCACCACGACCGGGTCCACGCCGACACCGGCGCGGTCCGTCAGGCGGACCACGCGGTCGACCAGCCCGTCGTCCGTGGCGAACGTGCCGACCACGTAGACGTGCCCGGTCCGCTCGAAGTCGGGTGACGCCGCGATCCCCATCAACCCCGCCTCGCCCGTCGGCGCGACCGCGAGCTCCGCCCACGGCTCGGCGCGCAGCCCGTCCGCGTCGATCACCCGCACCCGCCCGGGTCGCTCCGTCACGAAGATGCGGCCGTCCGGCACGAACGCGAGCGACCACGGGACCTCGAGCCCCTCGGCCACCGTCTCCAGGCGGAAGCCGACCCCGGCCTCATCCGGCCGCGCGGGTGGCGTCGCACGATCCGCTTCGTCCCCGCACGCCCAGAACGCGGGCGCCAGCACCGCCAGCGCCGCCAACGCCCGCGGCGGCCGAGCCGATCGGAGCGGCGGCGACGCGCGCGGCAGGCGGCGCGGTCCCGCCCGGAACGCCCGACGCCCCCGATGCATCCGGAGCACTCGAAGCACCCGGTGAGCGCCGTGAGCGCGGTGCGCCCGGCGCACTCGGAACCGCGGCACCCGGCGGCGTCGAGCCGGCCGGGCCGGTCGGTCGGACCGTCGCATCGGTCGGCCGGGCGGTGGTATCCTCGACATGCGGCTCCCGGTTACGGTGCACGCGCGCGCGGCCGCGAGACGAGGCGCGTACGCCCGGCCGGCGGCCAGCGCCGTGATCCTCCGGATCCACCCGCGCGCGGCCGCGAGCCGTGATCCCGCACCGGGGGCTCTCGCGCCAGGTCCGGATCCACCCGCGCGCGGCCGCGAGTCCCATGTTGCATGAACGCCGCGAGAGGTCCACCCGCGCGCAACCGCGAGGCCAGCACGCGGTTGCGCGCGTCCGAGCCGCGCGAACCCGCGTCCGCCGGGCACCCTGGGCCGGCCTCACGGCCCCGACCCGGCGCCGGCAGCGGCGCACCGCGATCATAGACCCGGCGACCGTCGGCCACAACCCCCGTGTGCGAGTGGCCCGGCACGGATCTTGTCGGAAACGGATGGCGGGTGTCGCCACCCGGATGCGAGAGGCGCTCTCGGGGCGCCTCGTCTGTTTTGGATGCCGTCAGTGGGAGCATATAGATGCGCCACCATCTTCTCCGGCCCGTACTCACGGCCGCACTGGTCCTGGGGCCGGGCGCCTGTGCGCCCGGGCTCGGCGGCGGCAGCGCCGCGCCGACGCCGACCAGCGAAGTCCTGTTCCAGGTCAACAACCACAACTGGTCCGACGTGACCGTCTACCTCATGAGCGGAGGCGCTCGCACGAGGCTCGGCATGGTCACGAGCATGAACCAGCGGATCTTCAAGGTCCCGGGCGGGCTGCTCACCACGACCGCCGACATCCGGCTGCTGCTGGACCCGATCGGCTCGACGCGCGGGTACCTGACGGAGCCGATCATGGTCTCGCCGGGCCAGACGGTCGAGATGAACGTCGAGAACAACCTGCGGCTGACGAGCTGGGCGGTCTGGTAGGACCGGCCGCCGGCCTCGCCGGTGGCGCGGGCCGGCGGCGAGCCGTGCCGGCCGGGCGCGCCCGGCCGGCGCAGCCGCGCGTCCCCAAGAGCCTTGACCGTCGGCACCGCCGCCACTAGACTCGCCAGTAGGTGAGCCCGCCAATGGGTGCGTACCGCGTGCTCGCGGCCCGCGCCCATGTGCCGGTCCGCCCGCGCCACGCTCGTGTCCCCGACGCGCGGCGGCGAGCGCGACGCTTCGGCCGGTGCCACCGAACGGGCGCGGCCTGACCGGTGCGGACGCAATCCGACCCCGCCCGGGCGGAGACGCGCCCGATCGCGAGGATCCGATCCGGCGGCGATGCCCGCTCCCCCCTGTCCGGGGGCGAGTGGGCTCGTGCGTTCAATATCGTAAGCGGTGCCCCGGCCGCCGGCGGCGCCGCCCGGCCCGGGGCGCTCCCCGTGCCGCTCCACCGTGGACGAGCATCCCGGACCCCATCCGTGTTTTCGTGATTTCGCGGGCGACGACCGTGCGTGCCCGCACCCCGGCGTCGATGTCGGCGTCGGGCGCGATCCTCAACGCAAGGAGGGCGGTGTGATCACTCGATTCGTACGAGCGTTCGTCCTGCTGCTTGCGGTCCAGGTCGGCGCGTCGGCCGCCTGGGCACAGCAGCGGCAGGTGACCGGGCGCGTGACGTCGGCGGCGGGAGAGGCGCTGCCGGGCGCGTCGATCCAGGTCGACGGAACGGCGCTGGGCACGCAGGCCGGCGCGGACGGACGGTTCGCGATCATGATACCGGCCGGCGAGGCGGTGCTGGTGGTGCAGAACATCGGGTACCGGACGCGGCGGGTCACGGTCGCGTCGGGTCAGGCCAGCGTGGAGGTGCGGCTCGACGTCGACGTGCTGGCGCTCGAGGAGATCGTGGTGACGGGGCAGGCGACGAGCGTGTCGCGGCGCAACCTGGCGAACGCGGTTGCGACGGTGAACGCGGCGGAGCTCGAGCGGGTGCCATCCGAGACGATCGAGAAGATGGTGCAGGGCAAGATCGCGGGCGCGATGATCGAGACGAACTCGGGCGCGCCGGGCGGGGGCGTGCAGGTCCGGCTGCGCGGCGTCTCGACGATCAACGCCGAGTCGGAGCCGCTCTACGTGGTGGACGGCATGATCATCAGCAACGTGGCGGTCTCGTCGAACGCGAACGCGATCACGGAGGCGTCGGGCGGCTCGAACGCGTCGAACCAGGACGCGCCGGTCAACCGGCTGGTGGACATCAACCCGAACGACATCGCGAGCATCGAGATCCTGAAGGGCGCGTCGGCGGCGGCGCTGTACGGCTCGCGGGCGGCGAACGGGGTGGTCATCATCACGACCAAGCAGGGCCGGCCGGGCGAGATGCGCATCAACGTGTCGCAGCGGTTCGGCATCTTCGATCTGTCGAAGAAGCTGGGCTCGCGCAGGTTCGAGACGGTCGACGAGGTGTACGANNGGCGAGTCGACGGCCGCGGACACGGCGTACTTCCGGGACATCTACGGGAGTGGCGAGACGTTCGACTACGAGGAGCTGCTCGCGGGCCGCAACGACCTGTCGGCCGAGACGGCGTTCAGCCTGAGCGGCGGCAGCGACGCGACGCGCTACTTCGTCTCGGGGCTGGTCAAGAACGACGAGGGCGTCATCCCGAACACGGGCTTCAAGAAGCAATCGGTCCGGCTGAACCTGGACCAGCGTCTGAGCGACCGCTTCGAGCTGGGCGTGAACGCGAACGTGATCCACTCGTTCGGCGAGCGGGGGCTGACGAACAACGACAACAGCGGGACCAGCTACTACATGGTGCTGCCGTTCACGCCGAACTTCGTGGACCTGCGTCCGGGGCCGGACGGCACGTACCCGGACAACCCGTTCGAGCGGAGCAATCCGCTCCAGACGGCGGCGCTGCTGGACAACGACGAGGACGTCTGGCGCCTGATCACCGGCGCGAACGCGTCGTTCGAGGCGATCGCCACCGAGCGGCACAGCCTGCGCTTCCGCGCGGCGGGCGGGCTGGACTTCTTCACGCAGGAGAACGAGATCTTCTCGCCGCCTGAGCTCCAGTTCGAGCCGCAGGACGGCGACCCGGGCACGTCGTTGCTGAGCAACAGCGACAACCTCGACCTGACGTTCCAGGCGACGGCGGTCCACGCGTTCACGCCGGAGTCGGGCNNCGGCGGTCCATGCGTTCTCGCCGGAGTCCGGCACGTTGCGAGCGACGACGTCGGCGGGGCTCCAGTACGAGGACCGCGACCTGAACGTCTCGCGCATCGTCGCCCGCAACCTCATCGCGGGGCAGCGGAACGTGGACGCCGGGACGAACCGGCTCGTGTTCGAGAACCGGCAGCGGGTCAAGGACGTCGGGCTTTTCGTGCAGGAGGAGGTGCTGGCGCTCGATGAGCGGCTGCTCCTGACCGCCGGGCTGCGCGCGGACCGGAGCAGCGTTACGGGCGACCACCGAGAAGTACTTCCTCTTCCCCAAGGCGGCGGTGTCCTACCGCTTCGAGGGCGTCTCGGACCGCATCGACGGCCTCAAGCTGCGCACGGCGTGGGGTCAGAGCGGCAACCAGCCGCTGTTCGGCCAGAAGTTCACGGCGCTGAACGCGACGAACAACATCGAGGGGCTGCCCGGCCTGGTCGTCCAGGGCGTGGCGGGAGACCCGAACATCGAGCCGGAGCGGGTCACCGAGATCGA
>JABAOG010001147.1_pt1 | contig 11603 bp, 11 predicted proteins | sample 7062131 | NCBI WGS metagenome assembly JABAOG01 (sample SAMN14538629, study PRJNA623070) | marine sediment metagenome | biome: marine biome [ENVO:00000428]; feature: marine pelagic biome [ENVO:01000023]; material: deep marine sediment [ENVO:00002113] | place: India: Arabian Sea | collected... | reverse complement strand
TGCGACATTGCTCACCATCGACCTGTATCTTCCCGGCGGCCTTATCGCGGGCACCCAGCCCCTCGACAACGCGCGCACCGCAGGTTTCACCGTGCTCGTGCTCGCCCAGTTGTTCAACGCCCTCAACGCGCGCTCCGAGACCGCCAGCGCGTTCCGCGGGCTGTTCGCGAACTCGTGGCTGTGGGGCGCCGTCGCACTGTCCGCCGGCCTCCAGGTGGCGGTCGTGCACGTGCCGCTGCTGAACGACGCCTTCACCACCGCGCCGCTCTCCGTTGGCCAGTGGATGGTCTGTCTCGTCATGGCCAGCAGCGTCCTCTGGGCAGGCGAGATCCGTAAACTGGCGCTGTGGCGCACGACGGCGGGAGTCAGCCCCGGCTGACCTCCGGCAGCGTACGGCCGACGGCGACGCCGAGGGCCCCGAGCACCGCCAGGAAGCCGAGGGCGGCCTCGTTGCCCAGCCCGGCCAGCGCGCTCGAGACCGCACCGACGGCGAGCAGCAACACACCCATCGTCGTGTTGGCGACCGCGACGTACTCGGTGCGCCGGTCCCCCTCCGCCATGTCGACGATGTACGTCTTGCGTGCCACCCGCACCCCCGTGTGGGTCAGCGCAAGCATCAGATAGACGACGGGATAGAGCCACTCCGAGTTCCGCGCACCCGGGACGGCGAGCAGGGCCAGGAACGCCGCGATCACCGCGGACGCCGCTGCGGCGGTGCCGATCATCAGCTGCCGTGACGACCGGTCGGCGAGGCGGCCGGCGATGCGTCCGCCCAGCAGGTTGGCCAGCCCCTGCGCGACGACGAACGGTCCGAGCGAGCCCAGCCCGACCCCGCCTCGAGTCGCCGCGAGGGCGACCACGAACGGCGGGCTGAGCGCCGAGACCAGGAGCAGGGTGCGGACGGCGACGAAGCGCCGGAACGTCGCATCCTCGCGCAGCAGGCTCCACGCCCAGGCCGCCCACCCGGGCCCGCTTCGCGCCGCCGACGGCTCGCCGGCCGGCTCGCGGATCGTCGCGTACACGGCAAGAGCCACCACCCACGCGACGGCGGCGGCGCCGAGCAGGGCGGCGAGCACGCCTGCGGCGACGTCGTCACCGCCGAGCACCCGGATGCCCAACCCGACGGTGACGGCGACCGCACCCGACAGCACCGTGGTGATGCCGTTGATCTGGCCGCGCTGTCCTTTGGGCACTGTTCGCCCGAGCACGTCCTTGCTGCTCAGAGAGGTAAGCGAGCGGGAGAGCGCGAATACCGCCAGGCTTAGCAGGATGCCGACGCCTGCCGCCACGCCGCTCGCGGTCGCAGCGACGAGCGCCATGGCCGCCGTCGCCAGGGCCTGGCCGGCCGCGCCACCCACCCAGATCCACTTGCGCAGCCGGTGGCGCTCGACCCAGGGCGTGATCAGGGCCTGAGGCAACATCGATCCGGACTCCCGGATCGGGACGAGGAGGCCGATCAGCGAGCCCGGTGCGCCGACCGAGGCCAGCAACCAGGGCAGCACGGTCTTCGCGTTGACCACCTGGTCCCCGGTGCTCTGCAGCCCGGTGGCGACGATCTGGCGCAGCCCGTTCCGGGCGATGTCCCGCTGGACCTCCTGCGACATGCCCTCGGCACCGGAGTCGGCGTCCGTTCGCACGAGCCTCCGGTAGACAGCCTGCGCCGCAGGCATTGAGCTGCCTCCTCTGACACTGCGCTTCCAGGGGCTCGGCCGACAGCGGACCACCCGGCCTCATTGATCGTGTGCCGGCGATGCTGCGATCACCGACACACGGTTTCTCGACTGGTTTCCGGTGTGCCTACGCACCGTGGTGCTGCTGCCGGTAGACCTCTCGGCTGGCCGGCACCGCGGCGAGCGCGGCGATCACGACCACTGCCCCGACGATCCACGAGGTCCATGCCGCCCCGGTGCTCGCGGTGAAGCCGACCACCCACGGTGCGATGAACGCGGCCAGGCCGCCCACGGCGGTCGCCCACTCGTCGATGTAGACGCCGGGCATCGCCAGGGCGACGACGGCCATGGCGACGATCGCCAGGCCGATGATCGCCATGGTCCAGGTACCGCCGGTGCCGACATCGACCCAGAGGGTCGAGAGGGCCAGGTACGCACCAGCGACCAGGCTGATCCAGTCCTGGACCCGCATCCACGGCCTGCTCTGTCCGTTCGCCATCCCTGTCACCTCCTCTCGGACACTGGGAGGGACATTCCTGCCACTTTCGATGATTCCGCCGCCAACGCCGGTCCCGCTCGGGTCGAAAGTCACACGACGGCAAGCACTTCGCCAGGTGCCGCAGTCGTCGCGGCGGCTACTGGTCGATCAGCTGCTGTATCGTGGCGCCGTAGCGCCGGGCGACCTCGTCGGGTGCCGAACCGGACGCCGGTGCCCGAAGGATCCGGAGGCTCACGGCCAAGCCGAGTAGCGCTGCGATGACGAGTTCTGCGCGCAGCCGGGCGTTGTCGTCCCCGCCGAGCCGTTCGGTGAGTGGATCGATGTAGCCGGTGACGAACCGCTCCCGCACCGCATCGGGGTCGGGTGCGGACAGCCGCAGCACGAGCGTGCGGTTGAGCGACTCCACGTCGCTGCGACCGAAGCGGTCGAGCAACTCGCGCACCAGCGCCTCCCCGAGTTCGGAGTCCGGGACTGCGGGCAGCGGCGGCGGCGTGATCCTGGCCGTCCGGTAGAACAGCTGCTTCTTGCTGCCGCCGCACTTCATCACCATCGCGGGTGAGAGGTTGGCCCTCGTGGCGATGTCGCGGATCGTGACCTGGTCGAACCCGCGTTCGGCGAACAGCTCCGCAGCCGCGGTCAGTATCGCGTCCCGCGACCGGTAGGCCCTGTCGCCCTGGACGGTGTGCCGTGTCATCACACGCTCTCCCGAAGGCCGGCGCCCGCCTCCGCCCTCGTGCCGTCGCCGGCCGGCAGGTCGAAGTCCATCGTCCTGGTCGCGCCCCACACGGTGACCGCGCTCGCCGCCGTCGCTCCGGCCGGGGTCACTGCGGTGAGGACGTAGCGGCCGTTGGGAGGCAGCGGCATCTCGTAGCGCCCGTCCGTCCCGCTGCGGGCCGTGCCGACCACCTCCCCGCTCTGCTGGGTAAGCGCCACGACCGCACCGTCGACGGGGCCGTACGGGTCGTTGACGGTTCCGGCGAGTGTGAGCCGCTCGCGCAGGACGATCGGCTCGATCTCGGTCTCGGCGGCCAGGTCGGCCAGCCGGGACTCCGGCGTCCAGCCCTCGGCGGCGGTGACCACGAGGTACCGCCCCGCCCCGGGCACGGCGATGGAGAAATCCCCCGCGGAGTCGACCTGGCTCCAGTCGACCTGCTCGCCGGACGGGGTGAGCAGGGTGACCACCGCGTTGCGGACCGGGCGGCCCGTGGTGGAGACCACCCTGCCGTGGACGACGGTGTCGCGCATGTGGCCGCCGGCGCCGGGGGGTTCCTCGGGGAGCTCCCGCATCCGGAACGTCGGCACGGTGAGAAGCGCCGCTCCCAGCGACATCACCGCCGCGACCCAGAACACGGTGGCCAGTGCGCCGAAGCTGGGATGCACCTCCTCGCCGACACGGACCACCCCCAACGTCACGACCGCCGCCATCGCGGCGCTCGACGAGGACGTGCCGATCGAGCGCATCAGCACGTTGAGGCCGTTCGCCGATGCCGTCTCCGTCACCGGCACCGCACGCATGATCAGGGTCGGCATCGCGGCGAAGGTCATCGATGCGCCCACGGCGACCAGCATCGAGCCCGCCACGATCTGCCATAGCTCCGCGCTGAAAAAGACCCGCGCGGCGTAGGAGCCGGCCATCAGCAACGCTCCGGCGAACAGGGCCGCCTGCGGGCCGAACCGCCGGATGACCCACGCCGACACCGGCGCCATCAGGCCGAAGGTCAGCGCGTTCGGCGCCATCCAGAGACCGGTGTGCAGCACGTCGAGCCCGAAGCCGTAGCCGGTGGACTCCGGCGCCTGCAGCTGCTGGGTCGTCACCAGCAGGTTGCCGAACATCGCGAAGCCGGTCAGCACCGAGGCGATGTTCACCAGTAGCACGGCGGAACGAGCGGCGACCCGGATGTCGACCAGCGGGTTGCGAACCCGCAACTCGACGGGCACCCACGCCGCGATCAGCAGCACACCGAGCACGGCGAGCAGCAGGGTCGGCTCCGACGTCCAGCCCCACTGGCCGCCCTTGGACAGCACCAGCAGCACGGAGGTCAGGGCCGCCGAGATCAGCAGCGCCCCGCGGTAGTCGAACGAGCCACGTGTGCGCACCGGTGACTCCGACAGCACCAGCCACACCGCCGCCAGCATCACCGCTCCCGCCACCCCGGTGACGAGGAAGATCGAATGCCAGTCCAGCCGTTCGGCGATGAACCCCGACAGCGGCAGGCCCACAGCCGCACCGATCGCCAGCGTCGCGCTCATCAGGGCCACGCCGAGCGGCACCCGTTCGCGCGGCAACTCGTCCCGCATGATCGCGATTCCGACCGGGATCAGCGCCATTCCCACGCCCTGTATCGCGCGCGCGGCGATGACCAGTGACAACGCCTCGCTCAACCCACCCAACAGCGAGCCGGCCACCATCGCCGCGAGCGCGACCATCATCATCCGCTTCTTGCCGAACATGTCGGCCAGTCGCGAGATGGTGGGGATGGAGACGGCGCCGGTCAAGAGCGTGGCGGTGACCAGCCACGAGGCGTTGTCGACGGTGGTGTCGAGCAATCTGGGGAAGTCCGGCAGCAACGGCAGGAACATGGTCTGCTGCAACGACACCGTCGTACCGGTGAGCGCCAGCACGGCGACCACCAGCGCACTGCGCTTCTTCTCGGCCGGCTCGCCTACCGGGGGCGGGGCGCCGGTGTCAGCGGTCTGCCGGTCCACGGACCCCCTTCGCCGTACGCCGCTCTGGTGAACAGTGGTTCACCCTATGCTAGTGAACCACTGTTCACCGGAGCCCGCCAAATCGCGGCGTCCTTGGCCGAACATGCCGCAGCGGCGGCTGTGGAGGGGTCCGGGGGTGGCTGATCCTCTCAGTCGGTGCTGCTCTGCCCGCTACGGACCTCTGGACGCCCCTGCTTGCGGGTGAGGTAGCCCTCGCGCCACACGGCGACGATGCCCGCCACAATCGCCACGGCCTCCGACACGGCGGCGGCCCAGACGTACCCGCCGGTCCAGCGCTCGTTGACGCCGAACAGTCCCACGGTGGTCGAGGTGACGAAGGCGCCCAGCGTTGCGGCACCGAACCCGACGGCGAGCAGCAGGGGAGCCCAGTGGCGCCAGACGAGCAGCAGGACGGCGATGACGACACCGGCCACGGCGTTGAGCATGAACGCCGGTCCGATGACCTCGATGTCACGGTAGCCGTCGAACCACAGCCAGAGGTGAATCGCAGCCGAGACGAGCACCGCTACGGCGGCGACCAGTCGAGTCAGCACGGTCTCTTCCTCCCTCCGCGTACGGGGTCAGGAACTTCAAGCCCTCAACGTCCGTACGGCTCGCACGGCCACGCGGTTCAGCGATTCCGGGCTTGAAACGATGAACCCGGCGCACCCGTCCTGCGTATCACGGGTGCTGCCGTGATGGATGATTGGGCCGGGATCGGTTCGGGCCGTCGTCAAGGGAAGCATGAACGAGGAAGCGTGCGCGTTCTGGCTGTGTGAGCCGGGGAGGGGGGAGATCAGGCCTGTCCGGCTGCCCGAACCGGGCGGTGACGAGGTGCTGGTGCGGACACTGTGCTCCGGGATCAGCAGGGGCACCGAGACGCTCGTGTTCCGCGGCGGCGTCCCCGAAAGCGAGTACGCCAGGATGCGTGCTCCGTTTCAGGACGGCGAGTTCCCCGGTCCCGTCAAGTACGGCTACCTCAACGTCGGCGTGGTCGAACAGGGACCGGCTCCTCTCCGTGGGCGACCGGTGTTCTGCCTGTACCCGCATCAGACCCGGTACGTGGTTCCAGCCGACGCTGTCACGCCGGTGCCGGAGGATGTGCCGTACACGCGTGCCGTGCTGGCCGGCACGGTGGAGACCGCGGTCAACGCCCTGTGGGATGCGCAGCCGCTGGTCGGCGACCGGATCGCCGTCGTCGGCGCGGGGATGGTGGGCTGCTGCGTCGCCCGGCTGCTCGCGCGGCTTCCCGGCAGCCGGGTCACCCTTGTCGACATCGACCCGGCGCGGGCCGACACCGCCGGTGCCCTGGGCGTCGACTTCGCACTGCCGGCAGACGCGGCCGGCGGCCGCGACCTCGTGGTGCACACCAGCGCCACCGCAACCGGGCTCCAGCAGTCGCTGGACCTGTTGCGCNNGGTCGTCGACCTGAGCTGGTACGGCGACACCCGGGTGCAGTTGGCCCTCGGCAGCGCCTTCCACTCCCAGCGGTTGAGCATCCGCGCCAGCCAGGTCGGGCGCGTGGCGGCCGCACGACGCGGGCACCGGACGGCGTCCGAGCGGCTGGCACTGGCGATGGACCTGCTTCGCGACCACGCCTTCGACGCACTGATCACGGGATCATCCCGGTTCGCCGAACTCCCCGAGGTGATGGCGACACTGACCGACGGGCGGCTGCCGGCCCTGTGCCACACCGTCACCTACGGCGACGAGGAGGTGCCGTGTTCAGTGTCACGGTCCGCGACCACGTGATGATCGCCCACAGCCTCCGCGGCGAGGCGTTCGGTCCGGCGCAACGGCTGCACGGCGCCACGTACGTGGTGGACGCGACCTTCAGCGGGCGCGAACTGGACGCCGACGGGACTGTGGTCGACATCGGCCGCGCCGCCGAACAGTTGCGCGCGGTGCTCGCGCCGCTGGACTACCGCAACCTGGACGAGGTTCCCGACTTCGCCGGCGGCAACACCACGACCGAGGCCCTGGCGAAGGTGATCGCCGACCGGCTGGCCGAACGGGTGCGGCACGGGGCGCTCGGTGCTGCCGCGCAGCGGCTGACCAGGATCGCTGTGACGCTGCACGAGTCACACGTGGCCTGGGCCGGCTACGAGCGCGAGCTGTGAACGCCGTCCACGTCATCGTTCCGGCGGGTATCGACGACCCGCGGCGACCCAGCGGCGGCAATGTCTACGACCGGCACGTGTGCCGCGGGCTCGCCGCGCTCGGCTGGAGCGTGCACGAGCACCCGGTTCCGGGCTCCTGGCCCTGGCCCGACCACGTCGCTCGCAGCGGCCTCGCCGAAGCCCTGGACGCGGTACCGGACCGCGGGCTCGTGCTGCTCGACGGCCTGGTCGCCTCGACCGTTCCGGACATACTGACCACGCACGGTTCCCGCCTGCGGCTGGCCTTCCTGCTGCACATGCCGCTGGGCGAGGTCGACCTCCGGGCGCGGCCGGCGGAACGTGCCGCGCTCGCGACCGCGGTCGCCGTCGTCACCCCCAGCCGCTGGGCGCGGCGGTGGCTGCTCGCCGGCTACGGTCTTCACCCTGCGCGGGTGCACGTGGCGGAGCCGGGCGTCGAGATGCCGGGCCCGGCGCACGCATCGGCGGGTGGAGACCGCCTGCTGTGCGTCGGCGCAGTGACCCCGCACAAGGGCCACGATGTGCTCGTGGCAGCACTTGGCGAGCTCTCCGACGTCCCGTGGAGCTGTGCGGTCGCCGGCGCGCTCGACGTGGCGCCCGGGTTCGTCGAGGGCCTGTGCCGCGAGGCTCGGCGGCACGGCATCGCCGCTCGGTTGCGCTTTCTGGGTCCGCTCAGCGAAGCGGATCTCACCTCGGCGTATGCCCGCGCCGATGTCCTGGTCCTGAGCTCTCGCGCGGAGAGCTACGGCATGGTCGTCGCCGAGGCGGTGGCGCACGGCCTTCCCGTGATCGCAACGTCGGTGGGCGGTGTCCCGGAGGCGCTCGGCCGGGCTGCCGACGGACGCCTGCCCGGCCTGCTGGTTCCCGCCGGCGATGCTCCTGCGCTCGCCGCGGCCGTGAGAGAATTCCTCACCGATGGCAGCCTGCGGGCCAGCCTGCGGCAGGCGGCCGCAGACCGCCGGAACCGGTTGCCGCGGTGGTCGCACACCGCCGGCAGGGTCGCACAGGTCCTCACCGCGGCGGCGCGAGCGTGACCGGCCGGTGAACCGCGGTGCGCTCCTCGGCGTACCTTCTGCCAGGACACCAGACCAGCTGCCCGGAGAAGTGGAGCGGTGATCAGCAACAGAGTCTCATCGTGGACACGCTTGTCGATCGGCGCCGGCATTCTCGCCTTCCTCGTGGTGCGGATGGGACCGGCGCCGTTCCTCGACGCGCTCAGCGCCATCAGCGGATGGCCGCTGGCAGCGGCCTGCGCGATCGGCGCGCTGACGACCGTGTGCTGTGCCTGGCGTTGGTCCCTGGTGGCCGAGGGCATGGGGATCACACTCCCGCTGCCCGCCGCGGTCGGGGCGTACTACCGGTCCCAGTTCCTCAACGCGACCCTGCCCGGCGGGCTGCTCGGCGACGTGCACCGCGGTGTGCGGCACGGACGCGAGGTCGGCGCTGTCGGACGGGGCCTGCGGGCCGTGGCCTGGGAACGCTCCCTGGGCCAGGTCGTGCAGCTGTCGCTGACCGTGCTCGTGCTGCTCCTGTGGCTGTCGCCGGCGCAGACCTTCCTCCCGCTGGTCCCTGTGCTCGCCGGGGTGCTCGCCGGGGCGGCAGCGACGGCCCTCGTGGTACTGCGGTGGATGCGCCGACCTGGGCGCCGCCCGGGCGCCGTGGCGCGGACACTCGCCACAGTCGCCGGCGATTTGCGGGCCGTCGTGCGGGTACCACGGGCCGTGCCTCGCATCGCGCTCGCCTCCACCGTCGTCGTCGGCGGCTACGCCGCCGTCTTCGTCATCGCGGCTCGCGCCAGCGGCGTGTCGGTCCCGCTCGACCGGCTCCTCCCCGTGGCGATGGTCGTGCTGCTGGCATCCGCCATTCCGACGAACATCGCGGGATGGGGGCCGCGGGAAGGGGCCGCCGCCTGGGCGTTCGGCGCGGCGGGGCTGAGCGCGGCGCAGGGTGTCACCACCGCCGTGGTGTTCGGCGTGATGGCCCTGGTCGCCACGCTGCCCGGCGCGGTCGTGCTCGTCGCCGCACGCGCGCACCGACCGCGACAGCCCGGTCATCGGGAAGGCCCCGTACTCCTCGCGGACGCCACCCATGCCTGAGTGTCCCTACATCCTGCTCAGCTGCGCGATGTCGATCGACGGCTACCTCGACCGGCCCTCGGGTCCGCGGCTGGTCCTGTCCAACGACGCCGACCTCGACCGCGTCGATGAAATGCGGGCCGGCTGTGACGCGATCCTGGTCGGCGCGGCGACGGTGCGCAGCGACAACCCGCGGCTGCTGGTGCGAGCGCCCTCCCGCAGGGCGCAACGCGTCGCGCGCGGACTCCCACCGACCCCCGTCAAGGTGACGGTCACCGAGCGGGCGAAGCTGGACCCGGCGGCGAGCTTCTTCACAACGGGCGACACCGACAAGCTGGTCTACTGCCCCACCGAGAACACGGCCGAGGCGCGCGCGCAGCTGGCCTCGGTGGCGACCGTGATCGACGGTGGCCGGACCGTGCGGATGCGCCGCGTCTGCGAAGATCTCCGCTCCCGCGGTGTGCGCCGGCTGATGGTCGAGGGCGGGCAGAGCGTCCTCACGCAGTTCCTCACCGCCGGGCTCGCCGACGAGCTCCGGCTCGCCGTCGCACCCTTCTTCGTCGGCAACGCCCAGGCGCCCCGTCTGGTCGGCAACGGCCGGTTCCCGTGGGACCCGAGTCACCAGGCGACCCTGGCCGGGGTGCGGCAGCTCGGTGAGGTGGCGGTCCTCACCTACGCCCTGTCGGCCCGCTACCGCTCGGCCTGACCGGTAGCGGCCCCTGGGCCGGCGCGCTGTACGCGTCGAGGAACCGGCCCCGGAAGGCATCCATCCGCCACACGGGCGCGTCGGGCCCCGGCCGCAGCCCGTCCTGCCAGCCCCACCCCGCGATGCGACCGATCACCGAGGGGTCGCGGGCAACGACCGAGACCGGCACGTCGTGGCTCACGCCCTGCCCGGTGACGAAGGTGTTCGGCTGGTGGTCCCCCAGGACGACCAGCACGAGATCGTCGTCGCCGTGCCGCAGGACGAAGCCGACCAGCGAGCGGAGCGAGTAGACCACAGACGTCGTGTACGCCGAGCGCAGCCGGTCGCGGTCGCTCCAGACCAGGGCACGGGACTTCCCCTCGCCGGGCATGCCGTCGTAGATCTCACCGTCTCCGAGCTCCTCCCACGGGACCATGCGCGGCAGCGGCGTCCAGGGTGTGTGGCTGGAGACCAGGTCCACCTCGGCCATCACCGGCCGGCGTCGGTCGGGCGCCAGCTCCAGCCGGTGCAGCGCCTCGAGCGTGTACTGGTCCGGGACCTTGGCGTAGCCGAACCGCGGACCGGTGTAGCCAAGATCGCCGCCACCGTACATGGTGTCGAAGCGGTAGAGGCCCTTTCCGTCGGGCCACGGGCGCTCGCTGGAGGGGATCATCATGACAGTACGCCAGCCCGCCCTGCCGAAGAGGCTGGTCAAGGTGGAGTGTCCGCTCGCCAGGAGGCGGTCGTAGCGCCGTTCGCTGTCGATCCAGAGCCCGGACTGCAGGGTCGAGTGCACGAGCCAACTGGTTCCGCCGATCGTGGGCGAGGTGAGGAAGGCGCTGCGGGCGTGAAATCCCGCCTGCCGCAGCCGGCGGGTGCTCTCGTCGAGCACCGAGGTCACCGGGCTCGACGACGGCCCCTCGAGGGTGAACCTGCCGTAGCTCTCCACGAAGACCACGAGCACGTCCTTGCCGCGCAGCCCGGACAGCATCGTCCCGGCGGGAGCGGCGTCGTGGGGGTCCGCGGCCAGTTCGCGGTCGAAGCGCCTCTCGTCCTGGATTCCCTCGGTGATCCGGTGCGTCTGGTCCACGGCGAGACGGGCGTCGCTGGCGGAGGCGACCGGAGCCCCGCCGGCGCTCGCACCGGATGCGGCGAGCCCTGCCCATACCGCGACCAGGGCGGCCACGGTGGCGGCGGCCGCCGTGCGGTGCGCACCTGCCACGTCGGCCACGCGGAGCGCCGCAAGCGGCAGCACGACGAGGATGCCGACGACGGCCAGCCCCCCAGCGATCAGCGCGCCCACAGCGCCGGCGGTTCCGGCCGAGTCGAACAGCAGGCTCACGGCCGATCCCGCGTACCCCGTGTCGGTCGCGGCGTCGAACGGGCGGCCGAGGGCCAGCCGGAAGCCAAGCTCGAGGACCTTGAGCAGGAACATGAGGGCCACCGCCGCCCCTGCGAGCGTCGCCGCGGGCCGGCGGGCGCGGGCCGGCAGGGCGAGCAGCACTCCGGCGAGCACCAAGCCCTCGAGAGGCAGCCGTAGCAGGGCGGCCGGCTGCAGGTCCGCGGGTTGGTACGGCACGACGAGCGCGCCCCACAGCACCAGCACGGCCACGATGGACCAGCCCGTTCGGAGGCGTGCGTCCCTCATGGGTCCTTCGTACCTCCGCAGGTGTCGCGACACGGATACGTACGAGTGTGGTGCCGCGTTGGTTCACCGTCTCGCTGCCGGCTCACCGCGGCCGCGCCAGCACGTCCTGGTGGTGCACCGTGACGCCGAGCCTGCCGGCCGCCGCCTCGGCCAGGCGGCGGCCGGCATACGCGGATGCCTCC
>JABAOG010026083.1_pt1 | contig 11605 bp, 9 predicted proteins | sample 7062131 | NCBI WGS metagenome assembly JABAOG01 (sample SAMN14538629, study PRJNA623070) | marine sediment metagenome | biome: marine biome [ENVO:00000428]; feature: marine pelagic biome [ENVO:01000023]; material: deep marine sediment [ENVO:00002113] | place: India: Arabian Sea | collected... | reverse complement strand
GGTTCTCGAAGCCGGCAGCTCCCTCGGGTTCCTCGTGTATCCGCCGCTCAAGGAGCACGAGGCCTTCTACATCGAGTACGAAGGCGACGGACGCTACCGCTTCAAGTACTTCATGCGGAGCCGGAGCGGCGGGTGGGACCCTTTCTTCTCGGTTCTCTGGACGCTGCCCGTCGGCAGCATCGGCATGATGCGCGAAGAGGTCGCCTTCGCCATGGAAGATCCTCCCGTCGGACCCGAAGGCGCCAGGGACATGGCCAGGACGTTCGTCGTGCCCGAGGACTTCGGGACGCCGCCCGGCGCGGTCACGCTGAGGGGGAGCCACAACTTCAAGACGCCCGAAGGCTGGGACACCGTCTACGCGCCGGTCTTCAACATGGTCGATCGGCCCCTAGCCCCCATGCTCGTCGTCCGGGTCGAGACCGACTGGTACATGCACCATTCGGAGTTCCGCTATGTCCTGGAGCCCGGCCAGGGGATGCCCGGAAGCCACAGCCTGCCCATCGGGCAGGCCTTTTTCGTCCCCCGCGAGGAGATCCACCTCGTCCGCGCCTCCTCCGACGAGCTCGAGGAGATCCGCCGGTCGCGAGAGGAGTTCGCGACGCGCAAGGCGGAAGAGAAGGTGACGACGCGGTACGGGCTCGAGTACAGCCCTCACTACTTCCGGGAAAGCCGGAGGCGCAGGGAGGAAGGGGACGAGGGCGAGGACGAGGGCGAGCGATCGGCGGAGTGACGGTCAGGCCCCGCCGAAGAGCCCGATTCCGGCCTCCTCCACCGCCCGCCGGTACGCGGCCCACTCGTCGCCGAAGAACGATTCCACCCGGCGGCTGATGTCCTCCACCGCGTCCTCGGCTCGCTCGAGCGCGCGCACGGCGCCTTCGGTCGGCTCCGCCCAGCGCCCCGAGGCCAGGGTGCCCGCGGCGTCGCCGAGGCGTGACTGCACCAGCTCGGGCTCGTCGCGAAAGCCCTGGATCTCGGCGCCGAACATCGCCTCGTAGAGCTCGTCGAGCCCTTCGCGGACCCGGCGGCCGTGGGCCTGGAGCGAGTCGATCGCCTCGCCGTCGTCGCGATCCGCGAGCACCTCCTGGATCCGGTCCACCGTCTCGCGGCCGTCCCGGATGCGGTCGGCCGCCGCGGTGGCGCCGCGCTGCGCCTCCAGGAGCCGGTCGTTGAGAGCGTCCACCCTCCGCGCCGTCGCAACGTCGAAGGGGACGCGGGGGTCGGGAAGCACCCGCACGGTCGTCTCCGTCGTGTCGGCCGCCAGGACCACCTGCACCGCGTACTCCCCCGGCAGCGCCAGCGGGCCACCGGGCTCCCGAGCCTCCTCGGGATCGTCGGGAGCGGCGGTGGACGCGCGACGCGCTCCCGCCCTGTCCATGGCCCACTCGACCTGATGCACGCCCGGCGTTCCCGGCCCCCTCAGCCGGCGGATCTCCTCCCCGCCCGACAGGATCCGGATCGTCACCTCCGGCTCGTCGTCCCGAGCCTCGTCGTCCTCGGGCTCGTCGTCCTCGGGCTCGTCTGCGGCGGGCTCGTCCGCGGCGGCGCCGTCAGGGGCCTCTTCGCCCGGCACCCAGTACCGGATCCGCGCCCCGGGCTCGCGGTTCTCGCCCCGGTAGAGGAAGTCACCGGGGAAGATGGCGCCCGGCTGCTGGGCGAAGACGACCTGCGGGGCGTCCAGGACCGGGTAGGCGAGCACGCGCTCGGGCGCGGAGCCCTCGCGGGCCAGCGTCCGCAGCGGCCGGATGTCGTCGAGGACGAGGAAGGAGCGGCCGAAGGTCCCCATGACCAGGTCGTGCTCCCGGGGGTGGATCACCATGTCCCGCACCGGCGTGGCGGGCACGCCGTTCGTCCAGCGCTGGAAGCTCTCCCCGTCGTCCACGCTCACCCACAGCCCCCGGTCCGTGCCCACGAACAGGAGCTCGGCAACGACGGGGTCCTGGACGACGGAGAGGCCGTAGCCGTCGACGTCCTCGGCGATCCTGCGCCACGAGTCGCCGAAGTCCTCGGTGTGGTAGACGTACGGGGTCCAGTCGTCGCGGCGGTGGTCCTCGACGACCACGAACGCCTCGCCCGCCGCGTGGGGCGACGCATGGACCTGCGGCACCCACGCCCCCCGGGGCGCGTCGCGCATCCTCTCGACGAGGTTCGTCCACGACTCGCCGCCGTCGCGGGTGAGCTGCACGTTGCCGTCGTCGGTCCCGACCCAGACCACGCCCTCCTCCACCGGGCTCGGGGCGATGGCGACGATGGTGGCGTTGTTCTCCGCGCCGGAGTCGTCGATGGTCAGCCCGCCCGTGGTGGCCTGCTGCTGGCGCATCGGATCGTCCGTGGTGAGGTCGGGGCTGACCGTGCGCCACGTGGCTCCGTCGTCGTCGCTCACGTGGAGGAACTGGGAGCCGAACCACACGCGGCCCGGGCGGATGGGGTCGAGGGCGAGGGCGGCGTTCCAGTTGAAGCGCAGGTCCGCCTCGTCGGGATGGGTGGGCGTCACCCGGCGTTGCTGCCCGGTCTCCCGGTCGTAGCGCATGAGCGCGCCGCCCTGGTACATGACGTATNNGTCGGCGCAGCATCCCAGGTTCTCCCACTGATGATTCTGGATGCCCTGGTACGTCCACGCGTAGGCCGGCCCCCGGAACGAGTCGTTGTCCTGGGCACCGCCGTAGATGTTGTACGGCGTCTCCATGTCCACGTTGACGTGGTAGAACTGCCCGATGGGGAGGTTGTGGAAGACCTTCCAGCTCCGGCCCCGGTCGCGGGAGATGGCGGCCCCGCCGTCGTTGCCGTCGATGATGAGCTCCGGCCGCGTCGGATGGATCCACCACGCGTGGTGGTCAACGTGCACGAGCTGGCCCGAGACCCAGGTGTCGAAGGACTCGCCTCCGTCCTCCGAGACGTCCACGGTGCCCGCCAGCCGGTAGAGCCGGTTCTCGTTGGTCGGGTCGACGAAGATGTCGGCGTAGTAGAACGGCCGCGGGTTCACGCCGTCCTCGGAGTTCACGGTCTCGAAGGAGCGCGCACCGTCGTCGGAGCGTAGCAGGACGCTCTTCTCCGCCTCGACGAGGGCGTAGACGACGTCCGGGTCGGAGGGGGCGATGGCCAGGCCGATGCGGCCCAGCTCCCCGTCGGGCAGCCCGTCGTCCTCGGTACGTCGGACCCAGCTCCCGCCTCCGTCCCAGGTCACCCAGATCCCCGAGCCCGGCCCGCCCGACGTCATCGTCCACGGCAGCCGCCGGTGACTCCACGTGGCCGCGATGAGCTTGTCCGGGTTGCGGGGGTCCATGACCAGGTCGGCCGCCCCCGTGCGCTCGTCGACGAACAGCGTGCGCTCCCACGTGCCGCCCCCGTCCCGGGTCCGGTAGACCCCCCGCTCCTCGGAGTCGCCGAAGGGGCTGCCCAGCACGGCCAGGTAGGCCACGTCGGGATCCGATGGGTGGAGGACGATGCGGTGGATGGCCCGGGAGCCCTCCAGCCCCAGGTGGGTCCACGTCTCGCCCCCGTCGATGCTCTTGTAGACGCCGTTGCCGTGATTGACGGAGTTGCGCGGGCTGCCCTCGCCCGTGCCCACCCAGATGACGTCGGGGTTCGACTGGCTCACGGCGATGGCGCCGATGGACTGGACCGGCTGGTCGTCGAAGATCGGCTCCCAGGTCGTGCCGCCGTTCTCCGACCTCCACACGCCCCCGGCGGCCGCGCCCACGTAGATCACGTCGGGATCCGAGACGAGGGCGTCGATGGCTCCGATGCGGCCGCCCTGCCCCGATGGGCCGACGCTCCGGGCCTCCATGGAGGAGAGGGGGTCGAGATCGACCTGGGCCGAGGCGTCGGCCGGGCGCCCGGGCGCGCCCGGGAGCGCGAGGGCGGCCGCCGCGACCGCGGCCAGGAACGGCAGGGGCGTGGGAACGAAGCGGAGTACGGGACGTGATCTCATGGGAATCTTCGAGGGCTCGGGCGCCCTGGGGGCGCCGTCGCGTGGAATGGCGGCGCCCATATTGGCGCGACGACGTCCGCCACGCACGGGGGGCGAAGGCGTCGGCCCGGGGCGCCCGTCAGCCCCTGGGTCGAACGAGGGCGTCGAACCGCTCGTTGCCGCGCAGGAGCGCGAGATGGGGATCCTGGTGGATGCAGAGCCCCATCGGCAAACCGTCGGCGAAAGCGCGCCGCAGCCGCAGGACGGCCCGGTCAGAACCCCGTCCCTCCAGGGCATCGAGGGCGGCCAGCCAGAACCNNGGGCTCGCCATCGGACGGCCTCGTCCGTGTCACCCGTCCTCGCCGCGATCACCGCGAGGTATCCCTCGTCGAGATGGCCCTGCAGATGGCCGTGATGGTGACCCAGCGGGTGCGGTGGGCCCGCGGACGTCCGGACCAGATCGCTGAACAGGGTCCGCGCGCTCTCGAGGTCGCCCGCATGGTACAGGGCCCGGGCGTACGCCCGGCGTGTGTCCCGGGTATCGTCCGCTCCGGCTTCGATCCTCCGTCGGTACCAGTCTACCGCGCTGGTCAGGAGCGGCTCCGCGTCCCCCGCATGTCCGTGGGCGTTGAGCTCCAGCGCCGCCTCCACGAGAAGCTCTCCGGCCCCCGGCTGTCGGGTCGGAGGGCTCGCGAGCGCCTGGTCTGCGACGCGAAGCACGTCCGCGGTCCGCCCCAGGGCGGCCAACGCGCGGAGCTCGCACAGGGCCGCGGTGGGATCGTCCGGATGGGCCTGGCGCGCCCGGGACGCGGCCTCGAGCTCCCGCGCATGATCGCCCAGGAGGTGGTGAGCCGTGGACAGCTCAAGCCAATAGTAGATCCACCCCCGCATCTCGCCCCTCTCGGGATCGAGCTCGGCCAGCACCTCCCGAGCCTCCCGAGGCCGGTTGAGCCGGCGGGCCTCCTCGGCCACCTGGAAATGCGGGATCGAGCCGGGTGCGNNTACGCTGCGGCCCAGTCACCCACGAGCCACGCCCGAAGATTGTCGAGAACCTCCCGCTCGAATCGGCCGAGCGAGCCCCGGAGCGCGTGGGCCTCTTCGGCAACGGCGTGCGCCTCGGACAGCTGGCCCAGATTCCAGAGCGATATCCCCGAGACGATCCTGGGGAGCGCGTAGTCCGGCGATAGCTCCGTGGCTCGGCGAAAGTGCTCGAGGGCGCTCCGCCACTCGCCTCGGATGAAGAGATCGAGCCCATCCAGGTACGACCGGTACGCAGCCACCCCGGGTGGCCGAGCGGCCTGACGGACGTGGACGGACCGCCGCGACAGCGCGGGCCCGAGGCTCGTCATGGCCGCTTCCCGCAGCCGCTCCACCGCGTCCATGGGCTCGGCGGGCGGAGCCCGCACGGGCTCGGGACCGGGAAGGAGCCTGCGGCCCGAAACATCGGTGATGTGGAGCTGGAATTGGAGCTCCTGTCCATCCAGGTGGTACGTACCGGCGACCACCGTTCCGGCCCCCGCGCGGTCCGCCATGGCCGCGAGCGACGCGAGCGGCCCGACGGCGAACGGAGGCACGACCTCCAGCTCCTCCAGCGTCGAGAGCCCCTGGGCGATGCGCTCGGCGCAGAACCGGCCGATCCAGTCGAGCTCCGGATCGCTCGTCCGGTTCCGCAGGTCGGCCACGAGGATGCGCCGTGGCGAGAGCGTGCCTTGCCTGCCTCTCGAGAGCCCCGCGGCCGCTCCCACGGCTTCCCGGCCCGCGCGCACCGCGGCGTACATCCGAACGGTCTCCTCGGAAGGCTCGAGGTCCAGATCGGCCCGAAGGGCCTCGGCGAGCTCTTCGTACACCTCCAACGCCCCACCCCGGTTCCCCCGCCCCGCGAGCACCGAGATCAGCCGTCGCGCTACGGACTCGTTCGTGGGGTCCCGCCGGAGCGCCCATCGCAGCCGGTCCGAAGCGCCCTCGACATCTCCATGGGCCTCGGCCGCGTCCGCGAGTCGCAGGACGGCCGCCACGGCCGCCGCTCGGAGCCGCTGGCGTTCAGCGCGAAGCCATCGATCGAACCCGCGCGCCTCGTCGAGGAAGAAGCCCGGCATGAGGTCACCGGCGTAGAGCTCGACCACGGCCTCGTCGTCGCCCCGCCCGATGGCGTCGTGGAGCTCGAGCGCGTCGCAGTCCAGGGATCCGGCCCGTACCTCGGCGTCTCCCCGGTTGATCAGAACCTCCGATCCGAGCCTTCGTCGCAGAAAGCGCAACGCCTGACGGAGGGCAGCCCTCGCCCGACCTTCGGGCGACTCGGCCCAGAACGTCCCGAGAAGCTCGTCCCTGCGCACGAACCCGTGGGGGTGTCGTAAGACGAGATATACGAGCAGAGCCAGGCGCTTCGGCTGGGCCAGGACCCCCGTGTCCGTCCCGTCCGCTCCGCGAAGCGCCACGGCACCGAGGACCTCGAGGCGGACGTCGCGCCGGGTGCCTGCGGGCATACGGATCACGTCCGGATCACGGGCCGATCACAGCGTCGCCGTACCCTGGAGGCCGTGGGGAGCGGCTCGAGTGTTCCCATGGTCCTACTCTGCTGGCGCCCCGACCACGCGGCAAGTCGCGAGCCGCAAGACATCGGAACCAAGGAGGAGCGTCATGTCATCGTCCCGCTTTCCCACCCCGATCTCCCGGGCGCTCGGCGTCGGCGTGATCGTCGGGGGCGTCACGGCCGCGTGTACGGCCCCGACCGCCTTCGACGAGATCGACAACGCGGGAGTTCAGATNNTCAGATGACCCGAGTCGAGTCCGCCGGGCAAGGCGCTCAGGCGCGAGCCCGGGCCGCGGAAGCGCGCACCTGGGGAGGGCATGCCCCGCGGGAGTACGAGGGTCTGGTGCCCGTGAAGCTGCCCGAGGAGCATCCCGGCATTCCGCTCTACGCTCGGCTCGGCTACCCACCCGGCTTCCCTGAAGGCCAGATCATCGAGACGGACGGCTACGTCGTCGTCGTGTTCTACCGGGAGCCGTCGTGCATCCCCGCGGACTTCAATCTCCTGGACTTCTTCCACTTCCCCGGCGAGTCCGGGCCCGGGGCCTGGGGCTGCCCGGCGTTCCATTCGGGTACCCTCTACATCGAGCCCGACGCTCCGCCGACGGCGTTTCCGAAGATCATCGATCTGCAAGGCGCGGGAGTGCCGATCTGGGCCGTGGACGCCCGGGAGCTCCACGCAGCCGCGTCCGACGGTGTCCTCACCATGGTGGAGCTATCGACGCTGAACCGAATCGAGCGCCTGGCCGGCTTCTACGACGAGCACCTCCACGCGCGTAACGAGGATCACTTCATCGGAATCGAGGCCAAGCACGACCCCGAAGCGCCGGGATTCAGGTACGAGCTCGTGCTCGAGGGCGTGGTCACGTCCGAGGCCCGGAAGGTCCAGCTCGTCCTCCGGTAGGGTGAGGGGGCCCGACCCCTTACAGCCCGCTGCCGATGATCGTGCCGGTGAGCTTCTCGAACTCCATGTGGTAGGCCACGCAGACGACCTCCCGGTCATCGCGCTGGGTCCAGGAGCCGCGACTCGGATAGATGGTCGTGTAGTCGATCACCGAGTCCTCGTAGCTCTTGCCGATGGCGTCGGCGAAGCGCTCGTGGCAGCCCGCGTAGGCCAGCTCCTCGATGCGCTCCTCGCCCGGCCACTCGCCGGGGACGTCGAAGGTCGCGTACACCTCGTTGTCGTGGGGCTCGGAGCACGGCACGCCCGGGACCTCGCTGATCTCCGTGCTCTCGAACGCCTCGTCGTCGAAGCAGTCTCCGACGCGGACCTCGAAGGCGTCGACGGCACCGGCGCTGGTGATCTCGCCGGCGTCGTTGCGCTCGGCCGCCGTGGTGATGCCGATGGCGGCGGCTACGGCCGCCACGACGACGGCGATGGTGGAACGTCCTTCGGCCATGCGGACATCCTCCGGATGGGCTGCTGGAGCGGTGGACGGTGCCTCTCGGCAGGCCGCGGATCTGCAAGCGAGGTGCCGCACCGGTCCTCACGGACCCGCGCGCGCCGCTGCGTCCCGGCATGAAGGCGCATCCCGGGCCTCGGCGTCGGTCCGGCATCCGTTCGCCAGGGACCCGCGTCGAGCCCCCGTCCTGCATCGAGTGACCGGGCCCGGCAAGTTCTATGGACNNCTGGATGCGGGTGACGGGGGATCTCTCGGTCCGGTACAGGTCGTGCAATTCGATGCCGTATCGATTGTTCAAACCTGCACCAAAGGAGTGCTCTCATGCGTCACCCCTTCCACGGGACCGCGACGTCCCTTCTGGCCATGGTCGCCGCGCTGCTCACCCTCGGCGCCGCCGCCTGCGACGAGGACGACCTCACCGGGACCGAAAACGTCTACGATCTAACCTTCAGCGGCGACGCCACCTACGGCGCGGCCCACGCGGACCAGACGATCCACGTGGTGGTCCAGACGGACGAGGGAACCGACGTGGCCAGCGACGAAGCGACCGTCTCGGGAACGGGCGATCCCGCCTTCTCCATCGAGTTCGGAGACGTTCTGGAAGATGGTGAGAGCTACGTCATCAAGTACTGGATCGACTCCAACTTCGAAGACGGGACGGAGGGAGTGTGCGACGAGCCCACCGACGACCACCAGTGGCAGCTCGGCGCCACGGACCTGGCCAGCCTGGGGAACGTGTCCGGGCCGCTCATGATCGTCGACACCCACCGTCCCGCCGACGTCGAGGAGATCTGCTCGNNTCACGGTGGAGCGCCAGGCGGCCGCAGGGGCCCGGCGCGCCACCGCGACGGTCACGCGCTCCGATCTCTCCTCAGTGTCCGTGCGATGCGCCCTGGTGGTAGGCGCACGTCGCGTTCGGATTGAACTGGGCGAACATGCCTCTCGGGTTGTCCCGGTACAGCCACATGTGGAGGTCGTAGTGGGGCTCGAACATGTGCGCTTCGTCCACGGCCGTTTCGGGGTCGTCGGCCATCCGGTCGAAGGACACCCCCTGGAACGTGGGCGGCTCGGAGTACCCGGCGGCCTCCCACGCCTCGATGAAGACGAGGTTCTCCACGGCGACGAGCTCGAGCGACCCGTCCTCCTGCGGCTCGTAGATCAGGACCGCGGGCTCGAGAAAGTCGGTGTGGGTGCTCGTCCCGCGTACGCGCGGGTTCGGCGGGCCGTCGACGCCCAGCAGGTCGGGCCGGAGGTAGTGGATCCCCATGACGCCCTCCTCCGCCGGCCGCCCCATCATGTCGGCGGTGTCGCACAAGTCCATGGGGTCCCGCACATAGCCCTCGGCCAGGGCGACCTCTATGTCCTGGAAGCGCAGGGTGGCCTCCCGCACGGCCTCGAGGCTCGGATCCGTGGACGCGGCGACGGTGGTTGCGGGTTCCGCGGCGGGGGTCGTCGCGTTTCGCGCATCGGTCTCCTGGGCGTCCGACCGCGCGCACGCGGACAGCATCGCGGCCACCAGAAGCATGCCGCTCCAGCGCCGGATCCCACGGTTCAAGTCGNNTCCGCTTACGGCGCGATTACGGCCCCGCTTCTCTCACCCTTCCGTACAGGGCGATGGTCGCGGGATCCGGCTCCATGCCGAGCTCCTGGCGGAGCAGCAGGCGCAGACCGTCGAAGACCCGCAACGCTTCGGCGCGTGACCCCAGCCCGGCGAGGCAGACCATGAGCAGGCGGCATGCCTCCTCGTGGAGCCGGTCCCGGGCCAGCACCGCCCGGAAGGCATTCGCGCCGGCGGCCGCATTCCCCGCGGCCATCTCGAAACGACCCACGGCGAGCTGGGCGTCCAGGTAGAGTCGGCGGAGTCGATCCCGGAAGTCGAGGTGCCAATCGCCAACCTTCTCGCCCTCGAGGAAATCCCCTCCGTAGAGCGTCAGGGCGCTCCGCAATCGCTCTGCGGTGGTCGGCGTGAGAGGCCGCCCGAGGAGCCGCCCCACCTCCGACCGGAAGCGGGAGGCGTCGAACTCCACCGTCAGGCCCGGGTCGAGTCGGTATCGACCGCCCGCCGCGACGATCCAGTCGGGGTGCTCGAGAGCCCTGCGCAGGCGATGCACCGTCACATGGAAGCTGTTCTTCACCCTGGGCGCGGAGGACTCGGGCCAGAACGCGAGCCCCACCTGCTCCCGGGTCAGCCCCTCGGGGTGACAGAGCAGCAGGAGAAGAAGCTCCCGCGGCTTGGCGGAGGCGAACGCGTCTCCGCCCAGCGGCCGCTCTCCCACGAAGAGCTGGAGGGGTCCCAGGGTCCGCACGCGCAGATCGGCCGGCACGGCGTCGGGATCCTCGGCCTGGAGCCGCTCGCCGACGTACCGGCGGACGGTCTCGCGAAGGGCGTACCGGGCGGCTCCTCCGTCCTCCACGAGCGTGACCAGGGATCGATCCACGAGCGACCCCAGGAGACCCACGACCTGGTCCGGCCGGATGGGCTCCTCTCCGGCCACGGCCTCAGCGGCGTCGAGCGTGAAGCTTCCGCTGAAGACGGCCAGGCGCCGCATGACGAGGCGCTCTTCAGGCGACAGGAGCGAGTGGCTCCAGTCGATCACCGCTCGGAGCGTCCGATGACGGGGCGGCGTCAGCTCCGACGTCGTGGACAGCAAGCCCAGCATCGAGTCGAGCCGGCTCACGAGCTGCTCCGGTGGAAGCAGTCGCACACGAGCCGCCGCGAGCTCGATGGCCAGCGGCAGCCCGTCCAACCGTCGGCAGATCTCGACCACGGCGGAGACGTTGCCATCGGTGAGCGCGAAGCTCGGCAGGGCGTCCTGCGCCCGCCGCACGAAGAGGCGCACGGCCTCGGAGTCGGAGGGCGACTCCGAGCCCGCCCCGGGGAGCGTCAAGGGTGGCACGGGCCATACCCTCTCCCCGGAAACGCCGAGGGCCTGCCGGCCGGTCGTGAGGACCCGGAGCGACGGACATCCACGCAGGAGGGCGTCGACCAGCCCCGCGCACGCCTCGAGCACNNGACCGGTCGTGAGGGCGTCGAGGAGAGACGCCAGGGCCGTCGTTCCGGCCTGCCCACGCAGGCCGAGAGTCGCCGCGACGTATGCCGGGACCGACTCCGGGTCGGACAGCGGGACCAGGTCGATCCAGGCCACCGCGGAGAGGTCGCGGTGCGCCTCCGCCACGGCGGCGGCGAGGCGGGTCTTTCCGGCGCCTCCGGCGCCGGTGAGCGAAACGAGGCGGTGGTGCGCAAGGAGCGCACCCAGGTCGGATATCGCCCGGTCACGCCCTACCAGCTCCGTGAGGTAGACGGGGAGGTCGGTCGCCTCGGGGAAGCGGACGGCCTGGTGCAGACCGGAGGACAATCGCATGGGGGGCGACTCGTGCGAGGAGGCCGGATCCAGCCGCTCCAAAGGCGCGCCGGGTCCGCCGGGGGGGAATTTCATCGGGAGCCGCGTGATCCGTCAAGGATCGAGGCTCTGGCCCCTGTGGCAGACGTCTACGCCGCGAGCGATCGCACCCCTGCGAGCCGGCGCTCGAAGACGCCGCCACGCGAGGTGGCGATGAAGTTGTAGGCGCGGCGCGGACGGAGCTTGAAGCGACGCACGTCGTCGAGGGTCCGGATGGCGTGGACCTCACCGGCGGGCGTCACGTAGCGGACGTTCGAGTCCAGGCCGAAGATGAACTCGCTCGTGGCGCAGGCGGGGTCGTTGCCGTGGTCCTCGTAGATCACCATCCAGTCCCGCTCGTGGAGCCGGGTGGATCCGCGCAGCGTCG
>JABAOG010005615.1_pt1 | contig 11619 bp, 10 predicted proteins | sample 7062131 | NCBI WGS metagenome assembly JABAOG01 (sample SAMN14538629, study PRJNA623070) | marine sediment metagenome | biome: marine biome [ENVO:00000428]; feature: marine pelagic biome [ENVO:01000023]; material: deep marine sediment [ENVO:00002113] | place: India: Arabian Sea | collected... | reverse complement strand
AAGTCGTACACGGCGATGAGGTGGTCCTCGGTCTTGTCGAGGCCGTACGCCAGCGCGGCCGCGGTCGGCTCGTTGACGATGCGCTTCACGTCGAGCCCGGCGATCTTGCCCGCGTCCTTGGTGGCCTGGCGCTGGGAGTCGTTGAAGTACGCGGGCACGGTGATCACCGCGTCGGTGACGGGCTCGCCGAGGTAGTTCTCCGCGGCCTTCTTCAGCTTGCGAAGCACCTGCGCCGAAACCTCGGGGGGCGAGAGCGTCTTGCCCCGGACCTCGAAGCCGGCGTCGCCATTTTCGCGCTGAATGACATGGTAGGGCATGCGCGTGGCATCGTCACCGAGCTCGTCATAACGACGACCCATGAAACGCTTGGTCGAGTAGACGGTGCCTTCGGGATTGGTGATGGCCTGTCGCTTGGCGATCTGACCGACGAGGACCTCGCCCTGGTCGTCCCACGCCACTACCGACGGTGTAATCCGGTCACCCTCCTCATTGACGATGACCTTCGGGTCCTTGCCCTCCATCACCGCGACGACGGAGTTGGTCGTCCCGAGGTCGATGCCGATAATCTTTCCCATATTTTCTTGTCTCCTTTTGCCTCCGAGCTGCCGTCGGAGTTGAGCCAAGGTAACCATGCGTGGGTGACCGTCAAGGTCCTTCAAGCCGTGAAATCGCTGGGAAGAGCCAGCGGCTCGAGTGGGGCCCTGAGCCGATCAGCCCGTGACGGTGTCCATGAGCGCGGCGGCATCTTGGGATTCCGCCAAGACGATCAGCGAGTCACCGGCCTGGAGCAAATGCTCGCCCCCCGGGTTGTACACGTACTCCCCGTCGGACAGGTGGACCGCAACGACGAGCGCCCCGGCCTCCTGAATTTCGGTCTCGGCCAACCGCTTGCCAACCAGCGGGCTCGCGGCAGGAATATCGATCGCCTGGAGGCCGATGCTGATGCCGCCACCGAACTGCACGATCCGGTCGAGGAAGGCGACGGTCTTCGGGCTGACCATCTCGCTGAAGAGCCGCACGCCGCCGATGTAGTTCGGCGCGACCACGGCATCGGCGCCTGCGCGCCGGAGCTTGCGTTCGGTCGACGGCTCGATCGACTTGGCGACGATTCGGGCGGTCGGATTGAGGGCGCGCGCGCTGATCGTCACGAAAAGATTGGCTTTGTCGTCGTTGAGCGCCGAAATCACGCCCCGGGCGCGCTCGACGCCGGCCAACTCGAGAACGTGGTCGTCGGTCGCATCGCCATGGACGTAGAGCAGACCCTCTTCGAACTCCTCGTTGAGCTCGTCGAGCCTCTCGCGGTTGGTGTCGACGATGACGAAGGGAACCCCCACGGCGCGAAGCTCGGTTGCGATGTGCCACCCCGTGGTCCCAATGCCACAAACGATGACGTGTTTGTTCAGTGTGCCGATTGCGCGTTGCATGCCCCGACGCCTCAGAATTCCCTGCAAATCACCTTCTACAATCAAAGCCGTCAGACTAGAAATGAAATAAAGCAGTGTGCCGCTGCCCAGGACGATCAGGGTGAGCGTCACCCCACGGGCTCCGGGCATCTCGTTCATGCCCTCGAGCGTTTCGGCAAAACCGACGGTCGAGAGCGTGATGATGGTCATGTAGAAGCAGTCGAACCACGACCAGCGGCCGTTGCCCAAGCTGTAGTACGCGGTGGCACCGACGACCACCACCCCTGCGAGCACACCAGCTGCCCAGATCAGGCGGCCGTAGGCCCCCCGCCTCGACTGGAAGAACAACAGCTTCACTGGGGCGTAGTTGGCGTCATGCGCTGATCCAAGTCAACCCCTTGACCGCAACGACCAGGGGCGGCACAACCGGCCGCGGTGAATTCCTCGGAAGATGCGCGCCGGGCTGGGCGCGGCTTGGTATCGATTGCCGGCGCCAAGGTCTACTTCATCGTTACGAGCTACGCGGTCCAGCTGCTGCTCCCGAGGATCTTCGGAGAGGCCAAGGAGTTCGGACTCTACTCGGCAACGATGAGCGGCGTGGCGATTCTCACCAATGTGTTGATTGTCGCGACGATTCAATCGGTGTCGAAGTTCGTGAGCGAAGACGAGACCCGGGCCGCCGTGACACTCCGGCAGGGGCTCCGGGTGCAAGCGCTCGTTGGGGGCACGCTCGCCTTGTCGCTCTTCGTCTTTGCACCGTCGATCGCTCGGGTGTTGCTCGACGACCAGCTCACTCCATTGCTGCGTGTCGCGTCGCTCGTGGTCTTTGCCTACGCACTCTACGCGGCCCTTGTTGGGAGCCTGAATGGCCTCCATTTGTTTGGGCAGCAGGCGCGCTTGGACGCGACGTTTTCGACCCTCCGGACGGCTGGTATCCTCGGCGGGGCTGCGCTCGGGCTCGGGGCGATCGGGGCAGTAACAGGATTCGCTTCGGCCGCAGCCACCATCCTGACGATCAGCTTGATCTGGATCGGCTTTGGGAAGCGCGGGAAACCCGGCGAACGCATCCGACGGCGTCGATGGATCGGGTTCATGGCGCCGATCTGGGCCTATCAGATCTGCCTCAACGGCATCCTGTTGATCGACCTGCAGGTGCTGAAGCGAACGGCCACCGAGATCGCCCTCACGAGCGCATCCACCGCGCAGGCCGCCGTCGACATCGCAAACCAGTACGTGGGCTACTACCGCGCCGCGCAGACATTCGCATTCGTACCGTATCAACTGATCATCTCGATGACGTTCATCGTGTTTCCCATGATCAGCAAGGCGACCAGCATCGGGAATCGGGAGGCAGCACAATCGACGATTCAGCACGCGATGCGCCTGTCCTTGCTGCTGTTGTTGCTGGTCGCGGCGCCCACTTCGGGGGCGGCGGAGGGCGTGATGCGACTTGCGTACCCGACCGAGTACCTCGCAGGGGCATCTGCGCTCTCGATCCTCGTCTTTGGCGTATCGGCGTTCGCCCTCTTTGCCGTCGCTGCCACGGCGATCAGCGGAGCTGGAAAGCCGTCGCTCGCTGCGATGATCGCCGGCGTGTCCCTCCTGACCGTCATCGTTGCCAACCGGGTTCTGATTCTGCGGGCGGGCCTCGGAGACCAAACACTCGAGGCTGCAGCATTCGGAACCGCGACGGGGATGGCGGTCGCCCTCGCGCTGTCCGGCTTGGTGCTCTACCGGCTTTTTGGGGTTTTCATCCCGGCCCGAACCTGGCTTCGCGGGGCCGTCGCGGCTGGCGCAGGATACGCCGCAGCCGCAGCGGTTCCCCACGATTCACCTCTATTGGCGATCGCGGCGCTGGCCTTGGGCTTTGTGAGCTCAGCGGCCGTGTTGGTGATCACGCGAGAGCTAACCCACGACGACTGGCATGCCCTGCGCCGAATCGTTCGCAGGGACTAGCCTTCCCGCCGATAGTGACCGCTTCGGCCGCCTTGCTTCTCCAACAACACGACCTCTTCGATCGCCATGCCGCGATCGATCGCCTTCAGCATGTCGTAGAGCGTGAGCGCCGCGACGGTCACCGCGGTGAGCGCCTCCATCTCGACGCCGGTGCGATCTGCACAGCGGACCGACGCCTCGATGACGAACCGCTGATCATCGGTGGCTGGCTCGAACGCAACGTCACAACCCGTGATCGCGAGAGGGTGACAAAGAGGGATGAGCTCCGAGGTTCGTTTGGCCGCCTGGATCCCCGCGATTCGCGCCGTCGCCAACGCGTCGCCCTTGGGTACTTTGCCGGACAGCAACACCCGACGCGTCTCGGGCTTCATCCGCAGCGTCGCCCGCGCGCGCGCTTCGCGTGACGTCTTGTCCTTGTCGCCGACGTCGACCATTTGGGCCCGACCATCGCGATCCAAATGCGTGAGCTCGTCGTCTCGGTCCATCAATCGGCGTGCGGCGCGTCGTAGTTGGGGCGCGGGGGGATGGTAGCTGTCCCGGCCATCCGGGCAATCAGCTCGACCCTCGAGTGCACGCCGAGCTTGGAAAAGATGCGCTTGAGGTACGTGTTGACGGTCGACACCGTGAGCCCCGTCTCGCTGGCGATCTCGCGGGTGCTGGAGCCCGCGACCAGGAGAGCGACGACATCGCGCTCGCGCGGAGTGAGGGGAGCGCGGCGCAAGGTCTGCTCGACCGCCTCGCCCGGCCGCCGGCTGCCCTCGTCGGTAAGCCGCTCCGCATAGTCGAGCCCTCTCGCATAGAGGCGTGACGCCCATTTCAGAAGCTCTAGCTGATTGCCGGCTGGAGCGTCGCCCACGATCTCGAGGTGGAGGGTTCCGATGGTGGTACGTCCCTGCCGAAGCGGTAGAGAGATCGTCGGATCGGTCGTGGTGAGAGCGGACTCGCTGCTCAACGGATCGGCGTCGGGGCGATCGAGCCGAAACGAATGCGCTCCAACCAAGCCCGCGATCANNAAACGAATGCGCTCCAACCAAGCCCGCGATCAAGGTGGCGCCCCGCTGCGGATAGGTCCTGACGGGGTCGAGCTCCGCTAGGCGCTCGGTGATCTCCATCAGCCTTTCGCTCGAGGTCACTGCCCGGTCCTCATCCCATGGTCGTCCCAAATCAGGGGTGAAAATTGAATTTAAGTCAACCCTTTGGATTCCAGGTGAATGACGCCCTGGAGATCGCGGTCAGCTCGAAGCTGCGAACCAGCTCGTCGGCGCGAATCGGCGCGTGCGTCGACGTCAATCCAAGCGAGTGTGCCAACAGGCCGATGACCTCTTCGGCCGAGCGGCCGGCCTCGCGAAGCGACTCAATTGCAGTGGCGCCGTGGCGTTTCGACAGCCGGGTCCCATCGGCGTCAACCACCAAACCGACATGCGCGAAGCCCGGAACCGGATACCCGAGCGCCTGGTAGAGCGCGATCTGGCGGGGCGTTGATGACAGCAGATCGGCTCCGCGGATCACCTGCGTGATCCGGTCGGCGGCATCATCGACGACGACCGCAAGCTGATATGCCCAGATCCCGTCTGCGCGCCGAAGCACAAAGTCACCACCGACTTGCCCTTCTGGATACGCCCCACACAACGCATCTTCGAAGCCCGGAGACGGATCATCGAAGACGAAGCGGAGTGCCGAGGGCTGGCCGGGTTTGGTGACGCCGTTGCGGCAGGTCCCGGGGTAACGGGGTCCCTCGTCTCCATGAGGCGCGCTCGCGATCTGGGCGATCTCTTTGCGGGAGCATGTGCATGGGTAGACCCGACCCGCTGCTTCGAGCCGACTCAGCGCTTGCTCATAGGCTTCGTTCTGCGAAGACTGAAACAGCGGGCCTTCGTCCCAGTCGAGGCCGAGCCACTCGTGGTCGCGGCAGATCTCGTCCGCAGCGCCCGGGACCACCCGAGGCCGATCGATGTCCTCGATCCGCATCACGATCTGCCCGCCCCGTCTGCGCGCCTGCAGCCACGTCACCAGCGCGGTGCGCGCATGTCCTACGTGCATCTTGCCGGTCGGCGAAGGGGCGAAGCGTGTCCGATACGTCGTGGCCACGAACCATCCTTTATACGACTTGCGCCAGGGCGGCCATGCAGTGCATCTTCCCTGCGTGCGGGGACGAACCGATGTGTGCGGGTGCTTTCCGACCGGGCGCCACTATCCAGGCATTGCGGACCTGATCGCAGAGGCGATCCACAACGTCGAAGGGCTGTGCCAGGAGTTCGAGCCGGGGTCTGCTTGGGAGGACATCCCGTTCGCGGTCATCGACTTCGAGACGACCGGGCGGGATGCCGATACCGACCGCGTGATCGAAATCGGGCTCGTGACGTTTGACAAAGGCAAGGTGGCCAGCCGAGAGAGTTGGTTGGTCAACCCCGGGATCCCTGTGCCCGAAGAGTCGCGGGCGGTGCACGGCATCACCGATGAAGAGCTGGCGGGTGCCCCTGCCTTTGCGACGCTGATGCCTCGACTGCTGGAAGTTCTGCAGGGAAAGCTCCCAGTTGCGTACAACGCGTCGTTCGACCGCGGCTTCCTCTTCGCGGAAATCGCGCGGACCGCCCCAAAGGGAATGACCCCGGGCGACATGCCTCCGGCAGCGCGCGAGGACGTGGTTTGGGTGGACCCGTTGGTGTGGGCCCGTGAGATTCTCAAAGAGCTACAAAGCCGGCGGCTCGGCGACGTCGCCAAGCACCTGGGCGTCGCGCTCGAGCAGGCCCACCGTGCCGCCGGGGACGCTGAAGCCACCGGGCGCGTATTGCTTGGACTGGCGCCACAGATGCCACGCATCTACGGAGAGCTCATTCGTCTCCAGAAGCGCTACGCGGCCTTCCAGGATGCCGAATTGGCCGCGTGGAAACGCTTTCGGTGAGCCCGAAAATCACCAAGGCACGCTTGATTTGGGTTCCGTTCGCCCTGATGGCGATCGGCAGCTGGACACCCGTGGTCGGTATGTGGCTGAACGGCATCGAATGGTCCGGGGCAGCCGGACGAGCCGTGGCCTTTTGGTACACCGTGCCCGCGCTGGTGGCGATTCTGCTGGTTCAAGGGCCATGGCTGAAGCAACCGATCCTGGAGCCGCTTGGTATTCGGTTTTCGGTCAATCGTTGGTGGGGCATCGCATGGCTTGTCCCGGTTGCCATCCTTTTCATCGGCATGTTGGTCACATGGCTGGCCGGCTTCGAGCCGGTGCTGACCGTCGAACAATTGATCGAGAACAAGCGCTCGACGGTGCCGCCGGATCAACTCGCGCAGTTCGAAGAATACCTCGCCGAGAGCCCGCCGCCGCATCCGTTGATGTTGATCGTCATGGGGATGCCTGCGGGGCTGACGTTCAATCTCATCCCCGGACTCTGCGAAGAAATCGCCTTTCGCGGTTACTACTTTCGCGAGATGCCCGGCGGCTTTTGGGCGCGTGCCACGAAGATCGGGCTCCTGTGGTGGTTGTGGCTCGTGCCGTCGGTGGCGATCGGGAACCTGTACGGAGAGCCTGGCCTGTGGGGCGTGGCACTCGCCCTTCCTTGGTGCATCGTCGCCTCTTGGGTGCTGGTCTACGTTCGCGTGCGAAGCGAATCGGTAGTGGCCGTGGCGATCGCGCGAGGCACGATGCTCGCGCTGACCGCCGCCGCACACGACCTCACCTTCGGCTCGCCGACCTGGCTCGCCCCCTTTTATGGAATCGGGGGCCTCGTGGGACTGCTGGTCATTTGGCTCGCCTTCTGGATTCACGACCGCAGTCGTGCCAAGGGTCGGTTGACCACTACGTGAAGGAGACCGGCTTGCGAGACACGGCGAAGCTTGGGCTGCACGCCCGCTATGGACCCTATGCGCTGGTCACAGGGGCGGCGCGAGGCATTGGGCGTGCATTTGCCACGCATCTCGCAGCCGACGGCTTCGACCTCTTACTCGTCGACCGGGAGGCCGGCGACACGATCGCCCTCGCCGAAGAGCTCGGTGCAGACCATGGCATCGATGCACGCGCGCTCATCTGTGACCTCGCCGAACCGAACCTTTCGGCGAAGGCCGAGGAGTGGGTGAGCAGGTACGAGATCGGCCTCCTCGTCAACAACGCGGGGATCTCTTTGCTCGATCCCTTTTTCGACATCTCCTTGGACGCGCACCTGGCGACCTTGGATCTCAACTGCCGGGCCACGCTCGTCTTGACGTACATTCTTGGAAAAGCGATGGCCTCGCGGGGGAGTGGGGGGATCATCATCGTTTCTTCGGCGTCGGGACTGTCCGGCTCGCCGTACTTTTGCCACTATGCAGCGACCAAGGGGTACGGCCTGAACCTGGCGTGTGGGTTGTGGTCGGAGCTTCGAGGAAGCGGCGTCGAGGCTTTGGCGGTTTGTCCGGGGATGACCGACACCAAGCCGGTTCAGGACCAGGGGCTAGCCGCAGACCTGCCATTTTACGTACCGGTCACCGGGCCCGAGCCTGTCGCGCTAGCCGCGCTTCGGGCGCTCGGCAAACAGCCCGCGCTGGTCCCAACCTGGGCCGACCGAATGTCGGCGGGCTTGCTCTCGAAGTTGCTGCCTCGGGCCTGGACGCTTTCGATCATGAAGCGCTCGATCGAAAAGATGCGCGGCTAGGCTAAGCTGAGGGCGTTCGGCTCTTGAGAGTGCCGGCGAGCCACCCGTCGATCTCGTTCTTGTACCACTTCGAGAATCGGCGGTCCGACGGGCCTCCGCAGAGTGCCGAGTGAAGCACGGATGACCCCATGTCGGCGACGAGGCGGAGCGAGGGGGTGAACGAGGTGAGCCGATCGGCGGCGCGGTAGATCTGTCCCTGGTGCGGGGTCGCGCGGCCCCCGCGAATCGGGATTGGGCCCCGGTCGAACCCGAGGACGCGAGGGAGCTTGCCGCCAAAGAAGATGTTGGTGAGCGTGAGGTGGTTCCGGTTGCCCCAAGGCTCCGGCACCTGGTCCGCTACCTTCGTGAGGGCGGCGCGCCAGACCTCTTCGCGCGTTCGCTCGCCGAGCCACGGCGACGATTCGGCGACCAGAACGCGATCGAAGTTCTGGTGGAAGTCGATGAACATGCCCGTTGTGTCGCGCAGGTGCTCGATGACCTGAGCGCCGCATCCAGCACCAAACATCTCGATGAGAAGCTCGGCGTAGAAGATCTCGAATGCGGTCGCCCCGGTGGAAGCCAGCTCGTAGCGGCAGTCCCAGGCGCGGAGGGCGTCGGCGATGGGGCCCGTCCCCAGCAGCGGCTCGAGGATTTCGAGGAACTCGGCAGCTTGAATCGAGTACGTATCCAGTTGAATGGCGCGGAAAGAGTTCACGTCGTGGTCGTCGCGCTCTTTGAGCAGTTGCGTGATGCGGCGCGCGCGGTAGTCGCTCATCGGCGCGTTGATGGGACTCGCGTCACCTAGGTGGTTGAGATCCTGGTTGGCCGTCACGATGACGCCGTCCGCCGGATTGCGCNNGGCCGAGGCGCAAAGCCCGACCAGCCTTCGGCGCGCTTCGGCATCAGCCCTGACATCTGGTAGCCGATGTCCCCCGCGCTGTCGGCGAAGACCCAGTTGAACGCCAACTCGACGTTAGCGAACGCGGTCATCCCTTCGGTGACCGTCCTCGCCGTCCACACCGGGAGCAGTGTGCCGATCGACTGGGCGCCCCCATCGGCGCTAGCCCAACGTGTGGCAAGCCGATACCCCTCCACCGTCGGGCTACCGTCGAGCACGCCATGCTGGTTCTCCCAGAAGGTCTCGACGATCGGCTCGCCCTTCTTCCGCTTGATCGTCTCGACGCGTCGATCGAAGTCGACCCAGGCGTCACCCCGGCGGAACTTTCCATCCCGACACTGTTCGACCCACGAATCGGTCGCATCCATGAACGTGTACGTCGCGCCCCAAGACAGGTGTTCGTTGCGTCCCACGAGCGGGGCGGGCAGGCCGGGCATGGTCATGAGAATCGCGTAGCCGTCGGGCCAGCGAAAGCTCTGCTCGACCCACACGTTCGGGAGCCGATTCGTCTCGAGGTGCGGATCGTTGGCGAGCATCGCCGCGCCAGATGCTGTCCGCGAACCCGAAACGCACCAGTTGTTCGAGGCCATGATTCGCGGTGCGGCGACCCCCCACTTCACCGCCTCGGGAACGATGCGCTCGCCTAGCTCGACCTGATTCACCATCGCGCGGTCGAGGCCATCGGTGCAGCCGGGAAACAGCGCCTCGAGATGCGCGTCGCCGACACCCGCCTGAACCATCTCGACGAAGAGACGCTCTAGCTGCCCTTGCGACTCTGCCATAGTGAGGAAACCGGTCATGCGCGCGAGCAACAAGCTGTCCCCAATTGTCCAGGCCTCCGGTCGGACGCCTACGAGCCTGAGCTCCCACGGCACCGACTCGGAAAAGCGGGCGTTCACACCGTCGCAGTACGCCTCGCATGCGGCGCGGGCTTCGGAGCTGAGCTTGTTCGCTTCCTCTGCGACCCCGCCACTCCAGTTCATGCGCCGAAAGAACCGGTCGGCCTCGACCATCTCGTCACTGCCGTCGAGCAGCTCTGCCGCCCGCCCCTGGCCGAGGATCCGCATGATCAGCATTTGCAGGCCGCGGTCCATGGCGTGGCAGTAGCCCATGCCCCAATAGAGGCCGGTGATGTCGTCGGCTGTGATCTGCGGGATCCCATGCTCGTCCCGAGTCCAGCTGGCTCTCGGTGTTTGTGACGCAGCCATGGCTAGAAGCTGTCTTTGGCTTGTCGAATGGCGGTGAAAGACGCGACCGGATCACGGCCCGCAGCCACCTGCGGATCGTCGAAGCGCAGGAATGGATTGGTTGCAAGCTCGCGATCGAGCTGCCCTGGCACCGTAAAACGCCCCGCCTCGCGGGTGGTGACCGCTTCTTCAAGGGCGCGCTCGACCTCCGAGTTGTGGGGCTCGATCGTTTTCGCGAATCGAAGATTTTTGACCGTGTATTCGTGACCGCACCAGACCTTTGTGTCCGAGGGTAGACGTCGCAGCTTCGCGAGCGACTGCGACATCATTTCCATCGTGCCTTCGAAGACCCGCCCGCAGCCTGCAATGAAGAGCGTATCGCCGCTGAACAAGTTGCCCTCCGCAATGAAGGCGATCGCCCCGAGGGTGTGCCCGGGGATCTCGAGGATGTCGACGGTGACGCCGCCGANNCGCGTCGTACCGCGAGCCTCTTACGTGTTCGATCGGGCATTCTTCGATGAGCGGCTCGATCCCGCCGACGTGATCCCAGTGGTGATGCGTGAGCCAGATCTCGGTGAGCCTCACGCGGGCTTCATCGATCGCCCGCAACACGGGATCGGCCTGGGACGGGTCGACGACTGCCGCGCGCCCGTCCTGGATCACGAGATAGGCATAGTTGTCGTTCAAGCACGGTACGGGAATCACCTGCATCACACGCACGATACGGCGATCAGGAACCCTCGTCGAATGGCTTGTTTGCGGTCCAGTCGAACGTGCCCTCGTCGCGTTCGCGGACGGCCTGCTTCCAGCCGACCTGNNGACGGCCTGCTTCCAGCCAACCTGTTCTGCCCTGTGCTTGAAATTGATTCCCTCCGGGGAGTGCCGCGTGATGCCGTCGAACACGGTGGCGAACATTTGCGTCTGGTGAATGCCCATCGACTCCATCGCTTGATTGATCACGAGCTTTTGCATCATGAGTTGGTTGATCGGAACGGTGGAGATCCGCTCCGCCAGCGCCTCGACCTCGGCATCCAGCTGTTCGGCCGGCACTGCTTTGTGAACCAAACCAATTCGTTCGGCTTCGCGGCCGTCGATCTTGTCCCCTGTGAACAGCATCCGCTTGGCCCGCTGCGGGCCCAGCCGATACACCCACATCGCGGTCGTCGGGCAGCCCCAGACACGCACGGGCATGTATCCGATACGCGCATCGTCGGCCATCACGATCAGGTCGGAACACAGGGCAATGTCGGAGCCTCCTGCCACGGCGTACCCGTGGACCTTGCAAATGACCGGACGATAAGAACGCCAGAGCGACATGAAGAGCTCCGTGTTTCGCATCATGAAGGCGTAGTCCTTCATCGGGTCCCACGGCATCTCTTGGGTTCCGGACGCCGTGCCAGCGGCTTCAGCGTAGTACGTGAGGTCGTACCCGGCGCAGAAGGCCTTCCCGGCCCCCGAGAGAACGATGACGTGCACGTTCTCATCGGCGTTCGCTTGGGCCACGCAATCGGCAAGCTCCACGGGAAGCTCGTTGTCGATTGCATTCATCACCTCGGGCCGATTCAGCGTGATGC
>JABAOG010000557.1_pt1 | contig 11620 bp, 12 predicted proteins | sample 7062131 | NCBI WGS metagenome assembly JABAOG01 (sample SAMN14538629, study PRJNA623070) | marine sediment metagenome | biome: marine biome [ENVO:00000428]; feature: marine pelagic biome [ENVO:01000023]; material: deep marine sediment [ENVO:00002113] | place: India: Arabian Sea | collected... | reverse complement strand
CCTGGTCCGGCCCAGATGTCGACGACGGGTTTCCCTTCCAAGAACACCGACGCCGCGGCGCCACCGCCGTACTTCTTGATCTGTTTGCGCATGACCTTCACGACCGGTTCGAATCGCGACTCGTACGCGCCCTGGATTTCAATCTCCTTCGCCATCAGCGATAACCTGCGTAGCGCACTTCGTGTGTCATGTCAGTGGACCAAAAATCGCCGCTGCGAAGTCCAACAGGAACATCATGATCATGCTTGCAGACAGAGCCGCCGCCGCAGTCATGGTCAAGCTCCAGTCCGTGTCTCGCCTCTCATCGAGATGATAGAAAATCGGAAAGCTCGCGATGAAGTAGAGCGAATAGAAGAGCGACCCATACCTCAACATGCGCTCCATGTCCTTGTAGTAGAACTGGCTTTCGATCCAAGGGTTGGCCATGGCCTTGGTTTCCATCCAAGCCCAGAAATACGCAACGGCAAGGAGCAGGACCGGCCAGAGCATCGCGCCGATCGGAAGCCCGGAAGTCCGAACGCGGCGGAGCACGATGACCGCCGTCGTGTGATAGGTGAGAAAGTACGCCTGCGTGAGCAGGTACATGATCAGCGGGACGCGTTGCTCGCCCGATCCGACTAGCGTTGCATCGAGGTTGAGGTCGATCATCGGGTAGTCGTAGACCATACCGAGGACGTCGAAAAAGTACTCCGTTCCGAAGTAGTTCGCCGCAAAGTTGAAGATCCCGATGTAGAGGTTCGCCTTGAACCAATAGGTTTGGTACCAACGCCGGCCGAGCGGCCTCTCGTCACGGATCAATGCGGGCACCGCCACCAGCGGCAGCGCAACGGCGACGCCGATTGCCAAGAAGCCCCATTCTCCTAGACGCTCGGTGACGCCAAGGCCCATCACGAGCGCCATGATCGTCATCCACACCGGCGAGTATGCGAGGAAGAACTTTTCGCCCCATGCCTTACTGGGGTTCTCGGAGAACCAACGTGGCGCGCCGTCGGCGGCCATGCCGCTCATCCAAAAAGGGCGATACGGATCATCGCTCGAAGGTTCTTGAGCTTATCGAGCTTGCCCGGCTCGGGGCGGAGCGGCTCGTGCCCAGGCAGGAGATCCGCGCCTGGTTTGGCTTGCTGATGGATCTTCTGGCGAATTGTCGGGTTCAAGTGGCCCGCGCCGGCGAGCTCGATGAAGATCGCTTTCACGTTGCCGAAATCGAAGAAATCGCGCTGCCAGCTCCATTTGAAGTCGCCCGCGTACTTGAACCACGTGCCGCCGACGCCGGCGACTTCGTAGTCGGTCCCGTCGGGCCGCTTGAAGGGCGCGATCTGTCGCCAAAACCCGACGACCTGACCTTGCTTCTCGTCGATGAGCACCGTGTCATACGGGTACGTCCAGTCTTCGAAGCCCTTCATGTGATAGCCGAGCGCGACTTCTTTGATCTCTTCGATGCCGCGCGCCCAGAACTCTTCGTTCGGGCCGACGTTCCAGCGATAGACGGCATCGTCCGTGTAGTGCGCGCCCAGGTAGGTGCTCCAATCACCTTCTCGTTCGGCGTTGCGATTGGCCTCGAGCCATCGCTCCATCATTTCTTCTAGCTCTTCACGCGGAAAGGCGGGCATCGGTTTCTCCTCGGCGACGGTATCGAATGCGGATAGGGGGTTTGGGGCCGAGTACCAGGCCCTGAAAGTCGGTCTCTACAGGATCGCCGATGAGCTCGAAGTCGTAGCGGTTGAGCAGAACGGCGATGATGGTCTTGATCTGCAAAATGGCAAATGCATTGCCCATGCACTTGTGCCGCCCGCCCCCGAAGGCGATGTACGCAAACGGACGTTTGTCCTCCTCGCGACCCGGGCCGTAGCGATCCGGGTCGTACTCGAGCGCGTTCTCGAATACGTCATCGTCACGATGGGCGACCATCGGCGAGACGGCGACCCAGTTACCCTTCTTGACCTGGTAACCGAGGATCTCGCAATCCTCGAGCGCGGCCCGCAGCAGGATGAACAGCGGAGGATGGATGCGAAGCGCCTCTTTGACCGCATTCTCGGTCTTCTCGAGGTCGCGAAGCGATTGGAAGGTGTATTCCTCGGTGTCGGCGTAGCGGCCGTGGATCTCATCTCGCACTTCCGCGACAAAGCGGGGGTGACGCAGGAGCTCGATCAAGGTCCAGGCAGTGGTGACCGAGCTCGTATGATGCCCGGCAAACATTGCGGCGACGAGCATGCCCGTGATCTCGTGGTCGCTCAGCTTGCTCCCGTCGGAGTACTCGGAATCCATCAGGGTCTGGAGGAAATCTTCGCCCCGGTACCCGGACTGCTTTCGCTTCTCGACGATCTCCGAGACCATCTCACCCAGGCGGGCGCGGGCTCGATCACGCCGACGAAACGCTGGGATCGGAAGATACGGGTGAATGTAGCCCCAAGCGACGATCCCGCGTTCGAGGTCATAGTAGACCTTGGAGAATTCTTCGCTCATTTCGTTGCGGAACTCCTTGCCCAGGAGGCAGCTACTCGAGGTGAAATTCGTGAGCATGCCGAAGAACTCGCATGCTTCGATCTCGCCCTCCTCCCCCCAGTCGGCGATGATGTCCGAGGTCTCGCGTGCGACGATCTCGGTGTACGTCCGCATGCGGTTGTTTCGGAGCGCGGGGTAGAGCATGTGCATCTGCTCCGCCATCTTCGCTGGCTCCGCTCCATAGGCAACGCCTTCACCAAACACCGGCACCATCATCTTGTAGGCGGCGTTCGGACTGAGAACTTCGTCGGGTAGGCGGAAAAGCGCTTCGTGCGCTTCGGGCCCCGTGAAGAGGATCATGTCCTTGCCGAATAGCTTGAACCGTCCGACACGACCACACTCGTCGTAGGTCCGTTGAAGTAAGCCGATCGTGTCCTTCACGAAGGCCATGGTGTGACCGATCAAGGGAAGCCCGCCCTTGAGCTTTGGCGGCCTTTCGGCTCTGCCTTCGCTGAGGGGAGTAGACGTGCTTTGCGCTTGTGCTGTCACTTTTTGCTCCTGAAAAGACCACGCTGAAGTTGCTCTTCGATTCGGTCGGCGAGATCGCCCGCGTCTTCCTTCATACCTGATTCGACCCATGCGGACATGAACACCTGTTGCATCGCGACCATGAGACGTGCGGCAAGCACGGGATCTCCCTCATTGGCGTCCCCTTCGCGCATGGCCTCTCGAATCACCGACGCGATCAACTCGATGCCGCGTCGCCAGGCCCTCACCTGGCCTTCGCTGGCTTCTTGAGGATTGGACGCCCACGCGCTGTTGTTCAGNNAATGAAGACACGGTTACCCTGGAGCAGGCGGTCCGCTGCCCTGTCGTCGCTCGCCATCGTGTTGCCGGCGAGCAGGAAGAGCTCGCCGAGTCGTTCGTCATGGATCGCCTCGTGAATCGCCGCTTTCCCATCGAAAACCGAATAAACGGTTCCGAGCGAAAGGCCCGACGCGGTCGCGATCTCCTGAATTTTCGTCCGCTCGTAGCCGCGTGTCGCAAATAGATGCTCCGCCGCTTCGATGACCAGCGCTCGGTACATCGAGGTTTTGGCGTTGCGCGCTCTGGCGGTGGCTTCGGACAACGAAGGGCAAGAATAGAATAGGATTCTCTTTTTTGAAACCCTGTTTTATACTTCGTGGTGGAACTCGCTTCGTTTCCACTGATTCTTGTGTTATTTCATCGGCTTGTCGGATTCCAAAGGAGTGATGGTCGATGCGAATCAAAGCCGATTTCGATCTGTGCCAAGGACACGCGAACTGCATGGGTGAGGCGCCCGAGGTCTTCCAGGTCGATGACAAAGGGTACCTCACGATCTTGCAGGAAGAGCCTCCCGAAGAGCTTCGCGAGCAGGTCGAGCTGGCCGTGAAGTACTGTCCGACCGGGGCGCTCAGCTTCGAAGATTGACCAGCCGGGTACAGCGCAGGTTGCCGATGCCTTCGGGCACGGCCTGACTCACTCCCACGGCTTGATGCTCAGGAATGCGTCGGTGCGGCTGAGCTTGTTGCTGAGGCCGGTGGCCAGGTTCCGGAATAGCACCACGCCGATGTCGCTTCGCTGCTTGAGGAGTTGATTGAGGTCTGTGTGATGAACCGCGGCTGCCTCGACGGGGCCGTCGGCAATCGCGGTCGCGGTGTGTGGCGTCTTGCGCAGCAGCGACACCTCGCCGAGGAGCTCGCCTTCGCTTACGGAGCCTACTTCTTCTGCGGGAGTGCCGGAAAGCACGCGCGCTGTGCCGGAAAGCAAGATGTAGAGTCGCGCGTCGCGCTCACCGGTCTTCACGATCGTATCGCCATCGGAAAAGCTCACCGTCTCGAAAAGGGTCGAGAGACGGGATACTTGCTCGCGGTTCAGCCCGTGGCCGAGGCGCGTCGTTGGCAAGAGCTGCACCAGCTGCGGCTGAATTGCTCTCGTATCGAGGTTGCGAAACACCATCTCGAATACTGGCTTGGCTTCCTCGATCAGGTGGTAGCCGGTGGTTCGAACCGGCACGTAGAATCGCTGCATCCGGACGGTGTCGAGGCGTTCGACCTGGTGGAAGACCGCCGCCGGCAGATAGGCGACCGGAACGAAACCGAGCTCCAGCAGTGTCTTTTGCATCCGGGGAGCGTGGGCGTTGACGTCCACCTCGACGTAGTCGACGCGCCACTCCTCGCGGGAGCGGCGCATGAGCTCTTTGAGCAGCACGCGAACCGGATGCTCGTCAGCGCACACGAGCTCGAAGATCCGCACCGCGTGATCGAGGCTTGCATCATGGGCGTAGCCGACCGCACCGACGAGCTGGCCGCCCTTTCGCGCCAGAAGATAGGACGTGTTGTGGGACTCGAGCGCCCGCAAACCGAAATGGAGTCGGGCCGGGCCAAAGATCTCCGGGTTCTTCACCCGCCCTCGCTCGAACCGCAGGAGCGAGGCATACCCTTTGGCGCCCATCTCTTCGATCTCGAAGCTCTCGTCGAGGCCGTAGGGCGGAGACATCTCATCCACTATGGCGTCGGCATCGAGGCCGCAGCTTCGCAATGCGCGCTGTGCCAACCCATACACTTGAGGCGCCACACGCGGATGATTGCGGCGCAACTTCAAGCCATCGCCGAAGTGGCGTACGAACAGCGCGACTGACTCGCCGTTGTGAATCGGGAGAAAGCCGATCGGAGCGAAACCGTGGGCCAACGAGATCTGCTGCGAGCGGGTGTGCGCAACTCGATTGTCCGCGAAGCCGATGTGGAGATAGGGCGCGACGCGTTTGATGCGCTCGGCCATCAACTGGTGGCCGATCTGCTTGCCCCGCATCTGCGGGTGAACGACCAGACGCCCGAACTCGCCGATGAGATCCGCATACGCGCCGACCTCGATCACGACCGATGCTGTCGCGATGATCTCGCCTTCGTCATCCTCCGCGACGAGGACGATCGAGTTGTCGCTGTACATCATCTTCCGGAGGTATGCGGGTGAAACGAACTCCGGGTGCGAATAGCGATCGCCATAGCAGACGACAAAGAGCCCCTGAATCGCCGTGACATCGCCCTCGTTAGCAGAACGAATGCTCACCTTCGCCGCGTCGACCTCGACCATCTCACCTCTTCGATATGCAAAAACCGTCCCACTTTCAAAGAAAAGGGGACTGTCCCCTTTTTGAAAGGGTTAACGGGAGCGGCAGGGGCCCTCGCCAGGCGGGGGACACTGGGCGACGGCGAGCCAATCCATGGTCAGGGCGACTCCGACGTGGATGAATACGCCTCCCCAAATCGAGCGGGTGCGCATTGCTAGCGTCCCAAGGGCGATCCCCGCAAGAATTGCGCCGAGCGTTTCTGGCAGCGGCTTCGGGTAGTGGATCATGCAGTAGGGCACGACCATCACGAAAATCGCGCCGTAACCGAACTTGTGCCGGAGGCCCTGGAGCATGTAGCCACGGAAGAAGAACTCCAGCGCCATGAACTGCACAGCGTACAACACCTGCCACCGCACAAAGTGACCGAGGGATTGGTTGGCGTACTTGTAAAATGGGTACGTCCTCAGGAACTGATCCTGGGTCGCCACGAAAAGGACGAACGGAAGCACCAAGAGATACAACCCTATATAGATCCAAAGATGCCGTCTGAACCCTCGGAACGAGATGTAGTAGTCTCGGATGCGTTCTCCCGGCATCAGGATGATGGTGATCATCGGAATGACCACGTAGGTGATGATGCGGACTCCCGACCACCAGGCCCTGGCCATGAGATCCCACTCGTCGCGTGTGTAGAGCTCCTTATCGAACGGGACCAAGGCCGAAAAGGTCGCGTTGCCGCCAAAGTAGCGCGCCAGGGTGAGGGTGACAGCGGCCGTGATGAGTATGACGACAGGCCGCCAATCGAGCTGCTCGCCGCTTGCGGTGTCCGCCTGCGCGTCCGCCTCTCGCCAAGAGTCCAGCAAGACTCGCCGGAAAAACCGCTTGATCCTCTGCATCGGGGCGCGGGACTATAACCGATTGACCCGACCGATTGTAGGCTAAGCTCTGGTAGAGATGGCGACGGCTGCAAACAATCGCCTGCGCAATGGGCTTGTGCTGACGACACTCGCTTTGTGTGCGTTTTTCTGCGCTCAAGGGGCTACGGCTCTCCTCGCCGCCAAGGTGTTGAGCGCCGAGCCCGATGCCCGTCCGGCCCCGTCGCGCAGAGGGGTCCCGACCGCACGGACTCGCGGCAAACACGATCCCAGCATCATCTTGAGGCGGAATATCTTCGACTCGGCCCTGGGCGACTTGTCCCTCATCCCCGCCGAAGACCCCGAGCTGCCTCTGGTGGATCTACCTCCGGAAGACGTAGAAACGCCCTGCAACGGCTCGATGCGCCTGATCGGCACGGTCGTGCTTCCGGGAGATTTCGAACGCTCGCTCGCCGCGATCGTGGGAACAGACAAGAAGACCGGGCTGTACTACGGGGGAGGCGAGGTCGAAGGCGCCACAATCCGCGCAATTCATTCGGACGGCGTGGTTCTTCAAAACACGAGCGGCCTATGCCGCCTGGCCATGTTCCAGGTCGAAGGCGCGGACAAGAAGCCTACACCGAGGCGCGTAGCCGACCGGAGAAAGCCGCCGTCCAAGAAGAAGGGCCCGTTGGCGGATCGCAATGCCGGCCTGACCGACCAGGAGATGGCCGAAGGCATCGAGAAGGTGAACGAGACCAACTACAACCTCTCTCGTTCCATGCTCAACAAGGTCCTCGACAATGCGGGCAAGATCATCGGCATCGCTGCGGTTGCGCCCAAAATGGAGGGCGGCCAGTCGATCGGCATGGTGATCCGCGGCATTCGGCCCAACACCCTCTTGACCAAGCTCGGCATCCAGAACGGTGACATCCTCGAAAGCGTGAACGGGCAGCCACTGAGTAGCCCGGACGCGGCCCTGGGCGCATACACGACCTTGAGAACCGCAGACAAGTTCAACCTATCGATCCGACGTGGCGGTCAATCGATGATCATCAACTACAGCCTGCAGTGAGCGCCTCGTAGTGGGGCTCACTCGGAGGGGGCAGTCGGCGGCCGCCAATCGGCCGTTACCGACCGTAGGTGCAGGTCCCGCTGGGGGAACGCGATCTCGATTCCAGCCTCGCGAAACGCCTTGTCGATGCTCATGTGAAGCTCGTGCCGGGTGGTAAACAACTGCGCGACACTGCGAACGAATACGCGCAACTCGAACGACAACGAGCTATCTCCGAATCCGAGAAACAGGACCTGAGGGGGTGGATCGCGCAGGACGCGCATCGAGTCGCGTGCGACCTTCGTGAGAACCTCGATGGTACGGTCCGTATCGGAGCCGTATGCGATGCCAACCGGGATATTGATGCGGAGAACCGGATCGGACAGCGTCCAGTTGATCAACTGCCCGGTGACGAACTCCTTGTTGGGCACGACAAGCTCTTTGCGATCAAACGCCGTGATCCATGTCGCGCGGATTCGGATCTTGCTGACTGTGCCGTTGATGTTGCCAACGCTTACCGTGTCGCCCACACGAATCGGTCGCTCGAACAAGATGATGAGCCCGGAAATGAAATTCGCGAAGATCTCTTGCAAACCGAACCCAAGGCCCAAGCCGACCGCGGCGACCAACCACTGAATGTTCGACCAGCCAACGCCAACCGCGTCGAACGCGAACGCCAAACCAGCGAGGACCACGGCGTATTTGACGATGGTCGAATACGCGTAGCGTTCGCCCGGGCCGAGTCGGCGAAACAAGGTGGCCTCGAGCAGCCCGGGCAGGGCACGAATCAACGCCAGCGTGAGCAAACCGATCAGGAACGACCGGAACAAGTCGGCGAGCGTGACCGCGACCAATTGGTCTTCGGTGGTGAAGCGTTCGACCCCGGAAGGGTCGAGCTCGGAGACGGTAACCGTTTGCGTGGCGCTCCAGAGCTCGACCTGATGCAGAATCCTGGCTGCAGGCAACAGGTCGGCCCAGATCCCGAATGCACCGAGGATCGCAAGGAGTAGGCCGGTGCCGACCATCAACCGACTGACCTCCATTGTAGGGGCGGGTCGCGGCGGCCTCTCCTCGAGGGCTTCCTCTTCGAGAGCTGCGCGCCGCTCCGCGATCATCGACCAACGCGCGGTCAGCTGCACGATGATCACCAGCANNCTCCGCGATCATCGACCAACGCGCTGTCAGCTGCACGGCGATCACCAGTAAGAACAGAAACGCCGCAGTGAAATGGAGCCGAACCGCGACTTGAAGCGCGGTCCAATAGAAGCCACGGAGGGCGGCAGCGCCGAGAACGAGCGGCAGCAGCAAGGACGACAACTGGACCGCTCGCCATATCCAAGGACGCCGCGTTCTGCGCACTCGCAACACCTCGGCCAACGAGCCGCCCGACCGCAGGGCCAGGAAGTTGAACACCGCCACCGCGAGCATCGAGATCAAGAAGGCAAGGCGGCCGACTGATTCTCGCCACAGATCTTCCCCCCGCATCTCGAACACGAAGATCACGAAGACCGCGGGCACGGTGATGATGGCGAACCACCGAAGGTCCCGCCAAAGGGCATGGGCCGCTTGGTCCGGCCAACCGCAATGCGCTTCTGCAATGCCGCCCGGGCGAACGAGCTGTCGCGACAGGCGGAGCGTTGCCCAAAATCCAGCCGTCACGACCAGTCCGTGCGCAAAGCTTCGAGTGAACTGCGTGGCTACGGGCGAAAGGCCCAGGCGCCACCCGACGTATGCCAAGAGTGCCGGCAGCCAGGCCGCGAACAACACGGTCAGCGCGAGCGCTTCGCCAGTCGGCCCGAAAGCCGCACAGTCTGGCTTCTGGGCTCGTTCTCCGAGTCTCTGAATCCGGGGGCGGACCCGTCGCGCAAAGGGAATGAAAAGGATCGCCAGCAGCAGAGCCACCAGATTCAACGCCCACAGCCGGGAGGCGGCGTCTCGGAAACCCCTGCCAAGCTGCGCCCAAAATTTCGCGCCGAAAAGCCAGGCCATGGCATCTCGCCCGTCCGACAGAAGCTCGGGCTGGACGGCCTTGCCGCTCGGGATCCACAGGATGCGTTCGTCGATGAAGGCGAGGAGGTCTTTGGTTCGATTGATGAGCTCCTGTTGCTGAGCGTCGAAGTCGACCAGCTTCTGAAAGTACGTCTCGTAGTCTTCGATCAACGCGTCCATGTACCTGCGCTGCGTCTGGAAGAGCTGTCGAAGAAGCTGCTCGATCTCTTCGCGCTCTTCGGGAGGTATGGGCTCGTCGATCGACTCCATGACCTCGTCGACGAGCGCGTCGATGTCCGCCAGCGCCTGACGCTGCTCGCGAAGCTTGATCTGCTGGAGTTGCACGCCGCCGATCTGCTCCTGGCGCATGCGTATGAACCGGCGGTACATGCCGATGTCTGGCGCCTCTGCCCGATGCCGTCGCAACAACACGCCCACCGAATCCGCAAGCCCCACGGCCTCGACCCGAGCTGCAAGCCGAACGAGCTCCGACTCGATCTCGGCGACCTTGGCCTCGGCTCGGGCGAGCTTTTGACTGACGTCGTCGATTTGATCGTAGAGGCCGCCCTCGCTAGTCCAAACCGAAGCCAGCGCTTCATTTCGTTGGTAGAGCTCGTTCAGCGTCTGCTTGAACCCCATCGGAAGAGCCGTCAGCTCTTCCATGAGCAGTTTTGCCGCCTCGTTCTCGCGCTCGACCTCGAGCCGCTCCACGTGCTGCGCGGCCTCACGCAGCTTCCCGCTGAGAGTCTGATAGTAGGCGATTCGCAGCGTCGCGCGGTCACGCCGTTTGCCGAGAAGCGCGCCGCGAACATCGTAGGTTCCAAGCTCGTTTTGGTACGCCTCGATCTCCGCTCGCTGCACTGCGCGCCTCAAACCGTTCAGCTCGGAGAGCGCCTCGGCGATGGCGGGATCGGTGCTCGTCGCCGGCGGCGCGCTCTCGAGATCCTTCAGGCGTTGCTTCGCGATCGATAGCAACTCGGGGATTCGCCGTCGTCGTTCCGCTCGCTGCTCGGCTTCGGCGTCGAGCTGCATCGCCTCGCGCCGCGCTGCCGCGAGATCCTGCTCGGCTTCCACGAGCTGCGCGTCGAGCTGGGCCGAGGTAGCCTCCTCCGAGATGCTGATCGCCTTGCGCTGCTGAAGGCGCGCTATCTCCTGGTCGATGAGCTCGGTGCGCACTTGCGCTTCTTGCCCTGCCCGCTCGTACTCCGCGGATTGCACCTGCCACTGTTGGAGCCGGGCACGCAGCTCCTGGGCCTTTCGCTCGATCTCAACCCGCTCTGGCGACGCTTCCTCGGGAGCTGGTTCCTCGGTGGGCGTCGGGAGGGGGCTGCGCTGCGCGGCCGCCGGAGGTGGAGCCAAGGCGAGCCCGAGCCACAACCCGACTACGATCACCCACAACTGCTGGCCGCTTCGGTCGATCATCGGGGCTTTCGAATTCGCATCAAGCCCTCTTGTGCCACCGAAGCGACAAGCCTGCCGTCCTGAGAATAGATATGTCCGAAGTTGAGGCCTCGGCCGCCCGACGTTCGCGGGCTTTGGGTAACGTAGAGCAACCATTGGTCTGCGCGAAACGGTTGATGAAACCACATCGCATGGTCGAGACTAGCAATGATCAGCTTTTCGGTCAGAAAGCTGTATCCATGCTGGTTGAAAGAGCCCTCCAGCAGGCCGTAGTCACTGGCATAGGCAAGGACGGCTTGGTGGATCACGGGATCGTCCCCGAGTGCGCCGTCCGCTCGAAACCAAGTTCGCTGAATCCCCTGGTGTGGGACGGGCTCCAAGAGATCGACGTGGTCTACCTCGCGCCGCTGAATCGGCCGATCAAGCGACAGCAGGAAATCGATCGCGGCGTGTTTGGACCCCTCCTGATATGCGCGCAGGCGCTCTTCGTTGGTCGGAATCGTCTCCGGCGGAGGCGCATCGGGCATCGGCGCTTGGTGCTCGAGCCCTTCCTCCGGTGCCTGAAGGGAAACCGACATGTTGAAGATCGCCTTGCCGTGTTGTTTGGCCACCACGCGGCGGGTGGCGAACGATCGCCCGTCGCGAATGCGATCGACGTGATAGATGACGGGCACCGACGTATCGCCTTCGCGCAGGAAGTATCCGTGTAGTGAATGGGCGACGCGGCCTTCGACCGTCCTGCAGGTCGCGATCAGGGATTGAGCCGCGACGAGGCCGCCAAAGATGCGT
>JABAOG010004458.1_pt1 | contig 11623 bp, 8 predicted proteins | sample 7062131 | NCBI WGS metagenome assembly JABAOG01 (sample SAMN14538629, study PRJNA623070) | marine sediment metagenome | biome: marine biome [ENVO:00000428]; feature: marine pelagic biome [ENVO:01000023]; material: deep marine sediment [ENVO:00002113] | place: India: Arabian Sea | collected... | reverse complement strand
CATCCTCGCCCGGCACGCCGCGGTTCACGACGTCGCAGTCGTCGGGCAACCGGACGACTACTACGGGGAAGAGATCGTCGCGGTCATCGTTCGAAATACCGACGTGGTAGCGGAAGAGCTCGACGCGTGGGCACGGGAACAACTCGCTCCCTACAAAGTGCCTCGTCTGTACGCGTTCGTCGAAGCGCTCCCCCAGGGGACGAGCGGCAAAACGCTCAAGCGGCGCCTTCGCGACCAGCTCGCGTCGGGTGAGCTCGGTGCCGAACGACTACCGGACCGGCCGGCCGAGTAGCTCGAACGCAGCGATCATCACGACTGCCCCTACCAACAACCCCACCCACGGCCCGTACCAGCCGGCTGCCACGGGCAGCTCGGCGCAAACCAAGCCGACGCCGCCAATCAAGAGCGCGTACGGGAGCTGTGTTCGAACATGGTCCATGTGATCACAGCTCGTGGCCATCGAGCTGAGGACCGTCGTGTCCGAGATCGGGGAGCAGTGATCGCCCCAGACCGATCCCGCCAGAATCGACGACACCGTACCGAGGAGGATCGTCTCGTTGCCCGGCGCGATCTGATGCGCAAGGGGAACGACCAGCGGAAAGAGGATCGCCATCGTGCCCCACGACGTGCCGGTCGCGAAGCTGACCAGAGCCGCCATGACGAAGACGGTCGCGGGAATCCAGGCCGGTGCGATCCAGTCGCCCACCGCGCCGATCAAGAACGACGCGGTGTCGAGGTCGCGACAGACCCCTCCGAGCGACCACGCCAAGACGAGGATCACCACCGCAAAGAGCATCGAACGCATTCCCGACATCCAAGCTTCGATCGACTTGCCAAACGACAGCGCGCCACTCGACACCGCGAGCACCAAAGCCGCAAGGCAGCCAGCTCCGGTCGCCCACAAGATCGCCGCGCTCGAACTTGCCTCACCCACGATCGCCCTGAGCGACGGCTCGAGGCCTGCTGCGATCACCTTGGTCCGTCCATCGAAGTAGATCCCAAGTGCCGCGACTAGGACTACGACCACGACGGGAATCAAGGCGTTCATCGGGCGACCGGGAACATCTTCTGGGACCTCTTCTTCGTGGAAGTCGGAAGCCGGTTGAGCCCCGGGCCGTGAGACCAGCCCCTCGTGGAGCGCGCGTCGTTCCGCGCGCAGCATCGGACCGAAGTCACGGCCGCGCAGTGCTACCCAGGCGACGAAAAGCAGCATGAGGATCGGATAGAAACGAAACGGAATCGTCTCGACGAAGGTCAGGTAGGCGTCGCGTTCGATCCCGAGGTGTGTGAACTGATCGGCGATGTAGCCGACCTCGACTCCAATCCACGACGAGATCAGCGCGAGGCTCGCGACCGGCGCCGCCGTGGCATCGACGAGAAACGCGAGCTTCTCGCGGCTGATCCGAAGCCGATCCGTAACCGGCCGCATCGACGAGCCGACTAAGAGTGAGTTGGCATAGTCATCGAAGAAGACCAACAACCCGAGAAACCAAGTGGTGAGTTGTCCGCGCCGACGACTCGTTGCGTCGGTGCTAACCCATGAGGCTAGCCCCTTCGCACCGCCGCTTTGCGTCATCAGCCCGAGCATCCCTCCGAGCAATAGACTGAACAGCAGGATCGACACGTGCCCGCGATCTGCGATCGCGTCGACGATGTGCGTATCGAGCAATCGCGCGAACGAAGTCACGAACGACATTCCAGATATCAAGAACGCGCCTACCCAAACGCCCAGGAGCAGCGCGATCAAAACGTGACGAAACAGTAATGCAAGAACGATCGCCACAAGTGGCGGCAGAATCGAAGTCCAGCCGGGAAGAGCGTCATCCTCGCTGCCGTCGGCTACCTCGATCGCCGCACCCGGTGTAATATTTGAAGAAATATTCTGAATGAGCGGCGGAGCGGCGCCGTCATTGGAAAGAGCGCCGGCATCTGCGGCGGCAAAGCCAACGATCAGCACCAAAACCACGAGGACCGCTCGCATGAACACAGCCAGACATAGACAGGAACGCGGCCGCTGGTCAATTTTGGCCACTGTCCTGCCTCTGCTGTGCATCGCCGTGGTCTCTTTCGCGGCTCCGTCCCGGTCGCTGTCGAGCAGCGAGCAACTCACCACCGACGACAAGAGACTCCTTGCGGCAGGCGAGCTCGTGATGAAGCAGAAGAACGAGCAGCGTGGCGCATACAAGCTCATCGGTGGGCAAAGCTGGCAGATCATCGATGTGCCGATCGACGTTGCATGGCGGGCCCTCCAGGACTTGCCGGGGTACAAGAACTTCATCCCGCTCGCGACGGAAGCCGACGTCAAGCATCAGGCCGGGGACGAAGCCGACCTGGCGATCCGCCAACAGTGGGGACCGATCGACGTTCGGTACGTGCTCCAAACGACGCGCGAATCCGATCGCGGCGCGGTCATGTTCCGTGTCGATCACTCGCAAGAGCATGACATCCGCGCCGGTTGGGGCTTCATCCGAGTCCGCCCTTACAAGGGGGAACGGACGCTCGTGTCGTTCGGCGCTCTCGTCGACATCGGCGACGGCGTTTTCGTGTCGATCATCCGCCCAGCGGTGCGACGAGACCTCTTGCGGATTCCCACCTACTTCAAGCGCCATGTCGAGGGTGAGGTGCGCGGCCTCCCCATGGACGCGCCCTAGAGAAGCCTCTTGATCCAGCGCAGCTTCCTGGCCGAGTACGGCGGGAACAGAAGCGGGGGATCGGGAAGCCTCGGCTTTTTCAAGACCGAACGCCGGTGGGAGAAGGTCTCGAACGAGTGGCGGCCGTGATAGGCGCCCATCCCGCTCTCGCCCACTCCTCCAAACGGAAGCGTGGGCACGCCGAGGTGGAGCCAAACGTGATTGAGCGTCGTACCCCCAGCGCTGGTCTTCGCGAGGATCTGGTCTTGCGCGTCCTCGTCACGCGCGAACACGTAGAGCGCCAATGGCTTGGCGTGCCGGTTGACGAACGCGGTCGCCGAGTCGACGCTTGGCACGGAAATCACAGGTAGAATCGGACCGAAGATCTCCTCCTGCATCACCGCATCCTCTTCTCTGACGTTCTTCAGGATGGTCGGCGCGATGTAGCGATCGGATACGTCGGCTTCACCGCCGGTGACGACATCCGCGCCCTCGAGCAACCGGGCTAGGCGCACGTGATGCCGCTCGTTGATGATGCGGGCGAAGTCCGGGCTCTGCTTGGGGTCGTCTCCGTAAAACTCGCGAACCGCAGAGGACATGCGATTGATGAGCGCGTCGTGAACGTGGTCGTGAACCAACACGTAGTCCGGAGCAACACACGTTTGACCTGCGTTGAAGAACTTCCCGTACACGATCCGCTTCGCAGCCGCGTTCAGGTCGGCACTCTCGTCGACGATGCACGGGCTCTTGCCGCCGAGCTCCAGAGTCACCGGCGTGAGATGCTTAGCGGCGGCTTCCATCACGATGCGCCCCACCCTGCCGTTGCCCGTGTAGAAGATGTGATCCCACTTTTGTCTCAACAAGGCAGTGGTTTCAGGGACCCCACCTTCGACCACCTGGACTGCCTTCCGATCGAGATACCGCGGGATCCATTTTGCGATCAGGGCGGAGACATTCGAGGAGACTTCGGATGGCTTGAGCACCGCGCAGTTGCCGGCGGCAAGCGCCCCGATCAATGGAAGCACCACCAAATGGAACGGGTAGTTCCAAGCACCGATGATCAGCGTTACACCGTAAGGCTCTCTGTAAACATAGCTGCGGCCGGGCATGGCGATGCGCGACGTCCGAACGCGCTCGGGCTTCATCCACGAGGCAAGCTTCTTGCGCGCGAGGCGAAGCTCCGAGAGCGCCATACCGACCTCCGAGGCGAATGCCTCCGTGGCCGGCTTGCCAAGATCCGCGTGAAGCGCGTCGAGGATGTCTTTCTCGCGTTCCATGATGAAATGCTCGAGCGCATCGAGCTGCGAGAGCCGCCACGACAGCGGTTTGGTCGCTCCGGTGTCGAAATGAGCACGAAGGGGGGAGACCAACGCCGAGGCTCGGCGTTCAGAGTCGTCTGAGGGGGTCGAAACTAGGTGCAGTTCGGACATGGGCTCAACTCCTAGGAGGGCGAAGTTTGGAGAATTGTTGTGTGATTTTCAATGGTTCGTGGGATTGCGAAACAATTCCGAAACAAGGCTAATCCAGGTATACTCGCCGGACGGGGTACGTCATTGCCCAATGGAGGCCCTGATGCACGGCAACGAACGCAAATGGCAACCAGAACGAAAACCTGCTCCCTGGTGGGCGCACATCCTACGTTGGTGGCTGTAGCTGAAACTTCGCCCCGTCAAGCTTCGCCACGGAGCTTCGCCCTAGGCCGCTAGGCTCAGTTTCTTGCCGGCGTTGCGGGTGCCGTTGCCCAAGTCGTTGACCTCGCCCCGGTCGCGGCGGCGTCCCTCTTCGAGGACGTGCTCCGGAACATCACGGATGTCCCACACCAGGCCGACCCAGCTCAGCGTCTTGAGCACGTAATAGGTCACGTCGATCTCCCACCAGTAGAAGCCCTGGCGGCAGGACGACTGGTAGTGGTGGTGGTTGTTGTGCCAGCCCTCGCCGAGGGTCAGGAGCGCCGTCACCATGTTGTTCCGGCTCTCGTCGGTCGTGTCGAAGCGCTTCTTGCCCCACACGTGCGTCAGGGAGTTGATCAGGAACGTGTTGTGCCAGAGCAGCACGGTGCTCAGGAAGAAGCCGATGAAGAGGCCGGGCCAGCCTGCGATCAGGAAGCAAGAGATCGCGAGGACGGTCGGGGGGACGGCCCAGTACTTGTTGAGCCAGCGAAGCTCGGGGTACTTCGCGAAGTCGCGGATCTTGTCCCAGCGCGTTTCTTCCGTGTCGTCGAACAGCCAGCCGACGTGCGAATAGAAGAAGGTGTTCTGGATTGGCGAGTGAACATCGCCGGGCTGGTCGGAGAGCTTGTGGTGCACGCGATGGTGTGCACTCCACCAAAGCACGCCCTTTTGCGAGCTGCTCTGCGCAAGGACAGCGAGGAACAGCTGAAACGCACGGCTGGTCTTGTAGGTACGGTGCGCGAAGTACCGGTGATAGCCGGCCGTGATGCCCCAGACGCGCACGAAGAACAGCACGGCGCACAGCACGACCGCCTGCCAGGTCACCCCGGACCAGAACGCGCCGAGTACGGCGAGGTGCGACAAAACGAACGGCGTGGCCTTAAACCACTTTTGCGCCGAAGTCAGCCCCTCAACGGGCGGTTCGAGCATGGCAAGCTCTGATTCCATACAGGCGAGGCTATCCCACGGCTCCCCGCATCACCGTCACCGTTCACCCCCCCTTTGTCATAGTTGTGTAAAAAGGGGACAGTCCCCTTTTTGTAAGGGTTAACGTTTTTGAAAACGCATGTGACGCTGGTTTTAGCCGGACGCCTTTGGCGGTAATTTGTTAACCCTTTTCAAAAGGGGACTGTCCCCTTTTAGCCGGACGCCTTCGGCGGTAGTTTGTCCCGCCCCACCGCCCCCACGCTATCGCCTACCCTGCGGGTGTTGCCGTAGTTGCGGAGCTTCCAGACTCGTTCGAGGAGCTCGGTTCGGCTCAGGACGCGCCCGGCGTTCTCCGCGAAGTACCGCAGGAGGTCGAGCTCCAGCTGGGTCAATTGCACCTCTTCGCCCGCAACGGTGACTTCGTGGGTGTCGAAGTTGATCACGGCCTGGCCGAACGACAACGTCGCGGCCTTCGCGTTGTTGCCGGAGACCTGCTCCCAGCGTTGGCGCCGAAGCACCGAGCGCACCCTTGCAAGCAACTCACCGAGCTCGAACGGCTTGACCAAGTAGTCGTCTGCACCCGCTTCGAGGCCGAGAACTCGGTCCTCGGGCGATGAGCGCGCCGTCAGCATGATCACGGGCACGAAGTTGCCTGCATCCCGGAACTTTCTGCAGAGCTCGAAGCCGTTGACGTNNGGGTCGAGCAAGCGTTGGCCGGCCTCCTTGGCGTTTGCGGCCACGTCGACACAATACCCTTCGAGCTCGAGATTCAGCTTCAGGCCGGCCGCGAGATGATCTTCGTCTTCGACGATCAGGAGCCTCTGTGCTTGATTCTCGGTCATCATCCGCTCACCGCGTGGGCCACGGGGAGCTCGACGCGCATGGTGGTGCCCAGCCCACGGCCCTCGGACAACGCTTGTACATTACCACCCAGCTGTTTCACCAGCGCCCACACGACAAAAAGTCCGAGACCGGTGCCGCGGCGCTGACGAGCCTCTTGGTCCTCCACGCGATAGAAGCGGTGGAAGACGCGCTTCAGGTTCTTCCGATCGATCCCGATGCCGTTGTCGCTCACCTCGAGGAGCACCTTGTTGTCCGAATCTCTGCGCGCCACGACTTCGACCCGGGCGGGGCGCTCCGAGTACTTGGCTGCGTTATCGATGAGGTTCTTCACGACGATCTCGAGCGCCGCGCGATCGGTGGTGACGATGAGGTCCGGTTCGACGTCGATGAACAGCTCTTGAGGCTCGAGCTTGTGCCGAACGCGAACCGCTTCGGCGCACTGTTCGGTGAGCTGCGATAGGGGCACGTCGCTGAGGTTCAGCATGCCCGGCCGCGCATAGGACAGGCGGTTTGCCTCGAGCACGTCGTCGATGAAAGCATGCAGACGGTCGACGTCTTGGAGCATCATGTGGCGCAGCTTTTCGCGCGCGTCGCCCTCGAGCCCCTCACGCCCCAGCGTCTCCAAGCACAACTGGAGCGACGCAAGAGGACTTTTGAGCTCGTGCGTCACCGAGTCGATGAAGGTGTCTTGCTTGCGCACTTCGATGATTCCACGCGCCAGCGAAACCACGAACAGCACCAACACGACTATGATCAGGACGAACGAAAGCGCGCCGAGCACCAGCAGCCAAACGTCGCCCGCAATGTCCGCGGAGCGGGTGATCTTCTGGCCGAGAAGGAACGACCAGCCCACCAGAAGCGCGATGCTCAGCAGAACCGTGATCGAGCCCAGAGTGATTGGGATCGAGATCGAGGATCGGATTTTGCGACGACGTGCCATCGATTCAGACGAGGCGGGTCACTGACCACGCAACAGGCGCCATAGGTTCTCTTTTTGCCATTGCTGTGCAGCAGAGTGGTATTCGAAGCTCCGCTCCCGGGTGCGAAACGCCCGAGTATGATAGTGGCGGCGGCCGTTTTGCACGACCGCCGGCATGTCGTGGTGCAGCATCTCGTGGAAGACCACGGCTTGCACGAAAAAGCCAGGGACCCAAGGCTGGTCGAGCACGGGATGGATCCGAATCAAGCGGTCCTCGGGAAGGTATGTCCCCAACTGCAAGGAGCGCTGCCGACGCTTTGGCTGAACGCGCTTCCCCCATGTGATGCGGACATCGACCTCGCCGCCGAAATGGCGCCGCGCCAAATCGTCCACGATCGCTCGCAGATCATGATGGAGCCCTTCGGGCCGCAAAGCCTCTCTCGAAGGCCCCGAGGCCACGAAGCGCGCCCGGTTCTCTTCGATGAAGTGGTCGATCATGCCGGCTGCCCGGGCATCGCTGTCGCTCAAATAGTCGCCTACGGCATCGAGAACGTCTTCGTCAGCAGTCAGGAACATGTGGTGGAGGCGAATCTCCAACCGCCCTCCCTTGGGGCGGGCGGACAACATCGTGCTTCGGTTGTCGGTCACGACGAGGCGGATGGGCTGCCCCAACCGCTCGGCTAGCGCGCGGCTCCAGTCGGACGCACGGGCGTAGGCCCGGTCCAGATCGTCCTCGCGACGCTCGGCAACGCCGCGCTCCGCGATCGGCGGCGATTCCCCTGCAAACTCGAAGGAGAGTTGGAGCACGCCACTTTGGGCTAGAGGCTTGCCGCATCCTTGTCAACCGCGCTTTCGGAGCAGCGATCGACAGGCTAGAATCATATGGGGATGCGTGCTGCGACTCGGGACCGCCTGGAAGGCCTGACGGTCTTGCACCGGCTGGCCACCTCGGAGCAGCGTGAGGCAGCGTGGCGGCAGGGCATGGCGACGCTCGCGCGAGCGGTGGTCGACGAGCGCCGCCCGGTCCCGCTCGAGGGGCTTGACCCCGATGCGCTTCTGCAGAGCATGGAGTTCGCGATCGAGGGTGGCCTCGTCGGGAGGCTCGATTGGCTCTCGAGGCCCGCAGCCGCAGCAGCGCTCTACGAGGTCGCGGCGGCGCTTCCTGCGAGCCCGATCAAACGCCAGCTCGGGCGGATGGTTCTTCAGCGTCTGCGCGAAGGCGACGCCGCAACGTTCGTCGCTGTAGCCACGCAGCTCGCGCTCGGGTCACAACGCGCTCTGAGCGGCCGATCGATACGCGCCCGCGTCGCGCTTGCGCTCTCCTTGCCGATCGGCACGGTCAACAATGTCGATGCGCTCGCCCTCGCGTTGATCTCCCGACAAGACACGAGCCGCGATTGGCTTCGCACGCCGGCGACCGGCTCGCTTCCCTCTCGACGTCTAGCCGCTCGCTTGTTGGAACGGGCCGCCCGCGAAGCAGCACGACGCGCTGCCGAAGGCGATGATACGGGTGTGCGCGTTTTCTGCACGGAAGCGGTCCGCGAGGCGTGGAACCGCTTGCTAGCGGATCGCGAAACCCTGGTTTGGCGGCACGTAGCCTCGGCGAGGGGCTTGCTCGCCTCGTCCATGCCGATCTTCCGAGAAGAGATGCGGCGGCACCTCGATCCCGAATTCACGGTCACGGAGTGGCGCCGTGCGGCAGCGTCGCTCGCGGCCAGCATTGCCGTGGAGCCCGAAGAAGGCCTCCAAGCGTGCCGTGAGCTCCTAGAATCGGTGGTTTTTCAGCAAGACCACGGCATCGCCGCTGCCATGATCGCCGGGCTTCCACGAGCCGCCGAAAGCCACCCGATTGCGGTGGAGTCGTTGCTCGAGCAGCTCATGCGCGTCGGCGGCCTGGACACGGCGGAGGCCTTGGTCGAGCTGCGGCGTGAACGCATCCGGCCCGGCTTTGCCGCAAAGGCGGCGCAAAAAGCCGAGGCTCACCTGCGCAAAGCCATCGCTCAGGGGAGCAGCGAGGATGTAGGACGTGCGGCGCTCATGAGGGCCCTCGCCGAAGAGCTAAACGGTACTCGAACCGGAGGCGAGCCGGCGCTGCGCGACATGCTCTCGGACGCGCTCGAAACCTTTTCCAGCGAAGGCGCATATGAGGCAGCGCGCGAAGCCCAGCCGATCCTCGAAGCCGCGGCGCGCAAAGCTAAGCTCCTAGAACGTCCCTTGCAGGGCGACCCGGAGACGAACGTTCCGGCGTTTCTCGCGCTTCGAGAGCTCGACTCGGCGCTCTTCGAGACCTCGACGTTGAACGACCTGTTGCTCGTAGGCGAGGACGACGATGCGCAGAGTGCTCACCAGGAACGGCTCGGCGACCTCTTCCAACAGGTCACCAACTGGCTCGTCATCCGCGAGGGCGATCCCCTGCAAGAAGGCAGCCACGTTCCCCAGTTCACCACACGCCTACGCCAGCTTCGAACGATGCTGCATCTCGTCGATGCGGACGGACCTCACGTCGACCCACGCAAGGACCTCGTTCGACAACGGCGGCTCTTGACGCAGCGGGTGCTGCTCGATCGCGTCCAACACGATCCGAAGAGCTCTCTGCGTCGCACGTTGTGCGCGGCGACGGCCCGCACGTGCGATGCGCTCGTGCGTGAGGACATGGCAGACGTGTCGGACGTCGTAATCGCCGCCGCGGGACAGGTCCCACATCTCGACGATCTCAAGACGATGGCCGAGGCCTCGATGGTTCCCGAGATCGAAAACGCGCTTCGGGCATACGCCAGGCTTCAGCAGGCCACCCGCACTGCCGAGCGGGATGGTCATGGGTTGGTGGCCGCAGCCGATGCGCTAAAGGCGATCGGCAATGAGCTGCCCGTCGCGCGCTCCGCTCGGATCGAAGCGTTTCGGCAAGGGCTCTCGCTTTTCGCGGGTGGGCTCCGTTCCGTGGGCGCTTCGAACTCGCTTGCCGAGGTCTCCGAGCGTTCCTCTGGAACGCCGCTGGCCTCGCTCGAACGAGGCGTGGCGATCATGGCCCGGCTCGTCAGCGGCTCTCGGCGACGGTTGGGTGCGGCCGCGGCCGACGAGCCCCCCGCATCGGCCGCCGCGATTTGGGCCATGGGGCTCGAGGTCGAGCGCGCCCTTCGCACTTCGGTCTCCGAGATCAATCACGCGTTTGCCACGGCGGTCAGTGCCATCGAGCGCGATCTACCCGGCGCGTTTGCCAGCCTCACACGTGCGGTGCTCAAGCACCTTTGCTCGATTCCGCTGGAGGGACCGAGGCGCGCCCCGAGCATCGCCCCGCTGGAGCCCGACGCCGACGCGCCCTTGCCGGCATGGGCGCCCCCTAGCCGCATCGTCGGCGGGTTCTACCTCCTGCGAACGGTTGGCACCGGTGCGGTGGGCTCCGTCTTCATCGCACGCCGCGTCGAAGAGCGGCAGGACGAAACAGCTCCGCTCTTTGCCTTGAAGGTGCCCGACTACTCTGCAGCCGCCGCGCGCACGCTGTCAGAAGATGAGTTCCTCCGTTTGTTCCGCGAGGAAGCAGGCGCATTGCTCGCGCTGCCGGAGCACCCGAACATCGCGCGCTTCGTCACGTTCGATGCCGGCGCCCGCCCAAAGCCCATTTTGGTGATGGAGCTGATCGAAGGACCGAGCCTCGAACGCATGCTGGAAATGGGCGACCTCTCGCTCGGACGCGCAAGAGATCTGTTGCTTGGCGTGGGTGCTGGCCTCGATGCGATGCACCAAGTCGGCGTCGGGCACCTGGACGTCAAGCCGTCGAACATCATCGTATGCAACGCGGACGCGATCACGGGTGTGGGTCAACCGCCCAAACCCGTGATCGTCGACTTTGGCCTCGCAGGTCGACACCTGCGGCCAGGTTGTGGTACCGCGAACTACGGGGCGCCGGAGATTTGGGGTGCGGGAGACACGTCTCGAGCCATTCCGGCAGACGTCTACGCGTTCGGCTGCCTGATCTTCGAGGCGTACACCGGACAAACCTTGTTCGACGGTACCGGCGAGGCCGCGATGATTACACAGCACGTCAGCCACGATGGAAACCCGGAGGCGGTGAAGACGCTTCTGGAACGCCCGGAGACGCGAAAGCTAGGCGCGCTGATCGCCCGTTGTCTCCGGCGCGACCCAAACGACCGAATCACGATCCGCCAGGCGCGCCAGTTCCTGATGAACCTGAGCCTCGGCGTCGAGAACCAGCGCTGGCCCGTGCGCATCGCGAGCTGAGCCAATCCGTTAAACGCGAAGCGGGCTCCAGACCGAAGCCCGGAACCCGCCGCGCAGTAGGGCGCGCCGAGGCGCGCTAGCTGCAACTACTCAACAGCCTCCCCGCCTTCGGGCGCAGGGGCCTCTCCGCCTTCAGTCTCGGCCTCAGGTTCGGCCTCGCTCTCCTCGGGCTCCGTGTCGACGATGTGGAACTCGACGCGTCGGTTCTGCGCCAGCTCTTCTTTTGTCTTGGCATCGGGAACGAGCGGCCTGGTGGGACCGAAGCCCTCCGAGATCAGCCGCTCCCTGGAGACCTTGCCTCTACCGACGAGGTAACGAACGACCGTGTCCGCGCGCCTCTTCGACAGCCTCATGTTGAACTTGAGGCTACCGGTCGCGTCACTGTGGCCCTCGACGCG